>Ga0180435_10006085_pt1 | contig 11595 bp, 11 predicted proteins | sample SS_ome_3_FD_132467 | JGI IMG/M metagenome (GOLD analysis project Ga0180435, IMG submission 132467) | Hypersaline lake sediment archaeal communities from the Salton Sea, California, USA - SS_3_S_1 metaG | ecosystem: Environmental > Aquatic > Non-marine Saline and Alkaline > Hypersaline >...
ACGGAAAAATTCTTTGTTCCTGGCGATGAACATGGCCCAAAAGCGTTTGGCTCGCATGGGTCACTCTCTCAGTTTTCGGCCGGTTAAATTCAGAAATACCGTTTCGAGGTTCGGCGTCCTGACCGCCACGTCGGCCAGGTCCACACCGGCGGCCAGCAGATCGGACAGGCATGAATTGGCGTCCCGAGTTCGAAATTCGACCCGGTCGCCCCCCTGGCGGTAGGGCTGACCGATTGCGGCCGTGGCCTCGGTCAGGGCTTTTCTTGGCAGGCTGACGGTAATTCCGGCGGTGTGTTTTCGAATCAGCTCCTGGGGCGTCCCCTGGGCGATGATCTTGCCGCAGTCCATAATGGCCACCTCGTCGCAAAGTCTCTGAGCTTCCTCCATGTAGTGGGTGGTCAACACGATGGTTTTCCCTTCGGTTTTGATATTGTTGATCAGTTCCCAGAGATTGCGTCTCGCCTGCGGGTCCAGCCCGGTCGAGGGCTCATCCAGAAAGAGCAGGCGGGGGTCATTGATCAGCGCCAGCGCCAGTAAGAACCGTTGACGCTGCCCCCCCGAAATTCTATCGTTGTACTGGTGCTGAAAATCTTCGAGGTGGCACAGGGTGACCAGATGGTCGATGTCGGCCCCACGGATAAAGAGATCCCTGAACGTCTGCAGGGTCTCCCTTACGGTCAGGAATCCGAGCAGGGTCGTACTCTGAAATTGAATGCCGACCTGATCGTGAAAGCCGGCGTCGCGTGGCTGGCCGTCAAAGCGGATTTGTCCCGAATCGGGTTTGATGACATCTTCGATGACCTCGATCGTCGTGGTTTTGCCGGCCCCGTTGGGCCCCAGCAGCCCAAAACAGCGGCCGGCTTCAATGGCAAAGCTGACACCGTCCACCGCCGGCTGTCTGTCGTAGGTCTTTACGAGGTCGATGATCTCCAGCAGGGTGGCCATGAGTTCCATTTCTCCTTGTCGGCGGAACCGATCCCCGGGGTTGAGTATGCTTCTATATGAAAAAATTATGAATATCAAGCTGTTGTCCAGATTGCCGCATTTGCCTGCCGGGACGATCAACCCGCCCTTACAGCTACGGCCTTCCAGGCGGCTTGACAATCACCAAGAGGCAACTTAGATTGCATCGTCACCGGGCGCACGCCAGGCACCGGGTTTTGCAACAATCGTGAGGGGTTGCCTGACAGTCCGACACGGCAGCCCACGCTTCCACCCGTACCGGTTGAAACCGGCAACAGGCCATCGGTTGCTCTTGCCGGTTGTTTTCCTGTCCACCATGGCCAGAACGACATTCGTTGATCCTTATATCATTTGGGCGGAGACAAATACATGCCGGCCATTATTTCAATCGTTGGCCGTTCCCAATCGGGAAAGACCACTTTGATCGAGAAACTGATTCCGGAAATCAAGCGGCGCGGCTATCGGGTCGGGACGATCAAGCACACCCATCACGCACTGGATATCGACAAAACCGGCAAAGACAGCTCGCGACACCGGCTGGCCGGCGCCGATACCACGATCCTGGCTGCCCCGGCGGAAATCGCTTTGCTGAAAAGCGGGCACTCCGACCAGCTTGAAGACCTTGTCGGATTTTTCGACGATGTGGATTTGCTGATTGCCGAGGGATATAAAAGGTCCCGCCGGCCGAAAATTGAAGTGGTGCGGGTCGACCGCAACCCGGGTCCCCTCTGCAAAGACGATCCCAATCTCAAGGCCGTCGTCACAGACGCCTCGCTGGAACTCGGTGTTCCAAGCTTTGGACTGGATGAAATCGGCCGGATTGCCGATTTTATCGAATCCTCTTTTCTGATTCCCGGCGATGGTTAGATCATCCTATGGTCGAACCAGCGAAAAACACGAACCGGTTGCCGCGGATCGTTTGGCCCAGATTGATCTCCGGCAGGCTGATTCGACGCTACAAGCGGTTTCTGGCCGACGTGAGACTGAGCTCCGGCGAAACGGTTACCGCCCATTGCCCCAACACCGGCCGCATGGCCGGGTGCAGCGATCCCGGCAGAACCGTATATCTGTCTTGTCACGACAATCCAAATCGGAAATATCGCTACACCTGGGAGCTGATTCGAATGCCGACTTCTCTGGTGGGCGTGAACACGCTGGTTCCCAACCGGCTCGTGTACGAAAGCCTTTTGGCCGGTGGTCTTCCCGAATTCGCAGGCATCAAGGAGGTTCGGCGAGAGGTGGCTGCCGGTAAAGGCTCCCGAATCGATCTGATGGCGAAGGTTCAAAACGGCGCCCGATGCTATGTCGAAGTCAAAAACTGCACCCTGGTCGATGAGGGGGTCGCCCAATTTCCGGATGCCGTTACCGCCCGTGGTCTCAAACACATCGAAGCACTTCAGCGACTGGCGCGCCAGGGGCACCGGGTGGTCATGTTTTATTTCGTCCAGCGCATGGATGCCGTCTGTTTCCGGCCGGCAGATCACATCGACCCTGCCTATGGGCGCCGGCTGCGGCAGGCGCTTGAAGAGGGCCTTGAAGCCATCGCCTACGATGTTGTTCTCACGACGCGGCAAATTCGTCTCCACCGTCGCCTGCCATGCGAATTTTAACCCATATTCGCTGCAGTCACTGTGGATTGACATAACCCATTGCATCAGTTAGGGTTTGAGCTGCCGCCGCGCGAGACGGCAGGGGGTTGGGCGTTTATCAAAAAGCGAAGGCAGATTTCATCCACACGTCGTCCACACACGCCATGAACGATTTTTCTCTCGAAAATTTAATGTGCCACCGCGACAACCTGGAGACGGTCCTCGACAATTTGAAAGAAGGGATCATCGCCCATGATATGAATCGGCGGATTTTCTTCTTCAACACGGAAGCCGAACGGGTTACCGGTTACCGGCGTTCGGAAGTGCTCGGCCAGGACTGCCACGAAGCCTTTGGGGCGCCCTTTTGCGGAGATCGCTGCGTTTTCTGCAGCGAGGCCGGAACTCCGTCGGGCAAGAGCGACTACACGTTATCCATTTCGACCCGCAACGGCGACCAGCGCCGAATCGAGATGACGGTGACCAGCATGAAGGACGCCGATGGCCAGTTTACCGGGGTTTTGGCCTCGTTCAGGGACATTACGGATCTGCTCAGTTTGCAGATTCGGGCTGACGAACTGACCAGTTTCGGAAACATCATCGGGCACGACAGCAAAATGATGACGATCTTCGGCCAGATTCGCGATGTCGCCGAATATGATTACCCCGTTCACATCACCGGCGAAACCGGGACGGGCAAAGAACTTGTCGCCAATGCCATCCATAATGAAAGCCGTCGCTGCGGCCATCCGTTTGTGCCGATAAACTGCGGCGCGCTGCCGGAGGGATTGATCGAAAGCGAACTTTTCGGTCATGTCAAAGGTGCGTTTTCGGGCGCCATCCGGGATAAAAAAGGGCGGTTCGAAATGGCTGACGGCGGGACCATTTTCCTGGACGAAATCGCTGAACTGTCCAACAACATGCAGGCCAAATTGCTGCGCTTTCTGCAGGAAGGGATGTTTGAGCGGGTCGGTGGAGAGGCGACCGTCAAGGTGGAGGTGAGGGTTTTGAGCGCCACCAATAAGCATTTGAAGGAAGAGGTGCGCCGCAGTCGTTTCCGGGAAGATCTGTTCTACCGGTTGAATGTGATCCCAATCGAGCTGCCACCGCTGAGAGAGCGAAAACTGGATATTCCCCTGTTGATCGACCACTTTCTGGCTGAGGCAGCCCGCCGCTATCACAAAAAGATGCTCAGGGTCTCCAACAAGGCCATGTCCAGCCTGATGGACTACCGCTGGCCGGGCAATGTCAGAGAGCTTCAAAACGCCATTCAATTCGCCTTTGTGCGCTGCAACGGAAACGTCATCAAACTCGATGATCTGCCAATGGAACTGCGCGAAGCTGCCGAAATGCCCGTTCGCCGCGGCCCCAGCCGCAAACTCGATCAGAAGTCTGTCAAAGCGGCACTGATCCGCACCGGCGGCAACAAGGCCCGGGCCGCTAAAAGCCTGGGGGTCGGTCGGGCCACGCTCTATCGGTTTCTGAACGATTATCCTGAGCTGAGGACCGCCGGCAAAACATAACCCGCTGAATGAATATTTTACGAAATGCGGTTCTCTGCGAAGCTAAAGCCGGTACGATCCGGGACGCAGGGGCCGCCTTTTTCGCTCCAGGCGATAGGTCCCCCGCAGGAGTTTCGGCAGACGACATTCGAATTTTGGCGAAAGAGAGGCGCTTGCCGAAAGCACCCGTTTGCGTTTTCGGGTAGTTTGTAATAGAATTACAAGCAATACGGAAAGTTACGAAAAATCAGCATGACCGGGCGGATCTAACAGCCGTCACCTTTGCATGAAAAATTATACACTACTGCTGGCAGCGTTGTTTTCCCTGGTGTTGGCCGACCTGTTCATTGGCAAGGCACAGGAGCGGGTCCACCCCGCACTGGATGCGCCGAAAGGGATTGTCGCCGAGCGGTATTTCAGGGACGGTCGCGGGTTCAATGAACACAGGATGTACCCGCTGGGATTTTCCAGAAGCGGCGAATTTGCCTATCTGGTATACACGTCCGGCCCGTGGCGGCAGCCCACTGTGTATCTCAAAATTTTGAACCTGATCACCGACCAGCAAATTCACCGGGACGTTTTCAATACCCGGTTCACCGATCCGGACGAAGGCATTCAGTCGCTGCTCTCCATCAACGGCAAAAAGATCTCCGACACCCTCTACCAATTCGACATTACGTCCCCCGGTCCCCTTTTTGTCAGGAAATTTCCCTTGAAGATGGATGGCGATGTGCTGGAGGCTGGTGTCCATCGCAGCCTCATTGCCGGAAAATCAGCGCAAATGTGCGGCGGAAGGGTTCCGGAGGAAGTGGAAATCCGGTTACGCTCGAAAACGAACGGGATAAAAATTATCGCCAGCTACGACACCTGTGCCTCCAACACGCCGTCGATCGAGGCCATCGAGGGCTTCGTGAAAAGCCCGCTGGAGGATCGGATCGTGGTACTGGCCTCGGGCACCCAGTACAGCTCGGAAAATCGTTGGGATGCAAAGATTATCCCGATCGGAGCCCATTTGAGAAAGGGTTTTTGAAGAAGAAGCGGTTCTGTTGTCGCGCCCCGCTCTTTCACCCCGGAGAGCGTCTATTTCACGCCCAGTTCCGACCTCAACCAGGATTTAACGTCGTCTTCGAGCGCGTAGACGCCTTTTAATTCGCACACGTCCCTTTCAAACTGTTGCGGCAGTTCGAATTTGGCCAGTTCCAGAGCCTCTTCGGAGTTTCTCCGGATCAGGTAAATGTAGTAGGGCTTGGACCAGCAATTGACGACAAAGTAGGTCGTGTAGTCAGTTTTCGACCGGATGACGTACTTGCCGCTGCCCCAGTCGGTATTGCCCCACTCCAGATAGAGTTTGACTGCCTGCTCGGGGGTCATGTCCCAATCCACCTCGTCGATCAGGTCGGTCTCTTTTTTCAGCTCGGCCAACGTCAGCATGATAATGAACCTCCCATCCTGTAAATGATGTTGATTTCCACCACAAACGCGCGCTTAGAAGTTGCCGTACCATAAGCCTTGCGGCCTTTTTTGTCCACCGCCCATAAAAAAAGCGGGGCACCCGCAGGCGCCCCGCTTCTGCAGCCAAGGAGTGGCTGGATGTGGTTCTGCCTAACCGTTAGGCGACGTCCAAGGCACGGCGGTCGTCCATATCCATCAGGACGCGCTCGCGGGCTTTGTCGATGCCCAGGGCTTTGCGCTTTTTGTCGATGTGAGCGATCATCATTTGCGCCATTTCAATCGGATCTTCAGCGAAGCCCCATTTTCCCATGCCCCTCTCTTCCAGCTCTTCGAACAGGTGCTTGTGGAACTTGGTGCCGTCGACGATTGGAAAGGTGACGCCAAAGACCGTGAAAACACCCGAGGACACAAAGTACTGGCCGATAGAAATGGCCTTTTCGCTCATGTACTCGGGGGCCGCGCCGGCGACCGGCAGATCGGCGATGCTCTCGCCCAGACCGCCGGTCCTCACCATCTCGGCACAGGCGATCAGGATGCGGCTGTTGTCCACACAAGAACCCATCCCGAGAACCGGCGGCATGCCGACCGTCTCGCAGACTTCCTTCAGACCGGGACCGGCCAGGTGAGCAGCTTCCGGCGTCGTCAAACCGGCCTTGGTCAGGGCGATCTGGGAGCAGCCCGTCTGGACGACCAGCACGTCGTTCTTGATCAATTCCTTGACCATCTCCACGTGGGAATAGTCCTGTTTGACGCGCGGGTTGGTGCAGCCCACGACGCCGGCAACGCCCCGGATACGGCCGTTGATGATATTGTCATTGAGCGGCGTGTAGCTGGCGCGGAAAGAGCCCCCCAGCATGTAATTGATGTACTCGTGCGAGAAGCCGTGGACACCGGCATTCTTGATCTGCGGGATGTCGATCGGGCACTTGCGGCCCTTGAAGCGGCCGATGGCTTTGATGACGATTTCATCGGTGCATTTTTTGGGATCGTGCTCGTGAAACTCGATATGGCTGGCGCCTTCGATGTGACAGCGCGGGTTGGTGGTGATCAGCGGTGTTTCATAGCAGTCGGCCACGTTCACCAAGCCCTGTTTGATGCACTGGACATCCACCGTCATGGCATCCACGGCACCGGTGACCAGGATCGCTTCGGTGGACATAAAATTGCCGGCATGGGGGATGCCGTGGCGGACCAGCACCTCGGCCCCCGAGCAGCACATGCCGCAGAGGTTGATGCCCTTCGCGCCGGCGTCCTTGGCCGCCTGGATCAGGGAGGGTTCGTTGACCGATTCGATCATCGACTCGAACAGGTTGGGCTCGTGCCCGTGCACGATGATGTTGACCTGATCTTCCTTCAGCACGCCCATGTTGACCTCGATGGACACCGGTGTGGGGATGCCGAAGAGGATATCGGAAATCTCGGTGGCCACCATCGAGCCGCCCCATCCGTCGGCCAGCGCCGTCCGGCTGAACTGCTTGGTAATGTTCTCGTAATCCTGGTCCACGCCCATGTGGGTCCGGTGCATGCACTCCATGATTTCGCGCATCGCGCCCCGCGGCACGATGCCTTCTTTCCGCCAGGTCTCCAGCGTCTTCTCGGGAACCCGTTTGGCAAAGGGAATTTCCCCCTCTACCTGGGTGTAGGTTCTTTCGAGTTCCTCGTACAGCTCGAGGGCGATTTCCTTGATGTCGCGGCCCTCGGTTTCGATGCCGACATATTCGCAGACCTTGAGCAGTTTTTCTTCGTTCTTGATTTTATAGTCTTTGATGTTGCCGTTGACCACTTCGCGGAACAGGTCCAGCATGCTCATGCCGTGGTCTGTGTGGGCTGCCGAGCCGGATGCCACCATGCGGGCGAAATTGCGGGCCATAATCGTGTCAATGGTCGCGCCGCAAACGCCGACCTTGGAATAGGGGTCTTTGGCGTTCAGGCGGCAGGGCCCCATGAAACAATGCTTGCAACAGGCAGAATCCTCGCCAATCGGACATGCTTTCATGTTCGCAGCACGGTCGAAGGCGGTTTCGATGCCGTCCTTGCGCCCTTTGACAATCATTCTGCGGGTGGCCTCGCAAGTTGTGAACTCTTTTGGATCGATCTCTTTCTTTTTCTTGAGAATCGGTTTCTTCTCACTCATGAATTTTCTCCCTTCGTGACGGGTTTGTTTGGAATGACTCGAAAAGGTATTTTGTACCAGAGGTCTGGCGTTGCATCCTGAGTCCGGTTGGTGTGGCGTGTCATTGCTGGAATGAATATCGTATGTCTCAAGTTTTGTCAAGTATTATGTGACGGCTATTTACGATTCTTTTTCGGCTGTTTAATACATTTACAATTATTGTGCCAGGTTGGGTATTTGCGGCCCGAATATCCGCGTTTCAAAAAAAATAATATAAACCATTGAAAAAATTATTTATTTAAGTTTACCGATCCGTCCTCATGTCATCTCGATGCGAAATGCGGGCGGGCATCGTGTTTTATAAAACAGGTGTGTATCATTTTATATTCGATACACTTTCAGAGAATGTTCGGGCTGAGGATCTGAAAGCGATTCCAGCCGGGGGGCGTGCAGGCTATAAATAAAACATAATTGATACAATAGGTTGTAATTTAATTCGCCATTTGCCGGCTTGAGGTTTCCGAAAGTCGCCGGGCGAATTCAGTTTTTTCATCTGAATGGCAGCAAGTACTGTCTCGGCTTTTGCCATCGCCGGCACGGTGACCGCCTGAGGCCGAGCTATTTTATAACTAACCGATTATTATTAAATTTTTGTGATTGCCGTCGGTTTCATCGGCCCTGGCACGATAAATGTATCATAAAACCATTGATTGTTTGAGGGACTTATTATAAAAGGAGGACACTCATCCACGGACCGGTCATGTGCCGCTGCGGCTTTTAACCGGGAGAATCTGAATGCGCCGCAGCGTCATCGAACCTGATCGGATGGTGCCGCCTCGGGCGGGGCCGACACCAAAGCCGCCCTTCAGCGGGTCGGCCTGGAAGGAAAACACATTGAAACGACACGTTTTGGAGGTAGGTCAATGAAAGACAAGCAATCCGCGGAAGATGTTAAAATTTATTCTTTGAGCACCTGCAGCCACTGCAAGGCAACCAAGAAATTTTTGGGCGAATGCACCGTAAAATATGATTTCGTGGACGTCGATCTTCTCGAAGGCGACGAGCGCAAAGCCATCATCGAGGATGTCAAGAAATTCAACCCGAGGTGTTCATTTCCCACCATCATCATCGGCGACAAGGTGATCGTCGGTTTCAAGGAAAAAGAAATAAAGGAGGCGCTGGGGCTGTAATGGATGCACAGGAGCTTTACGAGCGAATGAAAAAAGTTCAAGAGCCCAAGGGCTATTTTTTCAACGACGACAAGGAGCGCACCTTTGAGCTGCTGGAAGCGTTGCTGTTGAACAAAGACCGCTATGGTTACATGGGCTGCCCCTGCCGTCTGCTGTCCGGCGACCGGGATGCGGACCGCGACATTATCTGTCCGTGTGTCTACAGTGTTCCGGATATCGCAGAATTCGGCAGCTGCTACTGCAACCTCTACGTTTCGGAAGACTGGAATTCGGGCAACATGCCGCGGGAATACGTACCGGAGCGGCGCCCTGCTGAAAAAATGGGGTTTTAGCGGCCCCGTCAGGGCTGCTTCCCGGCCGGCGACGATCCTTGCGGGCCTTTGCCCGGCCGCCGGCCTGCCAATGGATCTCCCGGCTGGAAAAGTTCTTCTCAACCCGCTGGCCGACCTCTCCAGCCGATTTGCCGCCATCCTCCCGATAACAGCGGTTGGATCTCGATGCCCCGATCGAAACGGGTGGGATTTCCTTCTTGACATTTGGCCGGATCCATTCCATTTTTTGCCTGCGCGCGGTGCTCACGAAAAACGCGTCAACCGGGCTGAACCGCCGCCGCAGCCCACATTGCCATACCGACCGGCATGGATAAAAGAGAGGTGCTATCATGGAAGATGCCTGCGACATTGTACTCAACACCGGCCTGAGGGGGGTTACCATTGCAGACACCCGGATATGTGATGTGGATGGTGCCAACGGCAAACTGATTTACAGAGGATATCTGATTCAGGACCTGGCCGAGGCGACTTTCGAAGAAGTGGTTCATCTGCTTCTCTACGAAAGATTGCCGGACAAAACCGAACTGTCCGGCTTCAGAGAACGGCTCGCCGCCGAGCGGAACATCCCGGAAGCCGTCATCGACGCGCTGAAGACCCGTCCCCACGATGCATTGCCGATGGACATCCTGCAATCCGCCGTGCCGATGCTGGCTCACCACGATTCCGACGTCAAAGATTCCTCCATCGAGTCGGTCAACCGCATGGCGCTCAGGTTGGTCGCCAGGGTTGCCACTGTTCTGGCCGCCTGGAATCGGATCCGAAACGGGGAGACGCCACTGGCGCCGAAGCTCGAGCTGGGTCATGCTGCCAATTTTCTTTACATGCTGACAGGCAAGGAACCGGACGAAGATGTCGGCCGCTTTATGGATACGGCCCTCGTGCTGCACGCCGAGCACTCCTTCAATGCCTCCACATTTGCGGCCCGCGAGGTCGCCTCCACCCGGGCCCATATTTACGCCGCGGTGGCTGCGGCCGTTGGTTCCCTGTCCGGGGACCTGCACGGCGGTGCAAACGTGCGCGTCATGGAAATGCTGATGAAAATAGGCGATCCGGCCAAGGTCGCAGATTTTGTCCGTCAGGAATTCGATGCCGGTCGCGTGATTTTCGGTCTGGGGCATGCGGTCTACGATACCGATGATCCGCGGGCGCATATTTTGGCGCCGATGTCCAAAGTGGCGGGTGAGCGTATCGGCGAGCCCCAGTGGTACGAGATCTCAAAGACGCTTGAAGACGTCGGCAAAGCTGAATTCCGCAAGCGGAAAAATCGAGACATCTACGTAAATGTCGATTTTTATTCTGCCGCCCTGTACTATGCCATGGGGATTCCGATCGATTTTTTCACTCCGGTATTTGCCGTCTCCCGAATTGCCGGATGGGTCACCCACGTGATTGAAGAACAATTTGCGGGCGCTGCCCCGAAACCGATGCTCTATCGACCGGAGTCAGAATATATCGGGGACTACTGCGGTCCCGAGGAATGTGCCTTCGTGCCGCTGGATGATCGCTAAGTCCTGATATGAGAAGTTGGCCGGGATGAACGGGCATTTCGATGCCTGTGCGGAGTGGGCACCGGAAGCGGAAACACATTGACATCGGCCCGCTGGCATCATACGAATCTTTTCAGCTATTTCAGCATAGCGCTCATCTCAAACCAGGGGGGATCAGTTGCTGCAGAATCAAACCCGTCTGCGGATGACCCGCCAACGGCAGGTTATCCTCGAGGAATTGCGCCAGGTCGACACGCATCCCAGCGCCGATGAAGTTTATGAAATGGTGCGCAAACGACTGCCCCGCATCAGTCTGGGGACTGTCTACCGCAACCTCGAAATTCTGTCCGAATCGGGCGAAATTCAGAAGGTCGAACTGGGCAGCTGCCTGAAGCGGTTCGACGGATTCCCCCACCCGCACTATCACATTCGCTGCGTTCGCTGTGATCGTCTGGTAGACGCCCCCACTCAATTTGACGTCAGCCTTGAAGGCCGCCTGCAATCCGAAACTGATTTTCAGATTCTTGGGCACAAGCTCGAGTTCTCCGGGCTATGTCCAGATTGTAAGTAAATTCATATTGTTATTGGTTTTTTTATCCACACCGGCGGTTGACAAATCGAAACCTGCTCCTTACCATGAATCGTCCAGCGGGAGGCAGTGGCGGCTGATGCAAAAGCTTTCCGACGAAAGCCTTTCCCCGTGATTTACAAGGGCAACGCCAAATAACCGGATGCTTCACGAGATCTGAAAGGAGTGGCGGGTGAAAATATTGATCACCGGTGCGCAGGGGTTCGTGGGGACGCAACTGACCGACGCGCTTCTGGCGCAGAACCATCATGTCGTTGGCCTGGGGAGATCTGCGCAGGCATCGCGGTCTCATGAGAGATACACCTACATTTCTGCCGACACGACCCAGCCCGGTGAATGGCTGTCCTCGCTGAAGGATGTCGATGCGGCCGTCAATCTGGC
>Ga0180435_10006088_pt1 | contig 11592 bp, 10 predicted proteins | sample SS_ome_3_FD_132467 | JGI IMG/M metagenome (GOLD analysis project Ga0180435, IMG submission 132467) | Hypersaline lake sediment archaeal communities from the Salton Sea, California, USA - SS_3_S_1 metaG | ecosystem: Environmental > Aquatic > Non-marine Saline and Alkaline > Hypersaline >...
ATCCCGTTTGTGGTGACAAATTCGACATCCTTGATTTCGATCTTCCCCCGGACCGGGGCCGTTGCCGGCTGGTCGCCGATCAGCATGAATTCGGGACGTCCGTCGAAAATCTGCATGATCTTGTGGTAGCGAACTGATGCGTCCTGCTGGGTCTGGTAGAACGTGATCAGCTCCTTCCACGGTGTGTACAGTTTTTCCTGGGCGGATAGAAACGCGACAATCGAGCCCAGTTCTGTTTCTCCCTGCATGAGCAGGTAGCCCCCGAGCAGCAGGACAACGACGGGACCGAGGCCGACGAACAGGTTATTGGTTACCTTGACGCCGAAGCGGTAGAGGGACCACACGACGCGAATCCTGAACAGTTTTTCGACGATCGTGTTGTAGCTCTGTTCTTCCGTCTGGAACGATCCCTGGGCGTGGACTTCGCTGATACCGGAGATCGTTTCGGTGATGCGGCTGGCCATTCTGTTCGAGGCATCCACCCGCTTTTTATTCGCCGTGTTGACGCCGCGCTGGACCAGCGGGACCACCAGCAGTGCTATCGGATAAATGGACAGGGTCACCACGCCGAGCAGCGGGTGGAGCCAGATCAGGAAGCCGCCGATGGCAAGCAGCATGAGGATGTTGCTGAGCGGGACCGCAACAGCGCCCCCGACAAAATTGGCCGAAGCGGCCAGTTCGGTGACCAGCGATGCAACGACGGTGCCCGGCGGTGTTTTTCTGAAAAACGACAGCGGCAACCTGAGGATGTGCTGGTACAGCTCCTTGCGCATATCGGTCAACGCCCGCTGCCCGATAAGCGTCTGCAGCCCGTTGACCGTCAATTTGCAGAGGTTGGACAGCAGCACCGCCAGCAGGTAGATCAGGCAGTAGACAACCAGCTGCTGGACATTGCCCAGGGCGAGGACCTCGTTGACGATGCGCTTCTGAATCTCCAACGGGAGTACATTGAGGGCGACAAGTGCCAGGATAACGAGGACCAGCAGGACCTGCAGGTACCATTTTCCGGTAAATATCCAGGAATAGAGGGACCGCTGGTGAACGGGCAGATCTCGTTTTAAACCCATGAGATCAGGAGCTGTGCTTGGGTGGCTGCGGGTGCGATATACGGTTGCTGATCGACATCGATATGGGTTACGTGAAAGAATTCAATGCCTGAACCTTGTCAGGGTGAATGGATACGTATGAGTCAAATCCCGATATCTCGAACACTTCTCTGACATGCTCCTGCATGTTGCTGACCGCAAACGATTTGCTGGCCGATTGCCGTTCCTTTACGGTTTTCAGGACGACTCTCAGCCCGGCGCTGGATATGTATTCGACCTTGCTGAAGTCGAGCAGCAAATGGTGACCGTCGTTTCCATAGCTGATCGTGCCGATCTCCTGCTCGAGGCTCGGAGCGCTGTTCGAGTCAAGCCGGCCGTCAGGCGACAGAATGACGACGCCCTGCTCCTCTGATCTGGTGATATTCATGAGCGTTCCTCCATGCTTCTGGTGACTATAAGTATCATTTTAGATTTGTTTTGTCAGGGTCGTGTAATTTCTGTCGTTTTCTCGTTTATACCTGATTGAATCGGTATACTGACGGGCCAGGAAAATACCGAGTCCGCCGATTTCTTTTTCTGCAAGCGGCGTGGTAAAATCGGGATCTGCCGGTTTGGTCGGGTCGAAGGGAGCCCCTTCGTCGCACATCGTGATCTCCAGTTCCCGGTCGCGCAACTCAATCGTAAACACAATTTCTTTTTGGATGCCATTGTCCAGGCCGTGCGTGACGACGTTGGTGAACAGTTCATCGAGGGCAAGATTGAGCTGCAGAACCACGTGGTGTGCAAGCCCCCAGGCAGCCCTCACATCATCCAAGACCATACTCATCCGGTTCAGTTCCTTGACCGAATTGGCGAGGCTGAAGGTGATCGGATCGGGGGAAGACGCACTCATTTTTCCTGGAACCCCTGGCTGATTGAGTCAAGGAACGGGTTGGCAGGTATTTGCCTGCCGTTCGCTTGCCGGTATGAAGTAATACGGCGATTCCGGATTCTTCGCTCAGAAATTGTACCTGTTCGTATTCCGTTGTTCATTTATCGATAATCAGCTTTTCCCTGATGGCAATCTGTTTTCTGAATGACCGGGCCCGATTTTTCCCTGACAGGAAACGGGTTTCAGCTCCTGAACCTGAACATCTGGTTCCTCGGCACCAGCAGCAGCTTGCCGGTCAGTTTCATCGGCTTGCTCTCATACGTCAGGCATTTCTTGCGCACTTCGTTTATGGCGCTTGCCGCGTGTGTGTCTCCCCAGAACCAGTTCGACAGGGAAAAGACATCGACGGGCTGGTCCGGCTGGGACGAGATGGCCTCGAAATAACAGCTCTTGAGATCTTCGGCGGCGAGCCTGAGGAGGTCGGCGAGGTCCGGTTCAGGCGGCAAATCCTCCATATCGTTGCCGGCTATGAAATTCTCGTACAGGTGGAGGATTTCGTCGAAATCAAGATTGCTCAGCCCGACGGCTGTACGGCCGTTTTTTTCGATGGCGATGGTGTACCAGGTATGGATCGAGTTGAATTCCAGCCGCAATGCCGCAAAGAGTTTCTCGGTTTCACTCAGCTCCGTTGCGCGCCGGCCGAAATCGACCGGGCAGGCGGGAACGGACGGGGTGGCCGATTCATCCGGGGCATCCCGCGGAAAATCCCTGAGTACGGGCCCGTCCGGCTCGTTCAACAGCGCCAGCGCGTGTTTCAGCACCTCCTGCTGAAATGCCGGATCGTTGGGGGCACCGAGCGGCCGGCCGAGGGGAAAACTGACCCACAGCGCGCGCGGCGGCCTGATGGTCCGGGTGTGTTCCTTGATCAGGCTGATCTGGGTGGTGGCGATTCCTTCCGCTTCGAAATAATGGGCAAGCCCGCCGACGGCGCGCGTACAGTTCGGTCAGACAGGCACCAGGACAACGGCGTTTACCCGGTCGTTTCGCAGAATCTTGGCGAGTGACCGGGCATCCTGTTCCATCGCGGTCGGGTCGGTCGCCCCCATGAAAGAATAGTGAAAACCGGCGACGGATTCGATATAACCCTGAACGGCAAGTTCTGCGAGCCGGTCCCGCGGCAATACCATATTGATATCCAGCTGGAAGCCGGTCCGGTCGAAATTGGTCGAAACATGGCTCATCAGCAGGTCCGCCGGGTCGACCTCGGCTGGAATGACGCGGTATCCCGTTTCTCCCAGTGCAAACGGGCGGTCGCTTCTGCGGTGAAGGCCTGCCGTGGAGATGATGGCGGTGCGCGCGGAGCCCGGACTTACGCCGGTTACGAACGGCGTCGATGCAAACGTCGGGCAGGGGAGGCTGAGCAGGTGTTCGCGCTCCTGTTCTTCGTAATGTTCGAGTCGGACCATGATGACCTCGATGACGGGGAACCGGAACGGGAAGCGGTTCAGCGGCGATCTATCGCTTCGGCCAGCTCCGCTATTGATGCGATGACTACGGTCGGTTCAATTTCCCAGGGATCAAAAAGCGCCTGTTCCGAGCGTTTTACCCAGGCACCGTTCATACCGGCTGATATCGCCCCGATTACATCGAACGGATTGCCGGAGATCAACCAGGCTTCAGCTGCTGCGGCCCCTGCCCTGGCGAGAAAATGGGCATAGGCCGCCGGGTTCGGTTTGAAGCTTTCGATCTCATGCGTGCTGATTACATCGACAAAATAAGACCTGATTCCGCTGTTCTCAAGCAGTCCGGAAACATCTTCCGGTCTGCCGTTGGAGAACGCGAACATGTTGAAGCCCTGCTCCTGCAGTATCGGCAGAGACGACTCAACGTCGGGAAACGCCGGCAGTACTCTATAGCCGGCCATCAGTTCCTGCTTGTCGCTGGCGGAGATCGACAGCTTGAAAGCCGCGCACGCATAATCCAGGGCGGAGCGGGTGCAGTGCCTGAAATCCACATAATTCTGCATCAGGGCCCGGCGAAACGAATATTCCAGCTGTTTTTCCCGCCACAGGGTTGAAAATGCAGGTGCCCGGTCGCCGGCAAACGCTGTCAGCGCCTCCGTTACGCCGGCTGTATCGATCAAGGTTCCGTATACGTCAAACCCCAGTGTCACCGTCATGTCGGTCTCCTGTCGTACCTGGAGAACGGGCGCTTACATATTCCGGCGGTACTGCCCGCCGACCTCGTACAGCGCGCCGGTAATCTGGCCGAGGCTGCAGGTTTTTACCGTTTCCATCAGTTCCGCGAAAATGTTGCCGCCGTTCAAGGCCGTTTGTTTGAGGCGTTCCAGCGCCGGTCCGGAACCGTTTCTATGGCGATTCTGGAAATCGGCGAGCCGGTCGAGCTGCTCCTGTTTATCCTCATCCGAGGCACGGATCAGCTCGAGCGCCGCACTTTCCGCATCGAAGTCGGCCTTGGGGTTGCGGTACGTATTGACCCCGATGATCGGGTAGTCGCCGGAATGCTTCAGGTGCTCGTAGTACATCGATTCTTCCTGGATGCGGCTCCGCTGGTACCCGGTTTCCATCGCGCCGAGCACGCCGCCGCGTTCGGCGATGCGATCGAATTCGGCGAGTACCGCCTCCTCTACCAGGTCGGTCAGTTCCTCGATGATGAAGCTGCCCTGGTTCGGATTCTCGTTTTTCGCGAGCCCCCATTCACGGTTGATGATCAGCTGGATGGCCAGGGCCCGGCGGACCGATTCTTCACTCGGCGTCGTGATTGCCTCGTCGTAGGCATTGGTGTGCAGGCTGTTGCAGTTGTCGTAGATCGCGATCAGCGCCTGCAGGGTCGTTCTGATATCGTTGAACTGTATTTCCTGCATGTGCAGCGATCGGCCCGATGTCTGGATGTGGTATTTGAGCCGCTGCGAGGAGCCGGATGCGCCGTATTTCTCCCTCATCGCCACCGCCCATATTCGCCGGGCGACGCGGCCGATCACCGTGTATTCCGGATCCATGCCGTTGGAGAAGAAGAAGGACAGGTTCGGGGCGATCTGGTTTATATCCATCCCCCGGGCCAGGTAATATTCGACATAGGTGAACCCGTTGGACAGGGTCAGGGCCAGCTGGGTGATCGGATTGGCCCCGGCTTCGGCGATATGGTAGCCGGAAACTGACACGGAGTAAAAATTCTGTACGTTGTTGTCGATAAAATATTCCTGGATATCGCCCATCATTTTCAGCGCGAACTCGATCGAGAAGATGCACGTGTTCTGGCCCTGGTCCTCTTTGAGGATATCGGCCTGCACCGTCCCCCTGACGTTTTCCAGGACCAGCTTCCTGATTTCCGCCGCTTTGGCCGCATCGGGCTCGCTGCCGTTTTCCTGCCGGTATGCTTCCAGCTGCTGATCGACGGCGGCGTTCATGAACATCGCCAGAATGATCGGTGCCGGCCCGTTGATCGTCATTGATACCGATGTGGTCGGCGCACAGAGTTCGAAGCCGCTGTAGAGCAGTTTGATGTCGTCGAGCGTGCAGATCGACACCCCGGAAGTACCTATTTTCCCGTAGATATCAGGTCGTTCAGCCGGATCCCAGCCGTACAGGGTCACCGAGTCGAATGCGGTGGACAGCCGTTTTGCCTCGTAATTGGCGGACAGCATTTTAAAGCGCTGGTTGGTCTGGGCAGGACCGCCTTCGCCGGCGAACATCCTGGTCGGATCCTCGGCGGTGCGCTTGAGCGGAAAAACGCCGCCGGTGTAGGGAAAATATCCGGGCAGATGTTCCTTGCGCAGCCACGTGAACACGTCTCCCGGCGCGGAGAACGTCGGCAGCGCGATTTTCGGGATGCGCGAGTGGCACAGCGACGTCGTGTACAGCGGGACCCGGATTTCCCTGCCCCTGACCTGATAGATCAATTCATCCCCGGCATAGGCCTCCTTGATGTCGTCCCAGGACTGCAGCAGCTCGTCGGTGGATTTAGCCACCCCCTTTGCAACCGCCTCGGCTTCATCGTTTAAATAGCCGACGCTGTCCGCATATTTTTCCTCCTCCTTCTGCTCGAGCAGTTCTGCACTTTTCTGCAGGTGATTGCGGGTCGTGACCCGGTCCGCCTGTTCCTCGGTCTGCCGGTGGTAGGTGCGAATCGTATCCGATATTTCCGCCAGGTACCTGATTCGCTCGGCCGGGATCACGATGGTTTTCGACGACGAAATCTTGTCATGCGGCCGCGGCAGGGTCGGGGCAAAGCCGAAATCGGCTTTTTCTTTCAATACGTCGACGATTCCGTGGTAGAGCGCGGTCACGCCGTCATCATTGAATTTCGACGCAATCGTCCCGTACACCGGGAAATCAGTCGGTTTGGTGTCCCACGCCTTGCGGTTGCGCTGAACCTGTTTGCGGATGTCCCGGATCGCATCGTCGCTGCCTTTTTTCTCGAACTTGTTGACGACGATGATGTCGGCGTAATCGAGCATGTCGATTTTTTCGAGCTGGGACGGTGCCCCGTAATCGCTCGTCATCACATAGATCGAGATATCGGCGAGGTCGGTGATCCGCGAGTCGCCCTGGCCGATGCCGGCGGTTTCGGCAATGATCAGGTCGAATCCTGCCGCCCTGGCAACCATGATCGCCTCCGGCAGCGCTTCCGATACTTCGTGGGCCGAATCCCTGGTTGCGAGGCTGCGCATGTAGACGCGGTCCGAATTCGAGATGGCGTTCATGCGGATGCGATCGCCGAGCAGGGCGCCGCCGGTTTTCCGTCTTGACGGATCGCAGCAGATCACGCCGATCCGGATATCTTTCATGTCGTGCAGGAAGCGGACGATCACCTCGTCGGTCAGCGACGATTTTCCGGCACCGCCGGTGCCGGTGATGCCGATGACGGGCGGATTGTTTTTTTCTGCAGCCGGCGCGATGGCGGATTTGAGCGCTTCGAGCCGTTCCTGATCACCTGCTTTCGCCTGCTGCACGGCCGTGATGAAGCCGGCCAGCTCCCGGGTGTTTGTGCAGGAGAGCCCGGTCGTATCGAGGGCGTGGTAGTCGAGCGTGGAAAAATCCATCAGCTCGAGCATGTGGTTGGCCATGCCCTGCAGGCCCATCGTCGCGCCGTCTTCGGGCGAGTATATCTTGGTGACGCCGTATGCTTCGAGTTCGGCAATCTCGTCGGCGACGATCACGCCGCCGCCGCCGCCGAACACCTTGATGTGCGAAGCCTGGTATTCCTTCAGCAGGTCGATCATGTACTTGAACGACTCCATGTGGCCGCCCTGGTAGCTGGACATCGCGATACCCTGCGCATCCTCCTGGATGGCGGTATCGACCAGTTCCTGGACCGAACGGTTGTGAGCCAGGTGGATAACTTCGGCTCCGGTGTCCTGCAGGATGCGCCGCATGATGTTGGTAGATGCGTCGTGTCCGTCGAAAAGCGAGGTCGCGGTGATGATCCGGATGTTGTGTTCAGGTTGATAAACGGCAATGGGAGCATTCATGGGGGAATCCTCGTTGGGTCTGGTTTCCGTGCCGGGGAATGCAGCAGCGTCTCACTCCTTGTCATCGGCCAGAAATCTCATAATGAAATCGGTCTGCTGCTCGATATATTGCTCAATCGTGAAATTCTTCCCGAAATACCACCGTCTGAAAGCCCAGGTATGTCCGAGTACGGAGATATTGTGGCCCATCAGGTTGATGGTCGCGTCATCCAGGTCGGGAAGGGCGCCGCGGTTCTTGAGCTGGCAGATGGCCTGGATGAAGATATCGGTGATGCGTAATTCTGCCTCGAGTACTTTTGCCTGCCATTTGTGCGGCAGGAAATGGGTGACCTGGTACATCAGCAGCAGATGATCGCTCATCCGGTTGCAGACCATAAAATACTCGCGAATCACCTCGCCGAGCGCGGCCTGGGCCTGCAGCGGGCGTTCCAGCGCCGCCTTGACCCCCTGTTCAACCTCTGCATGAATTGCCATACAGACCAGGTACAGGACATCGTCCTTCGTGGTGATGTACTCGTACATCGAGCCGATGGACAGGCCGGTGGCCTGCGCCAGCGCCCGGGTGGTAGTTTTGTGATACCCGCGTTCGATGAAAAGAGGAACGGCGGCATCGACAATCTGCCGCCTGCGTTCCCTGACGAGTTCCTTGTTCTTTATCTGTGTTGCAACTTCTTTGGTATCTGTGCCTTTCATATCATACTCTTTCCGCTGACGTTTAATGGGCGATGATAGATAGCATTACCAGACAAACCAAAAAGCGCCTGATCCAACCGTCCCGGCTCGTTGATCACGGCCGGGATGGTATCGTACAGCCGGGGGTCAGCCGGCCTTGATTTTCTCCGTCAATGCCGGAATGAACTGTTTGAGATCGGCGACGACGAGTACGTCGGCAACTTCACCGATCGGTGCGTCCTTATCGGTGTTGACCGCCACGATGAATTCCGACTTCTTCATTCCGGCAAGATGCTGAATTGCACCCGATATGCCGCAGGCAACGTAAAGTTTCGGCGATACGGTCTGTCCGGTGGTGCCGACCTGGCGATTGTGTTCGACCCATTCTGAATCGACCACCGGCCGGCTTGCTCCGTAGTCGCCGCCGAGCGCCTGGGCAAGTTCTTCGATAATGGCGACGTTCTCGGGTTTGCCGATTCCGCGTCCGGCGCTGACGATGACTTCCGATTTGCTCAGGTCGACGCCGCCGGCCTCGGCTTCTTCATACCCCTCAAAGGTTATCGCTCCGCCCGCATCTCCGGAGATCTCCTTGACCGCGGGCGTACCGTCTCCGGCTGCGGTGAACGCGCCTGCCTGCAGGGTTACGACGCACATGGAGGTGCTCGGCTGCACCTGCCGGCGCAGTTTGGCATTGCATACCGGCACGACCAGGGCGCCGTCACTGGCCTCGACAACTTCGGAGATCTGGGCCGCGCCCAGGCTGAAGGCGATGCGGGGCGCCAGGTCCCATCCGTAGGAGGAATGACTGAATACAACCATATCCGGCTTTTCTTGGTCGATCACCGACAGCAGCAACTGCTTGTGCGCATCGGGGTTGTATTCACCGTACTGCGCGGCATCGGCAAGGTACAGCGTGCCGTCGTAGGCGGGCAGCGCCGAACCGCCGCCGACCGCGAACATCGCGCTTTCGGCGCCCATCTGCTGCGCAAAACCAACCAGCTCCTGGGTTGACGCGAGGAACTGACCATCTCTATACTCTGCTACCAATAACACTTTCATCGGTTCACCTCGTCATCATGAAAGAACGGTTGTTTTCTCTTTGAGAATCTGCACCAGCTGAGCGGCAAGGTCGGGCGCATCGCCTTCGAGCACGAGGCCGCCGCCTTTTTTCTCCGGAAAGTAGAGCTTTGCCGTCTGCTGCCGCGCATCCGCTTCGAGCAGATCGGCGACCGGAACGGACAACAGCTCCTTCTTCTTGGCCTTCATGATGTTCGGCAGCGTCGGATAGCGGGGCTTGTTCAGGCCGAGCTGACAGGTGAACAGGGCCGGCACCGCTACTTTAACGATGGCCTTGATGCCGCCCTCGAGTTCACGCTTTGCGGTTACGGTGCCGCCGTCATAAGCGAAATCGACGATCGTGGTGATGCTCGGCATTGCCAGGATTTCCGCGGTAAGCACACCGACCTGGCCGCTGCCGCGATCCTGGGACTGCATGCCGGTGAAAATCACGTCGAATCCTTTATCTTTGGCAAATCCGGCTATTACCGACGCGATCTGCAGCGGTTCTCTGGCGGACACGTCATCGTCGCTCACGTGCAGGCCGCGGTCGCAGCCCATGGCCAGGGCTTTTTTCATCGTCTCCTTGACCTTGTCCGAACCGATGCACAATACGGTAATATCACCTTCGCCGAGCTGTTCCTTGAGGCGAACCGCCTGCTCAACTCCGTATTCATCGTATTCGTTCATCCGCCACGCCAGGTCGCCGGTGTCGTACCAGGTGCCTGCGCCGTCAACCTTGAATTTCGATTCCATATCCGGAACCTGCTTGATACAAACAAGAATCTTCATGCCTTTCCTTCCTTACGTTCTGTATGGGTTTTCTTTCTGTACCGCTTCTGTACGAGGTCGGTTCAGCGGGTAAGGGAATTCCCGATTACGAGCCGCTGGATTTCACTCGTACCTTCATAAATCTCGGTGATTTTGGCATCACGCATCATCCGTTCGACCGGAAATTCACGGGTATAGCCGTAGCCGCCGAGAATTTGAACCGCCTGAGTCGTTACTTTCATCGCGGTTTCGCTGGCCATCAGTTTGGCCATGGCCGATGCCTGGGAGTAGGGCAGCCCGGCACTGGCTTTATAGGCGGCGCTGTATACGAGCAACCGCGACGCCTCGATCTGGGTCGCCATATCGGCGAGCTGGAACGAGACGCCCTGGAATGCGGTGATCGGTCGATCGAACTGTTTCCGCTCTTTGGCGTACGCAACGGCCTGATCCAGTGCGCCCTGGGCAATGCCGAGCGCCTGGGAGGCGATGCCGATGCGGCCGCCGTCGAGCGTCTTCATCGCGACTCTGAACCCTTCGCCTTCTGCACCGAGCAGATTTGTACCAGGAATCCGGCAGTTTTCAAACACGATTTCCATCGTCGGCGATGATCTGATTCCGAGCTTCTTCTCTTTTTTCCCGAATGAGAAACCGTCTGTTTCCTTGGACACGATGAACGCACTGATTCCGTGGTGCTTCTGTGCCTCCTTGTCGGTGCGGGCAAGCACCAGGTAGGTTTCTGCTTCCCCAGCGTTGGTGATGAAAATTTTCGTGCCGTTCAGGATCCAGTCGTCGCCGTCCCTTACCGCAGTGGTCTTGGTACTGCCGGCATCCGATCCGGCCGCCGGTTCGGTCAGGCCGAATGCGCCCATTTTCTCACCGGTTGCCAGCGGCGTAAGAAACTGCTGTTTCTGCTCTTCGGTACCGAACAGGTAGATCGGGTTCGCACCCAGCGAGAGATGGGCCGACAGGGTTACCCCGGTGGATGCACAGACCCGCGAGAGTTCCTCGACGGCAATCGCATAACTGATGTAATCGGCTCCGGCCCCGCCGTACTCCTCCGGAAATACGATGCCGGTGAGGCCCAGCTCGGCAAGTGAGTCGAACATCAGCTCGCGGTCGAACCGCTCTTCTTCATCGCGCTCGGCCGCGCTGGGGCCGATTTCCGTTTCGGCAAAATCCCGCACGGTTTCTCGGATCAGGCTCTGTTCTTCGCTCAATTCAAATTTCATGGGTGCCTCTTGAAAAGCGTTGTCTCTATTAAATCTGCCAGTCCGCTTGTCCGGGGGGCAGGCGGCGCCCCCGGACCGGACGTCTACTTCTTGGAGCTGAGCTCCGGGAAATCCCAGTAATAGTATTCCTGGGTCGGAGCGTCGCCCTTGCTCTCCTGGCGTTCAACTTCGCGCTCGCGCAGCTCGACCCTTCTGATTTTCCCGCTCAGGGTCTTCGGCACCTCGGTGACGAATTCGATGATGCGCGGAATTTTGAATTTCGCGAGAATATCGATCGTGTGCCTGAACATATCGAGGGCCAGCTCGCGGGACGGCTCTTCGCCCTGTTTCAGGATCACGTATGCCTTGACCAGCTGGTGACGTTTTTCATCGGGAACGCCGACTACGGCAACTTCCGCGGCCGCCTCATGTTCCATCAGCGCGCTTTCGACCTCGAACGGGCCGACCCGGTAATCC
>Ga0180435_10006090_pt1 | contig 11584 bp, 10 predicted proteins | sample SS_ome_3_FD_132467 | JGI IMG/M metagenome (GOLD analysis project Ga0180435, IMG submission 132467) | Hypersaline lake sediment archaeal communities from the Salton Sea, California, USA - SS_3_S_1 metaG | ecosystem: Environmental > Aquatic > Non-marine Saline and Alkaline > Hypersaline >...
CAGGCCGCGTTCTCTTTGGTCTCCACAGGTTTTTCTTCAGCGCCTGTGTGTAGGGCTGACTCAGTTTCATCAAGACCAAGGCGTTTCCGCAGTTCCGCATTTTCGGTTTCCAGGGACTGAATACAGGCCATCATTTCCCGGCTGTCCCGGGTGAATTGTTGCAACAGCTGTTTGAGCTCTTCCGTGCGATCATTTTCGCCGCCAGCCTCGGGGAGGGCCTCTGCGGCTGCTTTTGCTGTCTCAAGTTCGGCTTCCAGAGCGGCGATCTGTTCAGTGTAGTCAGCGTCGACGGACAGGCCGCCGTCGGCAAAAGCGCTGCGCAGCTGACTTTCGATATCTCCCTGGGGGTCCAGGGCATGCTGCAGGACCAGACTGATCACCGGTGTTGTTGCCCCATCTGCTGGCAGGGCGTCCAGCTGGGACTGCACCCAGGTCGCCGGGCCGGATGTGGATTCGTCGTTTTGCGTTTCCAGCGCCTGACGCAGCTGCTCGTTCTGCTGAGAAACACCGCGCAGGCGCAACCAGAACGCCAGGCATGTGCCTACCGTAATGATGAACATCTGCACCAATGCAAAAATGGACCATTCCATCTGCAGCAATAATCTCTGGATTAACCTTCTATGAGTATAGATGGTGATTTGTGAACGTGTGGAATGGGCTTACTGGCGCCCGAGAAAGGTCCATTTCATTGGTTGTTCAGCCTGGAAAGGCACAATTGGTGTGCCTGCGGCATCTATAACCGAGGGCACAGTCTGTTGACGGCGTGCCAGGATGGTTGTGCTGCTGTTCAGCGGCAGACCGTAGAAATTAGGGCCGTTTTCCGAAGTAAACGCCTGCAGGTTGGCTAGTGCACCTTCCTCTTCAAATACAGTGGCATAACATTCCAGTGCAACTGGAGAATTGTAGATACCTGCACAGCCGCAGGCATTCTCTTTGTCGCTCTGGGCGTGAGGTGCTGAGTCTGTACCGAGGAAAAAGCGCGGGTTGCCTGAGGTCGCGGCCTGTCGCAGCGCGCGTTGGTGTGTTTCCCGTTTAGCTACGGGCAGGCAGTACAGATGCGGTCTGATGCCACCGGCAAACATATCATTACGATTGATCATCAGATGGTGAGGCGTAATGGTCGCAGCAATATTGGTCCCGGCACTTTCTACAAATTCAACTGCCTGGCGGGTAGTGATGTGTTCAAAAACAACTTTCAGCGCCGGCAAATCTGCCAACAGGGGCTGCAGAACCTCGTCTATGAACACCGCTTCCCGATCGAAAATATCAATGTGTGCGCTGGTGACTTCACCGTGAACCAGCAGCGGCATACCCATTTTCTGCATCTGCTCCAGTACTGGATAGATGGCTTTGATATCTGTTACGCCGTGCGCAGAGTTTGTTGTCGCGTTAGCCGGGTAGAGTTTGGCCGCGGTAAACACGCCGTTTTCATAGCCGGCCTGCAGTTCTGCAGCTTCAATCGTATCCGTCAGGTAGGCTGTCATCAGGGGTGTAAATGCGATGTCTTCGGGTAAGGCTGCCAGAATGCGCTGTCGATAGGCGCTTGCGGCTGCGCAGGTGGTGATCGGCGGATCCAGGTTGGGCATGATAATGGCGCGCGCAAACTGCCGCGCAGTATGTAATGCGACACCTTGCAGAACCGCACCATCGCGCAGATGTACATGCCAGTCGTCCGGTGTTCGCAAACGGATCTGCTCACCATTGTCACTTTGTACGATGGTATCGGAAGAAGTGTTATTGGATGACATAACCGGCTCCACGGACCGTCTCAAGTCCAAAAATGGCGGAGAGAGAGGGATTCGAACCCTCGATAGGGGTTACCTATACACACTTTCCAGGCGTGCGCCTTCGACCACTCGGCCACCTCTCCGGAATTTGGAGGCAACCCACCCAGCCACACCTAAGCGCCCGAATCCGCTGTTACCGTTGCTCCCTTCCGGGCCTGGCGGAGTTCACAGCATATCGCCGCTAGGGGACCAAGATGGGTCACCATAGGGGCGCGTATGCTAGCGGAAAAGGATTCGGATTCATATATGGTTGCGCAATGCGATTAGTCCAGTAATCGGTACAATAACGTCGAAATGAGGGGTGGGTAAAAGTGTCGGTTAATCGAGGCCTGTTTGTACTGCTGGCGGTGGGTGCGATTGTGCTGCTCGGGCTGATGGGTGCCTATCAATTGGAACCTGAAGGCTTTGTCAGTGCGCCACTGGATGCATTCTATCGGGTTGTGCAGCTGTTTGCGGCTGAAGGAGATTGGACCGCCGGTCATGCGCAGCTGCCGCTTGCGCTTGAGATAGCCAGATTCGCAGCACCGATTGTCACAATTGCATCGCTGATTGTTCTGTTTGCGGAGGGTATCTGGACTGCATTGGTTAACGCACGTGTACGGTTCTATAAAGATCACATTGTGGTGGTGGGGTTATCCGCATCAGCGATGGAAATGGTACGCAGTGCGCATCAGCGCAAACTTGATGTTGTGGTCATTGAGAAAGACCCGGCCAATCGGTTGATCCAAAGTTGTCGCAGACTGTTTGTTCCGGTTCTGGTTGGTGATGCGAAACACACCGAGTGGTTAAAAAGAGCGCGGGTGGCGCACGCACGTTCATTAGTGTCCTTTGTGCACCTCGATGACGAAAGCATTGAGTTGTCATTGCGCGTTCAGGCGTTGGTTGAAGAATTGCGCCCGGAACAGCTTGCGCCTCTGAAAGTCATTCTGAAACTGCACGACATGCAGTTAGGCAGTCGGCTTGAAAGTTATCCGAAATTTTTTGAAAACCCACGTTGTGTCGAAGTACGCTTTTTCAATCTGGATGAGCTGGCCGCACGCTCACTGTTTCGTCAGTTTTACCCGGAAGTGTACGCGGATGCCCTGGGACGGGATCATGTTCATATTGTGGTCTTCGGATATGGCAGTTTAGGCAAGCAGGTTGTGATCAATGCTCTGAAACAGGCGCACTATGCCAACAACAGGCCGCTGCAGCTGACTGTTGTTGATCGCAATGCCAGAAACAGCGAGGAAACGTTCAGGCGTGAGTGCCCCAGTGTAGATCTGGCTGCGCAAGTGCGTTTTGTACCTATGGAATTAACAGCGGAAGCGCTGCGCGCGGAAACGGAAACGCTGGGCCTGGATGACGCTACCATGTTTGTCTGCACGCTTGGTGGTGATGCTGCGAACATGAGTATGTCAATTGCGCTGCGACAGATGGGTGTGTTGGGAAGTGTGCCTAACGCACCTATTTTTGTTGCGCTACGATACTCTCGCGGTCTTGCTCAGCTGGTGGAGTCAGAAGCAGATAATCCTGAAATACCTGATGGGTTGTATCCATTTGGCATGATCGAGCAGCTTGTCAGGGTTGATCGTGTGGTTAACGAACGGTTAGATAATCTCGCGATCGCGCTGCACGAAAACTATCTGGCGGGTGTTGAAACACAAGCGGTCCAACAGGCTTCCCATTACCCGTGGAGTGAACTGTCTGAAAACTTCCGTAACGATGCGCGCGCACAGGCTGATCATGTCAACACCAAGCTGCGAGCCGCCGGCTACAGGCTGGTGGCTCGGAAGACTGATTTGCAGTTCAGTGAAGCCGAAGTGCTGCGTCTGGCTGAGATTGAAAAGAAACGCTGGGTTGCGGAGCGTGCGGCCATGGGTTGGACGTTTGGTGAGGCTCGCAGCGACCTGGCAAAAATTCATCCGGGACTGAAAACCTGGCAAGCCAGCTCTGCAGCAGATCGGGCTTTGGATATGGCCTCGGTTCAGGAACTGCCCGGCATCCTCAGTGACCGGGTCGGTACAGGTATCGCTCGACAGGTTGTGATCGGAATAACCGGTCATCGCGCACATCGACTCAGTTGTCACCGCGATGACATTGATGCTCAGGTGCGCAAGGAGTTCGAAAAAATTGCTGCGCACTATCCCGGCGCTGAATTCACTATTCTTTCGGCGCTGGCTGACGGCAGTGACCGACTGGTTGCACAGCTGGCTTTAGAAACCCTGGATGCGCAACTGGTGGTAGCTTTGCCGTTACCCTACGAGATCTACAAACGATCTTTCGGCCATGCGGACCATCTGAGTAACCAGGCTTCCAACGAAGAGTTTCAACGCTATGTTGGTCGGGCAAGCCTGTACTTCGAAATGCCACTCCGTTTTGCAGGTGCACAGGTGCTTGAACAGGATAATGCTGCAGGTGAACAGGCTCGCGCACAACAGTATGCACTGGCAGGTGCTTATATTGTCAGTCGCTCTGATGAGTTGATCGCCGTGTGGGATGGACAGGATGCGCGCGGCATAGGGGGAACTGCGGACGTTGTGCGTTGGCGTGCGCAGGGTCAGGTGCCCGCTGAATACGCTTTTGCAGATCATTTTTTCCCCGCCGTGACAATGACTGCACCGCGGGTGATTTCTATTCCAGCATAGCCCGCACAGCTAAATGCGACCGTCCAGCGGCCCGATGACTACATAGTCGACGATGGCAGCCACAACAGCAATGATCACCACGATGCCCATGATGAACCCCAGTAAACGCCAGCCGCGGAATTTGGTTTCTTCGTCGTGGGGAGAATGTTCAGTTTCTTCTGGATGGCTCATGCTGCTGCCCTTGTATTGCTGACTGACTGACGCGAACATGGTAACGCACAATCTCACCTGCTCTGCGGATTCTGCACACTTTAATCACAAAGATTGATCGCTGAAACATGTCGAAGCAACTGTCCTACAGGTCAGATATCGATGGACTGCGTGCTGTTGCCGTAGTCCCCGTGGTTTTCTATCACGCCGGATACGCCACCTTCAGCGGTGGGTTTGTTGGTGTCGATATATTTTTTGTGATTTCCGGTTTTCTGATCACCTCAATTATTTTCAGAGACATCCAGTCCCAGACTTTTTCTTATCGGCAGTTCTACGCTCGCCGGGTACGCCGTCTGTTTCCCGCGTTGTTCAGTGTGGTGCTGGCCAGCTGTGTTGCCGCCTACCTGTTATTGTTGCCTGAAGACCTGCGGGATTTCGGCCAGAGTGTATTCAGCATTGTCCTGTTTGCTTCCAATTTTCTGTTCTGGAGCGAGTCGGGCTATTTTGCGCAAGCGGCGGAGCTTAAACCTTTGCTGCATACCTGGTCATTGGCAATTGAAGAACAGTACTACCTGTTGTTTCCGATGTTCCTGCTGGCTGTGAAGCGCCTGCGCACGCAACCTTACCTGCAGTGGGTCTGGGGTTTACTGATCGGTTCTTTTGCGGTTTCTGTCTGGAGTGTTCACCAGGCACCCGATGCCGCCTTCTATCTGTTGCCAAGTCGTATGTGGGAGCTTCTGCTGGGTTCTGTATTGGCGATGCAGATGCCGCGTATACAGTCCCGGGCTGTGGCTGAACTGCTTGCCTGGATAGGCCTTGGCTTGATTGGCCTGGCGGTGTTTGCTTTCGAGGCGGGCATGCAGTTTCCGGGTGTTGCTGCGCTGGCACCTTGTCTCGGTACTGCTTTGATTATTACCTCTGGAGCGCAATTCCAGACTTCTGTAGCCAGGCTTCTGAGTCTCCGCGTCCTGGTTTTTGTCGGACTTATCTCGTACTCACTGTACCTGTGGCACTGGCCGATCATTGCATTTACCAAGTACTACCTGGGCACGCCGTTGACACCGGCCACAGTAGTCAGCGTGGTGGTCATTTCGGCGTTGTTAAGTGTTTTCTCCTGGCGCTACATCGAACAACCGTTCCGCGGCACTGGTGCTCGGCTGTCTACAACGGCGCTGTTTCGCAGTGCATTCGCTGTTGCCTCCGTGCTGGTTGTTTGTGGGCTCGTCTATGATCTGTCGCGAGGACTGCCGGGTCGAGTCCCCGACGCGGTAGCTTCGATTGCTGTTATTGGCAAACAGAGGCCTGTGGCTAACGATTATTGCGGCCCAGGGCAGGCGCACAACACGTTCAACGATCCGCGTTGTCAACTGCTGCCGGAGTCGTGGGAACCCTCTATCCTGATCTGGGGGGACTCACACGCAAATGTGTTGTTGCCAGCACTGCGTCAAAGCCTGCAAGCCATACAGCGCAATGCAATCTACAGTGTTGCCAACGGCTGTGCACCACTGCTGAGTGCGCAGCGGATCGTGCAGCGGCGTAGTGACTCAGCCGGCAACGTGACCTGTCTGGAGCATAACCTCGCAGTGTTTGAGGCTGTACAATACGACGAAGCCATTGAGACTGTTGTGTTTGTCGCACGCTGGGGGTTTCATGCCCAGGGCGTAGAAGTGCCCGGCAGAGACGGGGTTTCACGCTTTCTGCAAACCGCTGACAAGCGAGCAACATCAACGGAAGAAAACCAGCGCCTGTTTTTCCAGGCGATGACCGACACAATTGCGCAGTTGTTACGCGCTGGCAAGTCTGTTGTGGTAGTGGGTGGTTTGCCCGAGGCGAAGGCTGATGTGCCGGATTTGCTGGCTAAAGCCCGCTGGCATGGACGGTCTGTGGATCTGAGCCAGTCCGAAGCGGATCTGCTTGAACGCCAGGCGCCCCTTTATCAAGCTTTAGAGCAACCCTTTGCAGCGGCCGCTGAAGTTTTATTCATACCGCTGCACGCGAGCTTATGTCACAACGGCACGTGTAACTTCACTGACCAAGACATGCCGCTGTTTTTTGATGATAATCATCTGTCTGAAGCTGGCGTTAACAAGGTGATGCCAGTGCTGGTTGATTTTTTTGCGGGAAAAGAACACTGAATACTGTAACTGAAAGCGCTTCGCCAACCAGGACTGAAATCCGCGATGCGCTAGCAGCTGATGCCATGGCTGTGCTCCGCCTTGGTCCGTTGTTTATTGTTGTGGCGCTGGCTGTCGAAGCGCTGTCCCATATCGGTGGTGAGCAGTCCAGATTTGTCTGGGTTCCGGGTGCTGCAGCGGTATTGCTGATATTACAGTGGCTGCTGCTGCGCAGGACAGAGGTCCCGCTTCGTTATGCCGGCGCGCTTCTCCTCTTGCCCTGGCTGGCGATTGTGATTGTCATACTGCAACACGTCAGCGTAGGGGTTATTCAACCGACCATAGTATTTATGGCGATCTCAATGATTGCTGTCGCCGCGCTGATGATGCCGTTGTGGCCTTTGTTGGTCGCGCTGTCCTGCAGTTCGGTAATTGTGCTCTGGTTAGAATTTGTCATAGCGCAGGAAAATGCTTCTGTCAGTGCTCTGGTACTGGTCCTGACGCTTAGTGTTGCGACGCTTGTTTATCGCGTGCGTCGGCGCGCCATTGTTAACGAAGTCGGGCGCCGCGCTGCACAATCAGAACTGGAACAACAACGCATACAGGTTGCCAATGCTCAGCAGAAACTGGCGCTGTCGACAAATATGGCGGGTGGTATCGCGCATCGACTTAACAACGACCTGCAAACCATTGTTATCGGACTTGAAAATGCATTGCGGCTGTTACCCGATCATGCCGCGACAAACCTGTTGAAGCATGCGTTGCAAAGTGGCGAGAATGCGGCGGAACTGGTGAAAAAGCTGCATATCCACACCGGTAAAATGATTTCAGAAAGTGAAACATTTGACATAGAGCGTTTGCTGGAGGAACCAGTTCTGCGTTCTCATCTGCCTGAAAAGGCTGATCTGTTCCTGTCGTTTACCGGTTTGCCAATTCTCTTGAATGGCAACTTTGAAGATATACGAACCTCGATTCTGGCGCTGGTGCACAATGCCGGGCTGGCATTGCCAGAGGGTAAAGGTTCTGTTCTGGTACGCGCCAGTGCAACCGCCGACGGCGTGCGCATAGAGGTCAGCGATAATGGTGTAGGGATAGCAGAGGATGACATTACGCGGGTAATGGAACCGTTCTATACCAGTGATCCGATCGCGCGGGATGGTCTGGGGCTTGCTATGGTTGATGGCATTGTCAGGCGACACGGCGGTAGTGTCTCGATACAGTCCGACCAGGAACGGGGTACACGTGTGAGATTGGAACTGCCCAGATTTATGACCCAGAACAGCTAGGGAGAAGCCCGTGGGGAGAGTGGAAGGTAAAGTTGTTGTTGTCACTGGTGCTGCTTCGGGGCTGGGGTTCGCAGATGCGCAACAGCTGGCGGCAGAAGGGGCGCATGTGGTCCTCACGGATATTGACGCGGAGCGTGGACAAGCGTGTGCGGATACGTTAGATGCAGCCTTCATGCAGCAGGACGTAGCAGATGAGGCCAGTTGGGAGCGCTTATTGAGCTTTGTGGATGCACGGTTCGGACGTCTTGATGGCATGGTCAACAATGCGGGTATTGCGCCGATTGCTGATATTGAAACCACCACCACGGATGTCTGGCGCAAAACACTTGGGATTCATCTTGATGGTACCTTCTGGGGTTGCCAGAGTGCGATCAAACTGATGAAAAAAGGCAGCGGCGGTTCCATTGTGAACATGTCCTCTACTGCAGCGTTGGTCGGCATTCCTGCGTACCTTGCGTACTCAGCTGCGAAAGGCGGAATCAGATCCATGACAAAAGCGATTGCGATCCACTGCCGACAGCAGAAACTGGGCATTCGTTGTAACTCTGTACATCCCGGCAGTATCAGTACACCGATGGTCCATCATGCATTGAAGACGCTGGTTGGGGTTGACCTGCCGGCAGAGGAAGATCCAGAAGCCACCCGGATTGCACTGGGTGTTGGTGAAGCAAGTGATGTGGCGCATATGGTGGTTTACCTGATTTCAGATGAGGCGAAACACATCAACGGTGCTGAGATGGTCATCGACAACGGCGACACGGTCATCTGACAGAAAAAGAGGGCGTTCATGAACATTACATCCATGGTCCATATCAATATCAATTGTCGTAACTATGAGGTTTCCCGGGCTTTTTATGAAATGTTGGGTTTCAAAGTTTTCTGGCCGGTGCCACCGACTAATTCAGAGGCGGTTAATCGCGCTGTGGGCATGCAGAACTATCGGGTCAATGGTGCCCTTATGGCGCTGGAAGGCGCTAACCCTCCGCTGGTGATCGATTTGCTGGAGTGGCAATCTCCGCGGGATGATTCAGCCCCTTACCCGAACCTGCATCGACCAGGCCTCGCACGACTGGCGCTGGCAAGCAGCGATCTCCAGGCGGATTATCAGTTCCTGCTTGAGAACGATGTGGAGGTTTTGTCTGAACCTGCAACCGTCATGATTGATGAGGAGCATGGCAGCAGCTTCTTCTGCTTTAAGGACCCCGATGGGACCTTTTTGGAACTGGTGCAGAGCTTCTAAAGCCTATGGCTGATGACAAGAGGAGTACTCCGGTGGTTGGCAGAAAAGATCAACCGATCAAAAACGTGGTGCTCTGCGCTGTTCTGGTCTCTCTGTTCATCCCAGCGCTGATATTTTTTACAGTTGCACTGAGCAGCGGCTTGAGTTCACCTGAAGCGCTGACTGCGCTTGCTGAGCAGTACGTTTCAAGAAAACAAAATCTGCTGGTCATTGGCATGTTGAGCCTGCTTCCGGTTGTTCTGATGGTGTTTGTCATCTGGCTCATCCGTAAAATCAAAAACAGATCTGCTGACGTGCGCGATCTCGCCATCGGTGGGGTAGCAGGCATTCTTGCTGTAGATATCTGGATGAATTTTGAGTATTGGCCGACGTATCTTCCGGAGAGGACCTATGCCGGTTTCCCGCATGGGCTTGAGTTTGTGATTGGTCCGATTTTCTATGCGCCGATTGCGATGGTGATCGGCATGGTTGCAGCGGCTATGGCAAGCCGGAGAAAAGCCTCACGATGAAGGTCGGTTTAATGCTCATGCTGCTGCTATTTCTGCCGAATTCAGTGCTGGCGTGTCGCTGTGCAGAACAGCCGCTGGCTGAGTATTTTGCGCATGCGGACGAAGTGTTTATCGGCACACTTCTGCAGACGCAATCCTTAAATGAGGATGAACGGCAGTTTCTGTTCGAGCGTCATGGTCTGCCCTATAAACGACAGTCGAGAAGCACATCACAACTACCCTACGTCAGTAACAAATCAACTGCCGCCTGTGCTGTTGCAGTAGCCCCAGGTGAGATTGATGCCGATGCTGTCATGATTGGCAGCTACGATGATCTGCAACATCGTGAATCTGGATATGAGGTGGACGCGGCCCTGGTCTATGCGGTGATTGCGGGTTGGCATAAGGTGCAGTTACAGGAAGGTGGGTTTGGTTGGTTGGCACCGGACGCCGCGGGTACGTACTGGCCATTGGAAACGCTGTTGCCCAACCGTCTGACTTATTTTGCTGCAGACTGGAACCGGTTGATATGGCCTGACATCGGTGGGGGTGTTCCGCGACGCGTGTCGTTTAAAGGCGAACAGCCGCCACGCGAACAAGCGGTGAAAATCATCAGCAGCCAACGGCTTGCGCAAAGCCTCTGGTTTGAAGTGGAAGTACTGCAGGACAATGCCTGTGAAGGTAAGTCCGAGAAGATTTTAGCAAACGGCTGGGTGCCAGCTTATACAGAGTTGGGTGAACCTGTCTCTGGTTCTACTCTCGTGGTTGCTGAGCTTTTTTGATTTTGTTTTAACAGGAGATTTCATAGTGAGGAGATCATTCAGAGCAGGTTTGGCGGTTTGTCTTGTGACATTAATGGTGGCTTGCGGTGGTAGTGAACAAGCTGACCGCGAAGCAGAGATAACAGCTCAGGCCACCCGTATGGGTATTGATGCTGACGTTACACCTGATGAATCAGGAGAAGTTGAGAGTGTGCAGGTCAACTCCCAGTTTGGTGCAGTTGGGCAGAACCTGAAGCTGCCGGATGATTTTCCTGCCGATATACCGATAGATGCAAACTGGAACATAATGAGTGTCGCTCAAGTGCCACCATCGGGACATATGCTTCAAGCGATGGCAGATGGTGAAGTTGAGGGTTTGGTGGCAACGCTGCGAGAAGCCTTCTCGGACCGGGGTTGGCAGGAAGGCAGTTTCAATCAACCGGCCACGGCGATGACAGCTCTGGGGTTTGAGAAGGGTAACCGGATGGTTAATGTAAACATTACAGATTCCGGCGCAGCGCAACTGTCTGTGCAGGTGCTGACAATGCAGAATCTGAATTAGAAATACCTGAACGACTGGGCGTTTTGGAAAGTATTGATGAAATGGTGCACCCGACAGGATTCGAACCTGTAATCCCCGGTTTCGTAGACCGGTGCCTTATCCAGTTTGGCCACGGGTGCAGGAGGGCGCGTATTATCTGGAAGAACGGCCTTGACCTCAACCCTTTATCGCGACCGTTTTACTGCTTGCTTCATTATCGAAGCCGTCTCAGGTGGTTCGGTCACCATCATCTTGTCTATCTGCATGTCATCAATAGTGTACGGAATACCGCCCACCCCCGGTCCGGAGTGTCGCAGACCGCCAAAAGGCAGGATATCGTCGCGAAAGGCAGTGTGTGCATTGACCATAATCGCTGGTCCGTCCAGTACTGCGGCAAAATCATCAGCACGGTTAGTATCCTGGCTGAAAACGGCAGCCTGAAAAGCAACGGCTAAAGCGTTGGCCTGAGAAACAGCTTCTTCGACCCGCTCATAACCGTAGATACAAACAACGGGTGCAAAAACCTCAGCCTGGCTGAGTTTGACTATGAATTTTGCTGATGACTTCTTCGGTAGATGACTTATCCGGTA
>Ga0180435_10006091_pt1 | contig 11583 bp, 10 predicted proteins | sample SS_ome_3_FD_132467 | JGI IMG/M metagenome (GOLD analysis project Ga0180435, IMG submission 132467) | Hypersaline lake sediment archaeal communities from the Salton Sea, California, USA - SS_3_S_1 metaG | ecosystem: Environmental > Aquatic > Non-marine Saline and Alkaline > Hypersaline >...
GCAACAGCAAGATGCGAAGGAAAACTGATTGGCCTCGCCCGCGGGCTGTCTGATGACGTTTCGATCTTCTATCTGCAAGATATCTTGGTCCACCCGGATCATCAGCGAACCGGTGTGGGCAAATCGCTGCTGCTGAGGTGCCTCGACCGTTTCAGTCACGTCCGGGGGAAGGTGCTTCTGACCGACGACCGCCCGGAGCAGCTGGCTCTATACGTCTCATGTGGCTACGAGAACGTCGCCGACTGCGAAAGCTTGAATGCATTCGTCAAGCTCGGGGGCAACGATCAGAGCGATGCGAGATAGGCAACGAGGGCGTCGAGGTCTTCATCCGAGATGCTGTCCGCGTATGTCGTCGGCATGATGCCGGCGGCAAAACCCTCCGCGATAACTGCGTTCGGATCGATGATCGACGTTCGGATGTAATCCTCATCAACCCGCTCCCCCAGGCCCAGCCAGCTCGGACCGGCCAGAACCGTGCCGTCGACACTATGGCAAGCGCTGCAACCGTTGCTGCTCGCCAGGGCCTCCCCGGCCAGGACAACCGGATCGACCTCGACCGGCTCATCAGCTGCGGCCGTTGATGATCCGAATAGTTCGTCAAACAACGAACCTACCGAACCGACGACACCGATCAGGATCACGGCGACCAGCGCACCGCCGATCAGGCCGAGCAGCGCCCCACGAGCGAAGAACGACTTCGGTTCCTCTTCAACGCTTTCGGGTTTCTCGTTGTCGATCGTCATGTTCCCCGCCATCGCCGGCACAACCAATGTGCGGCAGATTAGTGCCGTTTCCGCATCCTTCGCTCATTCGGGATCGCTGCCGCTAGTGTCTGTGAAGACCTAGGCGAGGACCACCGAGCATGACAGAGAGAACCCGACGCGAATCCATGATGCTTGGCCTGATCGTTGGCGCGATCGTCGCCATCGGGATCATTGTTCCGGTTATCGCTCTCAACCTATAGGGGCAGGTAGGCAGAGAATCGTGTCCACGGGTCCCCCCTTCGGCACCCGTGGACAACCTCGGCATTGGCCTGCCGTCGAGACCGAATGGCTACACCCGCTTCGGGTACTCAACCACAACCAATCGATCGAATCCTTCGCGCTCACATCTTAAACGCACATAGTGCAGAAATCGAGTGAGCGCCCATTCTTGGCCATTGGGCGCTTCGTTGCCGGCTAGCGAATGGAGTTGTCAGCATGGTCGAACTAGCGTTGCCTGTGTGACGAAACCTCGAGCCGGCTCGCATCTTGCCGCGCCAATCCTGGTGGCGCATACCCTGAGCCGTCTCCTGACGTGGGGCATGACCTCACCGGAGCGGGAGCAACTTCTCGCAGAATATCTCGCCGATTGGGAAGCGATGGCTGCAGAGACAGCACCGCGCAAGATACTTTGGCGAGCGCTGCGCGGGATCCCCGCCGCTGTCTGGGTCAGGCTCAGCGACCGTGCGGTAACCGCAATGCCGGCCGGCGTTGCCCTATCTATTGTGGGGTTGGGAGGGGTGGTGTCTGGTTCGTGGGGCTCGCCTTACCCGACTCCGTTCCGGGAGTTTGTGTTGCTCGCCTGCCTTGGCCTCCTGCTGGTTGGGCTCAATTTCATGCGCGATCCCCGTCTTCTAGTGCTCGCCAGGTTTCGCGCAGCAGCGGCATTCATCGCCGTTGGATTCACCGGGCTGGCCTCTACCCTCCCGACAGCAGCCCAGTGGCCTTACGAAGGTCCAGTGCTGGAGCACTATGTGATGGACAGAGCGCTCCAGGTCGCCTTCGCAATGATTGCAGTTGGATCTCTTCTCATCATCGTCGCGTCGTACCGGGCGTGGGCATCCCGAATCGTTTCTCCAGCGGGGGTGCTGCTGGTTTCCGGTACGGCAATAATCGGCGTGACCCAGGTTGCGTGGGGCGTGACACTGGCGCCTGTCGACTTGGCAATTTCGGTAGCGTCGATCGTGATTGGACTCGGTGCTCTATCGTTTACCCACGTTGTGCCGCGACTACGGCATTTGCAGTTCGTCTGCGGCCAACCGGATATGGGTCGAATTCGAGAGCAACGCCTGAGGAAGGGCTCGACATGAGACGGAAGGCGGGAACTGCGCTCGTTCGAAACGAACTGCGGCTGTTGCTCACTGCCGCAGATCTGCAGGTAGCCGGCACGGACCGCTTTCACGGCTACGACCTCGCCCGCCATCTGGCCGGAGCCGATGATGGCAGCACAATCATGTCCCAGCCGACGTTGTACCGGGCGCTGCGCCGACTCGAAGAACGGGGTGCGCTGAGCAGCGCATGGGAAGGCCTCGACGACGCGGCCGCCGGTGGCCGTGAGGGGCGACCGCGTCGCTACTACCAACTGACGGCAACCGGCGTCGAGCTGGCAGCAAGCGAACTCGCGAAACACCGGCTGAGCTGGGTCAGCGGGCAGTTGATCCCGCTTCCAGCCAAACTCGACTGAAGGTCGCTAACCCTCCTGATATCCGGGATGCCCGATCTTGGTGCCGGCTACCCCCGCCGTCGGCAGGTGCGCCATCGACGCGTCGAGACCGCGCCATAGTGCGTACATCTGCGCCGCCGGCTCCAGAGATAGGATCTGTCCATCAACCGAGCTGCCACTGGGTGTTGCCGAAACCAGCTCGAGGGTCTCGAGTTCCAGGGTCGCTTCGACCTCCGGAGCCGAGTACTCAACCCGGCCGTTGACCGACAGCCGATGCGTCTCCCCATCCCAGCGAGCCTCAACGACGGTGGTGTCTCCATCCTTGGCAACCCAGAACGCATTGTCCTTCTCTGCCTCGAAATCGCCCCGATCCAGGTATAGACGAGGCTTGTCCCGGTACGGCTCGCCCGACGTGGGGCACGCGGTCGTGCAGTTGCCACACTCATTGCAAAAATCGGTGAGCACCGCAATCTGCAATGACTGGTCGACCCGGAATTCCGAACTCTCCCCGACCGCAACGGCGCCCCCGTCAACCGACAGCGCAGGCAGTTGCACCTTGAACGGTGATGCCTGGTAGGTCATGAGCGCCATATTCGGGCACACCCCGACACAGAGACTGCAGATGGTGTCGCAGTCGAGACAACGCGACGCCTCAGCCTGCGCCTGTTCCGTGGTGTACGTGTGCAACGTCTCGTTGAAGTTGTCACGCTCCTGCAGCGGCGTATGGGCCACCGGCACCCTGTATTCGCGGTGCGCCCGGCGAATCATCATGTCTGAGACGTTGAGCTCTAGCGGCTTCCACGTCGCAGGCAGCGGAACCGGAGACCCGGTTGCTGCCTTGATAATGGCCCGGGCCACGACCTGACCGTCGGCCGCTGCTTTCACAATCGACGACGGACCGGCGCCGGCCACGTCGCCACCGGCATAGATCCCGGGCAGCGACGTCTCGAGTGTCTCCGGGTCGACGACGATGTAACCCTTGGGGGTGAGCTGGGGCTCATCTTCACCGAAGAAGTCGAGCATGGAGTGCTGGCTGATTGCCAAAATCAGTGTGTCGAGTTCAATCTCGAATTCGCTGTCCGGCACATCGAATGGAATCTTCCTGCCGGATGCGTCCCGTTCCCCGCGATACTCGGTCCTGGTGCATACCAGCCCTGCCAGCTTCCCATCCTCGATGTGAATCGAGTGCGGGTTGGCCAGCTCGATGATATTGACGCCTTCTGCGATCGACTCGCGAATCTCCTCGCGATCGGCCGGCATCTGATCGATAGTGCGCCGGTAGATGAGTGAGGTCTCAGTCGCGCCAACCCGCCAGGCGGAACGGACACAGTCCATCGCCGTGTCCCCTGCGCCGACCACGCCGACCCGGGGCCCGACGGGCATGGGCCGGCCCTCACGCACGCTGCGCAGGAACGCCAGCGCATCAATGACTCCCTCGCTGTCCTCACCGTCGAAGCCGAGGTACTTGGGCAGCTGAGCACCGACTGCAACGAAGATGTACTCGAAGCCTTCCGCCCTTAGATCGTCGATCGAGAAGTCCCGGCCGGCCTTGGCGTTGTAGCGAATCTCGACCCCGAGGTCGTGCAGGATCTGCAAGTCCTGATCGATGTTGTCCTGCGGGATCCGATACTCGGGGATCGCGCCGCCGACCATACCTCCGGCGTACGGGTGCGCCTCGAATATGGTCACGCTGAAACCGGCGCGACCCAGGTCCTGACCCGCAGTGATCCCGGCCGGGCCGGCGCCGATGATGGCGACCTTTCCCGTAGTGCCGGTGGAGGCCGAAACTCCGGTCTCCGTCTCCTGCTCCATGATGAATCGCTTCATCTCCCGAATCGCCAGTGGCTCATCCATATGGGTGCGGATGCAAGTGGTCTCGCACAGATGGTCGCAAACTCGACCCAACATCGATCCGAGCGGGTTGTCGGCACGGACGATCGCAACGGCCTTCTCGAAGTCGCCTTCTCGCACGGCCCGCATGTAGGCGGGGACATCCTGGCTGATCGGGCATTCATCGACACAGGGCGCCTCGATGCAATCGAAGAAGTGCAGCTCCCGATCGGTCTTCGAGCGATCCGTACGGAAGGATCCCTTCAGATAGCGCCAGTCGCTTCGCACGAACTGCGCATACTGGCGCAGATTGACCCGCTTTAGCGCATTGAGGACCAGATCGGCCAGTGCGTCGGTCCGCTCGGCACCGAACCCGTTCTCGGCGGCCCACGTTTGGATCGCAGCAACGGGGGCCTGCCCGTCCGATTCGTAGCGCAACAACTCGCTGAGCGACCTGGCTTGATCGAGCGTCACGTTGAGGCCGCTCTCGGTGAGTGCCCCGTAGGCCAACAGCGGGGCGAATTCGCCCATGTTCTCCTGGGCGAGAGCCGTCTTGGCGACAAACTCGGCGAGGCTGCCCGCTTCGGCCTCGTCCATCGCGGTGTTGAGCTCCTCGATGTATTGCGGCAAGCGCAGGTAGCCGCCGGTCTTGAGCAGGTCGGAACAGACGGTGATGGTCTTCATACCCGACCGCAGCAGATCGGCGACGTTGAACGCATCGGCTCCGCCGGCGAAGGAGAGCAACAGATCACCCTTGAACTCCTCGGTCAGGCGCAGCGCCAGATTGGTAGTCACGGCATGGAGAGCCCGACCCGACATGTACATCATCTCGTCACGGTCGAATGTGGTGCGATGGTTCTCGACCTCGAGCGTATTGCTCAGCTTGAGGCCGAAAGTGAGCCCTTGCGCCCGGGCCACCCGCCGGAGATTGTGGAACATCGGGACGGCGTCGACGTACTTGAGGTCGTGGCCGAAGGCCTCGTCGGGAACGGGGATGTCGCTGAATCCGAGGTCATCGTTGATGATTCCCCGCACCCGATCGGCACCGAGCAGGGTCGGATTGCACTTAACCGACGTGTGGATCTTCTTCTCGTTGAGCAGATACAGGACGATCGCTTCGATCTCGTCGGGAGGGCAACCGTGCATCGTCGACAGGGTGATCGTGTCCGAGACCGTGTCCGGGATGTCGATGTCGCGGATCTCGGGATAGCGCTCGGCGACGATGTCGACGTATGCCTGTTTGTACGCCGATGAGTCGGCCATGGCATCGAAGTACCACTGCACATTGGGCTTCTTGATGCCTTCGAGGTTGTACCCGACCGACATGTTGAAGATCATTCCGGGCGAGTCGCCGGGGAAGCCAAGCTTCTTGTGCAAGGCGTGAATCAGAATCCAGGCTCGCAGATACTCGTCGAATGACTCGAAGACCTTCAGCTCCTGCGACCACTCGACGTTGTAGCCCTCATCCTCCAGATCGATACAGGGCTTGTTGACATCCAGCTCGTCCAGGGTCTGAATGGTCTTCAATTCGATGAAGCGGGCACCGACCAGCCACGAGACGATGATGTTCTGCGCCATCTGGGTATGCGGGCCGGCAGCCACCCCAAATGGGGTCTCCAGCAACTGACCGTACTTCTCGAAACGGAATCGGTCCTCCGCAGACGGCACGAAGAAGGAAGACCGTGGTATGCCGAAGATCGAGTCCTTCTCCTCGAGCTCGGTGAATACCCAGTCCGTTAGCTGCTCCATCGTGAGTTGATGGAAACGATCCGACATGCGCGGCTCCTCTCAGATTCCGGTCCCGAAGGCAGGTCTCTCTACAGTTTTGCGTGCAATCTCTCGGCTTGTTCTCGGGCTTTGGCCCTGATCTCCTCGGCGTCGACTCTCGTGGGTTTCCCGTCGGTGAAGACAACCTCGCCGTCGACCTTCACCTCGAGCGGACGGATCCCCGGCGTGAATGCAATGTGCCACGGATCCATCGGATCGTATGACCAGGTGACTTCGTCGTTGCGCGCCTCGGGGACGATGTTCCAACCCTCTTCGAGCCACGACCAGGCCGGATCGGGGCCGACGGTGACATCGACCGACCGCTGCATGACATAGGCAAGGCGGAACGACTCGATCATGTTGGCACCGATCCCATCTGTCCCCAGGGCAACGGGATTGGAGAACCGTGCCGGGTCGGCGTAACCGACGCCGTTGTTCAGGTTCGACCGCGGGTTGTGGAGAATCGTGCCCTTGAGGTTGTGCTCGGTGGGTAGGTGGACACAGTGGCTGATGAGCCAGTTGTCTTCAGTGAGTCCTTCGAGTCGCTTGGGGGCATCGACATCCCCGACCCCCTCACAAACGTGGATGTGGACGCCCACCCCGAGGTCCTTGGCCAGACCGGCGGCGGCTTCCAACGACTCGTCGGTACAGGTGAAGGCGGCGTGGATGCCCACCAGGGCTTTGCCGCCTTCTTTGATGAAGCGCTCGTTCTCCGCAAGACCGCGTGCCACCTGATCCGGGCCGTTGCGGTCGCTGACTCCATATGCGGTCAGGAGACGTACTCCTACCTCGGCGCAGGCGTCGGCCAATACAGATAGTGAGCCCTCGATGGCGTTGGGCGACTCGTTGTGATCAACGATGGCCGTTGTCCCCGACTCCAACGCTTCTAGGGCGCCGAGCCGGGCCGAGGCATACAGCATGTCGAGATCGAGGGCCCGGTCGAGACGCCACCACACCTGCTCCAGGATCTCCTGGAAGTTGGTCGCCACTTTGGGTGGGGCGGGCATGCCGCGAGCCAGTTCGGAGTAAAGGTGATGGTGAGCACAAACGAGGCCGGGTGTCTTGGTGGTCACTTCGCTACCTCCAGAGGCTGATGGATATTGAACGGCACCTGAGTGCGCCGCTTGCCGTCGACTTCATAGAACGCACCTGCCACTGCACCGGCGGTCGGCACCAAGCCTATCTCGCCAACTCCCTTGACGCCGTACGGCGAACGGGGTTGGGGCACCTCGACCAGAATGGTCTCCACCTCGGGCATGTCTTTGGCCCGGAGAATGCCGAGGCTCCGCAGCGTCCAGTTGGTCGGCCGGGCATCGTCGTCGGTGGGGAATTCCTCGGTGAGGGCATAGCCGAGACCCATATGCACGGCACCTTCGATCTGACCCTCGGCCATCATCGGATTGATGGCGCGACCCACATCGTGAGCAGCGACCACCTTCTCGATCTTCCCGCTGGCCTTGTCGGCAATCACGAGCTGACAGGCATAGCCGAATGCGGAATGCAGGATTGGGTTCTCGACCTCGTCCTCGAGGGCGTTGGTCCAGTCGACGCGGTACTCGCCGTAATAGTCGACGCCGGGCGCCTGATTGTTCTCGTTGGCGACCCGGCAAGCGTCGGCTACGCCCCCTGCAGCCATGAGGGTGCCGCGGGATCCGGTCGTCTGGCCCGCACCGAGTTCCCTCGTGGTGTCAACCACAACCCGGATACGGTCTGAGTCGATATCGAGTTCCTCGGCGGCCACCTGGAGCGCGACGGTGTGCACTCCTTGGCCCATCTCGGTCCAGCAGTGACGGACCTCTACCGTCCCATCCTCTTCGAACCGCACCACAGCACGCGAAATCTCCAGGAAACCGTTGCCGAGCCCAGAGTTCTTCAGGGCCAGTCCGAGGCCAACAGCCTTACCTTCAGCACGGGCGCGATCGAACGCGGGCTTGACTGCGTCGAGACACTCCTTCGCACCGCGACAACCGTCATCCATGATCTGGCCGGGACCCCAGACAACGCCGGGGCTGATCACGTTGCGGTTCCGCATCTCCCAGCCGTCGATGCCCACGGCATCGGCGAGGCGATCGATGACACCTTCCATAGCGAATTGTGCCTGGTTGGCGCCGAATCCGCGGAAGGCACCACACACCGGATTGTTGGTGCGCACGGCGATCGCCTCGACGTCGACGGCGTCGATTACATAGGGACCGGTCATGTGACCGGCGGCGCGCTCCAGCACTTTCATCCCGACTGAGGCGTATGGGCCGGAGTCGCCGATCATCCGCGATCTGAGCGCGGTGAGCTTGCCTGCGGCGTCGCAACCCGCCCACACCTCGATCTCAATCGGATGCCGCTTGGCGTGAATCCGGAACGATTCCTCCCGCGACAGGGTGCACTTGACGGGACGTTGGAGCAGATGGGCAGCGAGGGCGGTCTGTCCCTGATTCGACATGTCCTCCTTGCCACCAAAGGCCCCGCCGTTGGAGACGAGCTCGACGGTGACCTCGCTTTGATCGACGGCGAGAAGTGACGCGATCTGATTGCGGTCGTCCCACACGCCTTGACCGCCTGAATAAACCATGAGATTGCCGTCGCCGTCCGGCATCGCCAGCGTCGACTCGGGCTCAAGAAATGCGTGTTCGACCCGCTGCGTCTTGAAGACCTCGTGGATTGTGTAGGCCGAGTCGCGCAGCGCTTGCTCAACGTCTCCGCGCTTGTACTTCGAGGTGGAGAGGGTGTTGCCGTCGAGACCCCACACCGCATCTTCCCCCGAAGCCAGGGCGCTCTTGGCGTCAGCAAATGGAGTGAGCACGTTGTACTCGATTTCGACCAGCTCTACCGCTGCTCGCGCCTGGGCTTTAGTCTCGGCGACCACGATTGCCAGCACGTCGCCGTAGAACGAGGTCCGGCCGCCTTCAGGAATGAACACCGGCCAGTCGGTATGAATGATCCCGACCCTGAGTTCGCCGGGAACGTCGGCAGCGGTGAACACCGCGACGACACCGTCGGCAGCTTCGGCCCTACGGGTATCGATCCGGAGCACATCAGCCCGGGAGTGGTCGGCCAATTTGAGGGCGCCATGGAGCAGCCCATCCGGGTGCATGTCGTCGATGTAGCCGCGATCGCCGAGGGCGAGTGCGGGTGCTTCGTACTTGGCCCCGTTGTCCCCAATCTTCCTGGGACGTTCCGGCGTGGGAATGTCGCCGGAGGTGAGCAGATCAACCGCTTCGAGAATCTTGGTGTAGCCGGTGCAGCGACACAGATGAGCACCGAGACGGCCCCGGGCGACCTCGGATGACATGCCGTCGCCCTTCTGGTCAAACAGCGCCTTGGTGCGGACGAGGATGCCCGGAGTACAAAAGCCACACTGGAGCGCACCGGTGACCGCGAATGCATTGGCGAGCCGGGCTCGCTCCTCAGGGTCGAATCCCTCGAGTGTGGTGACAGATTTGCCGGCTACCTTCTCCATTGACACCAGACAGCTTTGGATAGCCTTGCCATCGAGGAGCACGGTGCAGGCGCCACATTGGCCGGACGGTGAACAACCGTCTTTGGGTGAGGTCACCCCGAGTTCTTCGCGCAGCGCGCTCAGCAAATGGGGATGATCACTCCGGACTTCGACATCACGTCCGTTGACAGAGAAAGACGTGGTTTCAGACATCGCACCTCCTCCTCAGTACAGACACCTGGATCATCTTAGAGGCTTTACATTTTGTCAACCTCGCTAGCCCGCTTGCCCGAGTAATCGGAATTGATCGTTAGGCTGTTTGAGTCGATCAGAGGTATCCATGCGCAAGCTCTTCACGTTCTTTCTCGCAGTGGCCATGCTCACCGCCGCGTGCGGCGGCAGCGACGACGAGGCCGCCACCACGGCCTTCCCGCAGGCGGACGACACGCCGACCAGCGTGACCGAGGCACCGGCCGCCACGGATGCGCCGGCTACCACCGAAGCTCCGGCCACCGCCCCCGACTCCGACCCGGGCGAATCACTCGTCGCTGCGCTCGAGAACGCCGAGGAGATGAGTTCCGGCCGTACTGAAGCCTCCATCCAAATCCTCGGTGCTGAAGGCATGCCGACCAGCGCCGAGTTGGAGATCCGCTTCTCCGGCGAGTTTGACGCCGCCGGCAACAGCAGTTTCATCATCGATCTGTCCCAGGCTGCGGGGATGGCCGGCGAGGAGATCCCTGCTGAGTTCGGCGATCTGTTCGGCGAGATGGAGGTTCGCACGATCGGCGATATGGCCTATCTCCGCTTTGGCCTGTTCTCGATGTTCGGAGTGCAGACCACATGGGTGAGCATGGCTGCCGACGAGGCCGGGATGACCGCCGACTCGTTTGGTGCCAGCCCAATCAATCCCGCTGATGTCATGTCGGTCTTCGGCCGTGCCGTCAACGACTTCGAGGACCTCGGGCGGGAAACGATCCGGGGCGTCGAAACGATACATCTGCGCACCGTCATCGACGTTCAGGAGATGGTTGATGAGGCCACCGCTGAGGAACTCGCCGAGCTCGGCGAGCTGGGTGCCGATCTTCCTGCCACCCTGCTGCCCGTTCACTTCTGGATCGATGACGCCGGAAACATCCATCGGTTCCAAACGGCAATCGACGGGACTCTCGACTCTGAGGCAGGGTTCGCACAGATGACCATGACCTGGGACATGTTCGATCACGGAGCTCCGATCGAGATCGTTGCGCCACCGGCGGATGACGTGACCGACGGGAGCACACTGGAGACGGTGTTCACCGGACTCACCGGCTGACCCACGGCTCGAATCTGGAAGCGCTGACTCAACAGTTAGAGTGACGGCACTGGAGGTGGGCACAGTGTCCAAGATCTGCAGCGCCGAGTTTCTGGTCGAGCCCTTTGAGGAGGGGAATCCCGGACCGCATGTCGCCGCCGCGGTTGCGGCCGTCGAGGCTCTCGGCTTCCAACCGGTCGTTGGCCCCTTCGGCACAACCATCGAGGGCGATCCTCCACTCGTGATGGAGGCCGTCAAGAAGCTGCTCGACGCCGCCACAGATGCCGGGGCCTCGCGCGTCTCGATACAGGTGAATGCTTGCGATGGGTGATCCCGCCAAGGAGATCTTCGCCGCACTGACCCCGCTACTCGACGCCATCGGCGGCGACCCCGTCGGCCCGGAAGAGATTGTCTCCGGAGACATCCCGATCGAATGGGAGGGTGAGCTGATCGGGGCCGTTCGCCTCCCGCCGCTTTCGCATGCGCTCGAATTGCTGGTCGCCCGAATCGAGAGCGACCTGGGCAGCCCCCTCGCCGATCTCGATCGGGTAGGGAAGCAGAGAGCGGTACGAATGCTAGATGAACAGGGAGCCTTCCTCCTGAGGAAGTCAATCGAGTATGTGGCCGACGCAATGGATGTGAGCCGCATCACCATCTACAACTATCTCAATGCCATCAAAGGTTGACCGGCAACGTGAAGCACATGAGTTGACTTGGGCGAGGTGTTGCTCAACGGGGAGCCGCTCCAGATCCACGAGCCCACCGACGCCATCAACCACGGGATCGGGATGATTCATCAGCATTTCATGTTGGTGCCCACGCTCACCGTCGCCGAAAA
>Ga0180435_10006092_pt1 | contig 11583 bp, 7 predicted proteins | sample SS_ome_3_FD_132467 | JGI IMG/M metagenome (GOLD analysis project Ga0180435, IMG submission 132467) | Hypersaline lake sediment archaeal communities from the Salton Sea, California, USA - SS_3_S_1 metaG | ecosystem: Environmental > Aquatic > Non-marine Saline and Alkaline > Hypersaline > Sediment...
CAGCTTGTCGACGAGCGGATCTCGCTCGTCCGCCCGTCCGGACGGGGGACGTCGGACGATCAGCTCTTGCTCGATCCGGCCGGCGTCTTCGCGAAGTTTGGCGTTCGGCCGGACCAGATCGTCGACTATCTCTCTCTCGTCGGGGACAGCTCGGACAATGTGCCCGGCGTCCCCAGCGTGGGAGAGAAGACGGCGAAGAAGCTTCTCGAGACCTTCCATTCGCTCGATGAAGTCCTCGATCGTGCGGAAGAGGTCAAGAACGCCCGTGTGCGGAGCAACCTTCTCGATCATGCCGACGATGCGCGCCTTGCCAGGCGCCTGATCCGCCTGGACTGCGGCGCCGTGACTGGCGATCCCAAAGAGATCTGCCGCCTGTCATCAATCGACACCGAGCGATTGGCGATCTTCTTCGCCACCGTCGAGTTTGGGAGCGCTCTGCTAGAGACCAATCTGACAGCCCCTCAGCAATCGGAACCGAGTTCCCCGCCGCCGTCTTCTAGCGCGGAGTACAGGGCGATCCTTCAGGAAAGCGAGCTGGATCGCGTCCTTGGGGAGCTCCGTGGAACCGAAGGCTTCGCCATCGATCTCGAGACCACAAGCACCGACCCGATGTCGGCTCAGATTGTCGGCATTGCCCTGTCGCCCCGACCACTCGTCGGCTACTACATCCCGGTCGCACACGATGCGTTGGGCAGCCCGGACCAACTGCCTCTGGAGACCGTTCTGGAACGGCTGCGTCCTTTGATTGAGGGGGAGACACCCGAGCTCTACGGCCAGAACCTGAAGTACGACATGGTGGTCCTCTCCAATTACGGCATCGAGATGCGATCGATCGCGTTCGACAGCATGGTTGCTTCACATCTCGCCTCGCCAGAGCAGAGGCGACACAACTTGGAGACGATCGCCGAGACCTACCTCGGCTGCCGAGTGACGACCTACGCCGACGTCGCAGGGAAGGACGGATCGTTCGCCGCCGTGCCCATCGAGGCGGCCACGGACTACGCCGCCGAGGACGCCGAGGTCGTTCAGCGTCTTCGGGCGCCGCTCGACGAAGCACTGCAGGCGACCGGCGTCGCCCGGCTCTTCCATGACGTCGAGATTCCGCTCATCCCCGTGCTGGCCCGCATGGAGCAGGCGGGGATCCTCGTCGACACCGCGGAACTGGAGACACAGGGGCGAGATCTCCGCAAGGAACTGGAGATCGTCGAGGCGGATCTGTTCGATATCGCCGATTGCGAGTTCAATCCCAACTCTCCCAAGCAGGTCGCCGAGATTCTGTTCGAGCGCCTCGGCCTCCCGGTGATCGATCGCACCAAGAGCGGACCATCGACGAGCGCCCAAGTCCTGTCTGAACTGGCCAGCCTCCATCCCTTCCCGGGCAAGCTGATGGCTCACCGGGAGCTTCGGAAGCTCCTGACCACCTACATCGACCAGCTGCCCAAGGCCGTCAACGAGCGAACCGGGCGCATCCACACATCGTTCCATCAAGCTTCGACGGCCACCGGCCGGCTGTCGTCGTCCGATCCGAACTTGCAGAACATTCCCACCCGAACCGAGGTCGGCGGAAGGATTCGTCGCGCGTTCATCGCGCCCGAAGGGAGTCTTCTCCTTTCGGCTGACTACTCGCAGATCGAGCTTCGTCTGCTGGCCCACTTCTCCCGTGATGAGGAATTGCTCCGCGCCTTTCAGGAAGGAGCCGACCTGCACGCACTTACAGCCAGCCGTGTGTTCGATGTCACCGAGGCGGCTGTTACCGACGAGCAGCGCACGATGGCCAAACGGATCAACTTCGGGATCCTCTACGGAATCAGTCCCTACGGATTGGGGCGGGATCTCGGGATCCCCCAGTCGGAGGCCAAGGCATTCATCGACCGGTTCTTCGGCGCCTATCCTCAAGCCAAGCAGGCGATCGACGAGCTCGTCGAGACCGCGACGAGAAAGGGATACGCCGAGACGATTCTCGGTCGGCGCCGCCCCCTGCCGAACCTCGGAAGCCGGAACGCGGCCCAACGCAACTTCGACAAGCGAAACGCCGTCAACACACCCATTCAGGGGAGCGCGGCCGATCTGATCAAGCTCGCCATGCTCCGCATCGATCGAGAAATCGAATCGGGCGACGTTCCTGCGCGCATGCTGCTGCAGATTCACGATGAGCTCATCTTCGAGATCGAGCGGGGTGCGTGCGATGAGGCGCTTCCTCCGATTGTCTCGGCCATGGAGAACGTCCTGCCGCTCCAAGTGCCCTTGCATGTCAAGACGACCTTCGGTGACAACTGGAGCGACATCTAGGGACGCCCGCGCCCTTGGGCCATTTGGCTGGGAGTAAACTCTCAGATGCTTCGGGGGCCTCGGGTGCCCAGCATCTCGGGCCCGATCCCAATGAAGGCACGGCGGCAGCGTGACACGATCTCGAGTCTTGCGGGTAGGTCGAAACGACGTGAACAGCAACGATCGATCGAACAGATGCCTCGCAGCCGGACTGGCTGCGGTCCTTCTCATGGCCTCGCTGTCCGTGGCGGCAATGGCCGTGCCCGATCTCATCGTTGCCGACCTCTTCATCGACCCCGCGGCCCCCTATGCCGGCACGGCCGTCCACCTCGAAGCGGTGGTCGAGAATGTCGGGTCGGACAAGGCGGACGGCCAGATCTTCGTTCGCTTCGAGATCGACGGACAGCTCCTGGAAGATGCTGTTCTCACGTCAGGAGTCGGCGCGGGTGAACGACGAAGCATCTTCGCCGTTTGGGATGCCGAGGAGGGCACCCATCTCTTCACCGCGGAAGTCGATCGCCCGTTCGATCGCGTTCACGAGTGGGACGAGACGAACAACCTTCTCGGTCTCGAGATGGAGATTCCTCGCCCCTCGGATGTCTATGAACTCACTCGCGGGGCGACGGTGGCCGTCGCTTCCTTCTTCGACTCCAGTGCATCCGGACTGATCGATGTCGGGGGCGGGATCTCCGACAAAATCACGCAGCAGCTCGCCGAAGCCGGCGTTCGAACCCTGTCGAGGATTGAACTCGAGGAAACCCTCCGGATGAGCGGGCTCAATCCCTTCTCGATCGAAGACACCGTCGATGCCGCCCGCATGACGGGCGCGGACTTCGTCCTTCGTGGAGATGTGACCGGTCTCGAGCTCTCTGAGTCGTCCATCAGCCTGGGAGCCCTGAGCATCGGCACGGCCCGGGCGGAGGTCCGCATCGAAGCATCACTCCTGGAGACGACGTCAGGACAGGAAGTCGGACTCGTCAGCGCACACGGCGATCATGAGACCACAGCGGAGTTCTCGCTCGATTTGGCGGGGCTTCTCAACCTTCCGGACGGCCTGGACACGTGCGCCGGCGGTCTCCGCACGGATCGCGATGCCTACCGCGCCGGCGAATCCGTCCGCATCGGCTTCCGGAATCCGGCGCCGGACACCTGGTACTCGGTCGAGATCCTCTCATCGTCAGGCGCCTTCCTGCAGTGGCTGGGCTGGCAGTTTGTCCCAATGGGCGAATGCGGGGTGTGGGTCTGGGATCAGCGAGACACGTTCAACACACAGGTCTCGCCGAGTGTCTATGTCGCGCGCATCTCGGATGCAGGCTCTCAAGTCGGTTCGGTGACGTTTGAGGTCCGCCCCGGCGCCAGTCTCTTCCCCCTCGCCGATGACCTCACCGTCGGCACCCCGTCGTTCGATGGATCGGTCGCCGGCAAGGCGACCCGCCGTGCGGTCGACCGCCTTGTGACCGATCTGATTCCCCTGCTAGCCGGCCTCTCGCCTTCATCGTCGGCCATGATGCTCGGCGCATCCGAAGGGGAAGACAGCTTCGAGAGCGGCCGGATCGCAGCCATCCTTCCGGACGGACGTGTAGCAATCAACATCGGCGCATCGTCTGGCGTTTCCAGGGGCGACTTTTTCCTGGTCCTTGACGAGACCGAGTGGGCCGTCCGTGGCGAGATCGTCGTCGTCGAGGTTCGGGATTCCGTCTCCTATGCCGTTCGATCGACCGACTTCGAACCTCGGATCGGCGATCTGGTCCGGCCGACTGTCGACTAGCCGCCAGCCTTCTTCACTCATCAGGTCCATCTAGGAGATCGAACCGATCGTCCATCCGCGATAGACTCTCGACATGAACGCCAAACGGGCAGGATTGGCCTTTGGGGTGTTGCTCACCATCGTGTCTCTGACACTCGCCGTGTCGGCAGACAGCTTCTTCCGAACCGTCGGAGTCCGCATCATCCTTCCCTGGACTGGCGCGCCCTTCCTGATCGGTGTGGAAGCGACGGCCGGGTTCGATCCGCTGATCGGAACCGCCGCCTTTTTCCTCAACACCGAGGGGAAGACCCTGATCACCGTGGGAGCCAACCTGCCCCTCGGCGAAGAGGGCAATCCACTTCAAGTCGCCGTCCGCGCCAGCACCGGGCTCGCCTTCTTGAACACGAGCGCCTTCGGACCCGATCTGCTGCTCGGCATCGGCGCCACGTATGAGGTCTCGCCTCGCTCGCCCTGGGTGATGGGATTCGCTGTCGAGATGATCTATCCCATCGCCTTCCCAACGCCGATCATCACCACATCTGCGGGGTACTTGTTCCCATGAGCAGCCTGTTCGGGACAGACGGCGTGCGGGGACGCTCCAACGTCCTGCTCACGCCGGAGTTGGTGATCCAGCTGGCGCGCGCGACAGCAGCGCAGTTGGGAGAGCCGGGGCATCGAGTGATCATCGGACGAGATACGAGGACGAGCGGCCCGATGATCGAGTCCGCTCTCGCCAGCGGCTTTGCCTCCGCGGGAATGGACGTTTCTCTTGCCGGTGTCGTCCCGACGCCGGCGATTCCGTTCTTGATCAAGGACTCACGGGCAGACCTCGGCGCGATTGTCTCCGCATCGCACAACCCGCCGGACGACAACGGCATCAAGCTGTTCGACGCCAACGGATACAAGCTGAGCCTCGAGCTGGAGCAATCGATTGAAGTGGCGTTCACCGAGCAGCATCCTCCGGCGGAGAAAGCCGGCCGGGTGGAAACGCTCGAAGCGGCAGCCATGAGCTACGCTGCGTTCCTGGCGGGCACGATCGATGTAGAGGAGATCGACCTCTCCGAACACACCATCGTAGTCGATTGCGCCTACGGCGCCACGGGAAAGATCGCGCCTCACGTCCTCCGGCACCTGGGAGCCATCGTCGTCGAGCTGAACTGCGCTCCCGATGGGGAGAGGATCAACCAGGACTGCGGCTCGACGAACCTCGACTTCGTCCGTAGCGCCGTCATCGAGCGGAGAGCCGATCTGGGCATTGCCTTTGACGGGGACGGTGACCGGGTCCTACTGGTTACGTCGACAGGCCAGACGATCGACGGGGACGAGATGATGGGGATCGCCGCGCTTCACATGCAGCGAACCGGCGCGCTGGCGCCCCCTGTCGTCGTGGCCACCGAGATGAGCAATCTCGGTCTGGAACACACGCTCGAAGAGGCCGGGATCCAGCTTTTGCGCACGCCGGTCGGCGATCGGAACGTCTCCCAAGCCCTTCAGACAAGCGGCGGACTGATCGGCGGAGAGCAGTCGGGACACATCATCTTCGCCGATCACTCCACCACCGGCGACGGCATCCTGACCGCAGTCAAGCTGCTCGAGATCGCCCATGAGGCGGGCGAAACACTGGAAGCGCTCGCATCGGCCATCGCCCGCTATCCGCAGATCCACCGGGCCGTCCCCAGCAGGGATCCGAAGGGGCTGTCCGGAGATATCGAGGTGCTCCGCGCTGTCGCCGCGGCCGAGGAGGCGTTGGCCAACCACGGAAGGGTCATCGTGCGCCCTTCCGGCACACAGCCGGTGCTTCGGCTCACCGTCGAAGCGGAGGACGCAGAGCTGTGCATGCGCGTAGCCGGTGCGCTGGAGACGACCGTTCGATCCCGCGCTGAATCGTAAAGCGCACTCCCCCTAGAACTCGTGCTTCAAGACAGGGTTGCGGGCCGCTTGCGTCTGATCGAGGCGGCGCATCGGCGCATGGGGCGCTTCGCGAAGCAGCTCCGGTGACATTTCCGCCTCCTCCGCGATCTGAAGCATCGCTTCGACGAACCGATCGAGTCCCTCTTTCCCCTCCGTCTCCGTCGGCTCGATCATCAGCGCCTCGGGGACAATAAGAGGGAAGTAGATCGTCGGCGGGTGAACGCCCAGATCGATCAACCGCTTGGCTACGTCAAGGGCCGAGATGTCGTTGGGCAGACCCTTGGCGGAGAGCACAAACTCGTGCTTGCACAGTCCGTCGTAGGTGAGGCGGTACACCCTCTTCAGCCGTTCCTGAAGATAGTTGGCGTTCAGAACCGCATTCTCTCCGACTCTCCGGATTCCTTCGTCGCCCAGCCGGAGGAAGTAGGCGTAGGCGCGCACCGCCACCAGGACGTTCCCGAAGAAGGAATGAACGGCGCCGATCGACTCCGGGCGATCCCAGTCGAGCGCAAACCCGTCGTCCTTCTTCACGATCCAGGGCACGGGCAGGTAGTCAACCAACGGTGCGGAAACCGCGACCGGCCCTGCGCCGGGTCCTCCTCCCCCGTGCGGTGTCGAGAAGGTCTTGTGGAGATTGAAGTGGAAGACGTCGGCTCCCATGTCGCCGGGGCGAGCCCGGCCAAGGAAGGAGTTCAGGTTGGCGCCGTCGAAGTAGCAGAGTCCGCCCGCTTCGTGAACGGCTGCGCTGATCTCCTCGATTCGCTCCTCGAAGATGCCAAGGGTGTTCGGCACGGTCAACATGATCCCCGCCACCGTCTCATCGAGCGCATCGCGGAGCGCATCGACATCGACCATGCCGCGATCATCCGACGGGATCTCGGTCACGGAGAAGCCGGCCACCGCCGCCGATGCAGGATTGGTCCCATGCGCGCTGTCTGGAAGAAGCATTCGCTTGCGCTGCGTCTCTCCGCGCGCCTCGAAGTAGCGCTTCATGAGGAACATCCCGGTCAGCTCACCATGCGCTCCGGCGACCGGCTGCAACGAGACAGCGGCCATCCCCGCAACGCCTTGGAGAAGCGCGGTAAGCTCGTAGAGGAGTTCCAGCGTTCCCTGGGACGCCTCATCAACGGCAGCGGGATGCAGTCCCGTGAAGCCGGGAAGGGCGGCAACCGCCTCATTCAACTTGGGATTGTGCTTCATCGTGCAGCTCCCAAGCGGATAGAAGCCGTCATCGACACCGAAGTTGGCCTTGGAGAGGGCCGTGTAGTGGCGCGCAACGATCGGCTCACTCACCGTCGGGATCCGGAGAGGACGTTGGCGAAGAAGCGCGGATTCGATCCCCAGCGATTCCGCACTTCCTGCATCTCGTGGCGTGAAACAGCCGGCCTTCGGCTCTTCTCGCGGTTGCTCGAATATCGTCCTCATCGCGATTCTCCCTTCAGGGCGGCAACCAACTGATCGAACTCTGCATTCGTTCGCTTCTCGGTCACCGCGAACCGAAGCGCCCCGTCAAGCCCAAGGCTCTCCAGCTCAGAGGGGGGAGAGACGAGGAATCCTGCTTCTCTCAGACGCTCGAAAACCGCCTGCGGCGCTTGCGTCGTCTTCACGACGAACTCGTTGAAGAAGGGCGCGCCGAAGGCGAGTTCAAACCCGTCCATCTCGACGATCCGCTCAGCCAGGGTGTGCGCACGCTGAGCGCACTGCGCGGCCACGTCCCGCAGACCGCAACCACCAAGCGTTCCCATGTAGATCGTCGCCGCCAACGCGCACAGGGCCGAATTGGTGCAGATGTTCGACGTGGCGCGGGCTCTACGGATGTGCTGCTCTCTCGTCTGTGCGGCCATGACATAGCCCGGGGTTCCATCTGCATCGACCGTCCGGCCCGCGACGCGGCCGGGCATCTGCCGAAGGTGCTCCTGCCGCGTGGCGAACATGCCCAGCAGGGGCCCGCCGAACCCCATCGGGAGGCCGAGCGCCTGCCCTTCGGCGACGACAATGTCTGCACCGAACGCCCCGGGCGGCTCAAGAAGACCAAGGGAGATCGGGTTGCAGGAGACGACGAGGAACGCATCGCCCAACCGATCCTTCAGCCCGTCGAGCGCTTCGATCACGCCGAAGGCGTTCGGCGTCTGGACGATCAGCGCCGAGAGATCACTTGGAACGGCCTCGGCGTCCAATCGCCCATTGGGAAGGTAGGGAACCTCGACAAGCTCAAGATCCGAACCCCAGGCATAGGTGTCGAGAACGCGTCGGTAGTGCGGGAAGAGGGCCTCGGAGACTGCAACCCGGCCCCGCCGGCGGGTTCGCTCGGCCATCCATGCAGCTTCGGCAAGGGCGGTCGCTCCGTCGTAGAGAGACGCATTGCCGATATCCATGCCGAACAGCTCCGCCACCATCGTCTGGAACTCGAACATCGCCGTCAGCGTGCCCTGGCTGATTTCCGGTTGGTACGGCGTGTAGGCGGTGACAAACTCGGAGCGCGACGCGAGATGAGAAACGACGCTTGGCGCGTAGTGGTCGTAGACTCCTCCGCCGGCGAACGGGACCATTCCGGCTCCTGCGTTCGATGAAGCAAGCTCGCAAAGCCTGCCATAGACCTCCATCTCGGAGAGAGACTCCAGGCCGAGGGGGCGGAAGCGATCTTGGACCGATTGCGGGATGTCACTGAAAAGCTCATCGAGCGACGAGCGGCCGATCGTGTCAAGCATCGCCCGACGATCGGCGTCGGTGTTCGGGATGTAGGGCATGTTCGTCCTATCCGACGATGAGCTTCTCGTACGCCGCGGCGTCGAGCAAAGACTCCACCTCAGACGGGTCGGACATTTCCAACACGAGGATCCACCCGTCGTCGTGCGGAGAGGCGTTGATCGTCTCAGGGGCCGACTCCAGCCCATCGTTCACTTCGACAACCTTGCCTGCGACCGGAGCGAGCAGGTCGCCAACGGCCTTGACCGACTCGACAGCGCCGAGATTGTCTCCCTTTGAGACTGCCTGACCGACGCTTGGAAGCTCCACAAACACGATGTCCCCAAGTTCGCTCTGCGCGTGCGCAGTGATTCCCATCTTCGCGCGATTCCCTTCGATCTGAACCCACTCGTGATCTTCGGTGTACCGGTATTCGGCCGGATACGACATGATCCCTCCCGTTCTTCCGTTCTGGACGGACAAACGGCGCGATTATACGAGGCCGCCGAATCGTCGACCAGCGCGGCGAGGCCCAATGGGTCTCCATAGGAAGAGGTACAAGGTACCCGTTTCGCGGCAGCGCTCGTGGGTCCGGGGAGAAGAATGGAGGACGCGGCGTCGCTAGTACGGAGCTTCCTCAGGCGTTCTCGGATAGAAGCTGGCGTAGGCTTTGTTGAAGGAGACAGTCACCGTGCCCGGTGGGCCATGTCGCTGCTTGGCGATGATCACCTCGGCATCGGCCCCTGCGCCCTGACCGGTGACATGCGCCTTATCCTCCGGGCGGTTGTAGTAGTCCTCTCGGTAGATAAACATCACAACGTCCGCGTCCTGCTCGATCGCGCCACTCTCACGAAGATCGGAGAGCATCGGGCGTTTCGATTCCCTGCGCTCAACAGCGCGGCTCAGCTGGGAGAGGGCGATCACCGGGACGGAAAGCTCTCGGGCCAGTTTCTTCAACGAGCGAGAGATGTAGGCGATTTCCTGTTCGCGGATGTCGGTTCGAACGCCGGCATCGACCAGCTGGATGTAGTCGATGATCAGCATGTCAAGCCCGAACTGCGATGCCATGCGTCGCGCCTTGGCCCGAATCTCCAGAACGGAGACGCCCGGCGTATCGTCGATGATGACATTCGCCCGTTGAAGTCTTCCCGCCGCCGATGTGATGTCTCGCCACTTGGCTCGGGGAACGTAGCCGCCCCGGAGCCGGTGGAGGCTGACCTTCGCCTCTCCGCAGAGCAATCGCTCGAGGAGCTGCTCCTTGGTCATTTCCAGGGAGAAGATGCCGATCGACGCCTTGTCGTGTACGGCCGCATACCGGGCAAGGCTCAACGCGAAGCTCGTCTTTCCCGTGCCCGGCCGCCCGGCGATGATGACCAAGTCGGAGCTCTGCATTCCGGAGGTCAACTCGTCCAGATCCCGGAACCCAGTCGAGAGCCCACGCAAGGTCTGCTTGTTTGGATCTCGATGGAGTTCTTCCAGCGCGTCGATGTGCTCCAACAGGAAGTCGTTGACGCGGTGGTAGGAGCGGTCGAAATTGCTCGCGGTGATGTCGAAGATCATCGACTCCGCCTGATCGAGCACTTCGTCGGAACTCCGAACCTCGTCGTAGCCCAGCTCCGTGATCTGACCGCCCGCTTGAATGAGTGCTCGAAGCACCGCCTTCTTCTTGACGATGTCGGCGTAGTACTCGAGAGAAGCCGTTGTGGTGACGCGATCGAGCAGCTCGTTCAGATAGAGCCTTCCCCCCGCCCGCTCCATATCCCCGCGCTCCTCCAGCCGGTTGGCCACGGAAACGATGTCGGTGTTGATCGTCCCCTTGGTGACCTTCTTGGCGTCTTCGAAGAGCTCGCGGATCACGCGAAAGATCACGCGATGCCGCTGGAAGTAGAAGTACTCCGGGTGCAGGCGCTCGATCAGAATGGGGACACTGGCTTCGGGATCGACCAGCGCCGCTCCGAGGATCGCCTGCTCGGCTTCCACGTTCTTCGGCAGTTCGCGTACATCAGACGCGCCAGATTGGGTAAGATCGGACTCGATCATAGACCTCCCACGACGATGATTATACGATCTTGAGGAACCGCCGCCGAAGCGACTCGGATTCCAGATGCCGAGAAGGCCCGAAACGCTCGATTGAAGGTGGCTTGGACGTTAGCTATACTCCCGCGACATGACCCATGGGGTGATTCGGAGGACGATGTGGAAGTACTAACGATGAAGGAACTGCTCGAGACGGGCGTGCATTTCGGGCACCGCACACGAAAGTGGAACCCGAAGATGGCACGCTACATCTTCACTGAGCGCAAAGGCATTCACATTATCGACCTGGAGCAGACGGTCGAGATGTTCCGTAAGGCCTACTACACCATTCGAGATCGCGTCGCCGGTGGCGGCGAGGTCTTGTTTGTCGGCACGAAGAAGCAGGTTCAGGCGACGATTCAGGAAGAAGCCGAACGCTGCGGCGCCCACTACGTCAATCGACGCTGGTTGGGCGGAACGCTGACGAACTTCGCGACCATCCGCAAGTCGATCGAGAAGATGAAGAAGCTCGAAGCGATGGTCGAGGACGGAACTGTCGAGGCGATGCCGAACAAGGAAGCGAGCAAGCTGAGAAGACAGCTCGCCAAGCTGCAGCGCAACTTGGACGGTCTCCGCAACATGGAGCGGAAGCCCGATCTGATGTTCATCATCGATCCAGACGTCGAGGAGATCGCCGTCCGTGAGGCGAACAACGCGGGTGTCCCAGTCATCGCCATTGTTGACACCAACTGCGATCCGGATCCGATCGATTTCCTGATCCCCGGCAATGATGACGCGATCAAGGCAACGAAGCTGATTACGGCTCGCATCGCCGATGCTGTCGTTGAAGGGCGCGAGGGCTCGCAGGGCACGGCCCAGGCCGAGGCTCCGGCCTCCGAAGCGACCGATGCGGATGATGCCGAGGCAGACACGCCGGTGGCGGAAGCCGAGGCGGA
>Ga0180435_10006093_pt1 | contig 11579 bp, 11 predicted proteins | sample SS_ome_3_FD_132467 | JGI IMG/M metagenome (GOLD analysis project Ga0180435, IMG submission 132467) | Hypersaline lake sediment archaeal communities from the Salton Sea, California, USA - SS_3_S_1 metaG | ecosystem: Environmental > Aquatic > Non-marine Saline and Alkaline > Hypersaline >...
CGGCATGGAGGGCAAGGTTTTCTATGTCTGGTTCGACGCGCCGATCGAGTACATCGCCGCCACCGCCGAATGGGCCGAGGCGACCGGAGGTGGGGATTCTGCATGGGAACGCTGGTGGCGCACCGACAAAGGCGCCGTAGATGTTCGATATGTACAATTCATGGGCAAGGACAATGTGCCCTTCCACACCCTCTCCTTCCCCGCCACGCTGATGGGATCGGGCGAGCCGTGGAAGCTTGTCGACTACATCAAGAGCTTCAACTACCTCAACTACGACGGCGGCCAGTTCTCCACCTCGCAGGGCCGCGGCGTGTTCATGGACCAGGCGCTGGAGATCCTGCCGGCGGACTACTGGCGCTGGTGGCTGCTCAGCCACGCGCCGGAGAATTCCGACAGCGAGTTCACCTGGGAAAACTTCCAGACCAGCGTGAACAAGGACCTCGCCGACGTGCTGGGCAATTTCGTCTCCCGCGTCACCAAGTTCTGCCGCTCCAAGTTCGGCGAAGCGGTGCCGGCGGGCGGCAGCCTCGGCGCGGCGGAACAGGCGCTGATCGCCGATCTCGACAACCGGATCGCGGACTACGCCCGGCTGATGGACGCGATGGAGGTGCGCAAGTCGGCAACCGAGCTGCGCGCGATCTGGGCGGCGGGCAACGAATACCTGCAAAACGCCGCGCCGTGGTCGGTGTTCAAGGACGACCCCGACCGGGCCGCGGCGATCATCCGGCTGATGCTGAACCTGATCCGGGTCTACGCCGTGCTCTCGGCCCCGTTCATCCCCGACGCCGCCGCCTCGATACTGGCCGCGCTAAAGACCGAGGACGACCGCTGGCCCGACGATCCCGCTGCGGCGCTCGATGTGCTGAAGCCTGGTCACGCCTTCGAGGTGCCCGACGTGCTCTTCGCCAAGATCTCCGACGAGGATCGCGAAGGCTGGCAGGCCGCCTTCGCCGGCGCCCGCACCTGACATAACCGGCGAGAACTCGCCGAAAACGTGTGTGGCGTGTGATCGCCCGCTGCCGCTGCGCCAGATCAAGGCGTCCGCGGCCCCTCCGTGATAGATTGCTAACAGTCCGAAAACACCTTCAGGGGAGGAGGACTGAGCCATGTTAGCATTCAATTGGACAAAGGCGGCACGCCACGCCCTCATCGCGGGCTGCGCCGTCTTGCTCGGCACGGCCGGGCTCGCACCGGGGCCGGCGACGGCCGACATTTCGCGCAGCTGCAACGCGACGCTCAACATCAGCACCGACGGCGGCACCAGCGTGAACCGGGCCTTCACCATCCCGGTGACCGTCTCGAGCCGGGTCTATGCCAACCGGGCGCGCGAGCGGTCGCGGGATGCGATCATTTCCTGCGTCCAGGAACACTGGAAGATGCGGATGTCGGACGGGCGGCCGCACTGGTGCAACGGCGGCGGGAACTACCCGTTCCAGGGCTTCAACGAAGACATGACCGACGCGATCTGCGCCGCCAACCCCGGCCGGCAATCGTTCCTCGTGGACGTCTCGGTGACGATCACCGGCAACACAGGCTGCGTGCCCAACAACAATTGGGCTGCGATCCGGATCGCCGACGACTACCGGGTCTATTGCTGGATCGCGCCGCAACCGGAGGTCCGCTCAGGCTGGAACCTGCCGGGGCGTGACTACCGCTGGTTCTGGATGGAGGCGGGCGACCGCGCCCGCGATTGCGAGAAGACCTGCGCCGACGAGCGCCGCTGCGAAGCCTGGACCTACAAGCACCCGACGGCGGGTGACCCGCCGATGTGCTTCCTCAAGGACTCGGTGCCGGGCTGGCGCCAGGACAACCGCTTCGTGTCCGGCATCAAGGGCGAGGTCCTGCACTAGGCCGCGCCACGGACCCAACAAGGCCGCGGCCCCCGCGGGCCGCGGCCCGTGATGACGGGAGGAGACCATGGTATTCGATCATATTCCAAGACTTTGCGGGCGTCCCAGCCTCGCGGCGCTCGCCATCGCCGCCTCGGCCGCGCTCGCGCTGGCCGGCGGCGCCACGGCCGAGACCCGCTCTTGCGCCGGGTCGCTCGAGATCAGGCCGCAAAACGAGGCGATGACCTACCTGCGCTACGATTTTGCGTTTCACAAGGAGGTCCGCCTGCCACACGAATACAACAACGCGCGGCGCGACAGCCGGGCGCGAATGCTGTCCTGCGTGCGCCAGCACTGGGCAAACCCCGAAATCGCAATTCCGCCCGACGATTGCACCCACGGCCGCGAGGGCAACCGCATCTACGAGGTGCGCAACTACCCGTTCGGGAACCTCGAAGAGGAACTCACCGAGCGGCTCTGCGCGGTGAACCCCGAGGCCGAGACGATCCTCGTCACCGTGAACCTCACGATCACCGGCGAACGCGGCTGCGTCGAGAGCGGCTCCAGCGATACGATCAACATCGTCCGCAACTTCCCGGTCAACTGCGCCGCGCCAATCGGTGATGGCGGATCGGATGAAGCGGCCGAGGCGCCGCCGCCAATCGGCGATGCCGGCGGCTGGGAATGCGTCGGCGAAGGCTGCGACGGCGACGCGCCGCCGGCCGATGAACCGCCCGCGGACGACCCGCCTGAGGACGACGCGCCGCCGGCCACGGCAACCTATCAGCCGCTGCCTGCGATCCGGCTGCCGGGCAACGATCTCTACATGATCGAGCTCGACGCGCCGAACTGGCTGCTGTGCCGGCAGGCCTGCACGGATGACGCGCGCTGCGGCGCCTGGACCTATCGCAACCCGACCGCCCGCTCCGGGCCACTTTGCCTGATCAAGTCGCGCGCCGGATTGCCGATCCCGGACTTCTGCTGCCGTTCGGGGATCAAGAGGTAGGGCCGGCCATGCGACGCCGAGCACACCCGATCCTGAAGTGCCTGGCGACGGCGCTGCTGGCCGCTAGCCTCGCGGTCGGCCTCGCCGCGCCGGGTCGGGCGGATGTCTACGTCTGGATCGAGGCGTGGTTCGAGATCAACGTCCACGAGCCCGCCGAACGCGTCGAAAGCCCGCGGTTTCGCGTCACGGGGCACCACGCGGGGTCTGACATCGAAGCCGCAAAACACGATGCCAGATGGCGCCTTGGCCGGTGCCTCGACCATACCTGGACCTATCGCACCGGGCGCGCGCTGGTGAGCGCCTGCACCGGCGGCGGCCGCTCTGCCGCCGGTGTGTGGGACTTCCCCTACCCCGACATCATGGCCGGTCTGTCCCGGCTGGCCTGTAGCGCGGTCCCGGACGTGGAGTACCTGTTCACCAATGTCTCGGTCTGGGTCGAGGGCGGCCCGAGCGAACGGCCGCTCGAGGGGATTGCCTTCGGGGAGCACTGGATCCGGCTGCACTGCACACAACCGGCAGAGATCATGCCCCGGCTCGAGCTGGAAAGGCCCGGCCCGGCGCCGCGCGAGATCGTGCCCCTGCCCCGGCTCGAACCGGCGTTGCAGCCGCCGCTGCCGGGGATCCGGCTGCCGGGCAACGATCTGCGCCGGGTCTGGATCGACGAGGACGACTGGACCCGCTGCGAGGCGCTCTGCACCGGCGCCTGCCGGGCCTGGACCTGGCGGGCACCCGGCACCTCCGGTCCGGGCTCGCAGGCCGCCTGCCTGCTCAAGAGCGCTGCCGGGTGGCAGGTGCCCGACGCCTGCTGCCATTCCGGGCTGAAGGACTAGGCGCTTCGCGGTTGCCTTTGCATCGGCGGCAGGGTTTCCTGCCGCCCAAAGGAGTCCGCCATGTCCCTGTTCACCACCGACGATCTCGAAGCCGCACAAGAAACGGTCTACGGCCAGATGCAGCCGACGCCGCAAATGCTCTGGCCGCAGCTGGGGCAGGAGCTCGGAATGGACGTGGTCGTCAAGCACGAAAACCACGCCCCCACCGGGGCATTCAAGGTGCGCGGCGGCATCACCTTCATCGACTGGCTTCGGCGCGCGCACCCCGAGGCGCGCGGTATCGTCACCGCCACCCGGGGCAACCACGGCCAGAGCCAGGCCCGCGCGGCCACGGCCGCGGGGCTGGCGGCGAAGATCTTCGTGCCCGACGGCAATTCGGTGGAGAAGAACGCCGCGATGCAGGCCTATGGCGCCGATCTCACCGTCTTCGGCGCGGATTTCGACGAATCCCGCGAAGAGGCGATGCGGCTCGCGGAAACCGGCGACTACTACCCGGTGCCGCCGTTTCACACCGAGCTTGTGCGCGGCGTGGCCACCTATGGCTACGAGTTGTTCACCGCGCACCCCGATCTCGACACGGTCTACGTGCCGATCGGCTGTGGCTCCGGCATCTGCGGCACCATCGCGGCGCGCGACGCGCTGGGGCTGTCGACGAAGATCGTCGGCGTGGTCGCCGAGGGGGCAGCGGGCGCCAAGCTCTCGGTCGAGGCCGGGCACCTCGTCGAGACCAACGAAGCCCGCACCTTCGCCGACGGCATGGCGGTCCGGGTGCCGGTGCAGGCGGCCTATGACATCTACGCCCCCGGGGCCGACCGAATCGTCTCGGTCGGCGACAGCGAGATCGCCGCCGCGATCCGGCTCTACTTCCGCACCATCCACGCTGTTGCCGAAGGTGCCGGCGCCGCCCCGCTCGCGGCCCTGATGCAGGAGCGCGGGGCGATGGCCGGGCGCAAGGTCGGCGTGGTGCTGTCGGGTGGCAATATCGACACAAACTGGTATCTCGACGTGCTCAGAGGCAGTGTGCCGCAGGTCTAACCCCGGGTTTTCCTTTTAGTTTGCGTCTAAAACCGGTATTGTCACGTAATTATAACAATTCCGGGGCAAGACTTTTCAAACCGGATTCACAGGCGGTGCAACGAAGGAAAAGCAGTGTGACGGTCCTCAACGTCAAGCAACGGCCGATGCGGCTGGCGGGCGCTGGAAAACGTGAAGTTCGCAGCCAGTTCGGCTCCATCCCCTGGCGTCTCCACGACGGCAAGGTCGAGATTCTTCTGGTGACGTCGCGTGGCACCGGACGCTGGATCCTGCCCAAGGGCTGGCCGATGCATGGCGAGACACCGGCCGAGGCGGCCGCCACGGAAGCCTGGGAAGAGGCCGGGGTTACGGGCAAGCCCTCCGATGTTGCGGCCGGGTTCTACTCGTATGTGAAGGAATACGATGGCGACGATCTGCCGATCGTCGTTGCGATGTTTCCGCTCCGGGTGAAAAAACAGCACCGCAACTGGCCGGAGAAAGGCCAGCGAAAGCGCCGCTGGGTGAGCCGCAAAAAGGCCGCCACGCTGCTGCACGAGCCGGAACTGCGCCAGATCGTCAAGCATTTCGACCCACGCGCCTTCATGCATTGAGCCCCCCGCGGGCCGTTGCACATTGGCTTGGTTTTCCTACATACTCGGTCATCCAACCCGGGTGACAGGATGATCCGCTACACGCTCAAGTGCGCCGAGGGCCACCAGTTCGACAGCTGGTTTCAGAACGCGGCGGCGTTCGACGCGCTCGTGGCGGCGCACCAGGTGGCCTGCCCGGAATGCGGCGGTACCGAGGTTGCGAAATCCCTGATGACCCCCGGCGTCCGCCCGGCCCGCCAAGGCGCGCAGAAGCCGCTCGCACCGGTAGACGACCGCGAAAAGGCGATTGCGGCATTGAAGAAGAAGGTCGAGAGCGAGGGGGAATACGTCGGCCTCAGCTTCGTCAAGGAGGCGCGCGCCATCCATGACGGCGACGCGCCGGAACGCCCGATCTACGGCGAGGCCAAGCCGAAAGAGGCGATCAAGCTGATCGAAGACGGCGTGCCGGTGACGCCCCTGCCCTTCACCCCCACCCGCAAGACGAACTAGGCCCGCGACACCCGCGCCTCTTGCCCTTTGACGGTGCGCGCCCTAGAAGGCGCGGGATCGAAACGGGAGCCGGGCCCCATGGCTATTCTGGTGATGAAATTCGGCGGCACCTCCGTCGCCACGCTCGACCGGATCGCCCGGGCTTCGAAGCGTGTCGCGCGCGAAGTGGCCAACGGGTTCGACGTGATCGTGATCGTCTCGGCGATGTCGGGCAAAACCAACGAGTTGGTCGGCTGGGTCGAGGAAACCTCGCCGCTCTACGACGCCCGCGAATACGATGCCGTGGTGAGCTCGGGCGAAAACGTCACCGCCGGCCTGATGGCACTGCGGTTGCAGGAGATGGATATCCCGGCGCGGAGCTGGCAGGGCTGGCAGGTACCGGTGAAAACCACCGGCGTGCATTCCGCCGCGCGGATCGAAGATATCCCGCCGGCCAACATCCTCGCCAAGTTCGAGCAAGGCATGCGCGTGGCCGTGGTCGCGGGGTTCCAGGGCATCGCCGACGATGGCCGGATCACCACGCTAGGCCGTGGCGGCTCGGACACCACGGCGGTGGCCTTCGCCGCCGCCTTCGACGCCGAACGCTGCGACATCTACACCGATGTCGATGGCGTCTACACCACCGATCCCCGGATCGAGGACAAGGCCCGCAAGCTCGACAAGATCGCCTTCGAGGAGATGCTCGAACTGGCCTCGCTCGGGGCGAAAGTGCTGCAAACCCGCTCGGTCGAACTCGCGATGCGCTACAAGGTGAAGCTGCGCGTGCTCTCGAGCTTCGGAGACTATGACCCAGAAGCAGGCACGCTGGTCTGCGACGAGGAGGAAATCGTGGAAAAGAATGCCGTTGCCGGCGTGGCCTACAGCCGCGATGAAGCCAAGCTCACGCTCGTGTCGGTCGCCGACCGCCCCGGCGTCGCCGCCGCGATCTTCGGCCCCCTCGCCGAGGCCGGCGTGAACGTCGACATGATCGTGCAAGACATCTCCGAGGAAGGCCGCACCGACATGACTTTCTCCTGCCCGACCAACCAGGTTGCGCGGGCCGAGAAGGCGGTGATGGAGGCCAAGCAGGCCGGACACATCAACTTCCACGATGTCGTGGCCGACGTCGACGTGGCGAAAGTGTCGATCGTCGGCATCGGCATGCGCAGCCAGGCCGGGATCGCGGCCCAGATGTTCGACGTGCTGGCGCGCGAGGGGATCAACATCAAGGTGATCACCACCTCCGAGATCAAGATCTCGGTGCTGATCGACCGCAAGTACATGGAACTGGCGGTTCAGGCCCTGCACGACGCCTTCGAACTGGAGAAGGGCTGAGGGCACGGCAGATGAGCGGCGGCGCGACAGACCCGGCCCGCGCTGACGCAATCGCCCGTGTTGAAACCGTGCTGACCCGCAACCTGCCGGGCCATGCCATCGGTCCCATCGACCACCTCAAGACCGGCGATGGCAGCACCGTCTGCTTTGCCGAGATCGACAAAACTCCGGTCGTCGTCAAGAGTTTCACCGGGATCGGCGCGGCGCAAACCGTGCAGGATCTTCGCGCAGAACTCGACTTGCTGGTGCCGACGATGTCGGACGGCCCCTACCAGGTGAACCGGGTGGTTCACGCCTTCCCGTCGGACGGCGTCGTCGTCCTGACCCGGGCGCCCGGGGCCCCGCTCAACGAGGTGCTGCGCAATGCCGACGCGGCCCAGCGCGCCGGATTGCTGGAGATGGCCGGGCGCTGGCTTGCGCGCTACCAGTCGACGCGGCGCAAACCGGGCGTGTTCGGGCCGGGCTTCTGGCTCGAGCGTGCGAAAAACCTCGACGCCGGCGCGCTGACGCCCGAAGACAGGGTTCGGCGCCGCGCGCTGCTCGCCCGGCTCAGGGAATACGTGGTCGACAGCCGCGGCCACCCCATCACCCGGGCCGCCACCCACGGCGACTTCGTCTCGATGAATCTCTCCTACGACGGTGCGGTGCTCTGCGGTGTCGACATTCAGGGCACCTGCTGGCAGGCCGCCGCCAAGGACGTCGCGCGGTTTCTGGTGTGGGAAGCGGTCCGGGCCACGCCGCGATCGCGCCCGCGCCGCTTCGGCATTGACCGCGCCGATCTCGATGCGGTCCTCGCCTCCGGCGTTCTCGATCCCGCCTCCGCCAGAACGGTGCTCCCGGTGTTCATCGGCGCAGAGCTCCTGGACCGGTTCATCGACGCCTATGGTCACCCGCGACTGCGTGACGCCAGCCGCCTTGCGATCGATAGCTACGCCGCCGATCTGTAGCATCCCGAGACAAGGCCCCGCACCGTCGATCGGCAATTTCGCCCAAAAGGCGAACCGGGCCGTTGGCAAAGCCGGGCCCGGGCATTACCCTGTATCGGAACCGCTGGCTCGCCCCGGCGGGAAAGCGAACGACAGGGATACATTTTGGATCACGGTGGAGAAAGCGACAGCCGAAAGCTGCTCGGACGCCTACGCACCGCGCTTGCCGAGGATTCGGCCGGTCAGGAACGGCTTGACCGGATCACGACCATCATTGCCGATTGCATGGGCGTCGGGGTCTGCTCGATCTACCTGTTCCGCGATGCCGAAACCCTGGAGCTGTGCGCCACCGAGGGCCTGAACCCCGAGGCAGTCCATAAAACCCGGATGCGCATCGGCGAGGGTCTCGTCGGCCGCGTGGCCCGCACCAAGCGCCCGATCAACACCGCCGACGCGCCGGGTGAAAAGGGCTTCCGCTTCATGCCCGAGACCGGCGAGGAGATCTTCTCGTCCTTCCTCGGCGTGCCGATCCAGCGTCTTGGCGAAACCCTCGGCGTCATCGTGGTCCAGTCGAAAGAGGCCCGGCTGTTCACCGACGACGAAGTCTACGGCATGGAGGTCGTCGCCATGGTCATCGCCGAGATGACCGAGCTCGGCGCCTTCGTCGGCGAGGGTGCCGCGCTCGCGGCCCTGCACCAGCGCCCCGCGACGTTCCGCGGCGGTGTCGGACAGGAAGGCAGCGCGATGGGCCGGGTCTGGCTGCACGAACCCCGGGTGGTGGTGACCAACCCGATCGCCGACGACCCGCACGAGGAACACAAGAAGCTCGACGAGGCGATCGAAACCCTGCGGCTCTCGGTCGACGAGCTGCTGGCGACCGCCGACACCGCCGACAAGGAGCAGATGCAGATCCTCGAGGCCTACCGGATGTTCGCCAATTCGCGCGGCTGGCGCCGGCGCATGGAGGAAGACATCGCCCGCGGTCTCTCGGCCGCTGCTGCGGTCGAAAAGGAACAGACCGCGACGCGCGCCCGCATGGAACGGGTGCCCGACCCCTATCTGCGCGAGCGGCTGCACGATCTCGATGATCTCTCCAACCGGCTGCTGCGCATCCTCACCGGTCAGGGCCGCGAGACCGGCGCCGAGATGCCCGACGACCCGATCCTGGTGGCCTCCAATATCGGCCCCGGCGAATTGCTCGAATACGGCCGTCGCAAGCTCAAGGGCATCGTGCTTGAGGAAGGCTCCGTCGCCAGCCACGCCGCCATCGTCGCCCGGGCCTGGGCAATCCCGCTGATCGTGCATGCCGGCCCGGTGTCGGCCGAGGCCCTGAACGGTGATCTCATCCTGATCGACGGCGAACACGGCATCGTCCACCTGCGCCCGGAAGACGCGGTGATCGAGAGCTTCCGCGACAAGATGGCGATGGAGGCCAAACAGCAGGAACGCTACGCCGACCTGCGCGACAAGCCCGCCGAAAGCGACGACGGCACCCGTATCCGGATCACCATGAACGCCGGGTTGATGGCCGATCTGCCCAGCCTCGAGAGCTCCGGCGCCGAAGGCGTGGGACTGTTTCGCACCGAGCTTCAGTTTCTCACCCAGTCGAAGGTCCCGCGCCGGGGCGAGCTGGCGCAGCTCTATTCCAAGGTGCTCGACCGCGCCGGCGACATGCAGGTGATCTTCCGCACCCTCGACATCGGCTCGGACAAGGTGCTGCCCTACATGAAGCCGCAGGACGAGCCGAACCCCGCGCTCGGCTGGCGCGCGATCCGGGTCGGGCTCGACAAACCGGGGGTGATGCGGATGCAGGCCCAGGCGCTGATCCGCGCCGCGGCGGGGCGCCAGCTCACCGTCATGTTCCCCTTCATCGCCCAGCTTCAGGAATACCGCGACGCCCGCGAGCTGTTTCTTAACGAGGTCGAACGCGAACGGCGCATGGGCCATATCCTGCCCACCGACATCCGTATCGGCGCGATGTTGGAGACCCCGTCGATGGCCTTCGCGCCCGCCCAGTTCTACCGCGACGCCGATTTCATCTCGATCGGCGGCAACGATCTCAAGCAGTTCTTCTTCGCCGCCGACCGCGAAAACGAACGTGTGCGCCGGCGTTACGACACGCTCAACGTCTCTTTTCTGAACATGATCGAGATGGTGGTGCGACGCTGCGAAGAGGCCGGCACGCCGGTGAGTTTCTGCGGCGAGGATGCCGGCCGGCCGATCGAGGCGGTGGTGTTTGCCGCCCTCGGCCTGCGCGCGCTGTCGATGCGCCCGGCCTCGATCGGGCCGGTCAAACACCTGATCCGGCGGACGAATCTGGCCGCTCTGCGCAAGGTCATCGACCACGCGCGCGGATCGGGCGCGCAGTCGGTGCGCCCGGCGGTGGTGGAATACCTCTACAAGCCGCACCCGCCGGTGCACTGATCCCCGGTCGCGATTAAACCCGCCTTAACCCCTGGTTTGGCAGGCTGGCCCGGTAATGACCGGAGGCTTGCCATGATTCTCGTTCTTGTGCTCGCAGGGTTCGTCGTCGGCGCCAGCGCCGCGATTGTTGCGCTGGTCGGCGGCGCGGGCTTCGTTGCCGCACTCGTCGCCTATGCCCTGTTCGGCGTCAGCGCGGTGGTCTGCACCGCGATCGTGGTCGCGCTCCGCCCCGCCTGGCGGCCCCGACCCGCCCCGCCAAGACCGTCGTTCAGGTTTCCGTAACCCGGGACACCTCGCCGGTCACGCCCCGCCAGGCCCCCGGTTCCAGCGCGATGCCGAGCACACGAGCCGGGTTCGTCGGCGGCGGCATGACCACGCCGGGCAAGACCTCGAAACCGAACCGGGCGTAGTAGGGCTGGTCGCCCACCAGCATGGCCCGCGCCCAGCCACGCGCCGCCGCCAGCGCCAGGCTTTCGCGGATCAGGAGGCCGCCCAACCCCTCGCCCTGGTGGACCGGGTGCACCGCGATCGGCCCGAGCAGGAGCGCCGGGGCCGCGCCGACCCGTACCGGCCAATACCGGATCGCGCCGGCGAGAATCTCCTGCTCGTCGCGCGCCGTCAGCGAGAGCCCGTCGACCGGGTCGATCCCATCGCGCAGCCGGTAGGAGGAGAGCGCCTCGCGGCCCGGCGCGAAGCAGAGGTCGTAGAGTGCCTCGACCTCCCACCAATCGTCCGGTTTTTCCGCTGCCAGCGTGAACACCGCCCGGCCCCTCGCGCCGCCATCCGGTTGCCCCTAGCATGCCCCCCGTCACATTTCCAGCAACCCGCGCCGGCACGCGTCTGTGTCTTTTCGTCGGGCCAAAAACCCTCTATCTGCAATCCGAAGCGAGAAAGAGGATGGCGATGTTCTACCGCCCGCACGATGGCCACGGCCTGCCGCATAACCCGTTCAACGCGATCATCGCACCGCGCCCGATCGGATGGATCTCCACCCGCGACGCCAGCGGGCACGACAACCTCGCGCCCTATTCCTTCTTCAACGGCGCGGCCTACACCCCGCCGCAGGTGATGTTCTCCACCACCGGCTCGAAGCCCGACCGGCTGCGCGGCAAGGATACGCTCGGGAACATCGAACA
>Ga0180435_10006094_pt1 | contig 11577 bp, 16 predicted proteins | sample SS_ome_3_FD_132467 | JGI IMG/M metagenome (GOLD analysis project Ga0180435, IMG submission 132467) | Hypersaline lake sediment archaeal communities from the Salton Sea, California, USA - SS_3_S_1 metaG | ecosystem: Environmental > Aquatic > Non-marine Saline and Alkaline > Hypersaline >...
ATTTGAAACGTTTGTCGTACGGCATCTCAGAAGTGAAAACTGCCGAGGAGCCCTGAATGATCGAGTTTGCGCCATTTATGGTCCCAATAGTCGGGATGGTTTGCATCGCCACCGTGGTGATTTTCCGGGGTCCTATGGGCAAAGCCTTGGCAGACAGGATCGCAGGTGGACAGGTCCACGATGGCGGTTCGGCCGACACTGAGTCACTGCACGGCGAGATCGACGACCTGAAATTCCGACTTTCAGAGGTTGAAGAACGCCTCGACTTCACCGAGAGGTTGCTGGCACGCCATGGAGAGCAAAACGACTTGCCGGGAGGTCAACAGTAGTGGATCTCGACATCCTGGTACCTCTAGCCGGCATGGCCACAAGCCTAATCCTGTTCTTGCCGATAATACGTGCGGGTGTGCGAATCGCGGAAAGGAAAATCGGTAGCGGAGGTGACTCTGCGAGAGAGGAATCAATACGCGAAGAGTTGCGCACCATTCACGAAAGGCTGGATCGGATAGAATTCGATGAAGGTCGAGTTGCGGAGCTGGAAGAACGGTTGGATTTTGCGGAGCGGATGCTGGCTAGCAGCAGACAACAGCAAATCGACCCCGGATCGGGAAACTGAAACGTGGAAGACATCGTAGCGATCGTTATGATCTTTGGCGGAGGCACGCTGTTCGCGCTCAGCATGTCGCCCGTCGGACGAGCCATAGCGGATAGGATACGTGGAGCTCCGAAACCGGGTTCGATCGATCCCAAGGAGATCGAGGAGTTGCGCGAAGCGCAAATGTTGATGACTGACGAAATGGAGCTACTCCGCAACGATATCGCTGAGGTCAACGAAAGAGTTGATTTCGCTGAGCGGCTTCTGGCCAAGAGAAACGACCTCGGCGTTTTACCTGGAGATCACGAGAAGGCCGGGTGAGTTTTTGAGAAGGCGTTGTCTGCATCTTGCGAAGGTGGCGGATGTCGTGCAAAGTGTAGATCTTAGACGGAGGAGAAGAAAGTGGGCTCATTGTTTCTGGCGGTTGCCATAATCGTATGCGCCCGCTGGTTTTTCCGATCGGACCTTTCCGACGCCGTCGGCGAGGCACTGCGTTCTAAACATGCGGGCGAAGGTCTGAGTCCATCGCAGATGGAGCGTCTCGAGGAGTTGGCTGAACGCTTCGATGTCGACATGGGCGAATTGAGGAATGAGGTCATGGAGCTCGGGGAGCGGGTGGAATTTGCTGAGAGGCTCCTGACGAACGTGAGGCAGCGAGAGGGACTGCCAGGCAGCCCTCCGTTGCAGGACTGACAGAATAGGTTTTTTGGGAGTTGCTTGGCGCAGGCCGAGCAATTTCACGCGAGTCGGCGTGCGTTGATTCGAGCGCCCAACAGGGAGGCAAGACGCTGTTATGGGAATCTTCCAGCGCATTTCTACGCTGCTGAAGTCGAACATCAATGACCTGATATCCCGCGCTGAGAACCCGGAAAAGGTTCTCAATCAGTCGATCGACGATATGCGATCGCAACTCGGTAAGGCGAAACAAGAGGTCGCTGGTGCCATTGCAGACGCGCGAAAGCTGCAGCAGCAGGTGGAGAAGGAGAGGAAGCAGGCTGAGGAGTGGGAGCAGCGTGCGATGTTGGCTGTTCAAGAGGGCAGAGATGACCTCGCGAAACAGGCGTTGATGCGGCACAGCGAGCACCTGCAGAACGGGCAGGCGATGCACGAGACCTGGGTGCGACAGAAAGCCGAGACCGAGCAACTCAAGAACGCGCTGCGTCAACTCAACGACAAGATCGAGGAAGCGAAGCGCAAGAAGAACATCCTGGTTGCGCGTCAGAAACGAGCGGAAGCGCAGGGTCGGATCCAGGAAACGATGAGCGCCATGTCCAACAAGAGCGCCTTCGAGAATTTCGAGAGGATGACCGAAAGGATCGAGGAGACAGAGCGGAGACAACTAGCCGCCGCAGAGCTCTCCGAGGAGATGTCGGGCGATCTGCTGCAGCAGGAATTCGACGCGCTCGAATACCACGGTAGTTCCGATCAGCAACTCCTGGAATTGAAGAAGAAGATGGGAATGCTGCCGTCTGGTGAAGCAAGTGAGCGGCCGCAACTAGGAGCGGGAGACGCTGACGATGTAGCCGACGCCGAAGTAGTGGAAGAAACCCCGGACGATGAACAGGACGCTGAAGAGGAAGAGGACAAGCCGGCAGCCGGCTGATTTCAATTTCTGAATAGATACCTAATGTGGCGGCGCCCTCTGGGGCGCCGCTTTTTTTCTGGATCTGCCTGGTTGTTCACGCGCATTAATTCGCGCCTCGACGCGTATGATCGGTGACGCTGGTCGGGTTTCGTTCCCCTACCATCCATTCTCCAGTACTAGCACACGAAGAAGGCTAGTTCGATTCATCCTCACCGTTGGAATTTGGTGACCGATCAATCTGTCGCGGGCGACAGCACGAAAACCGAGGTGGATTCCCATGATGGCAAAATTGATGCTGGCCTTTAAGGCTGAGATCCTGCTGGGCGCGAGGTTGGCGTTGAGGCATCGCACGTATCAGGTGGCGATTCTGTTCGCGCTTGTCGTTTTCCTGTTGGGGGCTATCCATGATCTCACGAAGCCGGTCGGCACCGATCGTGACGGGGCGGTGCTGCTCGTATCCGGAATTCTTGCGGTGATCGCCGGCTCTAGACCACTTGCCCCTGGGGCCGCACTTGCGTCGGTGAGGCACGTTGCCGCCGAATGGTGGCTCATACCGTTCGGTCGCTTGGTGGGCACATTGTTGGCCCTGTCTCCATTGATGATCGCGATAGTGCTGCTGTTTGGGACATCAGCGTCAGACTCAGTACGGGTCGGGTTCGTGGCGACATTGTATGCGTCTGCGGTTGCGGCCACCATGTTCGCCATGGTTCCCGTTACCGGAACAACCGTAGGAGCCGTTCTGGCGTCTAGTGCGGTTTTGGTTGGCTCGATTCAACCGTCCGCAGCCGATGTGTCGCTTTGGGCATGGCCTGTGGTACGCGAGCTCTCGATGGTGTTGTGGAACGTGTTGCCCATGCCCTGGCGAGCACACCGCCTCCTAAACGATGGCTCGGCCATGAATGCCTTGCCGATTGTGTTTTGGCTTCTATGTGGTGCATTGATGGCGGGCGGAATCACTTGTGCATATCGGTTGGGGCGCCAGCCGAGCTGCAAGGTAGACGCGGCATGCTGAGCGTAGAGGGAGTCAGCAAGGTTTACGGAAGAGGGGGGCGGCGGCGCAGTGCTGTCAGCGACTGTTCATTCGCCTGCAGCGCCGGGGAGATTCTCGGAGTCATCGGGCCGAACGGGGCCGGCAAGACAACTTTGCTCCGTTTGATTTCCGGTGAGACGACACCTACGACGGGAACAATCACGGTTGGCGGATATCCTCAGGGTACTCGCATGGCGAGACGGGCAGTGGGTTATGCCGGCGATCCGCCGCTGCTCCCCTCAGAGCTCAGCGGTGTGGAGTGGCTCAAGTATGTCGCAGGGCATCGCGCACGTCACCCTCGTGAGCGCACATCGCTGCTGCAATGGGCTATAGAGATCGCCGATCTCGAGGAGTTTGCAGGGCGGAGGATATCGTCGTACTCCAAGGGAATGGTGCAACGTTTGGCTCTCGCTACCGCCGCGCTCGCTGGGTCATCTGCGTTGATTCTCGATGAGGTGTTGAGCGGATTAGATCCCATTGTGGCACGCAGACTCTCCGGTACGATCCAGAAGCTCGCTACCATGGGACGGTCGGTCGTGATTGCTTCTCATGACTTGTCGATCCTCGAACGGCTTGCCACGCGCGTGTTGGTGATGTGCGAGGGCAGACTCGCGGAAGATTTGAGCGTCGCGCGGCTGGTCGGTGAAAGGGTGGCCGAACTCACTATAGCGGGAGCGGGTATCGCGAGCATCGATCGCTTGCTGGCCAGATTCTCTGGAGCAACACGCACCGAGGACGGTGTGGAAATTCCGCTGACGCGAGGAGTGACCGTCGAACATGCAATAGCGGCCTGCAGGTCCGAGCGAATTCCGTTGGCGGCCTCACGCATCCGCTATCGGGCGCTCGAGGACATGCTTCTCAAAGCGGCTGCCTCGAACCGAGATCAGCAGCCCGCAGCGTGATGCTATTGCTAGAATTCCTTTGATCGGTCGCGGCCAGATCACAGCCGGGGTCGTTGACGACCGGAACAGGTAAGCCTAGGTTTCGAACCCGTTGTCCTATCTTGGTTTACAGCATATGGATTTGAAGCTTTTCAATACTCTGACACGCTCGATCGATCGGTTCGAACCGGTCCAACCCGGTCGCGTAACCATGTACACTTGCGGGCCGACCGTGTACAACTACGCTCATATCGGGAACTTCAGGACGTTTCTGTTCGAAGATCTACTGCGCCGACATCTGGAATCGCTTGGCCTCGAGGTATTCCAGATAATGAATCTGACTGATGTGGACGACCGGACCATCAATGCCGCCTCGGAGCGTGGTACGACTTTGAACGAACATACGGCCGAATACATTGATGCGTTCTTTGAGGACTGTGAATATCTGAGGATTCAGAAGGCGTCGGTTTATCCCCGGGCAACAGAGTATGTGGAGCACATGGTCGGTTTGGTCGAGAGCTTGCTCGATCGCGGGTTGGCCTACGTTGGTGAAGACGGGTCGGTCTATTACGCTGTGGACAGATTCGATTCCTACGGACGCCTATCGCAGCTCGAAAAACGTGAGTTGAAATCGGGTGCCCGCGTCTCCAGCGACGATTATTCGAAAGACGACGTTCGGGACTTTGCGCTTTGGAAGGCTGCGACTCAGGTAGATGAAGCCGTTGGCGCAGCATGGGACGCACCATTCGGTAGAGGCAGGCCTGGATGGCACCTCGAGTGCTCGGCAATCGCTTTGCACGAAATTGGGAACCGCTACGGGACAGAGACTCTCGACATCCATGCCGGCGGTGTCGACCTGGTATTCCCTCATCACGAAAACGAGATCGCCCAATCGGAAGGCGTCACCGGGAAGAAGTTCGCGAAGTTCTGGTTGCATGGTGAGTTCTTGACGATCGGCGGTACCAAGATGTCCAAGCGGTACGGCAACACCCTGACCGCCAGAGACCTCAGAGACGAGGGAGTGGACGCGGCCGCGGTCCGCATGTTGTGCTATTCCACTCATTACAGGCAACAGCTCAGCTTCGGGGACGAAGCGCTGGAGTCGGCGTCGGAGGGTGTCAGGAGGCTCGGCGAATTCCGGGAGAGGCTGGCGCAGGTGGCTTCGGGTGGTGATGCGGCACCCGGGGAGCCACCCCCGGGCGCTACGCAGCTGGCGTCCGATGTCAGGTCCTGCCTCAGCGACGATCTGAATGCGCCGCAGGCGATCGCAGCAGTCTTCACCTTCGTTCGATCGGCGAACAGGGAATTGGACGCCGGAAACTGGTCTGCAGGTGCAGCCCAAGCAGCATTAGGGGTGTTTGACCGTCAGATGGATGTTTTGGACCTCCTCCCAACGGCAGTCGAGGTGGATGATGAGCTCGAGGCCTGGATCGAAAAGCAGCTCGAAGCCCGTGCAGCGGCCCGGAAGAAGAAGGATTTCCGAGCAGCTGACGAGATAAGGAATGAGCTGCTTGCGCGTGGTATCGAAGTGGAAGACACGCCTCAAGGCCCCCGCTGGAAGAAGAAACCGCTCTGAGGCCGCAAATCCTGCTCTAATCTGCAGTTGACTCACCCCAGATCGCCGATTATCCTAGAAGACTCGGGAAGTTTAGCTAGGCGCTGACGTAGCTCAATTGGTAGAGCAGCTGATTTGTAATCAGCAGGTTGGGGGTTCGAGTCCCTTCGTCAGCTCCATTCAGATTCATCGGTTGAGGAGCGATAACCGTTCCTGCACGGAATTCCACCCCGACTGGCTTGCGGGGTGGTCTGTTGAGGGGGGGCGGTCGTAGGCACGGTGGGGTGCCCGAGTGGCTAAAGGGAGCAGACTGTAAATCTGCCGGCAGAAGCCTACGTAGGTTCGAATCCTACCCCCACCATACTGCTGACGGCATGCAGCGGTCGGGCATGGATCTGAGTTCGTATGGAAGAGTGGTGACGTTGGGTGGATCGCTGATGGCTGGCAGTAGGCTTTGCGGGTGTAGCTCAGACTGGTAGAGCATCAGCCTTCCAAGCTGAGGGTCGCGGGTTCGAGTCCCGTCGCCCGCTTAGGGTCGCTCGCGTAGCTCAGTCGGTAGAGCGCGTCCTTGGTAAGGACGAGGTCACCGGTTCAATCCCGGTCGCGAGCTTTGGGCGTCGGTCCATAGAGGTGGGCCGTCACAACGAGAAGAAGGGAATAAAAACTCAGGGAACAACACCATGGCTAAGGAAAAGTTTGAGCGTACGAAGCCTCACGTGAACGTAGGAACGATTGGTCATGTTGATCATGGTAAGACGACGTTGACGGCAGCTATTACGCGAGTGCAGGGTGCCCGTGGTATGGCTGATTTTGTGCCGTTTGATTCGATTGACAAGGCACCTGAGGAGCGTGAGCGCGGCATTACGATAGCGACGGCTCATATCGAGTATCAGACGGAGAATCGTCATTATGCTCATGTGGATTGTCCTGGTCACGCGGACTATGTGAAGAACATGATTACTGGTGCTGCCCAGATGGATGGTGCGGTATTGGTGGTGAGTGCGGCAGATGGTCCGATGCCGCAGACCCGTGAGCATGTATTGTTGGCTCGTCAGGTGAATGTTCCTTACATCGTTGTTTACATGAGCAAGGTAGACATGGTGGATGATCCTGAATTATTGGAGTTGGTGGAGTTGGAGGTTCGGGATTTGTTGAACAGTTACGAGTTTCCTGGTGATGATTTGCCTGTGATCAAGGGTAACTGTTTGGGTGCATTGGAGAGTGGTGAGCCTGACACTGAGGCTACGCAGAGTATTACGGAGTTGATGGAGGCATTGGACAGTTACATCCCGGTACCTGAGCGAGATGTAGACAAGCCGTTTTTGATGCCAGTGGAGGATGTGTTTTCGATTACGGGTCGTGGTACGGTAGGTACGGGTCGAGTGGAGCGTGGTCGTATCAAGACTGGTGAGGAAGTTGAGATGGTGGGATTGGGTGCTGATCGTAAGACGACGGTGACGGGTGTGGAGATGTTCAGGAAGATATTGGATGAGGGTGAGGCGGGTGACAACGTTGGATTGTTGTTGCGTGGAGTGGACAAGAACGAGATAGAGCGTGGAATGGTATTGGCGAAGCCTGGATCGGTTACGCCGCATACGAAGTTTGATGCTGAGGTGTATGTGTTGACGAAGGATGAGGGTGGACGTCACACGCCGTTTTTCAAGGGATATCGTCCTCAGTTTTATTTCCGTACGACGGATGTGACGGGCAATGTTCAGTTGCCTGAGGGTGTTGAGATGGTAATGCCGGGCGACAACACGAAGATGGCGATTGAGTTGATAACGCCGATCGCGATGGAAGAGGGATTGCGTTTCGCGATTCGTGAAGGCGGTCGTACCGTCGGAGCAGGCGTAGTCACAAAGATCGTCGAATAGTTGGTAGAGCTTTTAACTGAGATCGAACAGCAAAGTGAATTGAGGCATTGGCGGCAATGGCGGGACAAATTCGAATCCGACTAAAGGCATACGATCACGTGGTTCTGGACCAGGCTGCGGCTGATATCGTACGCACGGTGGAAAAGAGCGGGGCTCACGCTTGCGGTCCTATTCCGTTACCGACCAAGACGCAACGATGGACCGTGTTGCGGAGCCCTCACGTAGACAAAAAGAGCCGTGAGCAGTTCGAGCTCAAGACGCACAAGCGGTTGATCGAGATCAAGGAGTCGCGTGCGCAGACGGTTGATGCGCTGACCAAGCTCGACCTGCCAGCTGGCGTGGACGTTGAAATCAAGGTCGAATGACAATGCAAGGCATCATAGGCCGTAAGCTAGGAATGACACGGGTCTTCGAGGCCGACGGGCGGGTAATCCCGGTGACGGTTATCGAAGCTGGCCCCTGCCCAGTCGTACAGGTGAATGACGGCGCCGATGGGGCGAAAGCAGTCCAGCTTGGATTCGGCGAACGGAAACCGAAACACACTTTGAAGCCTCAAGCCGGGCACGCGAAAGTAGCCGGACTGGAAAAGGCTCCGAAGATGCTGCGCAGCTTCGAGCTGCCGCAGGATTCGGAAGCCAAGCCGGGCGACACCGTCACCGTAGAGATCTTCAACCCTGGTGATATCGTAAAGATCACGGGTACCACGAAGGGACGAGGGTTCCAAGGTGTGGTAAAACGCTACGGCTTCCGTGGCGGCAAGGCGACTCATGGAAGTACACGGTACCGCAATCCAGGCAGCATGGGGGCGGGTACTGACCCATCCAGAGTCTTGAAAGGCAAGAAGCTACCGGGGCACATGGGTGCCGCAAGGCACACCGAGGTTGGCCTGTCAGTAGTCAGGGTGGATTCAGATCAGAACCTGCTCTTTGTGAAGGGCGCCGTACCTGGCCCTACCAACGGGTACCTGGTCGTGAAGAAGCAAGGAGGAAGGGGTCGATATGCTTGAGGCTCAACACTACAGCGCATCGGCCAAGTCGAAGGGTAGCTTCAAGCTTCCCGAAGAGTTTGACGGCTCGGTGAACGAGGCAGTACTGCATCAGGCCATTCGCGCACTCCGGAACAACCAGCGGCAAGGCACCGCTTGCACGAAGACCAGGGCAGAGGTCGCCGGCGGGAGCAGAAAACCGTGGCGGCAGAAGGGGACCGGTAGGGCGCGCCATGGTACGACACGCTCACCGATATGGACCGGTGGTGGCGTTGTATTCGGCCCGACACCTCGCGACTATCGCACCAAGGTGCCTCGCAAAGTGCGCCAGGCTGCGAGGCGGTCGGCATTCAACGCTCGGGCCAGGGAAGGTTCTCTGTTCGTCATAGAAGCTCTCGAGTTTGAACAGCCCAAGACCAAGCTAATGGCAGAACTGCTTTCCAAACTCGAACTCACCGGCAAAAAGGTCCTGATTCTCACGGCAGACGTGAAACAGGACGTGATTCGATCCGCCAATAACATTCCTCGCGTAAACGTCCTGCGATATGCAGACGCTTCGGCGCTGGACGTCCTATGGGCGGACGCGCTGGTTGTCGAGGAGGCGGCGTTTGAGGCGCATTCTCTGCGAAGTGTCAAGAATGCAACCGTTGAGGGAAGGACCAAACGGGCATTGAAGGCCAGCGAGGCTGCCGAGAACGCTCCCAAGAAGGCGACGGATAAAAAGTCGAAGTCCGTAAAGGCAGCCAAGACTGCAGAGGAAAACAAGGATGCCTGATCTCTACAATGCGATTGTGCGACCGGTGGTGACGGAGAAGTCGTCGGCCGCCTACGGATTTCGACGAGAGTATGCCTTTGTCGTCGATCCGGACGCAACCAAGCCGCAAATCCGTGAGGCAATAGAACGGCTGTTCGACGTCAGGGTGAAAAAGGTCAGGACAGCTCAGCAGCGAAAGCGACTGCGGTCAATGGGTAGGACGAAAGGCACGCGCGCGCGCTGGAAGAAAGCATACGTGACGCTGCACGAAGGCGACACGATCGAGATCTTCGAGGGTTAGGTCATGGGAATCAGAAAGTTCCGTCCGATTGGCCCGGGAACTCGCAAGAGGTCGGTGTCAGACTTCGCGGAGATCACCAGGTCAACACCGGAGAAGTCTTTGCTAGAGCCGATCAAGAAGAGCGGCGGGCGAAACCACCACGGGCACCTCAGCATGCGGCACAGGGGTGGTGGCCACAAGCGCCGTTATAGAAAGATCGATTTCAAACGACGCAAGCACGGCGTTCCGGCGAAGGTAGTGGAGATCGAATACGATCCGAACCGAACCGCCCGCATCGCACTGCTCCAATATGTCGATGGCGAGAAGACCTACGTGGTGCACGCGCGCGGCATTGAAGTTGGCGATACCGTGGTCTCTGGACCCGGATCGGACGTCAGAACGGGCAATGCGCTTCCTCTGGCTGAGGTACCTCTTGGTACGACCGTTCACTGCATCGAGTTGAAGGTCGGCAAAGGCGCGCAATTGTGTCGGTCGGCCGGGTCGGGTGCCCAGGTAGTGGCGAAGGAAGGCAAGAATGTGGCTCTCAGGCTTCGTAGCGGTGAGGTCCGTCTGGTTCGTGCAGAGTGCTACGCCACAATAGGATCGGTTGGCAATCCCGAGCACGAACTCGTCAGGATCGGCAAAGCTGGAAAGAAACGCTGGCTCGGCCGCAGGCCAAAGGTCCGCGGCGTGGCGATGAACCCCGTAGACCACCCGCTAGGCGGTGGAGAGGGACGTGCAGCCGGCGGACGGCCGGCGGTAACCCCCTGGGGTAAGCCCGAGGGTCGTAAGACTCGTGACAAGAAGAAGGCCAGCACCAAGCAGATAGTACGCGGTCGGAAACGCGGCAAAGCGACCAAGTGAGGGAATTGAGCTAATGGCAAGGAGCATCAAGAAAGGCCCGTACATCGAAGAGGCCTTGGTAACCAAGATCAAGAAGCTCAACGAACGCAATGAGAAACGTGTGTTCAAGACTTGGTCTCGCGCTTCGACCATCGTGCCTGAGTTCGTGGGGCACACGATCGCGGTGCACAACGGGAACAAGTTCATCCCGGTGTACGTCACTGAGAACATGGTTGGCCACAAGCTGGGAGAGTTTTCTCCAACACGTCTCTTTCGCGGCCATAGCGGCAAGCTGGCCGTGGATAAGAGGCTCGGCGGTTAGGCGGTAACGAATGTCAGCAAGAGCGATTCAAAGACATGTTCGCCAGTCGCCACGCAAGATGCGTCTGGTGATAGATACGATACGCGGTAGGGACGTAAACGAGGCGTACGCTTTGTTGAAGTTCTCCAAAAAACGAGCCGCAAAGCAGATCGAGAAAGTGTTGCGCTCGGCGGTAGCAAATGCAGAGCAAGATGCCATGCGTAACAACGATGCATTTGACGTAGACCGCCTTTATGTCAAATCGGCCATCGTGAATGGTGGTCCGACACTCTGGCGTTACAGAGCTGCGGCATTGGGCCGGGCTGCGCCGATACGCAAGCGCACAAGCCATGTGGAAATAGCTGTGGGCGTTAAGGAGGCAGAGTAGTGGGTCAAAAAACCCATCCATACGGTTTTCGGCTTGGAATCGTCAAGCCGTGGAGATCGCGTTGGTTCGCGGGTAGCGACTTTCCCGAATTGCTGCGCGAAGACGAGCTGATCCGCAAGTATCTGACGTCGCGACTGGCACATGCTGCGATTTCAGAGGTTCACGTGGAGCGGAAGCCTGGGAAGGTGTCCGTCACCATCTTCACCGGCCGGCCAGGTGTCGTGATTGGAAAACGCGGCGCCGAGGTAGACAAGCTGCGCGACGAATTGAACCAGCTGACGAACAAGGAAGTCGGTATCAACGTCGAAGAAATCAAGCGACCGGAGTTGGACGCGCAACTGGTGGCAAACAGTGTGGCTCATCAGTTGGGCCAACGCATCGCGTATCGTCGGGCCATGAAGAGGTCGGTCCAGAATGCGATGCGGATGGGCGCCAAAGGCATAAAGATCAAGTGCGGTGGTCGTCTTGGCGGCGCTGAGATAGCACGCAGCCAGATGTTCCATGAG
>Ga0180435_10006095_pt1 | contig 11575 bp, 11 predicted proteins | sample SS_ome_3_FD_132467 | JGI IMG/M metagenome (GOLD analysis project Ga0180435, IMG submission 132467) | Hypersaline lake sediment archaeal communities from the Salton Sea, California, USA - SS_3_S_1 metaG | ecosystem: Environmental > Aquatic > Non-marine Saline and Alkaline > Hypersaline >...
ATAGAGCATTGGAACCACCTGATCCCATCCCGAACTCAGAAGTGAAACAGTGCATCGCCGATGGTAGTGTGGGGTTTCCCATGTGAGAGTAGGTCACTGCCAGGCTTTAATCCGAAAACCCCGGTCGCGTCAGCGGTCGGGGTTTTCTCTTTGTGGGTCTGGCAGTGCCGGAGGGTGAGTGGGATCGTTATGCCAGTGGCATAACGCAGTCCACGCACGACCCGCCAGGGGCGGGGCCGGATGGGGCATGTCACGCGCACCGCATTGAGCCGGGCCTCTCCGCTTCCCGGCGCCGCGCATCCGGCGCGCATGCTTGCCAGGCATCAATCTGCAAGGCCCCTCCGGTATACGGTTGGGTCTTTTTTGCGCATGACGCGAACCGTGAATGCAAAGGCGCTACGTGGCGCGCGACCTCGACCGGCGCATCTGGCAGAATCATGTGCCTCTTCCCCTGATGGAGCGTCCGGGTGCTGCACGCGGCAGTTAAATTCGGTTTTGCCGGCCTCATTGGTGCGGTGTTAGGCAGCGTTTTGCTGGTTGGCAGCAATCTCTGGACCTATTCCCGGCTGACGCATGAGGCGGATATCGGCACGATCAGTTTCCAGGTGCTCGGACCCGAGCGCTACCAGGTTGTGTTCGTCGATGCCTCCGGCGATGCGCGGCGTTTCGAACTCGCCGGCGATGAATGGCAGCTGGACACGCGGATCATCAAGTGGACTTCCTGGGTAAATCTGCTGGGTCGGGATACGCTCTACCAGTTGGACCGGATTTCCGGGCGTTACGTCGATGCGCGTCGGGCACGGGCGGAACCACCCAGCCTGGTCGATCTGCGCGGCTCGCCGTGGCTGGATCTCTGGGATCTGGCGCGTGAATATCCGCAAGCGTTGTCTATGATCGATGCCCAATATGGTTCCAGCGTGTTCCTGCCGATGCAGGATGGGGCGACCTACCGGGTCAGCATGTCGAACACCGGGGTGCTGGCCCGCCGAACCGATGAGCAAGGCGAACAATGACGATCCGTTACCAGGTAAACCTCGCAGACCCTGAAGCCCACGAGTTCGAGATCGTGCTCAGTTTCCGGGCCTCTCCCGGAACGCCGACACGCTTGACGCTGCCCGCCTGGATTCCCGGCAGCTACATGATCCGTGACTTCGCGCGCAATCTCCTGGACCTGCGCGCGCATGACAGTGAAGGGGCCCTCCTGCCGGTGCGTAAAACGGACAAGCAGACCTGGCTATTGGGCGAACTCGCAGGGCAGGTGCAGGTCAGTTACCGTGTTTATGCCTTCGACGAATCGGTTCGTGCCGCTTATTTGGACAATACCCGGGCCTATTTCAACGGTACCAGCCTGTTCCTACGGGTGATCGGGGCCGAACAGGCGCTCCACGAAGTGCAGGTCGTGGCCCCTGGCGCGGCTGCTTTGCGCGGCTGGCAGGTGGCAACCAGCATGCCGGCAGTCGCGATGGATGCAGCGGGTTTCGGTACCTACCAGGCGGAGGGTTACACGCGCCTCATCGACCATCCGTTCGAGATCTCCGCCCACGCGGCCACCGGGTTCGACCTGCAAGGGGTGCGCCACGACATGGTATTCGTGGATGCGCCGGGCGTGGACCTGGAAAGGATAACAGCGGATGTTGCGCCAATTTGTGGCGAACATGTCGCGATGTTTGGCGATCTTCCGGTTACTCGTTACCTGTTCATGACCCTGGCGACGGCTGGCGGTTATGGCGGGCTGGAGCACTGCGAGTCCACCAGCCTGATGTGCAAGCGGTCCGACCTGCCGTACCCGAACACCACGAAAATCGACAAGGGCTACCGTACCTTCCTCGCCCTGTGCAGCCACGAGTATTTCCACCTGTGGAACGTCAAGCGCATCGCGCCGGCTGTGGTGGCTGCTGCGGACCTGGCCGGCGAGGCCCACACCGAACTGCTGTGGGCCTTCGAGGGCATCACCTCTTATTACGACGAGTTGGCACTCCCCCGTGCCGGGGTCATCGCCCGCGACGACTATCTGGACATGCTGGCGCCCGCGGTGACGCGATACCTGCGCAACCCCGGGCGCCTGCGGCAGTCGGTGGCCGAGTCGAGTTTTGATGCCTGGACCAAGTTCTACAAGCAGGACGAGAACGCGCCCAACGCGATCGTGAGTTATTACAACAAGGGCGCCCTGGTGGCGTTCGGTCTCGACCTGCTGATCCGCACCCGCAGTGATGACCGTCTGTCGCTGGATGACCTGATGCGCCTGTTGTGGCGCAAATACGGGCAGCCCGGGCAGGGCGTGCCGGAGCGGGCGATCGAGCAGGAGCTCGCCGAACTGCTCGGCAGCCCGGTCGACCGCTTCTTCGCCGACTATGTCTATGGCACCGAGGAGTTGCCGCTGGAGGCCTGGTTTGCCGGGTTCGGTGTCGGCATGCGCCGCCGCAGCGCCAAGGACGCCGCAGACCAGGGCGGGTTCGGTGCGACGCCGCAGGAGCCTGCCACAACCCCGGCCGTGCTGCTTGCCACCACCGAGGAGCAGGCAGGTGTCTTGCGCCTGACCCGGGTACTGGCCGGCGGGGCCGCACAACAGGCGGGCCTGTGCCCGGGCGACCAGCTGCTCGCCATCGATGGCGAACGCTGTACCGAGGCCAACCTGTTCGAGCTGCTGCGGCGCAAGCCGTTGGGGGAGGCCGTGGAACTGAGCTATTTCCGCCGTGATCGCCTCCAGCAGGTGCTGCTGCCTTTGCTGCCGGCGCCACCCGATACCTGTGACCTCTACTGGCTGGACGAAGCGCAGCTGGCACCGGCCGTGCGGGCAAGGCGGGAGAGCTGGCTGCGCTCGGCACGGGAGGCCCGCCATGCAACGGCATGAGCAACTGCTGCATATTCTTGCCGACGGACGGTTCCATTCCGGCCAGGAAATCGCCGCGGACCTGGGCTGCTCCCGCAGCGCGGTATGGAAAAGGGTCCAGCAATTGCGCGAGATACCGGGACTCGAGGTCGATTCGCTCACCGGCCGGGGGTATCGCCTGCGCCGGCCGCTGGAGCTGTTGCAGCGTCACCTGATACTGGCGCAGCTGCCGGCATCGCGCAGGGACCAGTTGCACCGCCTGGAAGTGCTCGGCAGTGTCGGTTCCACCAACACCCTGGCGATGCAGCACGCCCCGGGTGCGGGCCGCGGATCGGCCTGGTTCGCGGAGCACCAGAGCGAGGGTCGCGGCCGACGCGGGCGTTCCTGGGTTTCGCCCTACGGGCGCAATATCTATTTCTCACTCGCCTGGCGTTTCGACACCCCGCTGGCCAGGCTGTCTGGCCTCAGCATCGCCGCCGGGACCGTGTTGTGCGAGGTGCTGGACGCCCATGGCCTGAGGGGGCATGGGCTCAAGTGGCCCAACGACCTGTTGTGGCAAGGGCGCAAAATTGCCGGCATCCTGCTGGAGGCCAATGGTGAAACCGAGGGGCCGGCGACCGCGGTGATCGGGGTTGGGATCAATCTCGACCTGGACCGGCAGGCCGCACAGCACATCGATCAGCCCTACGCCTCGTTGCTCGATGCCGGCCTGCGGGTGCAACGCAACCGCCTGGCTGCCGACCTGCTGGATGCCTGCATGTCGATGTGTAGCGACTTCGCCGAGCAGGGACTGGCGCCCTTTCTCGCCACCTGGCAGCGCTACGATGCGTTCCGCGACCGCCCGGTACGCCTGCTGGGACCCGGTAGCGAACTGCACGGGCACTACCTGCGGATCGCCGATGACGGTGGGCTGCGCCTGCTGGTGGAGGGGCGGGAGCAGACCTTCTACGCGGGCGAGTTGAGCCTGCGGCCGGGGGACCCAGCGTGAGCCTGTTGTTGATCGACCAGGGCAACACCCGCCTGAAGCTCGCCTGGGCGCGGGGTGATGGTGTGGACTACCTGGGCACGGCGGACGATCCCCGTGCGGCGATGCAGCGGCTTCAGGAGGTGCCCACGAGCATTTGGTTGTCCAGCGTCGCCGACCCGCAACACACGCAACAGCTGGTGGATGCGTTGGACGCGCGCTGGGCCTGTCCGATCGAGGTTGTCAGCGTGGTGCGGTACCACAGGCATCTGCCCACCCGTTACGCCATGGGCCAACTCGGGGTCGACCGTTGGCTGGCGATGCTGGGCTGTTGGGCGCGTTGTCAAAGCGCCTGCCTGGTGGTGGATTGCGGCACGGCCATCACCCTCGACCTGGTCACGGGTGAAGGGGAGCATGTCGGCGGTTATATCCTGCCGGGTCTCAGTCTGATGCAGGAGGCTTTGTTGCAGGCGACCGCCATCCGAGTGCCCGAGGCGGGCCCGTCTGGGGTGGGCTTGCCAACGGATACCGCGTCGGCGATCCATCGGGGCGCCCACGCCAGTGTGGTCGCGCTGATCGAAAAACTGCGCGAGGAGGCTGGTGCGGAGGTGGCATTGTTCATCGGGGGCGGCGATGCGCGATCCCTGTCACCCCTGGTTGCCGGGCGGCATGATATCGTCGAGCAAATGGTGCTGCTGGGACTGTCACGCTTGGCGTCTCTCGAGAAAAACTGAATGCGTTGGGTTATCGGCATCCTGCTGGTCGTGAACCTGCTGGTCTTGCTGTGGCAGGGCTTTATCAGCCCGCCGCAGACCGCGGGCGGACAGCCGCTGCCGCCGCCGGATATCGGCAACCTGCGCCTGATCAGCGAACGCGGGGGCGGTGATGCTCCACCTGCGGCGCCTTCCACCGCGTCACCCCCGCAGAATGCCGGCTCGCCGACTGCTCCGGCGTCCGAAACCGGGGCTTTGCCGGAGCGTGACGTTTTCGCCCCAGCCGTCGAACCCGTTGAAGTCATGGCTGAAAGGCCCGTTGATCCCGCAGCGGCGCCGTCTCCCGGCGCGCAGATGCCGGATTCGCCGGTACAGGAACCTGGCCCTGCCGCACAGGTCGCCGATGACAAGCCGCTTCGTCCCGAGAAAACGCCGCCGGCTGTGCCGGCGACCAGCGCGGCTGCAAAACCACGACCGGCGGTTGCAGAGCGCCTGCCATGTTGGGATGTCGGCAACTTCGCCGAACGCGCGCAGGCGCAGGCCATCGCCAGCGAACTCCCTCCCGGCCTGGATCAACTCGACGTTGTATCCGGTGAGCTGGCCCAGGTCATCGGGTACTACGTGCTGGTACCGGCTGCCCAGGACAGGGACATCGCCAGGGCGATGGAGGCGCGGCTGAAGGAAAAAGGATTCCGCGACACCTGGCGGTTTCGTTCCGGTCCGCTGGAGAATGCCATCTCCCTGGGGCTGTTCAATCGCCAACGCAACGCCGCACAGCACGCTGCCAGGGTGCGTGGTGAAGGCTTCGATGTCGTGCTGAGGGAGAAGACCCGCCCGGTGCCGGTGTTCCGTCTGCGGGTCCAGGGCGGCGATACGCAGATCAACCGCAAGATCATGAAACGGCTGGGAGCGGGCAGTTTCGAACAGGTTGAATGCCCCTGATTTGCCAGTACCCGGTAGCGGCCCTAAAATGAGCCGCCTTACACATTCGCTGGTGTAGCTCAGCAGGTAGAGCAGCTGATTTGTAATCAGCCGGTCGCGGGTTCGATTCCTGTCACCAGCTCCATATAAAACAAAGGCTTACCGAAGTCGGTGAGCCTTTTTTCTTGCCTCGCAAACCGCTTGCGGCGGTGCGTTTCGTGCAACACCCACACTGCCTGGGATGGCTGGCGCAAAACCCTTCGAAGGACAGGGATAAGGCCGGTTGGCGCAATTTGGGGGTATACCCGAGTAAAGTCCTAGGTTATTATCGGCCTCAGCGGTTATCATCCGCATGAGATCAATTACCAGATGTAAGGTCAGGAGTAGACAATGAGCGTGGAACTGCCGGAACGCGATGGCGACGGATATCTTTTGGACATGAACGATTGGACCCCGGAAATCGGTCGCGCGATGGCCGATGCCGACGGTGTCGAACTCGATGACGTCAAGTGGGAACAGATTCTCAAGGCGCGCGAGTATTACGAGGACGAGAGTGTGGTCCCGCCGATCCGCAAGTTTGCCAAGTACATCGGCCAGGATCAGAAGGCGGTCTTCAAGATGTGGAAGACTGGCCCGATGAAGCCGATCACCAAGTACGGCGGCTTGCCCAAGCCCACCGGCTGCGTCTGACGCAGTGCAGATTGCCGATCGGAAGCCCCGCACGTGCTGCGGGGCTTTTTTGTTGCCGGGCTGACAGCCGGCGACAACCGCCTGGAAGCCACGGATTCCCGTTTGACCCAGTGTGTAACCGTTGCTGTAATGCGCTCAACCCGGCCCCGGCCATGCAACCACCCGACTCAAGGTTCCCATGACTGTTCAACTCCAGCCCGTCATCCTCTCCGGTGGCGCAGGCACCCGCCTGTGGCCGCTTTCGCGCCGTGCCTATCCCAAGCAATTTCACGCGTTGGTGGATGACAGCACCTTGCTGCAGTCCACGGCATTGCGTGCCGCAGGGCAGGGGGATACCGAGGTCCTTGCGCCCCTGGTGGTGTGCAACGAGATACACCGTTTTCTGGTTGCCGAGCAGCTTCTGGAGTGTGATCGACGCGCGGCAGCCATTCTGCTCGAGCCGGTGGGACGAAATACCGCGCCGGCGCTGACCCTGGCGGCACTGCAGGCGACCGCACAGGGGGGTGACCCGCTGCTACTGGTCATGCCCGCCGATCACGTGATTAGTGACCAACAGGCGTTCGAACAGGCCTTGGGGCGGGGCGTCGAGCAGGCCGTGGCGGGCAGGGTGGTTACCTTTGGCATCGTTCCCGGCTCGCCACACACGGGTTACGGCTACATCCGCCGCGGTGAGCAGGTCGGTGACGGGGCTTTCCAGCTGGAGGCGTTTGTGGAAAAGCCCGACCGCGACACGGCCGAGTCCTACCTGGCCCAGGGCAGTTACCTGTGGAACAGCGGCATTTTCCTGTTGCGCGCCAGCCGCTGGCTGGAACTGGCTGGCGAGTTCTGCCCGGCGATTCTCGAGGCGGTCACCCGTTCCTACGAAAACGGGCGCCAGGACATGGATTTCTTCCGCGCCGCGGCGGAGGACTTCGAGGCCAGTCCTTCCGATTCGATCGATTACGCGGTCATGGAGCCGCTGTCGCAGCGTCCCGTCGAAACCGTGGTGGTGTCCCTGGATGCCGGGTGGTCGGATATCGGGGCCTGGGAGGCCCTCTGGTCGGTCTCCGCACAGGATGATGTCGGCAACGCGGTCCACGGCGATGTCTTTGCCTACCGCGCGAGCAGCAATCTGCTGTTCTCGCAGAGCCGCCTGGTCGCGGCGGTCGGGGTCGAGGACCTCGTGGTGGTGGAGACCCCCGATGCCGTGCTGGTGGTACACAAGGAGCACGCCCAGGATGTCAAGAAGGTCACCGAGTACCTCGAAGAGGCGCGGCGTGGAGAGAGCGAGTTCCACCGCTGCGTGCACCGGCCCTGGGGCTGTTTCGAGGGCGTGGACCAGGGAGACCGCTTCCAGGTCAAGCGGCTGACGGTAAAGCCCGGCGCGACCCTGTCGATGCAGATGCATCACCATCGTGCGGAGCACTGGGTCGTGGTCAGCGGCACCGCACGCGTCACGCGCGGGGACGATGTGTTCCTGCTGACTGAGAACGAGTCCACCTATATCCCGGTCGGTACCCGGCACCGCCTGGAAAATCCGGGCACGGTGCCGCTGGAGATCATCGGGGTGCAGTCCGGCTCCTATCTTGGGGAAGACGACATCGTGCGCTTCGAGGATATCTACAACCGCGACAGCGACAGCACATAGCCGCAATTTCCGTTATCCTTGCGGGCTTTGCGCGCCACGCCGGCGTTGCATTCGCTACGGAGCCAGGACATGGGATTCAAATGTGGCATCGTCGGCTTGCCCAACGTGGGCAAGTCGACCCTGTTCAATGCCTTGACCAGCAACACCATCGCGGCGGAGAACTATCCATTCTGCACCATCGACCCGAACGTCGGTGTAGTGCCTCTGCCGGACCCCCGTCTGGACAAGCTGGCCGAGATCGTCAAGCCGAAGCAGGTATTGCCCACCACCATGCAGTTTGTGGATATTGCCGGCCTGGTGGCGGGTGCCTCCAAGGGTGAGGGGCTGGGTAACAAGTTCCTGGCGAATATCCGCGAAACCGACGCAATCGCCCAGGTGGTGCGCTGTTTCGAGCACGACGATATCGTGCACGTGGCGGGCAAGGTGGACCCATTGGCGGATATCGAGGTGATCAACACCGAACTGGCGCTGGCCGACCTGGAGACCGTGGAGAAGGCGCTGGCCAAGGCTACCAAGCAGGCGAAGGCCAACGATAAGAAGGTGATCGCCTTCAAGGAACTGCTCGAGCGGGTCAGGGAGCACCTGGATGGGGGCAACCCGGTACGCAGTATGGAGCTGAGCGAGGATGAACTCGGGCAGCTCTACGATCTGCACCTGCTGACGATCAAGCGGACTCTCTACATTGCCAATGTCAATGACGACGGCTTCGTCGATAACCCTCACCTGGACACGGTGCGCGAGTACGCGGCCGGCGAGGGGGCCGAGGTGGTGGCTGTATGCGCTGCCATAGAGGCCGAGCTGGCCGAACTCGATGACGAGGAAAAAGGTGAATTCCTGGAAGAAATGGGCCTGGATGAACCCGGCCTGGACCGGGTGGTACGTGCTGGCTACAAATTATTGCACCTGCAGACCTATTTCACCGCCGGGGAAAAAGAGGTGCGGGCCTGGACGGTGCGCGTGGGCGCGAGCGCGCCAGAGGCCGCTGGTGTCATCCACACCGATTTTCAACGCGGTTTCATCCGTGCCGAGGTGGTCAGCTACGATGATTTTGGCGCCTGCGGCGGAGAGCATGGCGCCAAGGAGGCAGGCAAACTGCGTCTCGAGGGCAAGGATTACGTAGTGCAGGACGGCGACGTGATGCACTTCCGGTTCAACGTGTAGACCGCCTGGTTTCACCGCTCAGGCGAGGCCAAGCAGCCAGGTGGTCGAATCATCGCCGGAAAGCGCCGCACGCAACCGGCAAAAAGCGGGTGCAGTCCGAGGCGCCGGCCCTTATGTGATTGACAATGCCCGGTGCATGGCGTACATTTTCGCGCCTTCTGGCAAGGTAGCTCAGTTGGTTAGAGCACATCACTCATAATGATGGGGTCGGCGGTTCGAATCCGCCCCTTGCTACCATGTAACGAAAAGGCGAGGCGCCAAGTGCCTCGCCTTTTCTTTTGCCTGATCCTGGAGGCGCCATGGAAACGCGTGATTGGGACAGCCTGGAGGCCGCTGAACAGTTGCGCCTGCGCGAGGCATACGGCCATTACCTCGATACCTTGCCGCCGACCTGTTCGCTCGAGGAGAAGACGGCCCGTTTCCAGCGCTGGCTGGCCGAGCGTGGGATCGTATTTCGTCCGGGGTGAACTTTTGCGGTTATGCCCGGTCTCTAGTACTGCAAGCGCATGCTTGTGTTAATGAACGTCATGTTCATTGAGACTCCCCTTGGTTCGCCGGCACCATCCCCCCAACGATGGTGTCGGTTTTTTTATGCGCCCAATCCTGGTGCTCGACGGCAAGAGATGCACCATTGAAGTGCATTTCTCTGCCTCGTCTTTGTGCTAACTATTCCTAAGTCGTTGATATTCCGTGCCCCCTAATGAGGCATGAAATCTGCATGCTGGTGCGGGACAAATTTTTCAGACTTCCCTTGGAATTAAACAAAGAGCGAGACCGATCGATGCGAATAAAAACATTCCTCGGCCTGTTTGCAGGCCTGCTGCTCATGTTGCCGGGTATGGCGCTGGCCGAAGATGCGATGAGCGGGCCGAATACGGCCTGGATCCTGACTTCCACCGCCTTGGTGCTGTTCATGACGCTCCCGGGCCTGGCGCTTTTCTATGGCGGATTGGTGCGCAGCAAGAACGTGCTCTCGGTGTTGATGCAGTGCTTTGCGATCGGTGGTGTCGCTTCGGTGCTGTGGTTGGTGGTCGGCTACAGCCTGGCGTTTGGCGAGGGAAATGCCTGGATCGGTGATTTCAGCAAGGTGATGATGAGTGGGGTCGGTCGCGAAACCCTGTCCGGCGACATCCCCGAGCCGTTGTTCATGTTATTCCAGATGACGTTTGCGATCATCACCCCGGCACTGATCATCGGTGGCTATGCGGAGCGCATGAAATTCTCGGCGATGCTGCTGTTCAGCGCCCTCTGGCTGCTGGCCGTCTACGTGCCGATCACCCACTGGGTCTGGGGCGGGGGTTGGCTCGGCCAGATGGGGCTTTACGATTTTGCTGGCGGTGTCGTGGTACACATCACTTGCGGTGTGGCGGCGTTGGTCGCGGCCATCGTCATTGGCCCGCGTCGCGGTTTCCCGGGTACTCCCATGATGCCGCACAACATGACCATGACCGTGATGGGTGCCGGGATGCTGTGGGTAGGCTGGTTTGGCTTCAACGGCGGCAGTGCCCTGGCGGCCAATGGCGATGCGGCAATGGCGATGCTGGTCACCCATATCTCGGCTGCGGCCGGCGTGCTGATGTGGTCCGCTATGGAATGGATCCGCTTCGGTAAGCCGAGTGCCCTGGGTGCAGTGACCGGCATGGTGGCCGGCCTGGGCACCATCACCCCGGCGTCCGGTTTCGTTGGGCCGGGCGGGGCCTTGATCATCGGTCTGCTTGGCGGTTTCGTCTGCTTCAATGCGACCCTGTATCTCAAGCGCGTACTGAAGATCGACGATTCGCTTGACGTTTTCCCGGTACACGGTGTGGGCGGTATTCTCGGCACGCTGCTGGCAGGTGTGTTCTCCGCCACCAGCCTGGGGGTGTTCAGCGGTTTCGGTTTCAACATGGGGGCCGGCCTTGAGAGCATGGGCGATCAGTTGTACGTGCAGTTCGTGGGTGTGGCCGCCGGTGTCATTTTCACCGCTGTGGTCACCTGGGTCCTGCTCAAGCTGATCGACAAGCTGGTCGGGTTGCGCGTGAGCCAGGAGCAGGAGACCCAGGGCCTGGACATCGCCATGCACGAGGAGCGTGGTTACGACATGCTCTGATGCCTGCTTGCCCTTCCCGGTGCCGGGAGGGGCAACAAAAAAGCCCCGCATCGATCGATGCGGGGCTTTTTTTGACCGGTGGGTTCGGGAAAGACCGGTCGGAACTGGTCGGAGTGAGAGGATTCGAACCTCCGACCCCTGCCTCCCGAAGACAGTGCTCTACCAAGCTGAGCTACACTCCGAAAAATGCTTGCGAATCAGAAGGGACGGTCCACCGAGAATTCGGCTACGGCAGCCAGTGCGCTGCGGTAGGCGGACCTGGGCAGGGCTTCCAGAGACTGCTTGGCCAGTTCGGCCTCTTCTTTCGCGAGGCGCGCAGTGTAAGCGATCGCGTCGGTGGATTCAATCGCCTTGCGCACCTCGTCCACCCGTTCGGCGCCACCATGTTCGATCACCTCGCGCAGCATGAGCGCGGTGCCCTCGTCGCTGACCTGCATGGCGCGGATCAGGGGCAGGGTGGGTTTTCCTTCAGCCAGGTCATCGCCGATGTTCTTCCCGATATCCTCGCCAGAAGAGCCGTAGTCCAGCGCATCGTCGATCATCTGGAAGGCCATGCCCAGGTGGCGCCCGTAATCTGCCA
>Ga0180435_10006096_pt1 | contig 11572 bp, 8 predicted proteins | sample SS_ome_3_FD_132467 | JGI IMG/M metagenome (GOLD analysis project Ga0180435, IMG submission 132467) | Hypersaline lake sediment archaeal communities from the Salton Sea, California, USA - SS_3_S_1 metaG | ecosystem: Environmental > Aquatic > Non-marine Saline and Alkaline > Hypersaline > Sediment...
AGCCGCGAGACGAGGGCCATCGCCACCGTCAGCAGCTTGCGGCGACCCAGGGCGGCAGCGAGGTAGGCGGACGCGGGGCTGGCGACCTGCGACAGCAGCGGCACCGCGCCCACCAGCGCGATCTCGGCCGGCGACGCGCCCAGGTGCAACATGAAGCCGATGAGCACGCTGCCCGACGTCCAGTTGAGGAACGTCTGCGTCAGCGAGCCCTCGACGACCGAGAGCCGCATGCTGCGGCGCACCTGCTGGCGCGTGCCGAGGTCGAGGTCGGTCAGGCGGGCGAACGAGCCGGGGGGCGGGGGTGGCGGCGCGACGGCCATGCAGCCCGCAGTCTACGGCGAGGCGTGACGTCGACGCGCGCCCGGCGGGCCGTCAATACACCTCGGGCACGAACGTCTGCTCGTTGATCGGCGGGCGCACGTACGCGCCTTCGCCCTCGCGCGCGGGCAACTCCTCCACCCGCGGGATGACGTCCTCGTAGGGGAACATCGTGAGCAGGTGGTGGATGCAGTTGAGCCGGGCGCGCCGCTTGTCGTCGGCCTCCACGACGTACCAGGGGCAGGTCTTCACGTCGGTGAAGGCGAACATCGCATCCTTGGCCTGCGAGTAGGCGACCCAGTGCTGCCGCGCCTCCAAATCCATGGGCGAGAGCTTCCAGTGCTTGGTGACGTCCTCGAGGCGGTCCTGGAAGCGCCGCTCCTGCTCCTCGGGGCTCACGGAGAACCAGTACTTGATGAGGACGATGCCGGCGCGCACCAGCATGCGCTCGAGCCCGGGGCAACTGCGGAAGAACTCCTGCACTTCCTCCTCGGTGCAGAAGCCCATGACCCGCTCGACGCCGGCGCGGTTGTACCAGCTGCGGTCGAAGATGACGATCTCGCCCGCAGCGGGGAGGTGCTCGACGTAGCGCTGGAAGTACCACTGGGTGCGCTCGCGCTCGGTCGGCTTGGGGAGCGCGACCACCCGGCAGGCGCGCGGGTTGAGGCTCTCGGTGATGCGCTTGATCGCGCCGCCCTTGCCGGCGGCGTCGCGCCCCTCGAAGATGATCACCACCCGCAGGCCCTGCTGTTGCACCCACGTCTGCAGCTTGACGAGCTCGACCTGGAGCTTGGCGAGCTCCTTCTCGTAGACCTTCTTGTTGAGCCTCGCGACGCGTTCGGTGGGTGGCGGTTCCGTGGGCGGCGCCGGCACGGCCGGCGCGTCGACCGGAACGGGGGCAGCGACCGCCTCGGCCTTCTTGGCCTTCGCCTTGGTCTTCGCCTTGCGCTTGCCGTTCTTGCGCACGTCGCTCACGGTGGGCCCCCTTTCGGGGTCTACGGTAACCGCTACGCCGCGCCGGGGTCCCTTCATGCCCTAGCCTGGACGTGGTGACCGTCCCTCGGTGGACACCATGCCGCCGGCGCCACGCGCCCCCGGCGGTCGACGTGCGTGGCGCGCCCCTCGGTGAGAGGTGGAACCGGTGAACCTCGCTCGAGCACGCCCGTTCGCGTTCGCTGCCGCCGTCCTGCTGGCGTCGGCGCTGGCGGGCGTCCCCGTGCGGGCGCAGAGCGAGCCCGTGCCGACGGACCCCCCACGGGTGGCCCTGGTCCTGGGCGGCGGGGCCGCGCGCGGCGCCGCCCACGTGGGCGTCCTCCAGGAGCTGGTGACCGCCGGCGTGCCCATCGACATGATCCTCGGCACCAGCAGCGGCGCCCTCATCGGCGGCCTGTACGCCGCCGGCTTCACCTTGGACGCGGTCCTCGAGCTGCTCGCCCTGGTCGATCCTGCCACCACGGCCCAGTTGCGCGTTCCGCCGCGGGGCGGGCTGCTCGACAACGCGCCCCTCGGGCGCCTCCTCGAAGCGCTGCTCCAGGAGCGCTCGGTGAGCGACGCCCACATCCCCTTCCGCGCCGTCGTCACCGACCTCGCGACGGGCGAGCCATGGGCGCCCGCAGACGCACCGCTGGCGCTCGTGATGCAGGCGTCGGCCGCGGTGCCCATCCTCTTCCGGCCCGTCGCCGTCGGCGGGCGTCTCGCCGTCGACGGCGGGCCGAGACGCACGATCCCGACGGAGAACGCCCGCCAGTTGGGCGCCGACTACGTCATCGTGGTCGACGTCACGCGCGACGCCGACGCCGACCCCGCGTCCATCGAGGGCGCCGCGGTCCTCGCGCTGGCCGCCCTCGAGGCCCCCTACACGGAGGCCAGCCTGCGCGAGGCGGACGTCGTCATCCGTCCGACGCTGCCGGACGGCCCCCAGTTGGACTTCGAGCGCGCCGAGGCGTACGTCGACGCCGGGCGGCGCGCCGCCCGCGAGCGGCTGCCCGCCATTCGCGAGGACTTGGCCCGGCGAGACGTCCCGCTTCGGCCCGGCGGCGACCCCAACCGGGATCACCCCATCAACGACGGCTGGCGCGAGCGCGTCGCAGCCGCGGCGGCCCAGGCGGAGCCGCCGCAGGTCCGGCTCGCCCTGCGGCTCGACGCGTCCTCCGCCCTCGCCCTGGATCCCACCGGCCTCGACGACCACCTCGGGGTCGCGTTCACCGTGCACGGCTGGCCGCTCCCATGGGCCTCGGTCGGCGTCGACCTGCGTCGCGGGAGCGAGCCGCAGGCGAACCTCGTCGCGCTGCGCCTCGGCGCTGGGCTGCCGCAGGCGATCGAGGTGCACGCGGGCCTCGGCGTGCGCCTGGTCGGCGGTCCGAGCCTGCGGCTCGGCGTGCGCCGGGAGGCCGTCGCGGACCTGACCCTCGGCGTCGCCCACGACCTGCTCGACGGCGTGAGCGACGCGACCGCCAGCTACCGCCCCGAGCACCTGTGGCTCGACGCGCGGGTCGCGGGACGGATCGGGCACTGGGCCCGGGTCGACGTCGACGCCCGCGGCGCCCTCGGCGATCCCGCCGCGGGCGCCGGCTCGCCGGAGCTGGGCGTGCGGCTCTTCGCGCTGGCCGCCAGCGCGGCGACCCCGGACGCGTACGCCGTGCGGGTCGACCCCATGCACTACCGGACCGCCTCCACCAGCACCCTCACCCACGGCCTCGTCGGCGGCAGCCTCGAGTTCCGGACCGCGCTGCACGATCCGATGTGGCTGGCCGACCTCGCCGAGTTCACCACCCGCGGGCGCGCGTTCCTCGACGTCGTGCGCCACGACGGGCGCACGCGGGCCGGCATCGGTCTGGGCGTCACCCTGGAGGGTGCCCTCGTCGGCGTCGTGCCCTTCCGGCTGCAGCTCGACGCCGGCGTGGACCTCACGGAGGGCACCGTCCGCGTCGGCCTGCGCAACGGCGCCGACGGCCCGACGCCGTGGTGGCCCGCGGCGGGGGACCCCTGACGACCGCCCCACGGGGGCGTGCGGCCCGCCGGGGCCTCGGCCGATCGGCATCGTCAGCGCACGTTGCCGACGAAGACGGTCTTCCGCTCCAGGTACTCCAGCAGGCCCTCCGCGCCCGTCTCGCGACCGAGGCCCGAGCCCTTCACGCCGCCGAACGGCGCCTCGGGCGTCGCCGGGAGCCAGTCGTTGAGGCACACCATGCCGAACTCGAGCCGCTCACGGGCGAGGAGCGAGGTGTTGAGGTCGCGGGTCATGACGAAGGCGGTCAGGCCGTACTCGGTGTCGTTGGCGAGGGCGAGCGCCTCGTCGAGCGTGCGGAAGCGCTGGATCGGCACCACCGGGCCGAAGATCTCGTCCGTCAGGGCCGGCGCGCCGTCGGGCAGGTCGTCGAGCACGGTGGGCGCATAGAAGAAGCCGGGCCGCTCGAGCGGCTCGCCGCCGGCCAGCACGCGGGCCCCGCCGGCGACGCTGCGGGCGACGATCTCCGCCACGCGCTCGCGGTGCCGCGCGGTGATCAGCGGCCCGACCTGGGTGCCCTCCTCGAGGCCGTGCCCGACGCGCAGCTTGGCGGTCTCCGCCAACAGGGCCTCGGTGAACGCGGTCGCGACGTCCTCGTGCAGCAGCAGGCGCTGCGGCGCCACGCACACCTGCCCGGCGTTGCGCTGCTTCCAGCCGGCGAACTGGCGGGCGACCTCGGCGACGTCCACGTCCGGGAACACCAGCACCGGCGCGTTGCCGCCGAGCTCGAGCGTCAGCCGCGTCAGGGTGCGCGAGGCGCCGTCCATGAGCAGCTTGCCCACCCGCGGGCTGCCCGTGAAGGCCAGCTGACGGACGCGTGGGTCGTCGAGGAAGACCCTGGCCATCGGCTCCGGGTCGCCGTTGACCAGGTTGACGACCCCGGCCGGCGCGCCCGACGCGTGCAGCGCCTGCGCCAACGCCATCGCCGAGCGCGGCGTGAGCTCGCTGGGCCGCACCACCACCGTGCAGCCGGCGGCGAGCGCCGCCGCCAGGCTGCGCACGACGTTGTAGACGGGGAAGTTCCAGGCGGTGATGGTGGCGACCACGCCCACCGGCTGCAGCAGCACCTCGATGCGCCGCGAGGGCGTGCGCGCGGGGATCGTGCGGCCGTAGGCGCGGGGGCCCTCGGCCGCGAACCAGGTGAGGTAGTGGCAGGCCGAGAGCCACTCGGCCTTGGCCTCGCCGAGGGGCTTGCCGGACTCCTCGGTGGTGCATCGTGCGAGGGCGTCGGCGCGGGCGCGAATCCAGGCCGCGGCGCGCTCGAGCACCTCGGACCGCTGGTAGGGCGACGACCGCGACCAGCTGGGGAACGCGCGCTGGGCGGCATCGACGGCGGCCGCCGCGTCGGCGGCGGCGGCCTCGCCGCGGGCGTAGGGGACCTCGGCGACGACCTCGCCCCGGCCGGGGTCGATCAGCGGCCAGCGGCCGCCGTCGGTGGCGTCGCGCCAGCGGCCGTCGACGAGCAGCCGCGCCTCGAGGTCGGTCCCACCCGGCACCCCATCCATGGCGGCGCGCCCGCTCCGGTCGTCCCGGGCGTCGCCGGCGGCCGTCACGCCGCACCCCCCGCGCTCGCCGCCGCCGACGGGACCCGCGCGGCCGCGACCGCGGCGGCGAGGACTCCCATGCCCTCGTCGAGATCGTCGTCGGAGAGGTCGAGCGGCGGCAGCAGGCGGACGCAGCTGCCGTAGAGGCCCGCGCGCAGGACGATGAGGCCGCGCGCCAAGGCCTCGGCGGTGACGCGCTGGACGAGTTCGGGCGCGGGACGCTTGCCGGCGCGGTCGTGGACCAGCTCGATGGCGAGCATGGGCCCCAGGCCGCGGACGTCGCCCACCATGGCGTGGCGGGCGTGCAGCGTCTCCAGGTGCTCGCGCAGGCGCGTGCCGACCGCCTGCGCGCGCTCGAGGAAACCGGGGGCGGTGATCGCGTCGATGGCGGCCAGTGCCGCGACGCAGGCGAGCGGGTTGCCCGAGTAGGTGCCGCCGAGGCCGCCGGGATGGGGCCCGTCCATGACCTCGGCGCGACCGACGACCGCGGCGATGGGCATGCCGGCGCCGAGCGATTTGGCGGTCACGGTCAGGTCGGGCACCACGCCCGCGTGCTCCGAGGCCCACAGGCGGCCGGTGCGACCCATGCCGCACTGCACCTCGTCGAACACCAGGACGATGCCGTGGCGCGTGCAGGCGTCGCGCAGCGCCCGCAGGAAGGGGGGCGGTGCGGGCACGAAGCCGCCCTCGCCCTGCACGGGTTCGATGACGATCGCCGCCAGGGCGCCCGGGTCCACCTGGGCCACGAAGGCCCGCTCGAGACCGGCGATCGCCTGCTCGACGACCGTCTCGACGCTCATGCCGCTCGGCCGGCGGTAGAGGTCGGGGAAGGGGAGGCGGTAGACCTCGGGCGCGAACGGACCGAAGCCGCGCTTGAAGGTGGCGTAGCGGCTGGTCATCGCCAGCGTCAGGTTGGTGCGGCCGTGGTAGGCACCCTCGAAGACGAGCACCCCCTGGCGGCCGCTGTACGCGCGCGCGATCTTCACGGCGGTCTCGACGGCCTCCGCCCCGGAGTTGAGCAGCACGGCCTTCTTCGGCCCCTCGCCGGGGGCGATGGCCACCAGCCGCTCGAGCAGGGCGACGTACGGTTCGTAGCTGCCGACGATGGCGCACAGGTGGACGAGCGCGCCGGCCTGCGCGCGCAGCGCCTCGACGACCGCGTCGGGCGTGTGCCCCAGCGCCAGGGCGCCGATGCCGCCCGCGAAATCCAGCAGCACGTTGCCGTCGGCGTCCTCCACGGCCGCGCCGTGACCGCGGACGACGGCCAGGTCGGTGAGGCGGCCGGCGCCGCGGGCGCCGGCGGCCTCGCGCCGCGCCGCCAGGGCGCGGCTCCGGGGCCCGGGGATCTCGGTGACGAGCCGGATGGTGGCCATCAGCCCCCCTCTCGCGCGGCCGCCGGGGCGCTCGCGGCGGCGGCGTTCCCGGGCGCCGACGCGTCCGCGGGCGCCGACGCGTCCGCGGGCGCCGTCGCGTCGGCGGACCCCGTCGCCGCCACCGCCCGCGCGAACACCCCCAGCGCCTCGTCGATCTGCGCGTCGGTCACGACCAGCGGCGGGATCCAGCGGATGACGTTCTCGAAGGTGCCGCAGGTGAGCAGCAGCAGGCGCTCGTGCAGGCAGGCGCGCTGCACGGCCTTGGCGCGCGCCGGATCCGGCCGGCCGTCACCGTCGACGAACTCCACGCCGACCATGAGTCCGAGGCCGCGAACGTCGCCGATCCCGACCCCCTGCGCCTGCAGATCGCGCAGCCCGGAGAGCAGGCGCGCGCCGCGGGCGGTCGCGTTGTCCGGCAGCCGCTCCTCGCGCAGGACCTCGAGCGTGGCGAGCGCGGCCGCCAGCGGCAGGGTCGAGCCACCGCCGTAGGTGCCGCCGTGCGTGCCCGGCTCCCAGCGCGCCATCGTCTCGGCGCGCGCGGCGACGGCGCTGATGGGCAGGCCCGAGCCGAGGCCCTTGGCCATGACGAGCACGTCGGGACGCACGCCGTGGTGCTCGCAGCACCACATGCGGCCGGTGCGGCCGAAGCCCGACTGCACCTCGTCGATGACCAGCAGGGCGCCTGTGGCGTCGGCGCGCGCGCGCAGCCCGGCCAGGAAGCGGGCGGGCGCCGGCAGGTAGCCCCCCTCGCCCAGGACGGGCTCGATGACGAAGGCCGCGGTCTCGTCGGGCGCGCTCTGGCCCCTGAGCAGCACGTCGAGCTCGGCGAGCGCGAAGTCGACGGCGGCGTCCTCGTCCATCCCCCAGCGGAAGGCGTGGGGGAAGGGCGCGACGACGATGCCGCCCGCGAGGTTGGGGTAGCGGTGGCGGTAGACGGTCTTCGACGTCGTCATCGCCATCGTCAGGTGGGTGCGGCCGTGGAACGACCCCTGGAAGACGACGACGTTCGGCCGGGCCGTCGCGTGGCGAGCGAGCTTGACGGCGGCCTCGGTCGCCTCGGCGCCCGAGTTGGTGAAGAAGACGCGGTCGAGGCCGCCGGGCAGCATGGCGACGAGGCGCTCCGCCAGCTCGCCCGCCAGCGGCGACGTCGCCACCCCGATCTGGGCGAACAGCAACCGCTCCGCCTGCGCGCGCACCGCGGCCACCACCCGGGGGTGCGCGTGGCCGGTGTTGACGACGCCGATGCCGGACGTGAAGTCGGTCCAGCGGGTTCCCTCTTCGTCGAAGAGGTGGACGCCCTCGCCGCGCACGGGCCGCAGGCCGCTCAGGCGCGGGGTGACGGGCGCGAGGAAGCGCAGCGGATCGGCGTCGCGGCTCATGCGGGTCCTCCGGAGGGTGTGGCGCCCATGCTACGCCCCGACGGCCGCCAGCACCTCGCGCGCCGCGCGCGCCCCGCTGCGGAACGCGCCGTGCACGGTGGCGGCGCACGCCTCGGGGGCGGTCGCCTCGCCGGCCCAGTAGAGCGGCGGGGTCGGGGCCGCCAGTCGCTCGCGCGCGCCGAGGTGGCCGGGGACGACGTGGCTGTAGCCGCCGCGCGCCCAGGGGTCGTCGGGCCAGGCGACCACGCGGCCCTCGTCGAAGGCGAGCGGCCGGTCGGCGACCTCCTCGAGCGCCGCCAACGCCCGCCGCAGCGCAACCCCGGGCGCGAGCCGCAGCAGGTCGGCGCCGCCGGCGCCGGACACGAACCCCGTCCAGATCGGGGTCTCGGCGCCGAGCGGCGAGGAGGTCCACCACATGGGCGGCGTCCCGCGCGCGTAGACGGCCTCCACCCCGGCGTCGGGATCGAAGGGGGGCGCAGTGAGCCGGTAGACGAGCTTGACCACGGGACCCATGCGCAGGCCCGCCAGCGCCGCGCCCTTGAGCGCGTCGAGGCCCGGCTCGAACGCCACGCGTTCCGACTGCAGCACGCCGAGCGGCAGCGCGACCACGGCGGCGCGGGCGCGCCAGCTCGTGGCCGGGCCCTGGAGCGGCGGGGCGGGGAGGGCGTCGACCTGCACGCCATCGGGCCCCGCGGCCACCCGGGTCACGGCGGTGCGGAGGCGGACGTCGAGCCCCTCGGCCAGCGCCAGCGGCAGCGCATCCTGGCCGTCCGGAAGTCGGAAGTCGCCCTCCCCGGCGTCGTGCGTGACCAGCCCGTCGACGGCAGCGGCGGCCGACAGCCGGTGGGGCTCGTCGCCGGCCGCGTTGGCGAAGGCGCGCCGGACGTGCCGGCGCTGGTCGCTCGTCCAGCCGACGCGCTGCAGGTAGGCGTCCAGGTCCTCGTAGCGGCCCGGCGCGACGTCGGGCAGCGCCATCGTGCGGGTGGCGTCGAACCCCGTGTCGGCGGCCCGGGCCGCGCGCATCGTCAGGAGGCGGCCGTCCTCGAGCTGGACCAGGCTCTCGTCCTGCTTGGGCCACGGGCGCGTGCGCAACCCGAGGCGGCGGACGAGATCCCAGGTGTCCGCGGCGTCGCCATGGATGAACTCCGCGCCCAGCTCCAGCGGGTGCGGCGCCAGCGTACGGTCGGTCCACACCCGCCCGCCGACCCGGTCGCGCGCCTCCAGCACCACGACCCGCAGGCCCGCCTCGCGCAGGTCGCGGCCGGCCTTCAGGCCGGCGATGCCGGCGCCGAGGACGAGGACGTCGACGGGGGTCGGCTCGCCGGCGGCGAGCGCGGCGGCGCGGGCAGCGGCGCCCACCCTCATCGCCTCAGTTCCGCGGGTCGCCGGGCCGCCCGGTGCGCCCGGCGGACGGCCGCCCTGAGCCGCTCGCGGGGGTCGCGGCCGTCGGTTGTGGGCGTGCGTTGGCGCCGGCCCGGCCGGGCGCGGGCACGAGGCCCGTCGCCGGCGCGCGGCCGGCCGCCGCCGTGCGCCGCAACCGCGTGCCCGCGCCGGCCTGCGGGAGGCCCTTGGCGGGGGCGGCCACGGGCGGGCGCCACACGAGGAGCACGGCGCAGTTGCCGGCCTTCGGCTCGGGGTAGTAGTCCTCGATGATGCCGCGGGGCTGCAGCCCGCGGTGCAACTGCATGCTGACGGTCGGATCGACGAGCTCGCCGGCGATGACGCGCTCGGCGTAGGCGCGCGGGGTGAGGACGTCGGCGTAGCGGTGGTAGCCCATGAGCATGCCGCCGGCGTACCAACCCTCGAGCCCGAGTTCGGGCACCAGGGCGAGGCGCGCTCGGTAGAGGGCGGAGGCGATGCCGCGCCGCTGGAAGTCGGGGTGCACGGCGATCTCGACCCCGTAGAGCCACTCGCCGTCGGGATCGTGTTTCGGCAGGCCGTAGTCGCCGATCACCTCGTTCCAGCTCAGCGGCGGCGCGTCGGGCGGCCGCCGGGTCCGCATGGTGGTGGCCGTGCCGACGACGATCTCCGACCCACCCCGCCGGACGACGGCGACGAACTGGCCCTCCGGGAAGCGCTCGAGCTGCTCCTCGATCCGCCGGGCGTGTAGGCGGCGGCGCTCGTCATCCAGCGGGTAGCCGTTGGCGAGGTGGATGACGTCGAAGGACCCCGGCCCGTGCCGGGCCTCGGTGGGGACGACCTCGACGTCGTGGCTGAGGTCGCTGGGGCGGTGCCGATCGGTCGTCGCGGCGGGACGCCGATCGGCGCGCGGACTTCGATCCTGACTGGGACGTTCGTCGGATGGGTACGTGCGGGTTGAGCCTCTCATAACGTCGTTGCGAGCAACGCCTGACGAGGTGTGCAAGTTCGGAAAGGGGGAAACAGACAACGAGGTCAGGTGTCGTGCGGACCCAAGCCCGTGTGCTTATCTCCACAACCTTCACGCGAGAGTCTTTCCTCCCGAGACCCGGACGGGGCACGATCGGTCTGAACTCACACTGTAGGGTTGTCTCGAAAGCTTCTCACGCTCCTCTTCACCCGTTTGGTGCCTCCAAGCTAGCACGACCCCCCCGGGGTTCGGCAAGCGCTGGCGCTCCATGCGCGCGACCACGAGCGCGGCACGAAGCGCACCGAGCACGTCCAGGACGTCGCCGAACGGGGGCGGCGGGGCCCATCGGCGGCGCCCGCCCGCGAGGCCCTCGGGCCCCTGGGTAGACTGGCGCGTGCCGCCCGCAGCACCCGCGCCCGAAACGGCCGGCGGGCCGCCGGGTCGCTCGGACCCGCGCCCGACGAGACGACCGCGCGACCTCGGCGCCGTCGGACGTCGGCGGGCCGGCGCGTTCTGGTTGGCGTCGCCGGCGATGGCCTGGCTGGTGTTCTTCTTCCTGCTGCCGCTGGTCTTCGTCGGCATCGCCAGCTTCATGACGCGCGGGCCCGGCGGCCAGCCGGTCCAGCCGTGGACCCTGGAGCACTACCAGCGGACCTTCGAGGTGTTCGGCCCGGTCATCTGGCGCACGCTGGGCTTCGCGACGCTGACGACGCTGCTGTGCCTGCTGGTCGGCTTCCCGACCGCCATGTTCATCGCCTCGCGCCAGCGCCCGGCCATGCGGCTGGCGCTGCTCTTCCTGGTGCTGCTCCCCTTCTGGACGAACTTCCTGGTGCGCACCTACGCGCTCATCACGATCGTCCAGCGCGAGGGCCTGCTCAACGAGTGGCTCGTCCGCCTCGGCCTCGTGCAGGACCCCGTCCAGATGCTGTTCACGCCCACGGCCGTGGTGCTCGGGCTGGTGTACGGCTACCTGCCGTTCATGGTGCTGCCGATCTACGCGGCGGTCGAGCGCCTCGACCGGCGCTACGTGGAGGCGGCGAACGATCTCGGCGCCAACGACTGGCGCGCCTTCTGGCGCGTGATCTGGCCGCTGACGCTGCCGGGCGTGGTGGCCGGGTCGATGCTGGTGTTCATCCCCGCGATCGGCGCCTTCGTCACGCCCGACCTCATGGGCGGCACCGGCGGCCTGATGATCGGCAACCTGGTGCAGTCGCAGTTCCGCGGCCGCGGCAACGTGCCACTGGGGTCGGCCATCTCGATGGTGCTGCTGGTGATCGTCTTCGTGGGGGTGCTCGTGTACGCCCGCTGGGGCGAGCGGAGCGATCCGTGACGCGCGCGGGTCTCGCCCCCGAGCGGCCGCCGGGCGGCGTGCCCGAGGAACGTCGCGGGGCGCTGCGACGCGACCTCGCGGGCCGTCGGCTCAGTCGCGTGCTCGGGTGGGTGGTGCCGCTCGTGGCCCTCGCCTTCCTGTGGCTACCGATCGCCGTGCTGGTGGGGTTCTCGTTCAACGACGCCGCGTCCGTGTCGATCTGGCGCGGCTTCAGCCTTCGCTGGTACGAGAACGTCTTCTCGAGCCTGTCCGGCGGGGATTCGCGCTTCCAAACCGACCTGTTGCTGCGTTC
>Ga0180435_10006098_pt1 | contig 11571 bp, 10 predicted proteins | sample SS_ome_3_FD_132467 | JGI IMG/M metagenome (GOLD analysis project Ga0180435, IMG submission 132467) | Hypersaline lake sediment archaeal communities from the Salton Sea, California, USA - SS_3_S_1 metaG | ecosystem: Environmental > Aquatic > Non-marine Saline and Alkaline > Hypersaline >...
CGCTGGCGCCTGAGATAGCGTGTGAATTCAGACAGCAGGTCAGTGTGCTCAGCATAACTCGCATAAGGTACGCCACGCAGGGGCATATGGCTGTGCCGAGGCAACTCAAGGACCTTGAGGGATAATCCGCCAATGCGACGCGAGGACCGCTTCAGGGGAAACACCGCAACCGGCGTGTTGTCTTCGCAGGCCAGGAAAAAGTGCATAGCGGAAGGATCGTTATCGAGTGCGTTGATGTAAGCGTCATACCATTGATAGTAGTGAAAGTAGCGTTTACGCTCCATCCGGACAAGGACTTGCTCCCAGTCATCCCTGATGCCGGCCAGCCCCTCCCTGCCGCTCACTCGACGAAAAACCATTACTCTCTTCTTTGGTGCCTCGCGACGGACCGTCATATCCATCCATTAGCTCAGTAATGCAACTTGTGATATTGCATCTCTGCAATTGTCGCTACATCACGCGTTCTTTCGGCAATCGTAACAACAGCCGCAAACGCAATACCAGCAGACCGGTGTGATAGGAGTTGTTTCGCCAAACGTCGGATACTGATTCGAATCACCGCCGAATCATCTGGGCGAATGGGACTCATTGTCGGCCAATCTCTAGTCGCTTCAGGCCAGCAGGCAGTTCAAAGGGATCATCTGCTACTTCATCAGAATAGAATTCGTGGAAAAAGAATCGGTTGAACTCACCGCCTCTGGCCACCTCCCTAAGAAACGGGATCAACGGTGTATCATGATCATTCCTGTCCAATAATGCAAACTCGTTTGATCTTGTCTTGGCATAAAACACGTCCTTGCCGGCAACCTTCAGCGTTGACCACTTCACCTCCGGGTATCTGATAGTGATGAAGTAGGCTAGACGACGGATGGAACGGGCTCCAGCTCCTATTGCGAACACGGATCGATCGTCTATGGAAGAAATGAGCTCAGCATCCTTTCGGACTCTCGCGACAAGACGATCGGCAGCCATACGATGCTCTACTATTCCGCCGAGAGGAATCAATAGAGATGTCTTTCGCCCTAAATCATTCCGATAATACGATTTATGATACTTCAATACCGGATGATACATCAGCATGCTGCCTACGTAGTTCACACCGACGATCGCAAGAACGGCAAACCACCGCCATAGCGCATTCTTTCGCCAGAAAGGGCAGGTCGCCAAGCATGCAATACCGGGCAGTGTCAGGATGAAGTACCGAGGGTAGGTATGGGGGCGGAGAAAGACCAGTACAGGCGGCACAATCCACGCAAGAACGAAAACCACCACACGCCATTGCCTACGTCTGAGCATCACTATGAACCCAACCATTCCCAGCAGCCCAACAAATGGGCCAGTCGCAACCGCCCAATATCCAAATCCCTTGCATACGCGTAAATCAAAGAGTTGGGGCAGGTAAGTGGTCACAAAAGTGGCCACATAACTCTCGAATGATCCTTGCCCTGCGGCCTCCATCCGCACGGGGATTCGGGACATGATCAGGGAATAAAGAACCACCGCAACCACACATAAGCCCCCCGCCCGGGACACGCCGCGAATCATTGAACGCCAGTCTTTGCCGAGCAGCAGTGGGGTGGCCGCGAGTGCTGGGAAGGCCAGGAGCGTTTCCCCTCTAAACAGGACTGACGCAGCCAGAAACACTATCGCCAGTGTGCTTGACAGAACACGCATTGCCAACCTCTTCGGTGAAGAGACGAGGAGAAGTAACGCTATTGCCAAACAACAAACCGCCGGCCCCATGGGATGGCCATAACCGCTTATATCCCATAGAGCCGGACAGAGCATCATTACGACAGCAATCATAAATGCGCGTTCGGGATCGAACAACTTGCGAAACGCCCAATAGAAGAACACGACTGCCACAGTAATGGAGAACACATTCAACCAGTTCATCGCAACATGCAGATTCTCCAGTCCAAGTGAATCCGGATAGAACCAGAAGAACAACTGATAGTAGCCGGCGTTCTTTCGCCTGCCGTACATTGGCACGTCAACGTCGAATCCCTGTGAAGTCTGTAGCGACCTTGCCGTAGCCCAGAGAATCTGCGTACTGTCCCCTTCCGTTACGCCCGAAGTCATCACCAAGGGGCAGTACGCAGCGGCCGCGAGTAGAATGATCACGATGAATCCGCCGCCAGCACGCCAGGAAAAACCAGGCGTTTCAAGACGCCCGTCCCCGTTCCCAGAGGGCGCCGCCGCATCAGTTCCTGAGGTGGATTTCAAGTCACACATGTCAATTCTCCTATCCTTCTTGGTGTTCACACGCTGCGCTCACACCGCCAGCGCCTCTCTTGTAGCCCTGACAACCTGCCGCTGTTCATGATCGGTCATCTGCGGATAAAGCGGGAGGATAATGCTGTTGTCAGCCACCCGTTCGCTAACGGGCAGTTTCAAGCCAGTGCAGAGATCGGAGTAGGCCGGTTCGCGGTGGATCGTCATTATGCCTCTGCGGCTTGCAATGTCGTGCTCCAGAAGCCATTGCATCAGTTCGTTTCGCGACATTTTCGCCTCGCCAGTGAGCCTGACGACGTATGACTGGTAATTGCACTCGATCTCGGATGGGAAGGAAGGCGTCAAAACGCCCGGCAAGTCTACAAAGGCCCTGTTGTAGACCTGCGCCAACCGCTGGCGGGCGGCAACGATATCGTCGAGTTTCTTGAGCTGCTCAATTCCTACGGCCGCCTGTATGTCCGTCATGCGGTAGTTGTATCCAAGACATACGTACGACTCTATCATGACTTTCCCGGACGAATGTCGCGCCATATCTGACGTACCCATGCCGTGTTGCCTCAAGAGGCGAAACTCCCGATCGGCCTCTTCGTCGTCAGTTGTGATCATTCCGCCATCGCCCGTGGTGATCACTTTGCGGGGGTGGAAGCTGAAACACGCAAACTTGCCGAACGGCTTGCCAATCCTGGCTCCCTTGAAGCTCGAGCCGATCGCACAGGCTGCGTCCTCAACGACGACCAGACCATGGGACTCGCCGATCCGGCAGATTCTGTCGATCTCCGCCGGCGCGCCGATCTGGTGGACCGGAAGGATCGCTCTTGTCCGCTCTGTTATCAGGGGCTCGATGGCATCGGGATCAAGATTGAAATCATCGGCGCAGACCTCGGCGAAGACCGGCTTAGCGCCACAATAGCGAATCGCGTTAGCCGTCGCAATAAACGACATTGAGGGACAAATCACCTCATCGCCCGGACCAACGCCCGCGGCCAACAGCGCCAAGTGCAGCGCCGTAGTGCAACTGCTGGTGGCTATAGCGAACTTGGATCCGCAGTATTCGGCGAAGGCCTTCTCGAAGGCCGCGACCCTTGGGCCCTGCGTAACCCAGCCCGAGGCAATCGCCTCGCCGGCGGCGCGTTGCTCTTCAGAGCCCAACAGTGGTCTGGTAATGGGAATCATCTCTTCCTTACTTCCAGTTGTAGGTTTCTTCCTCGGCCAACATCTGCTCGAAATTCGCTCCGATGCTCTTGAGATGCTCAAGGAGCATCGGAACGCCTTGCTCCAGGGCGATCGTCGGTTTCCACCCGATCATTCTCTCGGCCCTTGACGTGTCGGCATAGTGCAAATGCACGTCGCCGGGGCGTTCGGGGCCGTCTATGGGAGTCAGGTCCTCACGCCCAGCGGCCTGCAGCACAGCCGTTGCGATTTCCGCCACTGTTCGCGGCTTGCCGTAGGCTATGTTCAGCGTCTGGCCGATCATCTCGTCGCACCCGGCGGCGTCGAGAATGCCGCGAACGGTGTCGGTCACATAGGTGAAATCTCGTGCGTTGGTGGGGTCGCCGAAGATTATGGGGGGCAGACCGTTCATTGTGCGGACTATGAATTTGGGTATAACTTCTCCACTGTCGCCTTCATGATGGCTGTTCGGACCGTACGTATTGAAAGGGCGGACGACCATTGTTGGAAATTCGTAGGTAAGATTGAATGCTCGAGTAACCGCCTCGCCGGCGAGTTTCCCTGCTCCGTAAACTGTGCAGGGATAAGTGGGATGATCCTCGTTCATCGGCGTCTGCATCGCCGTTCCGTACGCCTCGCTGCTGGATATGTACACGAAACGCTCCACACCGGCGTCCCGGGCCGCCAGAAGCAGTTCCAGCGTACCGTTCCCGTTGACCTCGAAGTTCCGTCTGGGTTTGGGGATGCTGTGTCGAACGCCGAGGCAGGCCAGATCCAGCACCAGTTTCATATCTTTGACGGCGGCCCGGCAGGCGTCAGGGTCGGTTATGTCGCCCTCAATGATCTCAACATTCGATCGGCCCGCAATCGACGCCAGATTCTCGGGCTTACCGGTGGAGTAATCATCCATGATGCGTAATCGCACATCAGCCCGGGCCAACTCCATGGCGAGATTCGACCCGATAAAACCGGCCCCGCCGACAATGGCTGCAGAATCAAATTTCGTTTTCATGTCCTTGTCCTTGTTTATCCGTCTTCAGGATTGTCGTTTTCGACAGCCTTACTGTCCGGATATCGACTCTCAACTATGAAGCGCGGGCGTCCGCGAGCCTCGTCAAATGTCCGCCAGAGGTACTCTCCGATGATCCCGAGCATCAGCATGACCAACCCGAATCCGACCAAGAGGGTGGTCATAAGGGCGGCGTATCCGGTGCCTGCAATAACCCATCCCGAAAGCCGGCAAATAATCACAATAGCGGCGAAGACAAAACCTGTCATCGCAAAGAAGACCCCGAACAGCGACATCAAACGAATCGGAGCGAAACTGAAGGACACGATCGAATCGATGAAGAGCTTGACTTTCTTGGCCAGCGTCCATTTGCTTACGCCGGAGGCCCTCGCCTGCTTGACGTACGGCACAAACGACTGGCGGAATCCCATCCAGAGCAGCAGACCCATGACACTGGTGTTCTTTTCCGGAATCGCCAAGAGTTCATCTATAACCTTCCTGTCAAGCAAGAAGAAGTCGGCGCCCTGAGCCGGCATCTCCGACAAACCGACTTTGCGCATCACCGCATAATAGATACGCGAGAAAAGCTTCACCGAGGCCTTTTCGCCTTCCCGTGCTGTCCGCACGGCCCATACAACATCGCTGCCGTCCTCCCATTGCTCGGCCATCCGGCTAATGAGCTCCGGGGGATCCTGAAGATCTGCGGCTAGAAAGACAACCGCATCTCCTGTACATTCCGACAAGCCCGCATGAAACGCCGAATGAGATCCAAAGTTACGACTTAAACGAATCAGCTTAACACGCTTGTCCTCGTCGACCCACGTCCTGACCAGATCAGGAGTGCCGTCTGAAGAGTGATCGTCAACTATGATAATCTCAAACAAATGCTGCGGCATCGAGTTGAAAAACAACGCCAACTGCTCCCGCAGACGGGGAATAGTCAATTCCTCATCGTAAGCCGGTATCACCACAGACAGTCGTTTCTGTGTTGTTTCCAAAGTGCTGGCCTTTCGTAATTAGCCGTTCTTTCTTGGGGGAGGCGAATTGGCGGGCTGTTCGTGAGGCCTTGCCGGGACCCCGGAGACCACTTGCCCGGGGTCAACGTCTTCTGTCACCACCGCACCCATTGCAACAAAGGCTCCGTCGCCAATGCGAACGTGATCACGAACCAGGCAGCCGATACCGAGATAGCATCCTTGCCCTATCTCGGCGCATCCGGCTATACAAACGCCAGCGCAGAGAATGGAGCCGTCGCCAACGGTTGTGTCATGATGAACGACCGAACCGTAGTACGCCAACCCGTGGGAGCCAAGTCGGGCGCCGGAGGATACAACCGCGCCGGGATACACGATAGCCCCCGGACCGATTTGCGCGGAGTCCACGACAACAGCTTGGGGGTGTATGAACGAAACCCATTGCTCTTGGGGTAGTCTCATTCTATCGGCGATTTCCAGGCGAAGCCGCGGATTTGCTGAATTTGCTATTCCATTAATAAAGCAGGCGTTGGGGAAGTTGCCTGCGTCCGCCAATACGCCAACGACTTTGACACCGCAAACGTCCTGTCCGTATAGTTCCTTGTTATCATCCAGAATGCCGATTGTCTGTCGGGGAGCGGGTTCAGCACACACTCCTCGGGCGTGTGCCATGAGCGACAACAGCTCTCTGGCACCACCGCCAGTCCCCAATATGATCAGGTCTTCCTGGTGCATTTTCCTTCCACCGGTCTTGAGAGGCTTGACGATCCGAAGATCGTCAGAGCCCCGGGAGTAGCCAGTGCAATAATACTCAAACGGACGACCAACACAACCAGTCCGCCGTTTGACAGACCAAATTCTGCAAACAACTCCGAACCGACTACTTCCCCAACCCCCAGTCCCCCGGGTGAAATCGGCAGGCTCATCGCCAGGATTACAAGGGGGATAGCAAGAACCAGACTGAACGTCGCCTGCGTTCCCAATGCTGCGGCCACAAGGACATACGCCGCTATCGCCAGCGCGTTGCAGAAGCCGCTGTACAACCATATAGCCAGCAGTTTGCGCCACGATTGGCGGTAAAGCCCCAAAGAGTCAGACAGGGTTGATCGGAATCGTCCGGGGAGCACCCTGAGGACAAGCCCGCCGCTCGCTCGCCAGAGCAGCAGGAACAGTCCCGCACTGGCTATGGCGAAACACAGGATCGCAAGCCATACGACGCCGGCCTGTCGTGAACTGCATCCGGATGACAGAATGCAAAGGCCTGCAAGCAAACCTATGAAAAGCAGGGAATGCAGCCCGATGATGCGGTCCATGAACACCGTCGACACGGCGCGTGTTTTCGCGTCGGGCTGGTGTTTGCACGCGGCGTAGGCCTTGGCCAGATCCCCGCCGGCTGCGCCGGGGAGGAACATGTTGGCGAAGAATCCGAACCAGGTGAACCGCATGGCTGTCCATGTCGGGATCGACAAGCCCTGGATCCGAATCAGCCACACCCACCGCCACACCAGGACCAACATGCTGGCCAGGGTGACCAGTCCGGCGATCGCAAGCAGCACGTAACTCTCAGCGCGGGCAAGAACAGAAAAGTCCAGACGCCCGCTTGTGAACAGCCAACTGAGGAGCCCTGCGGCGACAACAAGCTTCGCCGCAAACAGCACTCGCCGGCGTATCAAATCGCCCGTCTCAACGGGTTCGTTCGTATTTTCCAATATGATCGTCATGAGAATCCGAGGTTCGGCGAGCCAAGCGCCCTACAGTATCTCTTTCAAGCACGCAGCAATATAGTCGATCATCTCATCGGTCAGTTCGGGATACATCGGAAGCGAGACGATCTGTCGACCAAGCTGCTCGGAGACCGGGAAGTCGCCTTCACCGTAACCCAGGTCCGAATATGCGCCAGTCATGTGCAGAGGAATCGGGTAGTGGATGCCCGAGGCTACGCCTTTTTCCTTCAGGGCGTCCATCACGGCGTCGCGACTATCCACTCGAATGACAAACAGGTGATATACGTGGCGAACGTTGTCCTTTTCCGAGGGCAGGACCAGCGGCAGGTCGGCCAGTGCTTGACGATACTTAGCGGCCGCACGACGACGCTGGTCGGTCCATTCCACGATATATCCCATCTTCACGCCAAGGACAGCGCCCTGGAAGCCGGACATCCGATAGTTGTACCCGACGAAATCGTGGTAGTACTTCTTCTTCGAGCCATGATCCCGCAGCATGCGGCACCGCTCGGCCAGATCGTCTTCGTTTGTCAAAACGGCGCCGCCTTCGCCATAGGCGCCCAGGTTCTTGCCCGGGTAAAAGCTGAAGGCTCCGGCCTTTCCGAGCGCACCGACCTTCCTACCCTTGTACTCCGCATCGTGAGATTGTGCGCAGTCTTCCAGGACCGGCAGAGCGTGCTTCTCGGCTATCGCAAGGATCTCATCCATCTCCGCGGGCTGTCCGTAGAGATGCACCGGCACGATCGCCTTGGTCTTTTCGGTAATGGCGGCCTCTATCTTCTCTGGGTCAATGCAGTAGTCAGTCTGGCGAGCGTCGACAAAGACGGGCCTGGCGCCGCAGTGGCTGACGGCCTCGGCTGTGGCGATGAACGTGTTGGCCGGTACGATCACTTCATCTCCCGGCCCAACACCCATCGCGAGCAAAGCCTCATGCAGAGCCGCAGTCCCGGAATTCACCGCCACGCAATGCCTGGCGCCGTGATGGGCCGCAAACGCCTCTTCAAAATTCCTGACCGCGTCGCCCAGGACAAATGCGGTGTTCTCCATCACTGTCATAATCGCGTCGTGGACTTCATCCTTGATTTGGGCGTACTGTGCTTTCAGGTCCAGAAACGGCACATTCATTTTCATATCCTTTTCGTTGAGCTGTGCTTTCGCACGCTTCATTTGTGGAGTTCGCGTGCGGGGCTGCCCGCGACAACAGCATGGGGCGGCACATCCTTTGTGACGATGGCCCCGGCACCGACAATAGCTCCTTCACCGATTGTAACACCGCAGAGAATTGTCGCATTCGAACCGATCGATGCGCCCTTGCGAACAAATGTCTCTACGACCCGCCAGTCCTCCTCGGTCTGCAGCCCGCCGCCGTCCGCAGTCGCACGGGGATACTTGTCGTTTGTAAAACACACGCCGTGACCGATGAAACATTCATCCTCGACATACACGCCTTCGCAGATGAACGTATGGCTGGAGATCTTGCACCTGGCCCCAATGACGGCGTTCTTCTGGATTTCCACGAAGGCGCCTATCTTGGTGTCGTCGCCTATCGTGCATCCATACAGATTCACGAAACAGAACATCTGGACGCCCTGACCAAGTCTGACGTCGGATGCAACGCGAACGTACTTATCGTCGCTCACAGGGTGATCCTCCCACCCTGTGCCTTGATGCTATGCTGGGCCGCCTCCAGGATCTTCACGACGCGCAGACCGGCCTGGCCGGAACTCATGGATTTCTGTTTCTTGTTTTTGACGCAGTCGGCAAAATGTTCGGCCATAACTCGCAAAGGTTCTGCTTTTGGGAAATGCGGAGACAGAACATCACCCGACCTATAGCCGACCATTAGCCCATGGCGAGCTTCAGGATCGCCATCCACCGTTATTCCTCGATCATAGACCTTCACAGGTTCGCTTGCATCCAGGTCGTTGTACAGAATACTCTTACCAGAGCCCCCGAACAGCATGTGGCGGACCTTTACCGGGGAGAGCCAGTTAACATGGAAGTTGGCCACCAGCCCGTCATCGAAGTCAAGATTCAGATAAGCCACATCCTCAATCCCTTGCCCGGCATGCACGGCCCCAAAAGCTGAAACACTCTTTGGGAGCCGTCCGACCAGATAGTCCACGATGGACAGATCGTGCGGAGCCAGATCCCAAACAACATTCACATCGTGCTGAAAAAGACCCAGGTTGATGCGAACACTGTCGATGAAGAACAGATCGCCCAATTCGCCTGCGTCAATGATCTCTTTGATTTTCCTGACAGGAGAACTGTAAACAAAGACGTGATCCACCATGAGCACCAGGCCCTTTTCGTCCGCCAGGGCCACCAGTTCCTCGGCAGCGCTGACACTGTCGGTCATGGGCTTTTCGACGAGAACGTGCTTTCCGGCATTCAAGGCGGCTTTGGCGAGATCATAGTGCGTCTGTACCGGCGTTGCGATCGCAACCGCATCAACCTCGGGATCCGAGAGCACTTTGCTGAAGTCCCGGCAGGTTTTTGTCGCCGGGTAGTTCTCACCGATCCTCGCCAGGCGATTCTTATCCTGATCGCAGATTGAATGCAACTGAGCGGTTTCTACGGCGTTGAAGTTTCGGGCCAGGTTCGGCCCCCAGTAACCTAATCCTACAACTGATACGCGCATCATGGCAATTCATCCCTTCGTATAGCCCGGTTTGTTCGGACTGAGCTTATGGAATCAGTCGATCCAACTCTTGGTTTATCAGTAGAAACAGACATTCATGCACCTTGTGCGTCGTAGCCTAATCCAACTCCTGTGGGAACTGCAGTTCAGGCCATCGCAGCGATATGCTTCGCCGCCCCGTATTGTCAGCGCCGTTCTGCTGGAGATCCGACAACTCCTTTCCGTTCAACCGTATCCGGACTCGTTCGGGGTCGGATACATAGAAAGTCAAGCCGTTCAGATCGTCGAGAGGTAATGCCCCGCCAGTCGACTCCCGGGTCGGCGTGGTCAGATCGATGCGCAAACCGTCCTCATCCTGCGAGGCGGTGAATGCAATCTCGCGCATCGCCCGCCGGAAACCAAGCAGTCTCCGTGTCGTCGTCACCAGCACTTCGCCGTCGCGATGTACGTGGGCCAATCGCCTGAATCCCGCGACTGCCCTATCGTTGAACGGAACGCTCGGATCGTCAATCTTGCCCAGATGCGTATACAAGACGCACGTTCCGCCTCGGCGGACCAATCGCCTCAGCATTGCGTCGGTCAGCACTTGGCCAATGTGACGGCCCTGATCGCACGAACTGACTCCGCCCCAGTGCGGGTTGCATCGCATGAATTCGTAGACGCGGGCCCCGTCCCTGAGAACAACCGGCCGCAGCGTCTCATTCGGCCCGTGCATTGCGTACTTCCCGTCTCCCGATCGTCCCAATCTCTGCTTGGCGGCCTCTTTGAGCAGCGTTCTGGCTGACGCCACGGGATGGCCGCAGGTGAATATTCCGCCAAGGCCGCCCGGCACATCCTGTCCGGTGATGCTAGTCACCCGTCCCCGCCACACGTATTTCACGCCGTAGTCAATCGTCAGGTCGGCGTGATACGCCTCGTGATCCGATTCGTCACCATGCCCGGCCATGATGCCGGCGCCGATATTCGTCGCCGCAGTACCGTGATCGATCCAGACTTCCAGTTTGCAGCCGTGCCTTTCCAATTCGTCCAGCGCGCGGGCGGCATGTTCACGGCCCGTCGCGAGATCGCCATATGAGTGCAGACAATCGACATGCCCGCTGCGGATCAGCGTCCGCACCATCTCCCGGCCGGCGTCGTCGGTATTCCAGTAAGCAAACTGATCGAGCGGCATGTCAAAGTAGATGCTGTTGCCGACCTCCAGGCCGACGCCCGGTCCCATGGCGGTGTCTTCGGCAGTATTCAGAAATCTCATAATGTCCCAATAGACATGTCGGTCCGATGTCTCATCGAGATCACTGCAAATCGCCAGCATCGCCCGATAAGGATACGGGTATGGTCGGAGGGTCACGTCGGTGCTATTCATAGCCTTTCTTCCGCCGGTGGTCCCGAACGGCGCGCCGGTAAACTTCCATAGTCCGCTCGGCGACTCTGGTCGGATGGAATCGCTCCAACGCTATTTCGCGCGACCGGGCGCCCATTCGCCGCCGAAGATCATAATCGTCCAGCACTTGCCCCAGACGCCATGCAATATCGTCCGGATCATGCGGATCGACCAGAAAACCGGACTCGCCGTCACGAACCATATACGGCATGCCGCATCGGTTGGAGGTCACCACCGGCACGCCGGCGGCCATTGCCTCTTCGATCCCCATGGGGGAGTTCTCCTCCAGTGACGCCAGTGCGAACAGACTCGCCGAGGCCAGTTCCTCGCGGATTTGCTCCATACTGATCCGGCCCAACAGGACAACGCGGTCGCCAAGATTCTTCTCGACTATCCTCGCTCGCATTCGTCTTCCGTACGCCTCGCTGCTGATC
>Ga0180435_10006101_pt1 | contig 11568 bp, 12 predicted proteins | sample SS_ome_3_FD_132467 | JGI IMG/M metagenome (GOLD analysis project Ga0180435, IMG submission 132467) | Hypersaline lake sediment archaeal communities from the Salton Sea, California, USA - SS_3_S_1 metaG | ecosystem: Environmental > Aquatic > Non-marine Saline and Alkaline > Hypersaline >...
GACATTCTGCTGTGGAGTCACTGGCTTTGATGATGTAAAATGCGCCACCTTTTCAGACAGCAGACCCAAGAGGCTCGATCATGGCAGATTTCAAAATAGCGCCATCTATACTTTCAGCAGATTTCGCAGTGTTAGGTCCAGAAGTGGACAATGTACTGGCATCCGGTGCTGATATCGTTCACTTCGACGTGATGGATAATCACTATGTTCCCAATCTGACGATTGGCCCACTGGTGTGTGACGCTTTACGCAAACACGGCGTGACCGCTGAAATCGACGTTCACATGATGGTTAAGCCGGTCGACCGCATCATCCCTGATTTCGCCAAAGCAGGTGCAAGCTACATCACATTCCACCCGGAAGCGTCTGATCACATCGATCGCAGCCTGCAGCTGGTACGTGATGAAGGCTGTAAATCCGGCCTGGTATTCAACCCTGCGACTCCGCTGAGTTACCTCGACTATGTCCTCGACAAGGTCGATATGATTCTGCTGATGTCGGTTAACCCTGGTTTCGGTGGCCAGTCTTTCATCCCGGCCACGCTGGATAAACTGCGTGAAGCACGCAAGATCATTGATGACTCAGGTCTGGATATCCGCCTCGAGATCGATGGTGGCGTCAAGGTGGATAATATCCGCGAGATCGCCGAAGCAGGTGCGGATACCTTCGTTGCAGGTTCTGCCATCTTCGGTGCCAAAGGCGAAAACGATCCCAATGATTACGACACAGTAATCGCAGCGATGCGTGCTGAACTGGCTAAAGTCGGTCAATAAGCATACAGATCTGAGCATACAGACCGGAAGTCCTGATTTGCTGCAACGTCCCGAAATGGTGCTCATCGATGTCGATGGCACACTGGTAGACAGTGTGCCCGACCTGGCGTTCTGCGTCGATGAGATGCTGAAACAGCTGGATATGCCAACTCGTGGTGAAGCGGCCGTCAGGCACTGGGTCGGTAATGGTGTCGAGCGCCTGGTGAAACGCGGGCTGATTAACCAGCTCAACGGTGAACCGGATGAGGCGCTATACGACAAGGCACTGCCGATATTCCGTGCGCTCTATGCTGAGAACACATCGAAACGTTCCTGCCTGTACGACGGTGTTCCCGAAGCGCTGGAATTCCTCAAGGGCACCGGTGTGAAGATCGGTTGTGTGACCAACAAGGCGAGTGAGTTCACCCTGCCAATCCTGAAAGATCTGGGTATCAGTGAGTATTTCGAGACGGTGCTGTGCGGCGATATGGTCGAACGTAAAAAGCCGGATCCGATGCCACTGCTGCAATCTGCCGAAAAACTCGGTGTGGCAGCGCAGGCGTCGATGATGATTGGCGACTCCATGAGTGATGTCAAGGCGGCACGTGCGGCTGAGTTCTCCATCGTGTGTATGTCATATGGCTACAACCATGGTGAAGATATTCGCGACTACGATCCTGATGCGGTGATCGATTCTATGGCTGAAATCAAGGATGTCGTCAGCTGGTAGTCTGCATCAGGGCCTCAATATTCGACCTGAATATTCGGCTTTAATATTCATCTAACTTGTTCTAATATCGCCCCATGAACTTTTTTTCCAGGCAGAACAACGAGGCGAATAAACACTGGCGATGGTGAAGCGCAATGCTTTTACCCCTGATAGTTACCTATATAAGTGTTATCTATAAGTTCGTCTGAGTCGTCAATATTATGTCTGGAAGAAACAATGTCTACTGAAAACCCTTCAACGCTAAACTTCGCTGAAATCAAACAGCAGGGCTTCAACCGTATACCGCTGGTGCGTGAGGTGCTCGCTGACCTCGATACACCGCTGAGTACCTACCTGAAACTGGCTGACGCGCCATATAGCTACCTTTTCGAATCCGTCCAGGGTGGTGAGAAATGGGGGCGTTACTCGATCATCGGTCTGCCCTGTAACAAGGTGATCAAGATCAGTGGTCATACCATTAGTCTTTATGAGGATGATCAGCTGGTCAGCGAAGAGACGGTGGAGGATCCCCTGCAGTGGATCAGTGACTACCAGGCAAAGTTCTCCGTTTATGAAGATGAGAATATGCCGCGTTTCACTGGCGGGCTGGTCGGTTACTTCGGTTACGAGACCGTCGAATACATCGAAAGACGGTTGGCGAGAGACAAGCGTGAAAAGCCGGATCCGCTGCAGACCCCGGACATCCTGCTGATGGTTTCGGAAGAGGTAGTGGTGTTCGATAACCTCTCCGGAAAGCTATACATCATCGTACATATCGATCCTGATGAATCTGATGCTCAGCAAAAGGGCGAAGCTCGCCTTCAGCAGATCGCCGATGGTTTGCGTAACAAGCTGCCTGAACGGCAATCGCACCAGGCGCAAACCATCAACGAAGAAGATTTCGTTTCAGGCTTTACCGAGGATGGATATAAGGCGGCCGTGGACAAGGCGAAGAACTACATCATCGATGGCGACATCATGCAGGTGGTGCTGTCGCAACGCCTTACCATTCCGTTCAATGCGCCACCGCTCGACCTGTATCGTGCATTGCGCAGCCTGAACCCCTCTCCTTATATGTATTACATCGATCTGGGCGATCATCATATCGTTGGTTCGTCTCCCGAGATCCTGGTTCGCCTGGAAGACGGTAAGGTAACGGTAAGACCAATCGCCGGCACCCGGCCGCGCGGTGAGAATGAAGAACAGGATCAGGCGCTGGAGAAAGACCTGCTGGCCGATCCCAAAGAACTGGCGGAACACCTGATGCTGATTGATCTTGGGCGTAATGATGCAGGCAGGGTGAGCAAGACTGCCTCGGTTAAGCTCACAGACAAGATGGTGGTTGAACGCTATTCTCACGTGATGCATATTGTATCCAATGTGACCGGTGAGCTGGATGAAAATCTGGATGCGATGGATGTGCTGCGTGCGACTTTCCCGGCGGGTACGGTCAGCGGAGCACCCAAGATCCGTGCCATGGAGATCATCGATGAGCTGGAACCGGTGAAGCGCGGTATCTATTCAGGGGCAGTCGGCTACCTGTCGTGGAACGGCAACATGGATACCGCCATAGCAATCCGCACAGCGGTGATCAAAGATAAGCACCTGTCGATCCAGGCCGGTGCCGGCATCGTCTATGATTCGGTGCCTGATAATGAATGGGCTGAGACGATGAACAAGGCACGTGCCATATTCCGTGCGGTTTCGCTTGCTGAGGCTGGCTTAGATTCGAATCATTAGGCAGTGCATAGGACAAGGGTATAACTGCCGCGTGATAACGATCTACGGGAGCCTGACATGTTAAAAAGCTTCGTCGTTCTGCTGCTGTGCCTGGTATCGTCGCCGGCAACATATGCACGAGTAACTGCAGAACAGATCGCGATCATCGTCAATACGAATGATCCGGATAGCAGAAAGACGGCTGATTATTATCGCGAACAGCGCGGTATACCCGAGGGCAATATCATCGAAATCGAATTGCCGGTTGGCAGCAATGTGATAAACGGTGAAACCTTCAGGCGGATTTACCCGCGGGTGATAGAGCAGACACCGGCTGATGTGCAATATTATGCCCTGGCCTGGAGTAGACCTTTCAAGGTCGGCTGCATGTCGGTGACATCGGCGTTCGCGTTCGGTTACGATAAAGCGTTTTGTGCCAAGGGCTGTAAACCGACCCGCTTGAGCGCGTATTACAATTCGAACAGTGAAAGGCCGAAGCATGAGCTGGGCATTCGACCGAGCATCATGCTGGCTGGCAGCTCGCTGGAACAGGTTTATGCGATGATCGACCGCGGTGTAGCTGCAGACGGTAGCCTGGTGGAGGATAAATCAGAGGCAACGGCTTACCTGGTGAGCACTAGCGACAGGAATCGTAACGTGCGCTCACGACGATACAGGGTGATCATGGAGTTGCTGGCTGACGACATCAATATCGAACAGATCGACAGCAATATATTAAAAGATCGCGATGATGTGCTGTTCTATTTCACCGGTCTCAAGGATGTGAAGGCGATCGACAGCAATTCGTATCTGCCGGGTGCTATCGCCGATCATCTTACTTCGGGCGGGGGAAGGCTGTTCGGTGGTCGACAGATGAGTATTTTACGTTGGCTGGATGCCGGCGTTACCGCGAGTTATGGGACAGTGGTCGAGCCCTGTGCGTTCACCCAGAAATTCCCTAACCCGGGAATCGTGATCGAACGTTATACTCAGGGGGAGTCGTTGATCGAAGCCTACTGGAAGAGCGTGGCCTGGCCGGGACAGGGTGTGTTCGTCGGTGAGCCGATGGCTGCGCCCTATAGCGATGAACCTGGCCATTTGATCGAGACTGATAATATAGAGACTGACACGAAGTAGAACAACCATGCTATTGATGATTGATAATTACGATTCGTTTACCTACAACCTGGTGCAGTACCTGGGAGAACTGGGTGCGGACGTGGAAGTGCATCGTAATGACGAGATTACGGTCGAAGAGATCGAAGTTAAACAACCCGAGAGAATCATGATCTCGCCGGGGCCATGTACCCCGGACGAAGCGGGTATCTCGATGGCTGCAATCAAAGCGTTTGCCGGCAAGGTGCCGATTCTGGGTGTCTGTCTTGGTCACCAGAGTATCGGTCAGGTCTTCGGTGGCAAGATCGTGCATGCAAAAGAGATCATGCATGGTAAGACGTCGAGCATCTATCACAAGAACGAGCATGTCTTTAAAGGGCTGAGCAATCCTTACACTGCGACGCGTTACCATTCACTGGTGATCGAGAAAGAGTCGCTGCCTGACTGTCTGGAGATCACAGCCTGGACCGAGACAGAGAGCGGTGAGATCGATGAGATAATGGGGGTGCGTCACAAGACACTGAACGTGGAAGGTGTACAGTTTCATCCGGAGTCGATATTGACCGAGCATGGATACGACCTGTTAAGTAACTTTTTGAAATCTTGATCTGCAAAGCGACTGGTTTTGAGACTACCGGTTTTAATAGTAACAGGCGCATAATATTAGTTTTGGTCAAATAACAATACGGGATTAGTTATGTCGATAACAATGCAAGAGGCGATCAAAGCCGCGACAGAAAAACGTGATCTTACCGCTGATGAGATGAGCGAGACCATGCGTCTCATCATGACGGGCGAGGCGACACCGGCACAGGTCGGCGGCTTCCTCATCGGTCTGCGTATGAAAGGTGAGACCATCGATGAGATAGCCGCGGCAGCGGGCGTGATGCGTGAGTTGGCCAGCAAGGTCGACGTCGACAAGACAAACCTGGTCGATACCTGCGGAACCGGTGGCGATGCATCCGGCAGTTTCAATATATCCACTGCCAGCGCGATCGTCGTCGCAGCAGCGGGTGGTAAGGTCGCCAAGCATGGTAACCGCTCAATCAGCAGTAAGTCTGGCAGTGCTGATGTACTGGAAACAGCCGGCGTTAATCTCGAGCTGAGTCCTGAACAGGTGGCCGAATGCGTCAACGAGATCGGTGTCGGCTTCATGTTCGCGCCGTTACACCACAGTGCAATGAAACATGCCATCGGCCCGCGCAGGGAGATGGCGGTACGTACGATCTTCAATGTTCTCGGTCCACTGACCAATCCGGCCGGTGCGCCGAACCAGGTGCTGGGTGTGTTCAGCAAGGACCTGGTCGAACCACTGGCGCATGTGCTGAAACGGCTGGGAAGCAATCATGTGCTGGTGGTGCATGCGGATGATGGTATGGACGAGATCAGTATCGCCTCGCCGACCTTCGTCGCCGAACTGAAAGATGGCGAAGTCAGCAGCTACACCATCCAGCCCGAAGATTTCGGCATGTCTCGCGCCGAGCTGTCACAGATCCATGCCGATGATTCTGCTCACAGCCTGGAGATCATCCGTGGCGTGTTCGAGAACACAGATGGCCCGGCAAAAGATATCGTCTGCCTGAACGCAGGGGCCGCGATCTATGTCGCCGGTCTGGCACCGACGCTGGCGCAGGGTATCGAGACCGCGCAGCAGGTCATCGCCGACGGTCTTGTTAACCAGAAGCTGGAACAGCTGATCAGCAAGACCAATTCGTATTAGTAACCTTCCTCACCCCTGAACTGAGTAAACTGAAAACAAGCATGAGCAGTAATCCGCCAGATATCTTAGTCAAGATCCTCGATCGTAAAAAACAGGAGATCGAGGAACGCTCTGCGAACGTCACTATCGACGACCTGAAAATCAAGTGTGAGCATGCCGATGCAGTGCGCGGATTTATCAACTCGATAGAGCGTAAGATCAGTGATGGTAAGCCGGCGATCATTGCAGAGATAAAAAAAGCTTCACCGAGCAAAGGGGTGCTGCGTGAAGACTTTAAACCGGCTGAGATTGCCAAAAGCTATGCCGAACACGGTGCAGCATGCCTGTCGATCCTCACAGACAGGGATTATTTTCAGGGGCACGAGGAGTACCTGATGCAGGCGAGAGTATCGTGCGAACTGCCTGTTATCCGTAAGGATTTCATCATCGATCCCTACCAGGTCTATGAAGCGCGCGCGATAAGTGCAGACTGCATCCTGCTCATCGTCTCGGCGCTTGATGATAAAAACCTGCAGTCGCTGTACGAGCTAGCGACAGAGCTCGGCATGGATGTGTTGATGGAAGTGCATGATAAGGACGAGATGCAGCGTGCACTTAGGACAGGTGCACGCCTGATCGGTATCAACAACCGCAACCTGCGCAACTTCGAAACCTCGCTGGATACCACGCTTTCGATGCTCGATATGGTGACAGACGAGCATATCCTGGTGACCGAATCAGGTATCCATACAAAGGATGATGTACGGTTGATGCGTGAAAATAATGTGAATGCCTTCCTCGTCGGTGAAGCGTTCATGCGTGCCGATGATCCCGGTGAGAAGCTGGCAGAGCTTTTTTATTCTTGATTGTTTTTTTAACCGCAGAGACGCGGAGGCGCAGAGAAAAAATAGTTATTAGAGTGATTTCTTATATGGCAGTGTAATCTCGAACGAATGTGAGAGATCTATTCCAGCTATCAGGATTTCTCACATTCGTTCGAAATGACAACAATCTAAAGAGGTGCGCCATAGAAAAAGCCTCTGTGTCTCAGCGTCTCTGTGGTAAAATCATTATCTAACGCGTACCGAAGACCACGATAGTCTTACCATGTGCGGTGATGAGGTCTTCTTCTTCCAGTTCTTTTAGTACACGTCCTGCCATCTCGCGCGAACATCCCACCATCTTGGCCAGGTCCTGCCGGGTGATCTTTATCTGCATGCCATCCGGGTGTGTCATCGCATCCGGTTCGTTGCTCAGCTCGAGCAGGCAATGGGCGATACGACCTTTGACGTCGAGGAAGATCAGGTCGCGAACCTTCATGCTGGTCTTCTTCAGGCGGTTAAATATCTGGCCGGTCAGCAGGAACATCACGGCGGGGTCCTGGTTGACGATCTGTTTGAACTGTAGGTAACTGATCTCGGCGATGATGGAGTCAGTACGGGCGATGACGCGTGCGGTACGCTTTCCATCTTCCCCGGTATCGAATTCGAACAGGCCGACTTCGCCGAAGAAGTCACCCTGGTTGAGCTGTGCAAGAATAATTTCTTCACCGTTATCACTTTCAGCCAGTACGCTAACTGAACCCTCGATGATATAGTAAAGACTGTTGGATATATCGCCTTCGTGGATGATGATTTCCTTCGCCTTGTACGACTTGCGATGAGAAAATTTCAGCAGGTTTTCCAGTGAAGGGTTTAGTGTAGGAATTTCTCTGACGATGCTCATTGTTTTGCCGGTAGTATTCCATGTCCATAAGATACAGTAGATAATACACAACAAGTTTCGATTAAAAAAGAAATCCGCCGAAATCATCATAATGACTTTTTGCGCCGGATTGTAATTAGAATATTTGTAGTTAAAACAATTGGCAATAAGGATGAACAATGAATGTTAACAATAAAGGGTTGCCGTCATGAAAGCAGTCGTTAAGTGGTTAGATAATATGTCCTTCGTCGGTGAGTCTGAGAGCGGACACTCGGTGGTGATGGATGGCCCACCTGAAAGCGGTGGGCGAAATATGGGCGTCAGGCCGATGGAGATGGTGTTGCTTGGTATGGGGGGGTGTACTGCTTTCGATGTGGTGATGATACTGCGACGTCAGCGCCAGGCTATCACCGACTGTCATGTTGAACTGTCAGCCGAACGTGCCGATGAGGTGCCCAAGGTATTTACCAGGATACATGCGCACTACGTGGTGAAGGGTAAGGATCTTGATGAGAAGAAGGTGGCGCGTGCTGTTGATATGACGGCCGAAAAATACTGCTCGGTATCGATCATGCTGGCCAGGAGTGTCGACGTGACACATGACTTCGAGATCGTTGAAGAAGATCAGGGCTGACCAAGAGTCAGTACTGATCAACTGCCATGAATGATCAACATCCAGAACCGAGCAATGGCAAGCTGATATGTTAATCCAGTCATATTGAATAAGCGCTGCCGGAATTAACCTGTGCTGAAAGAGTCTAGCCAGATAAATCCAGTCAGAATAAACAAGAGCAAATATGTCTCAAACTGAAAATCAAACTGCCACCAATACTGCGGATGAAAATCCAGCTGATAAACATCCGGTAAATGCGCAGTTCGATGAACTATGTCAGCAGTTTTACCGTTCATGGTTTCGTTATCATCCGGAAGCGGCAGTCGATGTCGGTGTCTATGATTATGCCGACCAGCTGCGAAGCTATGAGCATGATGATATCGGTGCGCTTATCGCGCTGGATCAGAAGATGCTGTCTGCGCTGGACGAACTTAACCTTGGTAATCTTGATGAAAGCAGGCAGGTCGATTGCCGGATCATCCGTGGTGCACTTGCTGTAGAACTGCACGACCTGGAAGAAAATGACTGGCGTTATCGAAACCCGCTGGATTATATACCGGTGAATGCCATCTACCAGTTGATGATCCATCCGGGCGGCAAGGTGCATCAAGCGATCGAGAAACGACTCGAGAGCATCCCTGAGTACCTGCGTGGTGCGAAGCTCATGCTGTCGCAGTTTCCAGAGCGTGTCGTCCCAGAGTGGACTGAAGCAGCAAGGGATATGGCGCTCAGCGGTTATGGTTTTATACGCAATCTTGGTAAGCATCCGCTGATGGCAGCCAGGTTTGCCAATCCTGCAAGATTGCAGCCGCTGTATGACGCGGCATCCGCGGCGTTGAAAGACTTTGCCAGCTACCTCGACAAAGAGGTGCTGCCGCAGGCCGAAGGGAAGTTCGCTTCCGGACACTACCGTTTTAACCGGCTGCTCAATGAAAGACACTTCCTGGCGACGGATGAAGATAAGATGCTTGGCTTCGGCAAGCGACTCGCAGCAGAGACTGAGAAAGCGTTGTTGCGGCAGAGCAAGGTGATCTGTGGTGAAGAGGATGTAGCTAAAGCGCTGGCGAAAGTGAGCTCAAAGCACCCTGAGGCGTCTCACCTGCTCGAGACATACCGCAACAAGATGCAGGCAGCTCATGCCTGGCTCGAAAAAGCCGATATCGTTACCCTGCCGGTGAAACAGTCTCTCAAGGTTCAGCAGACGCCGGTGTTCATGCGTGATGTCATTCCTTTCGCCGCATATGAGCCGCCGATGCCCAATGATGAAGAGCAGCGTGGACTCTATTACGTCACTACGGTTGAAGATGAGACGCTATTGGCAGAACACAATCACTTCAGTATCGATCTTACTTCGGTGCATGAGGCTTTCCCGGGTCACCATCTTCAGTTCGTCATCGCAAATCAGCAGACGGCTGATAATGTGACGCGATTGATCAACGCATCGGCCAGCATGTACGAAGGCTGGGCGTTGTATTGTGAACAGCTGGTCTTCGAGCAGGGCTTGTATGACGAGCAACAACATCACTTCATCATGTTGCGCGATCGCCTGTGGCGCGCTTTGAGAATCATCATCGACGTGAAGATCCACACCGGTCAGATGACGCTGGCGCAGGCGGCGGAACTGCTGGTAGAAAAACTCGGTTTCGATCTGTCACAGGCGAAATCCGAAATCGCCTGGTACAGCAGTTCAGCGGCTACGCCACTGTGCTACGCTGTCGGTCGCGAGATCATCCTGAGGGCGCGTGACAGGGTCGATGTCTCTGATAAAGAAAAATTAAAAGCCTTTCATGACCGGCTTTTGTCCCAGGGCTCAATCGCATTACCGCTGATTATCGAAACAGTCTTCGGCGAAGAGGTCTGGCAGTCTGTACGTGACGAGATATTTACGGTTGAATAGTTTGGGCTGGCTAAATCAGGCTGACTAAGCCGGGTCAACTAAGCTGGCAACAGTGGCCACGAGGAGAGTAAGTTGGTCTACCCGATCGTTGTTTGATTATCGATTTATTGTGGTTTACAGGTAGTAAGCCGTGCCGGTCATGACTTTTGACATCGCTGCCATCAGTGTCTTCACCGGTGGCGGCAGCTCAGCAGCACCGTGATCGATGGCTGTGGTCGCATGTTTCAGCTCATCGACTTTCATCTGCTCCAGGATGGCGCGGCTCCTCAGGTCACCGCCCGGCAGCTGGTTGAGGTGTGAATCCAGGTGTTTTACTACCTGGTGTTCGGTTTCGGCCAGGAAGCCCAGGTTCCACTTGTCTCCTATCGCGCCGGCAAAGGCACCGATAGCGAATGAACCGCCGTACCACAGAGGATTCAACAGGCTGGTGTGGCTGCCCAGCTCATCGAGGCGGTTTTTAGTCCAGTCCAGGTGGTCGTTTTCTTCCAGCGCTGCTTCCCGCAGTTTCTCTTTGACCTCCTGGTTTCGAGAGGTCAGCGACTGTCCCTGGTATAGCGCCTGTGCAGACACTTCACCGCTGTGGTTAACTCGCATCAAGCCGGTGATGTGTTTCTTTTCTTCATCAGAGAAATCCGCATCGCTGATATCTTCTGCAGGGTATTTCCTGTGCGTGATGACAGGTTCGCCGAATAAGGTTCGAAGCGCGGTATCGGCGCTCATGATCAGGTTGTCGAAAGGGCTATAACTACGCATTCGTATATATTGATGCTTTCGGCTCGTGCATGCAATATCTCGGAAGATAAAACTTTTCAATGATTGATTGTCAGAATAACAATAATGCCCGCTCTGGATGGAAGCAGGGCGCTATAGGAGATAACACGTGTCATATTACCAGTACCATGTATTTTTCTGTACTAATGCCCGCGAATCGGGCGAGCAATGCTGTGAACAGTGTAATGCGAGCGAGATTCGGGCGTATGCGAAAGCGAGGATCAAGCAGCTGGGGTTATCAGGGCAGGGCAAGGTGAGGATAAATACTGCAGGCTGCCTCGATCGTTGTGAACTTGGCCCGGTTCTGGTGGTCTATCCTGAGGAAACCTGGTACAGCTATCTCGATCGTGAAGATATTGATGAGATTATCGATCGACATCTGATGAAAGGAGAGAAAGTCGAAAGGTTGCTGATCGATTAAGTTATTGAAATATAATGAATATATAAGAATTTGCCGTAATGGGTTTAAATGTAGTTGACAAATTAATAGCTATATTATAATATACTTATATTCATTTTATGCAATTGAATGTTTTTTTCATATTTCCTCCATCCTCCCTTTGGTGGTAATTTTAGCGCGGATCCCCA
>Ga0180435_10006102_pt1 | contig 11567 bp, 9 predicted proteins | sample SS_ome_3_FD_132467 | JGI IMG/M metagenome (GOLD analysis project Ga0180435, IMG submission 132467) | Hypersaline lake sediment archaeal communities from the Salton Sea, California, USA - SS_3_S_1 metaG | ecosystem: Environmental > Aquatic > Non-marine Saline and Alkaline > Hypersaline > Sediment...
AAACCCAATCCGTTGATGATGCGGCACGCTCTGAAGAGACTTAAAACCCCGAGAGAGGCGACAGTCATCATCGGCGACAGAATGGATACCGATATCGTTGCGGGAATTGAGTCGGAGATTGAAACGGTTCTGGTTCTTACCGGGGTTACGAACCATGAAAATATGGATCGATTTGCCTACCGGCCCCATTTTATCCTCGACGGGGTAGGGGATATCGTTCCGGCGAAAGGGTAACTGCCCATATGGATTTGAATTACACAAGCCTCGGTTCGGGAAGACCGCTTCTGATTCTCCACGGGCTTCTCGGTTCAAGAATTAATTGGCTGGGGATGGGAAAACGGCTTGCCGAAGGGTACGCAGTCTACCTTATTGATCTGCGCAACCACGGTCTTTCTCCCCATTCGGACGATATGAGCTACCCCCACATGGCTGCTGACATTGAGAAGTTTATCCGTTCCCGCGGCCTGGAAAGCCCCGTACTCATGGGACACTCCATGGGCGGCAAGGTTGCCATGGAATGCGCTCTAGCATATCCGGATAGTGCGGATGCTCTCATCGTGCTGGATATTGCTCCAAAATCATATCCCCCGACACATGAGAATGTTTTTACCGCCCTGCTGCGGCTTGACGTGGAGCAGATCAGCTCACGAAAGGATGCCGATGATGTGCTGAAAAAAGCGATACCCGATAAGTTGCTGCGGCTTTTTCTCCTGAAGAATTTAAAGAGGGATGAGGAGGGGGGCTTCCACTGGCAGGTAAATATCAAAGCGCTGGCCACCCATTATGATAAAATATGGGCCGGAATCGAGCAGGGAAGAGTATATAAAAAGGACACGCTGTTCATCCGGGGAGGCGAGTCCTCCCTCGTGCTGGATGAGGATATGCCTGCATTAAAGACCATGTTCCCGGGAGTCATTCTGGAGACGATAGAGGGCGCGGGCCACTGGCTTCATACCGACAAGCCGGAGGAGACACTGAAAATAGTGCGGGAGTTTCTCCGCTGACCTGTTTTTCCGATTGAAACCATATGGGCGATATTGACTCCCTGTCCGGGAGATCATACAATCTTTTTCTATGCAGATCGAGCTGAAAGGCGTCCTGAAAACAGATATCGGCCGGGATCGAGTTGCCCTGGATTTGGAAGGCACCATTTCCCTGGATGAACTGAAGGCAATGCTGGGAATCGATCCGGGAATACCGGTGGTTGCCTGCATTGGCAAAAACCATTTGAAATCGACGTATCAATTCGATAATTCCGATTCTGTTGCGCTGCTCCCCGTTGTGGCGGGGGGATGAAAGGAGAGGAATATGAGTGAAACTGCGCGGAAAGGAATATCACCGGTATGGGGAAGAGTTACCGATATCCTCATGGAGCGGGGAGAAGGGGCATACCTGTACGGCAGTGACGGCAGGCAGTACCTGGATTTTACCTGTGGAATCGGCGTTACCAATACCGGTCACTGTCATCCGAAGGTTGTCGAAGCCATTCAAAAGCAGGCTGAAAAGCTGATTTTCGGGCAGCTGAATATAATGTATCATCAGCCGGTATTCGATCTTATCGAAGAGCTGCAGACGATTGTACCTTCCTCTTTAGGCCACTTCTTTTTTTCCAACAGCGGTTCTGAAGCTGTTGAAGGAGCGGTGAAACTGGCCAAGCAGGTAACAGGAAGGCCGAATGTAATTGTTTTTCAGGGGAGTTTTCATGGCCGAACTCACCTGACCATGGCAATGACAACCAGTAAAACCATTTACCGAACCAGGTATCAGCCTTTAGTGCCGGGTATTTTTGTCAGTCCCTATCCTTACTCATACTATTACGGATGGAGTGATGAAGAAACCCTGGAGTTTTCACTCCGGGAACTGAAACGGCTGCTGAAATCCCAAACAGCTCCGGACGAAACCGCATGTATTGTCGTGGAGCCGGTACTTGGTGAAGGTGGATATGTTGTGCCTCCGCCCGGATTTCTGAAGGCCCTGCGGTCTCTGTGCGATGACCACGGTATTCTTCTGATTGCCGACGAGATACAGTCGGGATTCGCCCGAACCGGGAAAAACTTTGCCGTTCAGCACGAGGGGGTGGATCCTGACATCATGACAATGGCCAAGGGACTGGCCTCGGGTATGACGCTTTCCTGTATTGCTTATCGAAAAGAGTATTCCGATAAGTGGCTTACCGGGAGTCACGGCGGCACCTACGGGGGTAATCCGGTTGCCTGCGCGGCGGCGGCGGCAACCATACAGGTTATCAAGGATGAAAAACTGGATGTGAACGCAGCGGAGAGGGGTTTTCAGCTTTTATCAGGATTGGGAGAACTGCAGAAGGAATTTTCGGGAATTGGAGAGGTGAGGGGAAAAGGGCTGATGATTGCCACGGAGTTCACGAAAAACGGGGAGCCCGACCCGGACAGGGCGAAGGAAGTCACAAAAACGGCTCTCGAGAAGGGCTTACTCCTCCTTACCTGCGGAACATTCGGAAATGTCGTCCGCTGGATACCGCCCCTCATTGTAACGGAAAAACAGATTGACGACGGATTAGGAATTTTCCGGGAAGCGCTGAAGGAAAAAGCTAGGTAAACTTAAGAACACTGATTATCACCGCCGCCGCAGTTGCGGTGAATCCGAAAGACCAGATCATGAATTGAAACATTCTGGATGATAAATTCTCCAGCCGCCCGGAAACGCCGTTTACCTGGCCAAACATCTGTTCAAAGCGTTTGTCTACCTGCTCAAATCGTTTTTCTAACAGTTCGAAATGTTTGTCCACCTGCTCAAACCGCTTGTCCACCTGCTCAAATCGTTTTTCTAACAGTTCGAAATGTTTGTCCACCTGCTCAAACCGTTTATCCACCTGCTCGAAGCCCTGTTTCATCAATTCCCGCTGGTTTTTCAGCTCCTCTTCAACGCGGACGATTCTCTCACCAAGTTCAATCGGGTAGAGAAACCCTGCCGGCCCGGACTGTTTTTCCGAAAGCCAGGTATTCAGATGGGTTTTAACATATTCCCCAATTTGTTCCAGTTGGCGGTCTTCCAAAGTCATACTCATCCCCTGCTCCCTTGAGTTTAATACTCTTCACTTCTAATAACAAGAGAATGGCGCTGCTGATTTCAGGATGTGCCCGTTTATCTGAATAATCTACATTAAATTATTGTTTTTCGAATCCTCGCATCCGGTAGTAGCCGTCCACCAATTCCTGGAACTTTTTCTTTTCCAGGATGTAACCTTTTTTTCCTACCTTGTTATTGAAAAACCACTCAGGTAGAAAATCCTCTTCCGGGTTCATCCCCTCCCGGAGATTAAATTCCCGGATGGTCAGGGCGATCCGTTTGGCGACGGCTTTCAAGCCGGTTTCGTCTGTTTCGAGCCCCATTGTGCATTTGAGAATTGTAGCCAGTTCGTCCCAGTAGATCATGTCCCTGTAAAACCGGCAGAGAACCAGGGTGTCGTAAATGGTAATCCGGTCTTCATATTCCAGGAGCATTTCCACCTTGCCTTCATTGCTCTGAGGATCGATGAGGCCGGCCAGTTCGGGCTTATAGAAGGTGGAGCGGAGGTGGCAGGCGCCTCTGTCGGAAATGGCATATCCCAAACCCATCCCCTGCAGATAACGAGGATCATAACCGGGGGGTTCCAGCCCCTTCACATGGATTGCCCGGTCTTCCATTTTGAGTTCGGCAGCAGCGGCACGGCTTCCATCAGCGAAGAGAGCTCCCACTCCCTCTTTGTAGACGATCATTTTCAGGAGTTCGGCGATTCTATCAACCTGGTTATAATCGATAGGAAAGTCGATTTTTCCGGCCTTTGATGCCTCGATGGCGAAGGCGGTTATATTGCCGGCGGAGATAGTATCGATTCCCAGACGATCACACAGGTCATTCAGAAAGGCGATTTCCCTTATGTCATCCACCAGGTTCAAGCCGCCGAATACATTGATAGTTTCGTATTCAGGACCGTCAAGTTCCAGCCCCTCATGCCTGCCGTCCAGGACGGTAGTGTTTCTCACGCAGGCGATAAAGCAGTAGAGACAGGAACGGGGTTTCACCTTGCATGTGGTGTGAAGGGCTTCAGCATTGATTTTTTCCACGTGATCCACGGTTCCTTCCGTCCAGTAGCGGGCGGGGAATGCGTCGACCTTGGTTGTAAGGTTAACAACCAGCGGGGTCCCGTTGGCGTGGTAGGCCCTGGTGCTGGCGTGGTCTCTCCCTTCCTTGAGGCGGAACTTCCGGTAATCCTGGAGAAGATCCGGATCATGGGCTTCCTTGCTTACATCTCCGATAATCACCAGGGCTTTTATTTTTTTGCTCCCCAGAACGGCGCCGGCGCCGGCTCTCCCGGCACACCTCCCGAAATCGTTATTAATATAGGCGAATTTCACCAGGTTTTCACCGGCCGGACCTATTGTCAGTACCCCGGGCTTTTCTTTTTTATATTCCTGCAGGAGGGATGATTCCGTTTCGAAACTGTCTTTTCCCCGAAGGGAGGAGGCCTCCTTGAACCCTACCGAACCGCTGCGGATTTCGAGATAGCACCAGGATTCGAGGCTCCCTTTAATAACAATCGCGTCATAACCGCACCTGGCGATCTGCAGAAATGCTTTTCCCCCTGAATAAGATTCACAGAATATTCCGGTCTGAGGGGATTTTGTGATGACCACGTAACGGTTGGCTCCCCATATGGGAAAGCCGCATGCCGGGCCGGTGAGAAAGAGTATATGATTTTCGGGAGACAGTGGATCAACCCCAGGGGGATTTTTGTCCAGGAGAAGCCTGGCTCCCAATCCTTTTCCTCCGAGATATTCTTTGTAATAATTTTCAGGAATTTCCTCTTCAAGAAAGCTTTTCGCTGAGAGGTCAATCTCTAAAAGTTTGCCGAACATTCCCTTCATGTATGCCTCCGAACTTTACCTGTCATATCATAGTAGAAGAACTTTGCCATAGATTGCAAGAATAAAAAAGAAGGGATATTCTTTTATTAATATGAATGAAGTTGAATTGAGAGGGACGAGTATCATAGCCGGGAAGTACACCGAAGGCGGGGGGAAGAGCTTCACTGCTTTCAATCCTGTTAAAAAGCGGACACTGGCGCCATCTTTTTATGAAGCTTCCGTCAGGGAGTTGTCTTGGGCGGTTGCTGCTGCCGCAGAAGCCTTCCCGGTCTATTCCAGGGTGACCGGGAAAGATCGAGCCGCCTTTCTGGAATGTATCGCAGGCCAGCTGGAGAAAAACAAGGCAGACCTCGTTTCCCGATGCATGGAGGAGACGGGATTGACTGAACCCCGCCTGGAAGGGGAATTGGGACGGACGACAGGACAGATCCGAATGTTCGCCGAATTAATACGGGAAGGTTCCTGGGCGGATGCCCGGATTGATACAAATGTAGCGGATATTCGGAGTATGCTCATTCCCCTGGGCCCGGTTGCGGTTTTCGGAGCTTCCAATTTTCCGCTGGCATTTTCAACAGCCGGGGGCGACACCGCCTCCGCGTTGGCAGCAGGATGTCCGGTTGTGTTTAAGGGGCACCCGGATCATCCCGGAACATGTGAAATCGCGGGAGAAGCGATAAGCAGGGCACTAAAAATAACCGGTATGCCGGAAGGGGTATTTTCACTGCTCCAGGGAAAGGAGCATCAATTGGGCATCGACCTGGTTGGAAGACGGGAAATAAAAGCAGTCGGGTTTACCGGCTCTTTGAAAGCGGGAAGGGCGCTCTTCAACGCCGCCGCCGGAAGGGAGGAACCGATACCGGTATACGCGGAGATGGGAAGCTTGAATCCTGTAATTCTTCTGCCCCGGGCACTTTCTAAAAGGGGTGATAAGATTGCCGAAGGGCTTGCAGGCTCGTTAAGCCTCGGTACGGGTCAATTCTGTACGAACCCGGGGCTGGTGATTCTTGTTGGGAAGGATTCTCTCGACGGTTTTCGGAACCTGCTTTCAGAAAAACTTTCTTCACTATCACCGGGAATAATGCTCAGCAGAAAAGCCATTTCCTCCTACATAAAAGGAGTTGAGGCAGTTTCCTCATTGGAGGGGGTTGAAGTCGAATGGGCAGGCAATGGCCCGGGATCCGGGGAGGAGATGACCGGGTATGGATGCGTGATTACCGCGACACCTGAAGCTTTCCTGTGCTCACCCCCATTACAGAAGGAAATATTCGGACCTGCGACTGTCCTTGTCCAGGTCGGGGATGAAAAAGAGCTGATTAGTGCCCTCATGAAGACAGGAGGCCAGCTGACAGTTACGTTTCATCACGAAGGCGACGATTTGAAACAATTCAGCGGTCTGGTGGAAGCAGCTGAACAAATCGCCGGCAGGATCATCTTCAACGGATTCCCTACCGGGGTAGAGGTGTGTCACGCTATGCACCATGGCGGCCCATACCCGGCATCAACCGATCTCCGATCAACTTCAGTAGGTACCCGAGGGATCAGCCGGTTTGCCCGGCCGGTATGTTTTCAGAATGCCCCTGAAGCTGTACTTCCTAAAGAACTTTGGGACGATAATCCCCTGGGTATCCGGAGGCTGGTTAACGGGGTATGGGTAGAGCTGTAGACGAAGTAATAAAAACCAGACTATATTAATTCGGCGCATGAAACCCTTAACATTTTCGTTCTTACGTAACCAGATAGTTGGGATTGATTCCTTTTTTGATACTCCCTTCGGCAAGCGATTGATGGTGTACTGCGACTATACCGCCTCGGGTAGATGCCTGAAATTCATAGAGAATTATATAATGCGTCTCCAGAGGATCTATGCCAACACTCACACCGAAGATGACATAACCGGGCGGAACATGTCCCACCTGCTGAAAGAGGCGGAGGAGAAAATCAAAATATCTGTGAACGCCGGAGAAGGCGGCAAGCTGATCGCGTGCGGTTACGGGAGTACCGCGGCAATAGACAAGCTGCAGCAGATTGTGGGTGTCAGGTTGCCTCCGGCCACGAAAGCCCTGTTGTTGTCCATATTCCAGACTGATATAGAAGCAGGATCCATCGAAGAGCTTATTACATCCACACAACCGGTGGTGTTTATAGGAGAATACGAGCACCATTCCAACGAGCTTTCATGGAGAGAAGGGCTTGCTGCTCTCGTAAAGGTTCGGCTGAACGATGATGGGATGCTTGATCTTCAACACCTGGAAGAACTGCTTTCTGATCCCCGGTTCGAGGGGAGGATGAAAATCGGATCATTTTCAGCTGCCTCAAATGTTACCGGCATAATCTCTTCTGTATACGATATAGCTGTCCTCCTGCACAAATACGGCGGGATTGCGTGTTTCGATTACGCGGCCAGTGCACCCTATGTGCCTATAGATATGAATCCGCCCTCCGGCCCTGACGAGGATCCCTCCCTGGACGCGGTGTTTATCTCACCCCACAAGTTCCTGGGCGGGCCCGGGTCAGTAGGTGTTTTGGTATTCAATCAGCGGCTTTATCATACTGAATTGCCTCCCAGTTTGAGCGGGGGGGGTACTGTGGATTACGTGGGGAAAGAGAGCCATGACTACATCCCGGATATCGAAGAGCGGGAAAAAGCCGGGACCCCAGGTGTCCTCCAGACCATGAAGGCGGCTCTGGCATTTATGGTAAAGGAAGGGATAACAACCAGGAAAATACTCCAAAGAGAACACGTCCTCGTTGAACGTGCCATGGCCCGCTGGAAGAGTCATCCCGGTATCACTATCCTGGGGAATCCCGATCCGTCCAGGCGGATTGCCGTGGTCTCCTTTACAATAGCCGATCCCCTGGGGCGAACTCTTCATCCAAAGTTCGTAACCGTGCTGCTGAATGATCTTTTCGGTATACAATCCAGGGCAGGATGTTCCTGCGCAGGTCCCTACGGTCATTATCTTTTAGGTATTGAAGAACCGCTGTCGGAACGGTACCGCCAATTCGTCAGGAAAGGTTACGCCGGTATTAAGCCGGGGTGGTGCCGGGTAGGATTCCATTACGTAATGGATGACCATGAGGCTGAGTACATCATTGAGGCTGTGGAGTTTATCGCCTCTTCCGGCTACCTTTTCCTGCCGCTCTACCATTTTGATCTTCACACGGGGATGTGGTCTTACCGGGACTGGGAACAGGAACAGGAACCATTTGAACTTTCCTCGGCGCTGGACCAGGCCGACAGTTCCTGCAGCGAACTTCCTCCGGATGTACGGGAACGGCTTTACAGAACGTATCATGATGAGGCGGTAAAGGCGGCGAACATGTTGAAAGAGAAGGGAAGTGTGAAGGGAAAAGAGCTGGAGGGGGAACTTGGGGAGCTTCAATTTTTCACCCTTCCCGATAACGGTTCACAGTAGTAAAAAAAATGAATATAATGCCTCCAGTATGAAAAACCTGCTTTCTTTTCGAAGCTCTCTTTGTATTGCATTTCTGATGGTTTCCGGAGGACTCCTGCTGACAGCTGACGACAGTACCGGCGGTCGTGATGAATCCTATTTCTGGGACAACCCACTTGAAATTGAGGTAAAGGGCACGGATATGGCTTTTACCGACGAGATTTTCACTAATGTTCGGAATCAGAATATTTTCTTTATGACCCGTTTCAACAATGGATGGGTTTTTATGACCAGCTATTTCGGTTTCAGGACACGGAGTGGATTTATCGACCGCTGGGGAATTTATGTTGTCGTTACCGACCCGGAAGGGAACCAGCATTTTACCACCCATGAAATAAAGCGGCGGGACATTCGATTCGCCGGGAATCGCCTTTATATAACAGATGGTCAGAATTCAATCGAAGGAGGGGGGATGTACTACCGGGTGAAATACGACATGCCCGGTTTCTCCTGTGACCTGGTCTACCGCAATATCCTCCCTCCCTGGAAGCCTGGAGACGGCATGGAATATTTTTCTGACGACGGTGAAGTATACGAGATGCGTACTGTCAACTGTCCCTGGGCGGATGTAACCGGAACCATGACTGTAGATGGGGATGAAATGAACGTGGTTGGTGAGGGATACAGTGAGTTTTCTCTGCTCATTATTCCCTTCAGGTTTATGAATCCCGCGCTCCATGCAATCAGGGTATTCAGCCCCGACGGAACGCCAAAGGATGAGCGATGGCACCTGGGCATTCTCGATTACATCAACCATGACCATTGGGGGGGGGATCGGTTCCCCCGTCTCATACTCGGTCATGGCAATGAATTTGTCATCACAACGAAAGATTATACAATCCAGGAGCTGGACTGGGCACCTGCACCAGGCACTCCCTGGGAGTTTCCCCGGAGGCTGGAAATCTCATACAGGAAAAACGGGTATGTTTTCGAGGGCACCTACCGGTCCCACATGATTTTCAATATCACCGATATTTTTGATGAAATCCCGGAGTTCATTCAGGAGTTTCTTCTGCTGTTTATGTCCCGACCCGTCTATATCCGAAACCTGGGAGAATTTGAAGGTTCTCTTATTACCCCGGATGGAAGACTGCACAGGCTGCATCTTTACGGACCCTACGAATACCTGTTGACGAAATAGGGGAGAGAGCCCGCGTCACGCCCCTAGAGTGAACCCCTGTAAGCTTCAATTAATTCCGGCTCAATTTCCAGCTCTTCCAGCTTTTCGATAGTAGGCCGCCCCAGCTTGTCCCAGCCCCGGATTGTGTAGTATTCCTCAATCGCCATGGAGAACGCTTCGTGCGTCATGGGGATATCCTTCGGCGGACCATCCTTTAAGAGTTCTTTGAAGAACCGTTCTGGAAGGGTGTCCTCTTTCCGGGTGAACCCCGCCATAACATTGTACATCCGCTGGAGGTTGAAAATTCTTTCCCCTGCTTTATTAACTTTTTCCGCCGGCCACTCGCCGCCGTATGTTGCCTCGTAGAGTTTGCCCAGTGTTTCGCTGGAAACAGGCCAGAAATCGCATACACCCATTGAGAACTTCGCGAACTGGGCGTCCTGCATATCAGCCACCAGCCGGGCTTTCCCTTCAAAAGTAAACGGATTCAGTTCCCCCCATGCCTCCTCCGCAATTGGATAGGCTGTCATGTGGCACCCCCCCCGGGGAGCCGTCGCGTAGGCAATGCCCATAGCCCAGGAACCCCGGGGATCATAGCCGGGCAATTCCATTCCCTTGACCTGCATGGCAAATTCGGTTCCGCCGTACTTTTCAGTCAGTTGTTTCGACCCCTTTGCCGCTTCTTTCCCCTTCCCGGTACAAGCGGAAATATCTTTGATAAGTGAGAGGGCTTTTTCCGTTTCGCCGAACCTGATGCCGAAATCATGAATCTTCTTTTCCGTCAGTTCCATCATACAGGCAATAACACCGCCGGTGGAAATGGTATCCAGGCCCAGATCGTCACACAGGGCGTTTATTTCAATCAGTTTCGCTCTGCTGCTGTTACCGATGGAAGAGCCGCAGAGGGCGATTGATTCGTACTCCGGTCCTTCAACCCGGGCGTGCCCGTCCACAACATAATTGCCGCAGGAAATGCCGCAGGAAAAGCAGGCTTTTTTATTGGTACGAACCGATTTGAAGGATTCCCCGTTGATATTCCTGTATTCCCGGAAGGTTCCTGCCTGAAAGTTTCGCGTGGGAAGCAGTCCTGAATCCTGGCTGTAATCCACAAGGACCGGGGTGCCGAATTCGTAAATCTCGTTATCGTCGGCAATGACGCCATCCTGCTGGTGGATTTCAGCGGCAAGCTTCATGCAGCTTTCAATATCGGGAACCGGAACATCCATCCATCCCCGAAGAGCTACCGCTTTCAGGTTTTTACTCCCGAAAACGGCTCCAACACCGCCCCGGCCGAGTTGACGGTACCGTTCCGCGGAGACACACGAAAAGGGGATCATATTTTCACCCGCCGGACCGATGGCAAGAATTTTACTTTTATCGTCCCCCAGATCATTTTTTATAAGCGCGTCCGTGGCAAAAGTCCCTTTCCCTTTCAGAAATGAAGCATCCCGCACCTCAACCCGATCAGGATCCAGGTAGAGGTAGGAGAGGGTTTCAGCTTTTCCTTTCACCACCAGGGCGTCATACCCTGCGTATTTCAGCTCAGCTCCGGCATGTCCCCCCACCGAACCGTCGGTGATGGTACCCGTCAGGGGTGATTTACAGGAGATAGCCAGTTTCGCTGAACAGGAGACAATAGTACCGGCCATTACCGCTGTTGTGAAGACCAGTTCGTTCTCCCTGGCGAGGGGGTCTGTGTCCGGAGGAACGTTTTCCATGACAATTCGGGCGCCCATTCCTTTTTGCCCCAGGTATTTTTCAACCCAGGACAGGGGGATATCTTTGACTTCCCAGGATTTATCCGTGAGATCAACAATAATCATTTTTCCCCTGAAACTGTTCATGACTTCACCTTCTCTTTTACACTGATAACATTTTTGGGACACCATTCGACGCACTTCGGTTCTCCACGACAAAGATCGCAGATAACCGACTTTTTCTTTTCATTCAGGTAAATAACGCCGGTTGGGCATTCCCTTTCGCAGGTACCGCAGCCGATACAGGTATCATGATTAACTGTCATCCATCGTCCGTTGTTGGAAATGGAATTGGTGGGACAAACCTCTTCGCATTTTTTACAGAGTATACAGTGTTTGGATGTGATACGTA
>Ga0180435_10006108_pt1 | contig 11560 bp, 8 predicted proteins | sample SS_ome_3_FD_132467 | JGI IMG/M metagenome (GOLD analysis project Ga0180435, IMG submission 132467) | Hypersaline lake sediment archaeal communities from the Salton Sea, California, USA - SS_3_S_1 metaG | ecosystem: Environmental > Aquatic > Non-marine Saline and Alkaline > Hypersaline > Sediment...
ATTTAGGTGCTGATAGATCGGAATGCCGGCGGCTTTGAGCATAATCGGCCAGTAGATGCCGTGTGGTTTCAGAATATCTTTGGCCACGATATGCTGGGCTACGGGCCAGAAATGTTTAAATTTCTCTCCATCAGGGTATTCCAGAGCCGACACATAATTCAGCAAGGCATCAAACCAAACATAGGTGACATAATCTGGATCAAAGGGGAGGGTAATGCCCCAGGAAATGCGCGATTTGGGCCTGGAAATGCAGAGGTCTTCCAACGGTTCTTTAAGAAATGCGAGAACTTCGTTGCGATAGCGTTCCGGCCGGATGAAATCAGGATTTTGTTTGATATGGTCAATCAGCCAATCCTGATAACGACTCATCTTGAAGAAATAATTCGATTCCTTGATGACCTGCGGTTCGACTTCATGATCCGGGCATTTACCGTCCACCAATTCGCGTTCCATGTAAAAACGTTCACAGCCAAAACAATAGAGGCCTTGATACTCCGAGAAATAGATATCACCAGCCGCATGTATTCGGCTCAGTATCTGTTTTACAACCGCCTTGTGAGCCGGTTCGGTGGTGCGAATAAAGTCGCTGTTGGCGATATTGAGTTCGGGCCACAGGTTTTTAAACAAGGCGCTAATTTTGTCTACATACTGCTTGGGTTGTAGACCTTCCTTTTCAGCGGCCTGCAGAATTTTGTCACCATGTTCATCCGTACCGGTTAGAAAAAAGGTATCTACCTGGCGCATATCATGAAAACGCGTGGCGACATCAGCGATTATCGTTGTGTAGGCATGACCCAGGTGCGGTCTGGCATTCACATAATAAATGGGCGTGGTGATATAAAAAGGGGCGGTCATATTCTCTCTTCCTCAATTATGGTTTTATTTCGAAAGAATTGGAAAAAACAAGGATCCAAGGATTCCAGGGTCCAGGGATTCAAGTGTTATTATTCAAAAGGATAAACGCGAGCCATCAGCTTTTTTCTCCGTTAGGCTTTCGACCAAATGTTTATTAAAATTTTTCAAGCTTTATATCTGTGAAACTTTATGGCAAACCCCTTGACCCCTTGAATCCTATTGATCGAAAAGGCAATGCGGGTTCATCCATATCTACTTAAAACTCAACAAACCGGGATACACATGCTAATTAACGATATCATCGACACTGACTTCGATTTCAGTCCCATCATCAATTCGAATGGCCAGTCGCCGGCCAATGACATTATGCCGAATTACTTTTCCGGCTTTATCTTTGGTGCGAATTTGCCTTCCTATTTTGGGGAACTTGGATTTTAACTGTTGATAAGTTTTGTTTTCATAGGTCAGGCAACACATTAAACGTCCACACTGACCTGAAATTTTGGTTGGGTTTAGCGACAAACCCTGCTGTTTGGCCATTTTGATAGATACGGGTTCAAACTTTTCAATGAAAGCCGAACAACATATTTCACGACCACAGCGCCCGACGCCGCCACACATTTTGGCCTGGTTGCGAATTCCAACTTGACGCATTTCAATGCGGGTGCGGAATTCTTTCACCAATCGTTTTACCAACTTTCGAAAGTCGACCCGGCCGTCGGCCGTAAAAAAAAAGGTCAGACGGCTGGCGTCAAAGGTGCTTTCAACCGAAAATAGATTCATCTTTAGGCCGTCTTTTTTAATGCAGTTCATGCAATAGCTGTACGCGCGCTGTTCCAAATTCAGATTGATGCTACGCTGACGATGGTCTTTTTCATTGGCGATACGATGGACCTTTTTTAGTGAACGAGCAGTTTTTACGGAGTCGTGCGGGCTTGGGGGAACGGCCACATAGCCAAAGCCCAGTCCTTTTTCGGTTTCCACGATTACTTGGTCACCTTCATTCAGAACAAAGGCACCGGAATCAAAGTGGTATATTTTACCTGCCGGTTTAAACCGGATACCCACAATCTTTTTCATGTTTAAATCCTAATAAATTTATAAGCATAACATCTAAAACCAACCTGGGATTGGCATTGCCGTCGATACGATCCAGGGCGGTTTGGATGTTTTCATAGCATGATAGTTTGTCGTGCATGTCTGTTTGCTGCGCAATCCGTTGCAGATCACGAATTCGATCCTGATTCATAACTTTCTCGGGTGCTGATGGGAACACGATCAGATCCCGGAACCAGGTTTGCAAGATCTCCAAAGCCTCAACGAGTTTCTCCTTGCTCTGAGCCAGTTTTTCCGAAAAGGCCAGCAGGGCGGTCAAAGAATTTACCGATTTAACCCTGACGGGATCGGCTGCTATGATATTCAGGATCCAGGCCCTACGCTGAAGCCATCCCGATGTTGCTAACTGACGCGCTTTGCTGAGGCTGCCCTTGGCAAGGTTGGCGAGCAGGCCTGCATCCAGATTAGACATGTCGGCCTGGGATTTAATATAATTAATCAAGGTTACCCGTGAAATAGGAAGAAAGCGTACATGTTGGCATCGCGAGGTGATGGTTGGCAATAGATCATGCAAATGATGGGCAGTTAGGATCAAGAATGTATGCTGCGGTGGTTCTTCCAATACTTTCAGCAAAGAATTTGCAGCTTCCACATTCATATGATGGACATCTGAAATGATCACGAACCGAGATCCAGCTTCGTAGGGCTTGAGGGCAAGCATCCCATGGAGCTCCCGAATCCGGGCGATGCGTATTTGATTGTTTCGGGGTTGAATCCAGATTACGTCCGGATGGTTGCCAGAGGTGATTTTCCGGCAGGATGGACATTCACCGCACGGCAGTTTAGATGAAAAGTTCAGCTTGGCCTTGCCTGCTTTGGGAGAAATGGTATCGGCCGCAATTTTAGCTTTACGGCAATTGCATGCCATGGCAAACTTGAAGGCTGCCTCTGTTTTACCGACGCCTTCGAGTCCAGTGAACAGTTGCGCGTGGGGTATATTGCCTGTCTGGAGGATTCGGAATAACTGTCGGAGAGGTTTTTCCTGATCAATTATGGATTGGAAACCTGGCACAAATCTAATAATCAACCCGTTCTTTAAGCTCTTTTCCGGATTTAAAAAATGGGAGCCTTTTGGGGTTGATCAAAACCTTTTCACCGCTTTTGGGATTTCTGCCCATGTAGCTCTTATAATTTTTCACATAGAAGCTGCACAAACCGCGAATTTCAACCCGTTCGCCGCGGGCCAAGGCTTCCGACATATTATCAAAAAAGAGTTGGACGACTTTAGATGCTTCGGACTTGGATATATTGGCCTCTTTTTTTAAAGAGGTAATCAGTTCCAGTTTATTCATATCGCCTCCTTTTCGCTTGCGCACAAGGTCACGGTATAATTCTGAAATCTTAATAATATATTAACAAAAAGTCAAGCGGTTATGCCAATAATTTCGGCAGGAGCTCAATATCGTCTTCATCAACGGCCACACCGGCTGTCTGACCCAAAGCATCCACATTGATGACAACCCGCCCTTTACCCCGGTAGTTGGAGAAGGTCCCGGCCACGCCTGTGAAGGGGCCCCGGATGACCATAACCTTGTCACCTTTTACCAGTCTTTTCCCGGTTACAATGGGTTGATCGCCGGCAACCATTATTTTGAGGGATTCGATGGTTTCGTCGGGGACCGGCACGGGTCCGTTCTGGGTGCCCACCAGGCGCACGGCACCAACCGTTTGTACGATATCCAGGTGCTGCCGGGCACTGAGATCCGTCTTTACGAACAGATATCCCGGGAATACGGGAACCCGGATCATCAGTTTTCGATCACGCCGCTTGCTGGGAACCTGAACTTTCGGCAGGAAAACTTGAAATGCTTTTTTGCTCAGTCCTTCATTAACTACGTTTTCGAAGCGGCTGCGTGTGTGAATAACATACCATTTGTGGATGAGCTTATCGATGTCCATTTGCTCGCATTAGGTTTTATGTTTTAGGTTTTATGTCTTGCCGAGAGCTTATAGCACCTAACACCTAAAACTTAAAACCTAAAACTATTTTTTACAACCCACTTTCAAATTCTCCCAGGCCGCGAAGACCAATCATGACGTCATATTTTTCTTCATCGTCTTCGCGCGTATATGTCAAGCGAAAAGACCAGCACTGGGCCTCATATAAGCCCCCGATGCTGGCAAGTATTTCTTTGTCTGCATACAGGTCGTTCTCGTATTCGGCGTTGAGTGAAAGCGCATCGGTAACCACAAGATGTAATTTGGCATAGATCGATTCAAGCCCCTCCTGGTCAAGATTGTCGATATCCTCTTTATATCGGTGCTCTAAAGTTAGCCGATCACCCCGTTTATCGGATAGATTTGCGGCAACACTATGCGATATCATAGCACGATCATAGGGCGACCATTCGCCATCCGCCAAAAGATATATATATTTTTTGGGGGTCAATGTCAGACGACCGTACACCGGCGAGAAGGGCTCTTGGGTTTCGGTGTTTCGCCATTCTGCCGGGTCTTCCTCGGCGGCCTCGTTGAAATCATAGCTCTGCTCTAAGAAAATACGCAAGACTTGTTGATAATGGTATTCCGGAAGCTTGGCCTCTGCAATATTGCTGTTTTGCGGATGAAGTTTAGACCGGTATGTGAATAAATTGGTTAACGAATAGGTCAGCTTATTTGCTTTTTCGATCCGGTCCTTACTGTCGAATTGGGGAAGTTCGGATTGATCTTCCTCAGGAACATAGGTGTAGACGATTCGTGGCCTGACGCTATGCTTGACGCGATCAATGGATTCACCCGAGGTGTTTAGAATTCGATAAAATTCTGTGGACAGGTCAACTTGATAATCGGGCAGTTGCCGGATATACCTATCATCGCCATCCTCATGATCGGGTGGATCTTCATACGCTACGACCTGCCAGCCTGTTGCTCTGTATCCCACGGAAGGCTCAATGGTCAGGTAGTTTTTCCAATCCATCGGCAAAAAAACCCGTGGATAAACATCCAGGCGGTGGTCTTCAAGGACGCTGTTGGGTGTATCGGTATCTTGCCGGTAAAAATAGGTGTATTCATTGCGCATGGTGGCATAAAAAGGTGAGTTGCCCAGTCGCTTCTTGGGTGCGTCAAGGCGTATGAAGGGCAGTCGCTGTACAGTCGTATCACGCTCCTCCTGTCGTCTGTTGATGACGTTGTCATACCACCTGAATTCAGTATTGAACTTAAAGCGAGACCAGTTGCGGCTGATGTTCAGACGGTTGAGCCGTATGGCATCATTATAGTCGTCCAGGTCCCGATTAAACTCATCGTTGAAATAATCATCGGTATTGTTATAGCCGCTGTAACCGGATTTGAATTCTTTTAGATAATCCTGGTCGCTTACCACGTCCAGGTCGAGTTTGGCTGAAAACTGTCCTGGCAGACGCTGATCGTGTTTCATACGAAACCAGTAGCGATCACGGTTCGGACGCAGGATGTCATCTTCGATAGAATCGAAATCATCCAGGGAATCATCATATCCCCAGTCTTTGCTGTTGTCACCCTTTCCGTCATCCACCCGATCATCATTCAAGTAGTCAACCATTAGCGTGCCACGGGTTTGGGGTCCGGCAATGTAGCGCAATTCAGCGCCTAATTTATTGCCGCGTTCCTGCATATAGTGATCGTAGAACGTTGCATCCATATGATCATTGATGGCCCAGAAAAGGGGTTGGTTATAGTGAAAACCCTTGCGTGACGAAATCCCTATTTGAGGCGGCAGAAGGCCGGTTTGACGTTTGGATTTGACAGGGAAAGCGATAAATGGCGTGTAAAATACTGGAATCTTCTTGACCCAGAGTACAGCATGCTGGGCATAGCCGTAGCCTTCGATGGTTATGTTTAGGTTTCTGCCCGTAATTTTCCATGCGGGTGTCTCGCCGTCACAGGTTGTCAGGCTGGCTTTGTCGGCCTGGTAACTGTTCCGGCCTGTTTTCAAAATCCGATTGCCACGAATATGGAAGTTTTCATTGTGCAGGAAAAAGGAGCCGTTCTGCAAACTGCCCTGTTCGGTATCGAGGTCTATGGCAAGTCGGTCAGCTGTAATGATGTCCTTGCCGACGGTCATAATTACATGCCCGGATGCAGTGGCTGTCATCTGCTGATGATCAAAGTAAACCTGGTCGGCGACAATTTTCTTGTCCATTTTGGAGATGATAACGTTACCGGTAGCGATATATAATTGATTGGTTTCGTCAAAATTAAGTTCATTTGCGGTAATATGCCAGGGAAAATGAGTATCCCCCATAAGGTTGTCCAAATCTTGCCCCCAGGCCAAGCCGTTGAAAAGCAGTACATATGTAAAAAAACCACCGCAGGCGATATGAACAGAGATGGAAAACACGGCCTTGATTAGACGGTTTCCAGGTGTATGATCATCGTTAGATCCGAGAAGGTCCAAGAATTGGTTCATAGATTGCGATAAGACAATGCAACAATATTATTTTGTGAATGGCGCTTTTTAGGAATCAGGTTGCATCGATTTAAATTAGACAATATAAAGCCAACACATTGAGAAAATCAAGAACATACTGGTATCAAACAAGATTGATCCGACATAAATAGATGCCTTTTCAAACCAATGCAATTGATGTATGACCATGTCGGGACTGGTTAAAAACCATGTCGGAGCAGATTAAACGATGAAGCTACTACTTTCCAATGATGATGGCATATATGCAGAGGGCCTAAAGGCCTTGCACACCCAATTTAGGCAACGTTGGTCGACAATCGTCGTTGCCCCGGACCGGGAACGCAGTGCCATAAGTCATGCGATAACTCTGGAGACACCCATAAGAAGCCATGAAATTGCCCGGCGTAATGGTGATATTGTCTATGCTGTGAGCGGTACGCCGGCGGATTGCATCAAACTGGCCATGATGGAATTGCTTGAAGATCGACCGGATCTGATGATATCGGGGATCAATCCGGGTGCTAATGCCGGCATTAATATCAATTATTCCGGTACACTCGCAGCCGCACGGGAAGCAACCCTCTACGGAATTCCTGCTCTGGCGATTTCCATAATGGCCAAACAGCCACGATTTTATGATCAGACGGCCCAATTTGTTGAGAAGCTGGCCGAAAAAATAGATTCGCGGGGGCTGGCCGCCGGCACATTTCTGAATGTAAACGTCCCTGATCTGCCCTTAGATCGAATCAAAGGTGTCCGGATTAGTAGACAGAATATCAAACCACTCAAAGAACAGATGGATCGCCGCATCGATCCGCGGCAGCGCCCCTACTATTGGCATGCAGTTCTGCCCGGCGATATGCCAGCAGAATCGGATTCCGATGTGGCCGCCATAACGGAAGATTTTATATCGATCACGCCGATTAAATGCGACGTCACGGACTATCAATCAATTCAATCGCTTAAGTCTTGGGATATCCGCATCCGATGAAAACACGATTCATCAGCCAACTGCAACCAGGGGACAGCCTGACAGATCAATTTGTGCTGGTTGAAAAGACCAGAGCCCATAAAAAGGATGGCAACAGCTATCTCAATTTGGTGCTATCGGACCGAACCGGCAGTATAAAAGCAGTGGTCTGGGACAATGTGGACCAGATCGCTTCCCATACGGAATCGGGCCAGATTGTAATCGTCAAGGGGCAAGTGGGAAGCTACCGCGGCAATCTTCAGATGGTGGTCAAGGACATGTCGGCAGCACCCAAAAGCGAAATTAGTTCTGCCGATTTTCTACCCGCCACAGAACGCGATGTGGACCAAATGTTTGAACGCCTCAAAAAGGTGTCCGAATCGCTCCAAAAAGAGTATCTCAGGGATCTTTTTCGGGCATTTTGGTCGGATAAGACATTTGTCGACCACTTCAAACAGGCCCCGGCAGCTAAAAAAATGCATCATGCCTATATCGGGGGCTTGTTGGAGCATACCTTGTCCATGGCGGTGCTGGCAGATACAATCAGTGAACATTACAGCGGTATCGATCGCGATCTTCTCATTTCGGGTGTGCTGCTGCATGATATTGGCAAACTGCGCGAATACAATTATGATGTGGCCATCGATTACTCGGATGAAGGTCGCCTGGTGAACCACATCGTCATCGGTGTCCAGATGATTGATGATAAGATCAAGACCCTGCCAGCCTTCCCGAAAGAGACTGCCATGCTGTTAAAGCACATGGTTATAAGCCATCACGGTAGTCGCGAACTGGGATCACCCGAGCCACCGAAAATCATCGAGGCTGTGATGCTAAATTGCATTGATGAAATGGACTCGCGGGTACAGGCAGTTCGGGAGTTTATGGGCAAGGAGGATCCCGGTGAGATGTGGACATCCTATCATCGGCTTTTGGAACGACATTTTTATAGGGGGAGGCCTGAAGAATGATTGCTTAGGAGGCAGAATACAGGAGACAGGAGACAGAATACAGGAGACAGAAGGCAGAGGTCAGAAGTCGGGAGTCGGAGGCCAGAAACAACATTGAACACCGAACGTCGAATTTGGAATACAGTGGATGTTAGACTGTTAGGTGGAAATTCAGCTGTTAGCTTTAAGGTATCAGCCACAGCTACTAAAAGCTTACTGCGCATAACTGAAAGAGCCTTGAAACGTTCCACGGTCGTCATCCTCGAGAAATCGGGGATCCAGAATAACATTTTGTTCCAAAATGTTATATGGAGCGGCTTCGCCGCTAAGCTAAATCGTTTGCGTTGTCGTTTGCTGATGGCTGACGGTCTAGACTGGATCCCCCTTCGACTGCGCTCAGGGTGGTGAGCCTGTCGAACCACGGGTCAAGCCCGGGAAGACGGGAAGGGTAAAAGGTGGTTTTTCTGGGCCTATAACTCTTTAAAGGTGACAATTTTTAATCAGGACTTGACTCTAATCATAAGCCACCGACCAAAGAGCTAATTCCTGAATTCTCTTATGAAACTTCATGAGTTTCATTCTCGATCAAACTGGCCGTTTTTTGGGCCGGCGGCTGGGCTGACTTCTGTCTTCTGACTCCTCATGAACAAATTCGATGTTGGATGTGGGAGGTTGAATGTTCGATGATGATCAATTATCATCTCGGAAAGAATAAACGGAAGCATAATTAGGAAGAACCACCAATGTTCATTACTTTTGAAGGCATAGAGGGATCCGGCAAAACCAGCCAGATACAAAGCATTCAGGTCCAACTACGCGATAAAGGGTATGACGTCATCGCAACGCGGGAACCGGGCAGTTCTGATATTGGTGCTCAGATACGATCTATTCTTTTGGATTCAGGAAATAAAGGTCTGGATCCCCTGGCGGAGCTTTTGCTTTACATGGCCGATCGTGCCCAGCATCTGAGCGAAACCATCAAACCGGCCATGTCAGCCGGCAAAGTTATTTTGTGTGACCGTTATTTCGACGCCACCCTGGCCTATCAGGGCTATGCCCGGGGTTTGGATATCAGCTTGATAGCCAAACTCCATCAATTAGCCTTTTCTGATGTGAGACCCGATTTAACCTTTTTATTGGATCTGCCTGCGGAGGTCGGTTTGGCCCGGGCATGGCGTCAGATTGAAAACGGACAGCGAACGGGCAAGGAGACCCGTTTTGAAGAGGAGGCCCTGGCTTTCCACAGCAAAGTCCGGTCGGGTTATTTGACACTGGCTGCAGAAGAACCCCGGCGATTTGAAATTATCGATGCATCTGCACCCAAAGAAAGGGTGGTGCAGGAAATCATGGCCGTCATCGAAAACGTTATCAACCGAGATAATTTATGAGTGGATCTATATTGGATATTATCGGCCAAACGCCTCTGGTCGAAATCAAAAACTTGAATCCCAATCCACGGGTCAAGATTCTAGCTAAACTGGAATATTTTAACCCCGGTGGGTCCATCAAAGATCGTGCCGCTCTGCGTATGATCGAGAACGGAGAAGCCTCCGGAGAACTCACCCCTGAAAAGACCGTTATCGAAGCTACCAGTGGCAACACAGGCATTGGACTGGCACTGGTATGTGCCGTCAAGGGCTACCGACTGTTGCTGGCCATGTCCGAATCGGTTAGCCAGGAGCGCCGCAAAATACTGAAAGCGCGGGGTGCCGATATTCTGTTGACTCCAGGACACCTGGGAACCGATGGCGCCATCGAAGAAGTCTACCGGCTGGTACGCGAAAATCCGCGGGATTATTTCATGACGGACCAGTTCAATAATCCCGCCAACTGGCAGGCTCATTATCATGGAACCGCGCCTGAAATCTGGGAGCAGACCGGCGGCCGAGTCAGCAAATTGGTGGTTACCCTGGGCACCAGTGGTACGGCCATGGGTGTTTCCAGGCGCATGAAGGAATATGATCCGCAAATAGAAATCGTTGGAGTTGAACCCTATCTCGGCCATAAAATCCAAGGTCTTAAAAACATGAAGGAGGCTTATCGTCCTGAAATATTTCAAAAAAATCGTTTGGACCGGAAAATCAACATCGAGGATGAGGATGCTTTTGAAATGGCCAGACGCCTGGCACTGGAAGAAGGTCTGTTCGTGGGGATGAGTAGCGGGGCAGCCATGTCGATTGCTTTAAAGGAAGCCGAGACCATGTCCCGGGGGACCCTGGTGGTTATTTTGCCGGATAGTGGCGAGCGTTATCTGAGTACATCGCTCTTCACCATTCGCGAAAAAGTTGAATTGAAGCTGTTCAATACCATGAGCCGTAAAAAGGAGTTATTCGAACCATCGGTACCCGGTAAAGTCAGCATGTACTCCTGCGGGTTGACGGCACATGCCAGGATACATCTTGGCGAATGTCGTCGTTTTGTATTCTCAGATCTTCTGCGGCGTTATTTGGATTATCGCGGTTTTGACGTCACTCACGTGATGAACATCACCGATCTGGATGATAAAACCATCGAGGGCTCAGAGAAAGCCGAAATGGAACTGAGTGATTTTACCGGCCAGTATATCGATACCTTCAAACAAGACCTTAAACATTTAGGCATCAAACCGGCAGAGGAGTATCCCAAAGCCAGCGAACATACCGGCGATATGGTTGCCGTAACCGAAAAACTGGTGAGAAGCGGTGCCGCTTACGAGAAATTACGTTCCATTTACTTCAACATATCGCATCATGAAACCTATGGTCGCCTTTCTAATATTGATATTAATAAGATTCGGCTGGGAGCTACCGTTGATCTGGATGAATATGAGAAGGATAATCCGCGCGATTTTACGCTGTTGAAGCGTTCCAGGCTGTCTGAACTCAAACGGGGCATTTTCGTCAAGACAGAATGGGGTAATGTGCGACCATCCTGGCATTTGCAGTGTGCCACCATGTCTATGAAGTGCTTGGGCGAAAGCTACGATATCCATGCGGCCGGACGTGAGCTGGCCTTTCCGCACCATGAGAACAGCATTGCGATTGCCGGCGCCCTGACCGGTAAACCCATGGCGCGATATTGGATCCACTGTGACCGCGTACTGGTGGATGGCAAGAAAGTGGATGAAAGCGGTCAGGGACTGACCATTGGGGATCTTTTGGATATGGGATTCAACGGTCGTGAGATACGTTGCTGGTTAATCTCGAGTCATTACCGGAAGTCAATCCGGTTTGACCGGCACAAATTGGAAAACGCTCGCAATTCACTCAAGCGTCTGGATTCATGTGTGGCCCGGTTGTACGA
>Ga0180435_10006109_pt1 | contig 11560 bp, 5 predicted proteins | sample SS_ome_3_FD_132467 | JGI IMG/M metagenome (GOLD analysis project Ga0180435, IMG submission 132467) | Hypersaline lake sediment archaeal communities from the Salton Sea, California, USA - SS_3_S_1 metaG | ecosystem: Environmental > Aquatic > Non-marine Saline and Alkaline > Hypersaline > Sediment...
CGACCACGCTGTCATCGTCGCGGGGATTCAGAGCGTTTACCACCGGGCCTGCGAGCTTGGCAAATTTGATCTGGTGATCGTGGACGAGGCGCATCTGATCCCGCCGGATGGCGAGGGAATGTATCGCCAGTTTCTCACCGAAGCGATGGTTGTCAATCCACACCTGCGTGTCATTGGTCTAACCGCGACACCGTACCGGCTCAAAGGCGGCGAAATCTGTCAGCCGGAAAATATTCTTAACCATGTTTGTTACGAGGCGGGCATCAGGGAGATGATCGTTCAGGGGTATCTCTGCAAGCTAAAGAGTCGTGGCGGACGAGCGAAAGCGAATCTCGACGGTCTGCATATTCGAGGCGGCGAGTTTATCGCTTCTGAAATGGAAGCGGCGATGGATACGCAGTCGCTGGTATCTTCTGCCTGCGCGGAAATTGTCGAACTGACCCATAACCGCAAAAGCGTTCTGATCTTCACCACCAGCGTCGAACATTGTCAGCATGTCGCGGCGGAAATATCCCGTCGAAGCGGCACCGAATGCGGCATCGTCACGGGCGACACGCCTTCTGGCCAGCGGGCGGATTTGCTCGCTCGATTTAGAGGCGAACAAGTCAAAGACGGGTTATTTGGCGATGTAAAACCACCCTTGAAATATCTCGCCAACGTCAATGTGCTGACCACCGGGTTCGACGCGACCAATGTGGATTGTGTGGTTCTCCTGCGGCCAACAGCGTCGGTTGGGCTGTACGTCCAGATGGTCGGTCGAGGTACGCGCCTGCATCCGGGCAAGGACGATTGTTTGATTCTTGATTATGGCGGCAATGTTCTGCGTCACGGGCCTGTCGATGCGGTCGTGGTTACCGATAAAACGCCCGGCAACGGTGACGCACCTGCCAAGGAGTGTCCGAACTGCCATGCAATTATTCACGCAGCCTATCGCCACTGCCCGGAATGTAATCACGAATTCCCGCCGCCGCAAACCGAGCTGGAATCAACCGCCAGCGGCGAAGGCATTCTCTCCGGCGAGATAACCGACACCGATTACGACGTGACGGATGTAGCCTTCAGTGTTCACACCAAGCGGGGAGCCGATGAGACCGCCCCAAAAACGATGCGGATTGAATACCAGGTCGGTTGGAACCAGTGGATCAGCGAATGGGTGTGTCCCGAACACACCGGCTGGGCAAGGCAGAAATTCGAGAAATGGTGGCATGAACGGTCTATGTGTCCGCCACCGAAGAACGCCCATGAAGCGGTCGTTCTGGCTGATGACGGGTCGATAGCGAAAACAAAATCAATCACTGTCCGCAGCGTGTCTGATGAGAAATTCGACAGGGTGATCCGCTACGAAGTCGGCGACAAACCCGAATACTACCCTGAACCCGGTTGGAATGATGGTGCTGATACGACAGATGATTACGGTTCTGTCATGGCGGGAACCAGCTGGCACGAAGATGACATTCCGTTTTAGCGAGGCGACTATTGGCTAACGAAACAACAATTATAACCGCCTTGCGAACACTTTTTGAAGCGGATGATATGTTCGAGATTCGCATTCTCGACGCGGTGCTTCCAAGTTCCAACTGGCAGCATACCGAGAGCGGATACTTCGATTATGATCACATTGATGAGGTTCCCAATCTGCTGGCGAATTTCAAAACCTATGGCGGTGTTTATGTCACCCTGAATCCGGTCAATCCCGACCTGTTGGCACGCGCGAACAACCGCTTCAAGAAAGCGAAGAACCGTGAGACCACCAGTGATAAGGATATTCTGCGTCGGCGGTGGATGCTCATTGATATCGATCCGGTGCGGCCTGCGGGTATCAGCGCGACCGACAACGAAAAGTCATTGGCGTTCGACAAGGCGATGGAGATCAAATCCGGCCTCGCGTCAATGGATTGGCCAGAGCCGATGGTGGTCGATTCGGGAAATGGCACGCAGTTGCTTTATCGGATTGACCTGCCAGCTGATGACGGCGGGCTGATCCAACGGTGTTTGCAGGTACTGCAGCCATGTTCAACAGATGATGTGCATGTCGATTTGAGCGTTCATAACCCAGCCCGGATTTGTCGTTTGCCGGGAACATGGAACCGCAAAGGCGACTCGACCGAAACCAGACCGCACCGAGTAGCGGAAATTCTCGATAAGCCCGAGGAAATGCGGATTGTCTCAATGCATTTGCTGCGTAAACTGGTGGGCAACCCAGTGGTTCAGGCAGATTCGACTTGCCCAAATAAGTCGCAATATATTACGACTTATGGCGATATTAGTCGCCAAGTCGTAACAAGCTACGACTTATCGTCGCCTATTGACGACTTCAACCAGCGCGGGGACATCGCTCCAATCCTCGAAAGGCATGGCTGGACGCTCAAAAGCGAATCCGACCAGCAACACTGGTGGCGACCCGGCAAAAACAACGGCCAACATTCAGCGACCTATGACGACACAGTGTTCTTTGTCTGGAGCGACAACGCCACGCCATTCGAATCACGCAAAGGCTACTCTCGCTTCGGTGTCTACGCGATTCTGGAACACGATAACGACTTCTCAGCGGCCATGTCGGCATTATCGGCGGAGGGCTACGGATATACCCGCAATCCCGCCGATGGTTTGGATATCTCCGGCATTATGGCCCAGATCGGCGATTATGCGTCGGACAATTTCCACAATGGGAATATCTCGCCGAACAAGTCGGACATTTGCGCACAGGTGACCGACAATCCGCATATATCGCCATCTCTGACGAACCATTCCGAATATCCGCCAGAGGATTCGGACAACCCAACCACCATCATTGATCCGGGGTTGATGCCCGATGATTTACTGAATGTGCCTGGCTTCATTGGTGAAGTAATCGAACACACGCTGGCGACTTCACCATATCCAAACCGCACGATGGCGTTTTGCGGGGCGTTGGAGTTGCAATCGTATCTGGCCGCCCGGCGAGTCAAAGACTGCATGAAGAACCGCAGCAACATTTATGTTGTGGCGTTGGCCAGCAGCGGGGTCGGTAAAAACCGTCCGCGAGAGGTCAACATTGACGTCGCTTTCCTGGTTGGGTTGATGCGTGGTATTGGTGACGGCTTTGCCTCCGGCGAGGGCATCGAGGACGCCATGTTTCATAATCAGTCGATGTTGTTTCAGACTGATGAATTCGACGCGATTCTCGGCAGCATCAACAAGGCCCGCGATGGTCGAAACGAAATGATGATGCAGATTCTGTTGAAGATGTTCAGCTCGGCGACCTCTCGATACCCGTTGCGGAAAAAGGCCGGACAAACCGAGCCGTTGATTATTCACCAGCCGTCGTTGTCGCTTTACGGAACCGCTGTGCCGCAATATTTCTACAAAGCGCTCAGTGGGCGGATGCTGAACAATGGTCTATTCGCTCGAACTTTGGTTCTCGACGCTGGCCCGCGATGTCGTGGCCGCAAGCCCGCCGATATCCCCGTACCCGAATCAATCGTTGAGACAGCCAAGTATTGGGCGAATTTCAATCCCGGTGGTATGTGTGGTGGCAATCTGAGCGGGTTTCACCCCGATCCAATGAAAATCGAGGACACGCCCGAAGCGTCGAGGCGAAGCGTTGAGATTTGGGAGTTGACCGACGACGCCTACGAAAACGCTCAACGGCTCGGTGATGAAACAAAAATGGCGATCTGGGCCAGAGCGTTTGAAAAGACCCGCAAACTCGCATTGCTTTACGCATGCAGCGAGAACCACCGCACGCCGCGAATCACCGCCGCTGGTATGGACTGGGCGTGGCGGCTGGTCGAGCATCAGACCAAGCGTATGCTTTTCATGGCCGATCTCTATGTCGCCGATAGCGAATTCCAATCTGACTGCAAGCGGTTTATCGAGTTCCTGACCAAGCATCAGCATCGCAAAGGCCCTGACGCCTTCATGCCACACTGGGAACTTGCACGTCGATTAGGCTGGCCGGAAAAGAAAATTCAGGATGTCCGCGAGTCGCTTCTGGCTCAGGAACGCATCGAACTCAAGCCGTCATCCCGTGGGCCAACTCGACCGCAATACCGGTTGCTGTAGTACTTCTCCGAATTTACAAAACCATCTCGAAAGGCTAAATTGCTTAGCCCTTTGATATGTTATTGTAAATTTACATATCTGGCAATTGGGATGCTTCTTTGATCAGTCGATTGGTCTGGCCGACCATATAAAGAGGCAGGGAAAGCAGGCGAAATGGTTTTGATTCACGAGACACCACCGCCGTGACCGTATCTACAACCGAGGGGATATCCGCATTGAACCGCAGTGCAAAATCCCGTTGTTTTTCCAGCAGGAAAACATGCAACGATTTAAGCCGTCCTGATACACCCGCTTTGACTTCAACCGGGATGATTTTCGTCCCATGTTGAATGACATAGTCCACTTCGCTGTTTGTTCCGGCTTTCTGTCGCATCCAGCAATAGAGTTCCGGCTGTTGATATGAAGGAACATTATAAAGCAGATGCTGGCCAATGAACTGTTCGCAAATGGCACCAGAATTTACCATGAGTAAATCTTCCGCATCGAGTATCTCTGTCATATCCAATCGGCATGCCCGGCACAGCAATCCCACATCCAAAAACAGTATCTTGAAATCACGTTCTTTAATTTCGCCTCCCAATGGGATGCCGTTGGCGTGAGTATGCATAACACGGGTGATTAATTTGGCTAACTCCAACTGTTCAATGGCACCGGCGAGTTTCGGGCTGCGTTCATGCGGGTCGATGTTGACGTATTTGATCTTTTGGCCGACCTGCAAGGGAAGACGGGAAAACACCTTCCTTAATAATGTGTGATCCGTTCTTCCTGCGTATTTGCTGAAATCATCCTGATAGGTAGCAAGAATCCCTTCCTGAACTCGCTGGACATCAAGATAACTGCCGCTGTCAAGATAAGCCTGAATACTGCCAGGCATGCCGCCAACAATGATGTACTTGCGAAAATCCTCCATAAGGGATTTGTGCAGAGCTTCGTTGAGACTGTCGTTCAACGAAAATTCTTTCAACCGCTCAAGCTTAATCTCATCGCCGGTCGCCAGAAGAAATTCCTCGAAACTCATCGGCCCAAGATGCAGGTATTCAATTCGTCCAACCGGCATGGAGAATTTGTGGTCGTGCAAAACAAAATCGAGCAGTGAACCCGCAGCGACAATATGTAAATCCGGCATCTGCTCATAAAAGTATCGTAATGAAGCCAGTGTCTTTGGCCCAGCCTGTATCTCGTCCAGAAACAGCAATGTCTTACCGGCAGCGATTCGCTGTTTATATTGAGCTTCCAGAAAGGCTATCGCGTCAGCCGGTTTTTTCTGGGCCAAGGTATCCTCGGCCCACGCCTCGGTCTCGAAGTTGATTTCGATAACATTGTCGAAGTGCTTCTGACCGAACATCCGTACCAGATACGACTTTCCGACCTGTCGGGCTCCCCTGACAATAAGAGGCTTATGGTCTGGACGATTTTTCCATTCTTTCAATATGTCGATTGCGTGTCTTTTCATTTTTACACCTATCAGAATAACGTGCTACTCGTAAAAGATACCTATTAGAATAACATGATTGGCGGCTTTTTCAAGTATTATTTCGGCAACTACGGCAGGTTTCTTTAGCGAAATACGCCCACATCTCTCCAGCAAAAACTCTCCAAAACCCCACAAAACTCCGCAAAATGGCCTTCAAAATGTGGAGTTTCGCTGAAAAAAGCTTCCCAGACAGCCAAAACTCCGCATACAGACCACCCGAAATGATGAGTTATGCGGGGTTTTTGCGGGGTTTTTGCGGAGTTAATGCTGAGTTTCTGCAAGCTATAAGTGCATATAATATATGGGTTTATATATTTATCTCATTAAAACCCCACATAAAATGCCCACCCCCTCGCGCGTGTGAGCGCGTACGTGTGTGCGATGTGGATGGTTCCTTCCGAGCGAAATCGGCTTCTGAGGCGGCGGGAACAGTCGCGCTGATAGGCAGAGTTTGTTTGGCGTCGCCGGTTTTTTCAACGAGGAGATTTTCCATGAACGTGACCACAAGAAACATCAATGACATCAAACCCTACGAGGCCAATCCTCGCATTAACGACGACGCAGTCGACGCCGTGGCGGCCAGTCTGAAGGAGTTCGGCTTCCGCCAGCCCATCGTGGTGGATACGGACGGTGTGATCATCGTCGGGCATACGAGATGGAAGGCGGCGAAGAAATTGGGGCTGGCCAGGGTGCCGGTCCACGTGGCGACGGATCTGTCGCCCGAGCAGATCAAGGCATACAGAATCGCTGACAACCAGACGAACACACTGGCCGAATGGGACTTCGATCTGTTGCCTATTGAACTGAAGGACCTTCAGCAATCCGACTACGACCTGAGCCTGCTGGGCTTTGACGAGACCGAGCTGGCCAAGCTGCTTAATGGCGAGGTTACCGAGGGATTGACCGATCCGGATTCGGTGCCCGAGCCGCCGGACGATCCCATCACGCAACGCGGTGACATCTGGCTGCTGGGCGACCATCGCCTGATGTGTGGCGACAGTGGCAGCACCGAAGACCTCGACCGCCTACTCGACGGTGCGACCATCGACCTGGTTTCTATGGACCCGCCGTATAACGTGAAAGTTGAACCGCGCAGCAGTACGGCCATCGCCGCCGGCAACAGTTCCCATCCCGACCTGTCCAAGAAGATGCATCATCAGGGTTTTGACGTAGCGCGTGGCGTTACCGATCCGGCCAAGGCCCGCAAGAAAATGCGTGCTAAGGATCGGCCGCAGGAGAACGATTTTGTCACCGACGAGGCGTTCGACGAGATGCTCCTGGCCTGGTTCGCCAACGCCTCGCGCGTGCTCAAGCCGGGCGGCTCGTTTTACATCTGGGGAGGCTACGCCAACCTCGGCAACTATCCCGCGCCGCTGAAGGCCGCAGGTCTGTACTTCTCGCAGGGCATCGTCTGGGACAAACAGCATCCGGTACTGACGCGCAAGGATTTCATGGGCGCGTTCGAGATCTGTTTCTACGGCTGGAAGGAAGACGCGGGCCACGAGTTCTACGGGCCGAACAACGCTACCGACCTCTGGCACGTCAAGAAGGTCAACCCGCAGGCGATGGCCCACCTGACCGAAAAGCCCGTCGAGTTGGCGGTGCGTTCGATCCAATACTCATCGCTGCCGGGCCAGAACGTGCTGGACCTCTTTGGCGGCAGCGGTTCGACGCTGATCGGCTGCGAGCAGACCGGGCGACGGGCGTTCTTGATGGAACTCGATCAAGCCTACTGCGATGTAATTGTCGAGCGGTGGGAAAAGTTCACGGGGCGGAAAGCAGAGCGGCTGCTAGTAAAGGAATCTTTACCAACGGCCTCCGCTAGTAACGCGAAGTTGACTAGCGAGAACACAGTCACCGGCGATGTGGCCCACGCTGCCACCGTGTTCAATACGTTCGCAAGCTTCATCCACGAACGGGCAATCGTTGGGCTCGAACGACGCTCGGATGTTCTGTTCGTCGATAAATACGGACAGTCGCTTCAATTCGCAGCGGATGGCCTCGACGCCGAAGGGATTGATTGCGTTGTTATCGTTTTCTGTCATCGTTGTGCTCCTTCTGCCAAGCGCTCAGCGGGCGGTGTTCATCAGCTCGATGAAGTCGCCGATCAGCGTGTCGATGTCGTCGATGCCCTGGGCCTTGAGCATCGCCTCGAATTTCTCGCGGCACTCGCCGTCGGGGATGTGGCTGTCGGCGGTCTGGAAGGCCCGCAACATCAGAAGCATCGTCGTCTTCGCACCGGTGCCAGGTGCGTTGGCGTGCGTCTGTGGGCCTTGGCCGCGTTGGGCGTCACGGTTCCAGATGGCAGCGATCTCATCGTCGATGTTGAACTCCACGCCTTTGGGCGAGGTGATCAGCGAACGGACGCTACGCCGTCACCGCAACCGGGCGGGCTACCGCATCGGTGACGAAAAGCACATTGATCTTTTTCGTTACACCGCATGGTTGGTGTGGCTGCGTCACCATCCCGAACCGGAAAAGCCCGTTGCTGATTACGAGGCGATGAAGGAAGCCGCCCGCGCCCGTAACGCCGAGCTTTCGGCGATCGGCCGGGACATCGGCGACATTCCGGAGGTGATCGATCCGCAGCGAAAGGGGCGGGCTGCGACGGATTTTCAATTCTTCTGCGAGACGTATTTCCCCGAAACCTTCTGCCTGCCGTGGTCGGATGATCACCTAAAGGTCATCGCCAAGATCGAGACGGCCGTCTTACGCGGTGGGCTGTTCGCCATGGCCATGCCGCGCGGCAGCGGCAAGACCACGCTGGCTGAGACCGCCTGCATCTGGGCGATGCTCACCGGGGCGCGGGAGTTCGTCTGCCTGATCGGTTCGGACGCCGGGCACGCCCGCAACATGCTCGAGAGCATCAAGGTCGAGTTCGAGACCAACGAGCATTTGCTTGACGATTACCCCGAAGCGGTGTTTCCGATCCACGCCTTGGAGCGGATTCACAACCGGGCCAAGGGGCAGCTTTGCAATGGCAAACACACGCGAATCGTCTGGACGGCTGATGAGATCGTCTTGCCGACGATTCCCGATTCCAAAGCATCGGGCGCGATCATTCGCGTAGCGGGTATCGAGAGCCGCATTCGCGGCATGAAGTTCAAGCGAGCCGACGGCCGGGCGGTTCGACCGTCGTTGGTAGTGCTCGATGATCCACAAACTGATGAATCAGCCCGTAGCGATCCACAGACCCGAGCCAGGATGGACACGCTCAACGGTGCAATCCTGAACCTTGCCGGGCTGGGCCAGAAGATCGCGGGCGTCATGCCGTGTACTGTGATCCGCCCCGGCGACATGGCCGACCAGATTCTCGACCGTGACAAACATCCCACTTGGCAAGGTGAGCGGACGAAACTGGTTTATTCGTTCCCGAGCAATGAAAAGCTATGGGACAAGTATGCCGAGATCAGGGCCGACAGCTTCCGCAACGACGGTGACGGCCGCGAGGCCACCGAGTTCTACCGCGAACATCGCCGGGAAATGGACGCCGGGGCGGTCGTCGCCTGGCCGCAGCGTCACAACACCGACGAATTGTCCGCCATTCAACACGCGATGAACCTGAAGCTTCAGGACGAGCGGGCGTTCTGGGCCGAATACCAGAACGAACCACTGCCGGAAGATGAGGGCGATACTGAGCAGCTCATCGCCGACCAGATCGCGAGTAAAACCAACGGCCACGCCAAAGGCGACATCCCCATCGGTTGCAATCACCTGACGATGTTCATCGACGTACAGGGCAAGGCTCTGTTCCACGCTGTAGTTGCCTGGGAGGATGATTTCACGGGGTACGTCATCGATTATGGAACCTATCCCGACCAGCAACGAGCGTACTTCACGTTGCGGGACATTCAGAAAACACTCGGCCGGGCTGCACCGGGTGCAGGGCTGGAAGGTTCGATCTACGCCGGGCTGGACAAACTCACCGGGGATTGTCTGTCACGCCAATGGCGGCGCGACGACGGGGCTATGTTGAAAATCGAACGCTGCCTGATCGATGCCAACTGGGGTCAGTCGACCGACGTGGTCTATCAGTTCTGCCGCCAAAGTACCCATTCGGCCATCGTCATGCCCAGCTACGGTCGTTATGTGGGTGCGTCCAGCGTGCCGTTTTCGGAATACAAACGTAAACGCGGTGAACGGATCGGCCATCACTGGCGGATTTGGGAATGCAGGTGGCCGACCGCACATCACGCAAACGCGTGAAGCTCTCGGAACTCCAAAGGAGCAGACGGTAGATGGCCGACCGAATTGAAACACGCAACCCAGACGAAAAGCGGGGCCTTGAATGCCCCCGTTGCGGCCGCGGGCATTTTCGCGTGCTCTACACCCGCCGGACCTGGGGCGGGCGATTGCTTCGTCGGCGCGAGTGCCGTCATTGCGGTCGGCGGATGACGACCTATGAGAAAGTCGCAGGGTAACCGGTAAATATTCTCTCCAGTTTCAACACGAAGTGGACATAATTATGTCCGGTTTCTCACAGAAGTTGAGACAGGAATGTCCTGGCCGGAACAACCATCGGACCGCGCGGCTTGGCGAAACAATCCGTACTCACATAATCGTTTTTCCTGCGAAACGCACAATTTGGCGCATATTTCTTGGCCAGAACGCATTTATCTCGAGGAGGGGCGATTTTTGCCCCCGTTACCGGATGCGGCACATTTTTCTTGACAGGAGGCGTATTTTACCTATAATTCTCCGCGATTACACGTTTTTCTCGGAGAAGTCATGAACGAACACGATCTTGAAACAACGGGCTCGAGACCGGCTGGCTACCAAGCGCTTATCGCCAGATTCAATCTGGATGCCATTCCTAATTGGCACCAGTCTTTTGTCGCCGCCGGGAATTTCCACAGAATCGAAACGACCGCCGGTACGACAGAGGAGGTTTACCCATCCAAGTATTGGCCCGGCGATACGTTGGGCAACCACCTTGAGTTTGCGCTCAAGTATGACGGGATCAATCTGGCCATCCTCTCGGCTGTATTCCAGGTAGCCCCGCAGAAGGAACTCCAGGAATACGTCGAGTCCAAGCCGAGGGGGAAATACGCCCGTCGGCTGTGGTTCCTGTATGAGTTCTTAACTGGGTCGATTCTCCCCTTGGACGATTTGAAACAGGGTGGCTATATCGACCTTCTCGATTACGAGCAGTACTTCACTGTCTCCCCGCCACGTCGCGTCCGCCGCCAAAAGATCAACGATAATCTGCTGGGCGACGTCGGATTTTGCCCGACCATCCGGCGCACGGACGAACTACGCGGCTTTCAGGAGGCCAACCTCACCGAACGATGCAAGCAGGTCGTCTCGGCCTATTCGCCCGAGCTGCTGAAGCGGGCCTTGAGCTACCTGTACACCAAGGAAACGAAATCGTCCTTCGAGATCGAGCACATCAAGCCGAACTCGACCCGCACCGAACGTTTCATCGCGCTGCTGCAGCTTGCGGAGAAAGAGGACTTCTGCGACAAGGCGCATCTGCTCGATCTGCAGAATCGCATTGTTGATCCGAGGTTCCGGGATTCGGATTATCGCAAGGTCCAGAACTACGTCGGTGAAAGTGTTGCCTGGCAACGGGAGAAGGTCCACTTCGCCTGCCCGAAACCGGAGGACCTGGGAACGCTTATGGGTGGCCTCATCACCGCGCACGCGCGCATGGAAGAAGGCGGAGTCCACCCCGTGGTGCATGCGGCGGCGATTGCCTACGGATTCGTCTTCCTGCATCCCTTTGAGGATGGCAACGGACGCATTCACCGTTTCCTGATCCACAACATCCTCGCGCGCCAGGGCTTCACGCCTGAAGGAATCATGTTCCCCGTATCGGCGGCGATGCTGAAGAACCCCAGCGAGTATGACGCCTCGCTGGAAGCGTTCTCTCGTCCACTGATGCCCCTGGTCGAGTATGCGCTTGATGAAGACGGGCGCATGACCGTCAAGAACGACACCGACCGATGGTATGCATACATCGACATGACGGCCCAGGCGGAGGCGTTGTTCCGGTTCATCAAGCAAACTATCGAAACGGAACTGGTCGAGGAATTATCGTTC
>Ga0180435_10006110_pt1 | contig 11560 bp, 12 predicted proteins | sample SS_ome_3_FD_132467 | JGI IMG/M metagenome (GOLD analysis project Ga0180435, IMG submission 132467) | Hypersaline lake sediment archaeal communities from the Salton Sea, California, USA - SS_3_S_1 metaG | ecosystem: Environmental > Aquatic > Non-marine Saline and Alkaline > Hypersaline >...
CGGAACATCGTTCTGCCTCAAGTCACGCCAAAGTGCAGCCCGGCCGGGGGACCTTGCAGATGCCTCCCGGCCGGGGCGCGTTATGTCTGTGTCGTACGAGTATATACGCAGTCTGTTTACTGTTCGCCCAGACCGGTCGCTGTCCCTACAGGGACCCGTGTCCGGTGCTGTTGGCGAGGAACACACCCGTTGCGGCAGTGTAGTCCCATCCCGAGCCGGCGGCGCCGTCTGTCAGGACGGCCTTGGCGGCATCGTCAATAAACGGATTTGCCGGGAACTGCTGCATGTACGGACCATAGGCGCCGGAGGCATCGACCGTACCGTCCGACTTGGTCTTCTTGGTCAGCCCATCGGTAATGTTGGTGGGGTAGGACCCGTTGTGATGCAGGCGGTACAGTTCCAACTGGGCGCGAATCGACTGCAGATTCGTCGTCAGGTTGGAGAGTTTCGCATCCGACGAAGCCTCCGTGAACTGTGGGACCACGATGGCCGCCAAGATGCCAAGGATGATCACGACGATCAAAATCTCGACTAACGTAAAACCTTTTCTACTCCTGTTCATTGGTCTTCCTCCAGCTTGCCAGTTTCTGGCTTGGTTTGTTTGCGTCCATGCGCAGTTATGATTACTACTTTGTGAAACACTATTAGGTTTGGTTACTCTGTCGGGGAACCATCTGTCGGGCTTAGCGTCTTGGCCGGTTTACCGCCCACATCTCCTTTCACCAGTCGACCGACGCAAACCTCACTTCAGTATGAGTGCCTCTCGGGACAGGACTGCCGTTTTGGTTCCCTGAGGACTTTTTACCTAATGTTTATCGGCAAAAAACGGGGCCGATAAAATTAGTGAGAATATTTTTTTGAAGGGTTCGGCGCCTCGAATGCACATCACCGATAGGTAACAACGACATCTATCATCGCCATAGGGTATAATAGGAAACAAATACGCCTGGGACAAATTTCGCCGTAAGAATTTTGAAGTATTTAGACTCTTTCGCGATAGCCACGTAAAGGCTTTGAAATTATTGCTTTATGGGACCAGTGACGTGAGAGATGTGCCCGTTTTTGTCGACGTGTCCGGTGGGAATCAACCTATGATTCGTCTTAAGTGATGTACCCACTTGAGACATCACCATCATCGCTGAGGATCGAGCCGTTATCGCATTGGCCTGCCATCAATATTCGTTACCCCGTAAGGCCACCGCGGAAGAAAAATCAAACTGCCTGCCTCCGACATTCAGCGTGAACTGAACCTTGGTGTTTGCCGTCACCGAACCCTCGCTGACAGTTGTGACATCGAAAGACTCCACATCGACGTCTTCTTCCTCGCCTAACATCGCCAGGGTCGGCTCAGTCAGCCCTTGCCCCTGCTCCTGGTAATAGTAGTAGAGCTTGCCCCCCGAACTTCCGCCCATGGGGATGCGATGGACGTACCGGACCTGCTGGAGATTGCTACCGTCCCTGGGTCCGGTGATAACCAGTGTTGTGACGTCCATGGTTACCGGTTGGCCCTGGTGCGTGCCGGGCTCTGAAGTCTGTGTGAAGTCTGCAGCCTCGGCCGTACGGATCTGTCGCGTAAGGCGTTCGAGCGTGGCCCGGGCGCCCTGCATGGCCCGTGTGACCTTGTCGTTTTCGTCGTAGCCCTGCATAGAGACCTTCATCGCAGTAGCGGCCGCCACCATCAGGACAGCCATGATCGCCAGCGACAGTATGACCTCGGCTAGCGTGAAGGCGCGTCGGTTATGCGGTTTCAGGGTATTTCGATTGTGTATCTCAAGTATCATTGCGTCACCTCCGACGTAACCAGCCACCCTGCCTCGAGGATGGATTGACCTTTGTAGAGGATGTTGGCCTGCACGTACTTCACGTTAGATGTACCGGTGGTGTCTATGGACTCCAGGTCGTCGTCCTGACGGCGGGATATGGTGATCTTCTGCTGCCACTGGTCGCTGTCGTCAAAGTCCATGACATCGCCTTGTCCGTCGATACACTGGGAATAAGTCATGCTTACGAGATCGTTAAACGGGATGGCGAAGGTGTATTCGCGGATCTCCCTAATCAGAAAACCGGCCCGGGTAAGGTCGTAACCGCCTTTTGTAGCCCGGGTTCCGGATGATAGAGAGGCCAGCATACCTGCCATCCCCAGCCCAACAAAAATGATCGCCACCGCGGCCTCGGTCAGGGTAAATCCGCCGCGGTTGCTTCGGGTCGTTATGCGTTTCATCTCATCGTTTGGTCTCCATTACTTACTTCACCAGGCTGGACATCTTGAAGATCGGAAGAATTATACTCATCGCGATGAATCCAACCACGAACCCCATTAATATTATCATTATTGGTTCGAGCATGCCTGTTACGGCCTTGATCGTACCTTTGAGTTCTTTCTGGTAGTATTCGGCCACCTCCGTCAACACCTGTCCGAGCTGTCCAGATTCCTCTCCGGCGGAAATCATCTGGGTGACGTTCTTCGGCAGGATGCCTATTTCGTCCAGCGTTGTCGAGAGCCTGTCACCCTGCTGGACTGAATCTCGCACCGACAACCACATTTTCCTGTAGACCGCATTACCCGAAACCGCCGCGGTAATCTCAAGGGTTCCGAGCATATCGACTCCGGCGGTAAGCAGTTCGCCCATTGTGTGGACGCTGCGAGAGATATAGAGGGCTCTGAACATGCGTTTCATGATCGGTACGTGGAGTTTGACTCGGTCCAGGCCCACCTTTCCCTGCTCGGTCTGTAAAACGATTACCAGTCCCCCGATCACCAGCATTAGAATACCTACGATGATATACCACTGGTTTCGCATGAATGCGCTCATTGCCATCAGCACTATGGTGGGTTTGGGCAGCAGTGCTTCTTTTCCGGAGAAGAGCTTGGTGAACTGCGGAAGCACGAATACCAGCAGAAACACTGTGGTGACTATGGCCATTGCACCAAGTATTGCCGGGTAGATCATGGCCCCTCGCACCATGCGCCTGGTCTCGACCTGGTTGGACAGATGTTCTGCGATGCGTCCGAGCATTTTTGAGAGGCTGCCCGACATCTCCGAGGCGTGAACCATGTTAACGTAGAGTTTGCTGAATACTTTGGGATGTTTTGCCAGTGCGTCCGACAGCGGCAGCCCGCCCTCGACGTCGCTGCGGACCTCTCGCAGGACGCTCTGGAAGCGGAGATTGGGGACCTGGTCGGCTATGGCGTCGATACCGTCTCGGATGTTGATTCCGGCCTTCAACATAACCGCCAATTGGGTGGTGAACGCCTGGATGTCCTTCAGGCTCGGGCCGAATTCGACCCGGAATGAGTTGATCCGGGAGACCAAACCGCCCTTGGTCTCGGATACCGACTTGCGGAAATCCGGTCTCGCCGGCGGGTTGAATGTTTTTGGTATGGATCCCATTGTCTAGACCCTGCATGCCAGTAGATTGCTCAGGTATTCCGGGCGTGAGGCGCCGGCGAGTCCCTGGTCGCGCGTAATAAAACCGCCCATGACCAAATCCTTCAAGGCATCGTCAAAGAGGCACATTCCGTGCTGTTTGTTGGTCGTGATTATGTTGGGTATTTCGTGAATCCGGTTCTCGCGGATACAGTTCCTGATTGCGGGGTTGCAGAGCATTATTTCACAGGCGGGTATCATGCCCGTGTTATCGGCGCGTTTGAACAGCGCCATCGATATAACCGCCTGCAGCGTATTGGAGAGCATCGATCGAATCTGGGCCTGCTGGGCGGGTGGATAGATGTCGATTATTCGCTCGATGGTCTGCGAGGCGCTCTGAGTGTGCAGCGTGCTGAGGACGAGGTGTCCCGTTTCCGCCGCCGAAATAGCCGCCCCGGTCGTTTCCAGGTCTCGCATTTCGCCGAGCATTATGATATCCGGGTCCTGGCGGAGTGCGTGTCTCAGGCCCGAGGCGAATGTCGTGACGTCGCTTCCTACTTCGCGCTGCTCGACAACGCACATCCTGGGACGAATCTCGTACTCGATGGGGTCTTCCAGCGTTATCACGTGATGCGAATGCAATCGGTTTATGGCGTCTATCATCGCCGCCAGGGTGGTGGATTTTCCGTTGCCCGTCGGACCGGTCACCAGAACCAGGCCCCTTGGGCAGGTCACCAGAGATTGAGCCACCGCCGGGAGATTCAGGTCCTCCAGGGCCGGGACGCTGCTGGGGATCGCTCGAAACGCGATGCCCAACGTATTCTTCTGGAAGTGGGCGTTCACGCGGAATCTGCCCATGCCCGGCAGCTCCGCTGAGAAGTCCAGGTCGCGATTGGCCAGGAGATCTTCGAAACGCTGATCGGAGACCAGTTCTCTTACGAAGGCTTCTGACTTTTCGGCGGTTACCACGTCGAACTCTTCAACCGGCGCCAACTCCGTGTGAATGCGCAGTAACGGTCTCAGTCCGGCCACCAGGTGAACGTCGCTGGCGCCGCGATCGAGTGACATCTTCAGTATTCTCTGTAGTTCGCTCAATGTTTCTATCCAATCGGTATCGATCAGCTTTCGGTAATTCGAATAAGCTCCTCGACGGTGGTCAAACCCTGGAAGGCTTTGTCCAGCCCGTCGGCCCGCAGCGATCTCATGCCATGCTTCTTCGCTTCGGTCTTGAGGTCGCCGAGGGATGGATTGCGCGTTATGATGTCTCGCAGTTCCTCGTTCAGGACCAGCAGTTCGTAAATCCCGATTCGCCCTTTGTATCCGGTGTTGTGGCAGGCTTCGCACCCCGTTCCGCAATAAAGCTGCCCGGTTCGGTCACTGTATTTTTCGAGATAAACCGCTGTGGATTCCGGTATGGTCGTCAGTGGTTCTTTGCAGTTCTCGCAGATTCGTCGCAGCAGCCTCTGGGCCAGCGCCCCGTTTACCGCGGCGCTGATAAGGTAGGACTCGATCCCGATATCCAGCAGGCGGGTTATGCTCGAAGGGGCATCGTTGGTGTGAAGGGTGCTGAGCACCATGTGACCCGTCAGTGCCGCCTGGACCGCCACCCGGGCGGTCTCTTCATCGCGGATTTCACCGACCATAATGGTATCCGGGTCCTGGCGAAGCAGGCTGCGGAGTGCGGCGGCGAAGGTCATACCGATACTCTCATGAACCTGCACCTGGTTTACCGAAGCCAGGTCGTATTCAACCGGGTCCTCCACGGTGCAAATGTTTAGCGTGGCGCCGTCCATTACCTGCAGGGCCGAATACAGCGTCGTGGACTTTCCGCTACCGGTCGGTCCGGTGACCAGGACGATACCGTGCGGTTGGAGTATTTCAGAGCGAAAAGCCTCCAGCGTATCATCGGCCATACCGAGTTGCTCCAGGCCGACCGAAATTGCGTGGCTGTCCAGAACGCGGATGACGCACTTTTCTCCGTGTGATATCGGGAGCATCGAGATTCGCAGGTCGATCTTCTTTCCGCCGACATTGGCGCGAATGCGCCCGTCCTGGGGCAGGCGCCGTTCGGAGATGTCGAGGTTCGCCAGGATCTTCAGGCGGGAAATTATCGCCGGGTGCATCTTGATCGGTGGGGCGGGTTTGTTGAAGAGTACCCCGTCTATTCGGAGGCGAACGTGGAGTTCCTTCTCGCGGGGTTCTATGTGAATGTCGCTGGCGCCTTCATTTACGGCCGTGGCGATCAGTGAATCGACGAAGTTGATAACAGGTTCGTTTCTGGTCGGTCGCCACGCGGATACAGTTCCCTGATTTTGCGGACCAGATCCCTGAACAGGCCCCTGCTTCGGCGCCGCACTGGCGGGTGGCGATTCGGGTTCCAGGGGCTCTTTCGGGCTGTCCTGCTTATCCTCAGCTTGAACCGACGGGTCGGTGACCCATCGGAAACCTTTATCAAACGCTTTCGGCAAGAGTCTGTCCTCCGCGTGCTTGTCGATACGACAGGCTCGCTGTTCACTGCTCGATATTACTGCTTTACTCTAAGTACGTATGTCAGGTCTCCCTGCTTCAATAAGACCCGTCCATTTCCGATTTCATGCACTCGCCAACCGGAGATTTTCTGCCCGACAGTAAGAAGTCGGTCTGAGACAATGGCCAGCGAGCGGTCGTTGGCGATTACAATCGATTGCAGCTGCAGGGCTTCGGCTTTTTGTACGGCTGTTGCGGCGGGCGTCAATCCGGTTGGTTTGGTTTCCTTGGGTTTTTCCGGTTCGGTCCGCTTTCCGGGGGCGAGCACAAACGGGTTGCTCTTGAGTTCCTTTAACGGGACTTGCCTCTCTGCCGTTCCGGTAATCATCTCGCGTGCGAGTTCAACCGGGCTTGTGTTGAACTTGTCGGTATCCGTGGTGTCGATTCCGGTGACACCGCCCCCGTTGCTCTGGAACTGCTTGACGGCGTGGTTGACTATAGTTTCGCTGGCCGTTTCCAGGGGATCCGCCTTGATTGTCTCGTTATTCATCGACATGAAGTAGACCAGCGCCATGCCCGCCAGGAACAGCACGGCCAGTACGATATTGGCGCGTTTTTGAGCGTTTGCGGATTCCTCGGCGGATGACGGGGCGCCTGTATCGCCTGCCGCCTGGTGCGTCTGCTGCGTTTCATCCGGAGCGTTAGACTCATTTTCGGCAAGGAACTCGCCGACCAGGCCCGCTTGTCTCATATCTTGGTTGTCCATTGGGTTTCCCCTTTCTTGCGCTCGAAGAAAATCGAAAACTCTATAGTGGCTGAGACTTGGCCATTATTGGTTTTTTCCGGTTTTTTCAGTGTCATCTGCCTCACGCGCATGATCCGCGACTGGCTTTCCATATCGAGCATGAACGAGTACAGGCCCGTGAACTTGCCCTCGAGTTGGATCAGCAAAGGCTGTTCACCGTGCGGGCCATTGGGGTTTGTAAACTGCTTGTTTGCCCTCGGTGGGACGGTTCGCACCGACGTAGGCGAGAGCTCATTGGACTTGGCCAGACGCCAAACTTCCCTGACTATCTGGTCGATGTCCTTCTCGTCTGGAAGGCGGGATCGGAAGATCGCAACGGCCTGTTTGCCTTCGGCGATCTGACTCCTGAGATCTCCGATGGCGCCTGATAACTGCTTCTTCTCGAACAGCTTGTCCAGCTTGATCTGTTTGGCTGCGATCTGTTTCTTGAGTTCTTCCTGACGCCGGTTGCGAGGCGCAAACTCAAGTTGCCACGCGGCCATCGGAATGGCCAGCAGAACGAGTGCGAAGACTATTTCTCGCGGGCTTGGCTTCATTTTGGTGTTCCTGAAAAGTTTCGGGCCAGCTTTCCCGGATGGTTTGGGTCGGCGTGCGGTGTCACGTTGCCCGAAAGGGTCTGCTGCTTGGTTTTCCGCCAGCGATCGGCCATGCTCTTTGTGTCTATCTTCCTGTTCAGAAGGCATTTCAGCCTGAACTCGCGCAAACCACTTAAGTGATTGGGGATATCCTTGTCGCTTCGGCCACCTGGCTCGTAGTCCTGCGTGTAGGACAGATCTACCGATTTGGTCAGACCGCTGTTGGTGAGATTTGCCAGGTAGTGGGCGACCTGGAGGTCCGTGTTTGCCAGGCCGATAATTTCCAAAGTGACCTTAGGTTCGACGTTCGGCGGAGGCGCCGGGGGGGCGGTTTGGTCCTTGGTCGTTTTGACAGTTGGGTTCTTGCTTGAGGCTTTGGGCGCATCGAAGCGCGAGTCCAGCTTCATGTGGAGCAGCGAAACTCCGTCCGGGCGGGCGTTTGTCAGAACGGCCAGTACTATACTCTTGGGCACGGGGTCCTGAAGAGCTTCGATCTGGTTGCGTTTGTCGAGTATCGTCTGTTTCTGGTTCTTGAGGGTTTGCATCTGCGAAATTGTCTGGGCCGCCTGGCTGTACGAGCGGTTGAGATTTTCCATTATCGCCCGGGTCTGAGCGGCGTTGTAACGCGAGACCATCGAGGCGCTGACGATACATGCTATGACCACCACGAACAGGATCACGCACATGACATTGGTGCGCCGGCCCTGGCGGCGTTGGTAATAGTCTTGCGGAAGTAGGTTTATGAGACTCATGGTACTTTCTTAAGCGGCCGCCTCGACCGAAGCGCCGACGCTCAATCCCACCGCCACCGCCCAGTCGGGGCAGCGGGGCATTCCGGGCTTGGTCTGGTTGGCTGTTGTTTCAGTGGTGTCCTCGGGCAGCGAAGCGAGATTGACGTCTTTTATCCCAAGCAGAGGATTGCCAACCTGCCCCGATAAACCAAGTCGCACCGCCAATTCGTTGCAGGCGCCCTTGTTGTATGCTCCTCCGCCTGTAAATACGATCCGGTCGATATCGCGGTTGCCTCCGACTGATTCACAGTAGTCGAGGCACTGGGTGATTTCCGCAGTAAGTGCCGTCAGGGCATCGCCCTCTTGATCGGTCTCTTCTTCGAAGATCACCTTGGCGGGCTGATCGCAGCCTACGGAGACCTCGACGCCCGGACCGTCCGGTTCCTGGGTCTCCTGTTCGCTCTGCGGTTGCTCTGGCAATATCGGGAGCGTAGACGTTAAGTTCCTTGCGAAGACCATGTTCGGGCCGTGGGAAATCACTACCTGCGTGCTGGTTACGCCCAGATCGACGAACATGTACGCGTTATCCATGTCGGCTGAGCGACGCAGCAGCCTCGAAAAACATTCGAGCAGCGCACAGGATTCCACGTTCAATCCGACGATCTTGATCTTTGCGTCACGCGCCATTTTCAGATATTGGGAGGTTATATCACGCGAAACCCCGAACGTGATTACCTCCTCCTTCGACAGCCCGTCTTCGTAGACCTCGTTACCGGTCATAAGGTACTGGACGACAGTCTCCCGAACGTCGATCTGATGTCCGAAGAACATCTCGCCCTTGTCTTCGAGTTCCCAATCGATGGCGCTCTTGATATCCTGTGGGTTTTCGAGGCATTCTCTCGGGACGCTGAGGGGCTGGACGAAACAGTCACGCGCCGGAAGGGCCAGGATGCACTTTCGGCCCTTGAAATGGTCGTGTGATAGTATTTCCTGAACTTCCGCGAATCGCCGGCGCCGGTCAGCCTGCCGAGCGGACGGACCGGATGCAATATTTTCTTCGAAACCGGGTGTTTTTACAGTATCCACCGCGATCAATCTGAAGTCACGGGCCGCCCGATCGACCAGGCGCACCTGTGCCAACGTAACGCTCGCCGATCCCAGATCGACTCCAACAGGCAAGTATGCGGACCTTGCCAAGTGTCCGGCTCCTAACGACATAAGCGATGCTCCTTACGGTTCCTCCGGATCACTTTTTATCCGAAAAAACATCCCAATAATCGCTTGGGCTGGATTAGCCCAAGGAAGCATACGATACTCAACTTATGTCGGCGAATTACGACCGCGTATTCATCTAAGCGCAAAGTTCTTGGGCTTGATCTATTGGAAAGTTTTACGACAAGCCGATCCAAACAAAGAATCGGTGTGTGACAATTATTTTTGATTGGCGATTTGGTTCACAATCGGTTCACACCTGCGAAGGTCCGGAACTATGAAGAAACACGAGAAGACGGCTTGTCTGATTGCTGTGGGGTTAGCGTAAAGCCTTGTTCATAAATATGTTAAGGCTTGATGTGGCGGGTGAGTCTCGAGCGTGGTGTACGGAAATGATGGTTCACAGGGCGGGGGGCTGTGTACCACTGTGTACCACTGTGTACCTCGCGCCCCCGGATCGTGGAACTGGCGACACGCTTACCGCCCAGGCCGAAGATTCATAACACAGTCAACGTCCCTCATCGCCGATAACGTCCACGGGTTTTGACTGGCGGAGTCGGCCTTTTTAATGGGATAAGATTTTTTAGAAAAAGCCCTTGCGTTGCTATTGCCTTCGTTTCTTCGCGCACAATCTCCGGGCCTTAGAGAGGTGTCTGGCCAGTTTGGGTGGGATCCATGTCTCCTCGATCAGTTCGTTGAAAGATTCTCGGAGATGCTCGTAGCTGTATGACGTGATCCTCTGACCGTGGAACAGCAGTGCACTGGCGATAGCGGAGAAGTAGATCGCGGTGGCTGAGGAGTGGTTGGCTTTGGAATCCCTGCCCGCGGCGAGTTTTTTACCGTAGTCTTTGATGCGTTTGATCGCGCTGAGTTCGGTTTTGTCGTCGAGCAGCGCTTCGCCTAGCGGTCTGCCGGCCAGCGGCATCAGTTCGGCCTGCAGTTTTCCGATTATCGCCGGCAGGGCGTTGACGACGGCCGTATCCAGGGGCAGCGTGCCGGCAAGTCGGGCGCCGAGCAGTTCTCCGGCAGCTCGGTCCTCACTGGCGGTATCCTGCGGTGGGTCTATGCCCACGCCAACACCGAGCAGGTCGGTGAGTCCCTTGAGAGTTATTCCAAACGTTGATTCCTTGTTACTCATTCGTGTCACTCCTCAACAAGGTACGCCTCGTTCGGGGTGTCTATGCGCGCCGGCCGGAGAAAATTTCCATCAACTCCGCGATTTCGTCCTCGACATCGTCATCGCTGTCGACCACCGCTCTGACGTGCGTCCATAAACCCTTTTTGAAACGCCGTTTAACGGTGATCGCCATATTGCATGCCTTCAACTTGCCGGCGAGCCCGAATCGCCTGCAGGTTTCCGAAAGCGGTGGTGGGGCGATGCCCTCGAGGCACGGTTCCACAACCGTGGCATGAAAAACATCCCAGTGTTTTTTCTTACCGCCGTCGCAAAAATACGCCTTCACTTCCGCCAGGACCGCATCGAGAAGATCCGTCGCCCACGCGTAGGCGAACGCCTGGTCCGGCGTCGCCGCTGCCGCGCGTTCGGGAATGTTGACGTAATCGACGTTTTTCAGCGCTACCAGCCCCTCGGGTGGGCGGCGCTTCAGCGCCGTCTTGCCCCGGTGGTCGCTTACCACGTAGCGGTCCAGCGCCGTCAGGAGAAACGTGCGAAATCTGCCCCTGTCCCGCTCGGCGCGAGTCACCAGGTCCCGCCCGAGAACCACTTCGTGGAAGAATCCCTGCGTAAGATCCTTGGATTTGTCATTATCGAAACCTTTTCGCCTCAGGTAGCAGTAGACCGGTTTCCAGTATTGCTCTACCACTGCATCGACCGTCTGCCGCTGTCGGTCGGGGTCCAGAGTCCGCGCATCTAGAATCTGCGTCCACTGGGTAGTGCAGAACGCCTCGTTCTTCCCGCCCATATGAGTCTTCTCGCTTCGTTTCATTTTTTGGGCGTCTCCGGTACCCTGGTCCAGTCAACTGCATCCCATATCTTGATAGTTCTGTCATGGCTTCCCGACGCCAGCCGTTTCCCGTCGGGCGAGAATACGACTGAACGCACATCGTCCGTGTGCCCTTTGATCGCGAGCAGTTCTTTGTATGTGCTTGTGTCCCATATTCTTATGGTGTCGTCGCCTCCCCCCGACGCCAGGCGCTTTCCATCGAGCGAGAATGCTACGGAATAGACATAGTTGCCTGAATGCCCCTTGTGTGTGAACAGGTTTTTTCCTGTGAGAGTATCCCATACCTGGATGGTTGTGCCCCAATTTCCCGCAGCCGCCAGGAGTTTGCCGTCGGGCGAGAAGGCGATGGAAGTCGCCGACTGCCGACTATTGTCCTCGAGCGTGAGCAGTTCTTTTCCTTCGCGAGCGTCCCACAGCTTGATACCGTTTCCACTTCCCG
>Ga0180435_10006112_pt1 | contig 11555 bp, 11 predicted proteins | sample SS_ome_3_FD_132467 | JGI IMG/M metagenome (GOLD analysis project Ga0180435, IMG submission 132467) | Hypersaline lake sediment archaeal communities from the Salton Sea, California, USA - SS_3_S_1 metaG | ecosystem: Environmental > Aquatic > Non-marine Saline and Alkaline > Hypersaline >...
GATCTTCCCGGTGTCAGGCGCGGCAAGCCCCTGGACAAGATCGGGCAGCGGCCCCTGAACCAGGGAGAGCTTTTTTTCGAAGAGGTGAAGATCCCAAAAACCTTCATGGTGATTGAGGACGGAAAAAAGATGCAGGTGATGATGAAAACCATTCTGACCCATGCAAACGCCGGCATGGGGCAGCTGTTTGTGGGATTGGCCCAGGCGGCTTTTGACGAAGCGCTGAATTATGCCAAACAGCGCGTCCAGGGCGGGGTTCCCATCTTCGAGCACAAGAACATTAAACTGAAGCTGTTTGACATGTTTACGAAAGTGGAAGCGGCCCGGGCCTACGCGAGACGAATGGCCGCCTATAATACCCTGAACCCGCCGGGATCCGCTCATCATGCCATCGCCGCCAAGGTGCTTTCCACCCAGACGGCTTTTGAAGTTGCCAGTGATGCCATTACCATATTCGGTGGAAACGGTCTGGCCCGGGAATACCCTGTAGAAAAAATGTTCAGAGATGCCAGGGCCTCCATGATCGAGGATGGGGAAAATAACATATTGTCCCTGATGGGCGCAGCAGACTTGTAACAAAACGGCTAGCCTATTGTCTGTCCAGAAATAGGTAAATTTTGTCGAGATCAAGGCGTGCGAAAAATTTTACCACAGTCATATGGTTGATATTTTGAGGATAAAATTTTGAGCACAACACAGATATCGGGCAAATTGGTCATTTGTGGATGGGCAATAGCCTAAGCTTTCTTCAGTTAATCCAGACCAAGCAACATCAGGAGGACAATCCATGGAAACAAAAATGATCCCCACTACTGTCGAGGAGATTACGACCGAGTGGCTGACCAACGCCCTGACGAAATCCGGTGTTCTAAAAAACAACTCCGTCCAAACCGTAAGCCACAACATTATCGGTCAAGGACAGGGCTATATGGGCATCCTGGCGCGATTGTCCGTCGCATATGAACAGCCGGATGAAACGTTGCCGTCAACCATGATCGCCAAAATACCCACCCAAGAGGCAAAGAACAAAATGCTCATGGAGGCCTTCTGGAACTATGAAAGAGAAGTACGATTATATGATGAAGTACTTGAACAGGTTCCCGTCAGGACGCCACGATGTTATTATTCAGACCTTGATCCGGGACCGGGAAGAAAAAGGATGGATACGGTCTATAACAAATATGGAAAGCTGCCCCAGGGGCTGCTGCCCTTTTATTTTATCTATGCCGGAATCCGCAACGTCAGGCTGAAAAGGCGCTATATCCTTTTGTTTGAAGATTTCGGGGATCTAGAACAAATCTCCCACAAGGAAGGCTGCTCGTATGAAGATGTAAAAACGGTGATGAAATCTATAGGGATTTCCCACGCCGCTCTTTGGGAAAGTCCCCTGCTCAACAAACACTGGCTCAGGGATCACGCTGATATGTCCAATATGCTGGGTTTTATTTCCAATCGGTGGCAGTCCGCTGTCAAGAAAACGTTTCCGGAAAAGGTAAGTTCAAAGGAAATGGAAGTTTTCAGCTGGTTGAAGGCGAATAATAAAAAATTGGACCAATACACCAAAACCCGGCCCCACACCTTGGTGCACAGTGATTTCAGACTGGACAACCTCTTTTTTGATCGGGCAAGAAACGATATCGCCCTGGTCGACTGGCAGGCCTCCTTTCCGGCAATGGGTCTGTTTGACCCCTGCTTTTTCTTCCTCAACAACTGCCGCAACCCGATCAATCCTGAACAGGCTGAAGAACTGGTTGCCATGTATCACCAGGGTCTGGTGGAAGGCGGCCTGTCCGATTACAGTCTTGATGAATGTCTGTCCGATTATCCATACGGCATGCTCCTGGCCGTACGTTACTGGTTGATCATCATTGGGGGGGTCGAGTTGGAAAAGGATCCCAATGCCAAGGAATTGGTAGGGATTCTGCTGGATCGCATGCGACCTCTGATTGAAGCGATTGAATTGCCAGCCCTGTAATTGAGGAGTAACCTGCACTACAAACATATTTTATTATATAGGAATGAAAATGGAACTGATCTTGATCCGGCATGGATTACCCTATCGTGTGGAAAAAGAAGATGGATCCCCTGCAGATCCGGAATTAACCGCCGAGGGAATCGAACAGGCCAAAAAAATGGCCCACTGGCTGGAAAACGAACCAATAGATGCCATCTATTGCAGCCCGATGAAACGCGCCATCATGACGGCCAAACCGCTGGCAGATATAACGGGCTTTGACACTAAAATCGAGCCGGACGTCGCCGAAATTGACGAACACGCCGCCACTTATATACCGCTCGAGGAATTAAAGGAAAAAGAACCTGAAAAATGGCGGAAGCTTTTGGAGGTCGGGATGGAAGCCGCTTATGACAGCCTCCAAAATTTAGAGACATTCCGCGCAAAGGTAATCAAGAGCATCGAGCGGATCATCACCGCCAATAAGGGCAGGAAGGTGGCCGTGGTATGCCACGGGGGCATCATCAATATCTGGGCCGCCCATATTCTGGGGCTGGAGAAAAGCCTGTTCTTCAAACCAGACTACACCAGTATCAATCGATTTATGGCTTCCAGTTCAGGCATACACAGTCTCGTCAGCCTCAATGAAACAGGTCACTTGTATATGGCTTAGTCCAATACGTTTATCAACATGGCCAGCCTATTCGCTCAGCGGACAGGTTTCGTCGGGCACGGCTACAGTGCCTGCAAAGCCGCTGTTGTTCAAATGGTCCGCACGGTGGCCATGGAGTTGGGCCCTTCAATATCCACACGAACTGTATCCGCGTAGCGGTTACGACCCGGACCTTGGAAAAAGAGTGCATAACGCAGTTGGGCAGACCGCCGATTATGACCTTGGCGTTCGTCAATCTAAAGGGGGTGTACAAAAATGAAATTGAATCGGATGACTGTTCTTGTCACGGGAGCGGCCAGTGGAATCGGATATGCCCTGTCCAAGGGCTTTCTCAAGGATGGCGCAACGGTGGTCGCCGTGGATCGAAACGCGGACGGGCTGGAACCTTTGGCTGTTGAGGGTGCGATCGTACTTAAAGTGGATATTTCCGACCCTGCCCAGGTGGAAGGCATGGTGCTAGCTGCAGTGGACCAAACCGGACGCCTCGATGTCCTGTTTAACAACGCCGGCATTGCATATCGAACCTATCTGGTCAAACATCAACCGGATCAGTTTGAAGAATTGATTCGAATTAACTTATTCGGACCGGTTTACGGCATGCGCTACGCTATTCCGGTTATGCGAAGCCAGAATTTCGGTCGCATTATCAACCTGGTTTCCAGGTCACCGGAAACCGCGGCTAAAGCCATGTCGGCCTATGGTTCCTCCAAAGCCGCTTTGTGGGCGGCCACAAGGCATGTTGCTAATGAAGTTTTAGATGTGGATATTTTGATCAATGGTTTGATCCCCGGTATAACGAAATCGGGAATGATGCCTGAAGGTCAGGATCCATCCAGAGTATATCCGACGGCACGCATGCTGGCGACTCTGCCCACCGGAGGCGCCAACGGAAAGGTGTTCTGGGATGAAAAGGAATACCGAATGTTTGACCCTGAAAATGAGATCTATCGACCATGACTGACAAACAGACCGTGATGATAAAAACAGCAGATGCGGACCTTGAGGTTATTCTGCGCGGCAAGGCCGGTCCGTGGATCGTAATGTTGCCGGCTGGCGGCAGGGGGGCAGATGATTTTGATATTCTTGCAGCAGAATTGGTTAATGCCGGATGGCAAACTGCCGCTGTCAACCCGCAGGGTGTGGGCAACAGCACGGGGCCCCTTGAAAATCTAACCCTGCATGACTGTGCCAAAGATGTTTTCGAGATCATCCGGGCACTGGGCGGCATCCCGGCGGCTGTGCTTGGACACGCGTGGGGGAATCGGGTTGCACGCTGCCTGGCTGCTGCGTTTCCAGAAAGTGTCCGCTGTTTAATATTGCTGGCTGCCGGCGGTAAAGTCCCTATGGCTACAGAGGTCGTCGAAGCCATGCAAAGGATGCGTGATCGCCTTAATAAACGGGAAACACTGTCAGCACTGAAAACCGCGTATTTTGCTAATGCATCCGACCCGTCTGCATGGCTGACCGGATTCTGGCCGAATTCGGCAAAAGCCATCAAGCGGGCGGCCATGGCAAGTTGCCTGGATGATTGGTGGAGCGGCGGTGAGGCGCCTGCGCTGGTAATACAGGGCAAGGAAGATCGATGCGCATTACCGGAAAACGGATATCTGCTCAAAAGGGAGTATGGTGACCGTATCTCGCTAATCGACCTGGACAACGCTGCCCATGCACTTTTGCCGGAGCGGCCTCATGCAATCGCCCAGGCGGTTATCCACTATCTCAAGGATTATGTTGAATTATGATAATTCAAGCACACCTGAATTTAGTCGTCGAGCAAATCAGAAGTCTTTTTTACGGTTAATAGTAACCTGAATCTTGCCCAGGTCGGAGGGTGAAATTTGATGCGTAAAAAACGACTATTATCCTTTTAACCCCATAGGTTAATTGAACATAAGTAATAAATACCGCTGAATCTGTTAATGTCGCCGATCAGGTAATCGTTCATCAAATTTCATGCAAGATTCAGGTATAACGTCCAAGTTGAAGGCATGCGGTCAATTTTATCCCACGCCCTCATGCGCTCCCGCCGGGGAAGGGAAGCAATTGCTGGACCTTAGTAGATGATCTACTTCTTATTTTTCGAGGCACGGAGGAGCCAATGGCAAATTTAGATCAGAAAACCGCTATTATTACCGGAGGCGGCAGCGGCATTGGTAGGGCGTGTGCCCTGAGATTGGCGCAAGAGGGCGCAAAGGTTGCGGTAGGTGATATCAGGGATAAACTGGCAGGAGAAACGGTTGAGATGGTCCATCAGGCAGGTGGAAACGCTATAGCCATGCATTGTGATGTCGCAAGCGAAAAACAGGTCCGGATGATGTTCGCGAAAACGATCGACGAATTCGGAGGGCTTGACATTCTCGTCTCAAATGCCGGGAACATTTCCGTCGGGGGAATCCACGAATTATCTCTTGAAGATTGGCAGAGCGTTATCCAGGTACACCTGACGGGAACCTTCCTTTGTGCCCGAGAGGCGCTGCGACATATGCTTGGACATGGCGGCGGCAGTATTATCACCATGGGTTCGGTTTCATCGGTGGTAATCGGCGCCGGCGGATCGGCTGCCAGCTACAAAGCGGCAAAAGGGGGGATTTTACAGTTTACGCGTGCCATTGCGGTTGAGTATGCACACCGCGGTGTGCGGGCGAACTGCGTTTGTCCTGGGGTAATTTCTACCGGTATAGGAGATCATGCCAGAGAAGATGCATCTGCCTGGACGACTGAAACCAAAGATGAAATCAGGCAATATAAGGCTGACATTCCCATGAATCGGCGGGCCGATCCTATGGAAGTTGCGAATGTTGTCGCATTTTTGGCCTCGGATGAGTCTTCATTTATGACAGGATCGGCTGTGATGGTCGATGGTGGATATACTGCAATATGAATTTCGCGGATAAGAAATTTCGCTCTCGCAAAATGTAGCACTGGGGAGTTCCGCTCTGAGCATGGAGAAGTAGAAAGGAGAAATAAAAAATGACAGACCTCACTGAATTGTCGCATAAAATCGTCGAGACCAAAAGTGGTGCCCGGCTCAGCAAATCCATGATGGAAAGCTTCATCAGACAAATGGAGGCATTCAATCATTGCGAAAAAATCAGTCGTCATTTGTATAAGGTTAGAGACCGCGTATTCACCATCGCCGGCTTAAGTATTTCGAACTGCACTTTTATAGAGGGTGAAAGCGGGTTGATCGTTTTCGATACCGGCAACAATATCGGTCAGGGGAAGGAGATGTTGGAGAAGATACGCGAGGTGAGCGACAAACCCATCAGCGCAGTCATCTACTCTCATCATCACTACACCGGCGGCACCCGCCTTTTTGTGGAGAACGATCAAGGTGATGCATGCGCCATTTACGGGCACCCGAAAATCGAACACAATCGGAGGGAAACCTTTTTGGGGTTCGGGCGCATGCAGATGCGGCGCGGCAGCATACAGGTTGGGCAGTATCTTCCGGATGAAGGGGAAGACGCTGCAGTCGGCATGACTGAACCGCGGTATGAGGATCCCGAGCTGAACAAAAACGGGCATCTTCCTGTTACCCACGAAGTGGCGGATCAGGAAGAGGTCGTCATCGACGGGCTTACGGCCCGGTTTTATCATGTTGTAGCAGATACCGACGATTCACTGGCCGTATGGTTTCCCGAACTGGACACGGTTTTGCACAATGCCGCCATGATGCGGCTATTATATCCATTCTACACCCTCAGGGGAGATTTTTACAGGAGCCCTGGAGGCGCCATCAAAGGCATCGACGTCATGCGGTACATCCGGCCTGAATTCCTGGTAGGTTGTCATGGCGCCCCCTTTATTGGCCGCGAAGAGACTTATCAGGCCTTGACCCGGGTACGGGATGGCTACGCCTTTTTGTATCAGCAGGCGGTTCGGGCCATCAATCGGGGCCTGTCGCCCGACCAGATGGTCAGGGATATTCAACTGCCTGATCATTTGAAAAACGACCCCCTGCTTTACGAAGGCTATGTCCGCACCGATTATGCTATCCGGGGTTTTTACCGCGGTATTGTGGGCTGGTTTGCGGAAGATACCGCAGATCTGAATCCGCCGCCTCCGGACATTTTAGCACGTGAAATCGTGGACGGATTCGGCGGGCCGGACAGGGTCATCAGACGATGCCAAATTCTGTTCGAACATCATAAGTTTGAACTGGTCGCCAAACTGATAACCTACGTACTGCAGGTCGATCCTGAGAATTCACCGGCGCGCCAGATGAAGGCGGATGCCCTACGTGTCATGGCCCAGCTGTCCCCGGATATACAGTCCCGGCATTTTTACCTGACGCAGGCGCTGGGCCTGGAAAAGAGAATCGACACGTCCAAGCCCCCGGCCATTAAATTTTTTGGTGATCAGGGAATCGATGATGTGTTGAACACCAAACCGGGGACCATCGTGAAGCTCCTGGAAAACATGCTTGATCCGCAAAAAGGTTGCGACGTTGAAAAATCATTGAAGATAACCTTTACGGAGCTGGATAAAGTTTTTGCCCTTGCTGTTAGAAAAGGCATTGCCGAATTCCTAGAGCATGCCGTTGATAAAGCAGATTTCTGTCTGGATCTAAGCCGGCTGACATGGTTGAATATCTATTTTAGACAGACAACCCTCAAGCAAGCGTTGGAAAGGGGTGAAGCCAAGCTTTCGCGGGGAACATTGTCGGGTCTGGAAGATTTTCTGAGCTTGTTCGATCGGTTTAAATATATCAAAAGAGCGGCATGATGACATGACAACTGCCCATTACCAAACCTGCACATTATGCGAGGCCGGTTGCGGTCTTGCGATACCGTAGAAGACGGATGTGCGGTTTCGGTAATAGGCGATAAATAGAACCCCTTCAGCAGAGGCTGCATCTGCCCAAAGGGTGCCGCCCTGGGAACCCTGCATCACGATCCGGAAAGGCTGCGCCAGCCGCTGGTCAGAAAAAACGGCCAACTGGTCAAGGTTGCCTGGGAAGAGGCCTTTAGGGCGGTGGAGAATGGTCTGATGCCCATCAAAGAAAAACACGGCCGCCACGCCGTAGGCATGTATCTGGGAAACCCCTGCTCCCACACGATGGCCGGGGCTTTGTGCCTGCGCCCGCTTTTCAAGGCACTGGCAGTAGAAATATATTCAGCGCCAGCACGGTGGACCCGATGCCCAAGCATGTCTCCTCAGGGCTGATGGTCGGCCACCCGTCTATCATCCCTGTTCCGGATATCGATCGGACCATGTTCATGCTCATCCTGGGTGCGAATCCGTTCACCTCAAACGGTTCCCTGGCCACAGCCTAACAAGCTGAAATAAAATTGTTCAGAAAATGTATTTTGGAGGAAATGGTTTGATTGCTGAAAAAATAGGATTGAAAAGATTCCTGGAAGCTTTTCCAACATTAGAGCGGGAAGAACGACTCGATCTTGTGCAGCAACTTGAACAAACTGCACAGGTGAATGTGGACTTTATTATGATGATGGTGCTATCCACTTCGCTGGCATCATTAGGATTATTAGCGGATTCTACAGCTGTCGTCATCGGCGCTATGCTCGTTGCACCGCTCATGGGACCCCTTGTTGCTGCAGGACATTCCCTCGTACAGGCTAACCTAAATTTATTTAAAAAAAGCATAGGCGTTACCAGTATTGGCCTTGGAATAGGTTTTGCCGCTTCATTGCTTTTTGGGATTCTTAACCTTGGGTTCGAACCGACACTTGAAATTGAAGCACGTGGAGCGCCTGACCTGCTGGATCTTGTTATAGGATTATTTTCCGGAATGACAGCAGCTTATGCCACTGGAAGATCCAACGTGATGACAACGCTCGCAGGGGTCGCAATAGCAGCGGCACTTGTCCCCCCTCTTGCAGTTATAGGCATTGCGCTAACGCATGGAAAACCTGTAATATCAGGTAACGCCGCCATCTTACTAGTCACAAACATTGTCACTATCATACTCGGGGCTGCAATCGTGTTCCGATTGTTTAAGGTCAACGCTTCCCGTCATGGTGAAGGACTACCGGTTTGGGCGCGTAGGTTTTTCATGCTGTTGATTCTTTTAATCGTTCTTTTAAGTGCACCGCTACTTAGCCATAGAATAGAATTACAAAAAACTGGCCAAAACCGGCCATTGCAATACCCGGTATCTGAAAAGGTGCGAGAGTCCGTTAGAGAATACATTAGCAATTGGCCGCAGGTGGAGGTCATGACCTTAGGTCGAAACAGTGTGGAACCTGAAGCAGGCATTACCATAATCTTGATAAGTGATAAAGATCTGCCCCCTGATTTTGAAGAAGGACTCATAAATGTCGTACAAAAAGCGCGCGGTGGAGAACCGGTTGTCCGTATATTTCCTGTTCTTGCTGCGCGATAGCTTCTATAGCGGTTGTCATATATATGTTCCGATATAAAATAGGTTCAACATTTTACAGATGAGGAGAGATTGATGCGATATTTGGCACTTTTGGTCATGTTCCTGCTTTTAGTAATGCTATCAGGGATACCAGCTTACTCAGCTGAAGACAATGGCTTGAAACTGGAAGAGCGATGGTTGGGCGACTTTGATGGTATGGTATCACGGCATTTAGTGCGTGTGTTGGTGGTCTACAACAGGATGTTTTATTTCATCGATCGGGGGCGTCTCTATGGTGAAACCGTTGAATTGTGCAGGGAGTTCGAAAAATTTATCAACAAGAAAATGAAAACCGATACGTTGAAGATCCGTGTCGTTTTCATACCAGTAACCCGTGATCAATTAATCCCGGGACTGGTCCAGGGTCGTGGAGACATAGCCATCGCAAACCTGACCATAACTGCGGAGCGAAAAAAGAGGGTTGATTTCAGTCAACCGTTTCGCACCAATGTAAAGGAAGTTGTAATTACCGGCCCATCTTCACCCGGCTTAAAAAGCGTGGGGGATCTTGCTGGTAAAAAAATGCACCTGCGCTTATCAAGCAGCTACCATGAACACATTGTGGCGTTAAACTCAGCCATTAAAGAGGATGGCAAACCACCCATCAACATTATACCTGCCAGCGAGTTCCTCGAGGATTCAGACCTTTTTGAAATGGCCAATGCAGATTTGATTCCGATGTTTGCAGCTGATCTTCACAAAGCCCAATTCTGGGGCCAGATTTTTAAAGATGTTCGTGTTTACCCTGACATCACCATACACCATGGGGGAGAGATTGCCTGGGCCTTCCGAAAAAAGAGCCCTAAAATGAACGAGATCATCAACGCGTTCGCCAAAATGAGCAAAAAGGGCACGTTGCTTGGAAATATTCTCAATAAGCGCTATCTGAAGGACAACAAATGGGCTCGAAACGCTCTGGATTCCGATGAGCTGGAAAAATTTAATAGGGTCGTTGATCTTTTCAAGAAGTATTCAGATATGTACAGTTTCGACTATCTGATGATCGGGGCGCTGGCCTACCAGGAGTCCTTGCTTGATCACAACAAACGGAGCGCTGCAGGTGCGGTGGGTATCATGCAGATACTACCCGAAACCGCAGCCGATAAAAAAGTTGATATCCCTGACATCGAGAGTCTGGAAAGCAATATTCATGCAGGGCACAAATACTTGAGATTCCTTAAAGACCGTTATTATAGTGATCCTGGTATTGATGAACTCAACAGCTACCTGTTTACATTTGCTGCTTACAATGCAGGACCGCGAAGGGTTGCAGAGTTACGCCGCGAAGCCAAAAAACGTGGCCTGGATCCCAACACCTGGTTTCAGAACGTTGAGGTAATCGCAGCTGAGCAGATCGGAAAAGAAACTGTTCAATACGTCCGTAATATCTATAAATATTATCTTTCATATCGTCTCCTGAAAACCACTCAAGAATCTATCCAGAAGTCGGGGACGATAAACTCTTAAACGGTGTAGATGTTTTCTATGGGCAAAGCTCGTTCAATTGAATCGTTAATCAACACCCACCTCTATCAATGAAAATCCAACCGCCATGAAACTGTATCAAAGAGCTGAATAGAGACTATCAAGGGGATTCCATTCGGCTGATTTCTCGTTTTTTGCATTTTTATCAGAAATGGGCTATCTGAGACATGTATCATCAGCTGTTTATTGGTTGAAGGGTGATTCATTACAAGCTACCTGATAAAGACAGCTGGGGTATCTATTTATCTGTCAACTATTCCGTTAAAGTGGAGTCAGCGGGGGACGATACTATGAAGCAATCATCTAAAATAGTCCAAGAGAAATCATACATAGAAAAGGCAATAGATATAGCAATTCGAATCGGCATATTAGCTCTATTGATAGCTTGGTGCTTCCAAATTTTACGGCCGTTTATCACGCTGGTGGTCTGGGGAGCCATAATTGCCATTTCTTTTTATCCTGTTTGTATGAAGTTGAGTGCATTGTTGGGAAACCGCATCAAGATGGCATCTTCGATAATGATTTTAGTTTCTCTCCTTATTATCATTCTTCCCAGTATTAAAATGGTAGGTTCACTTATTGATGGGATGACCTATCTCAATGACCAGATACAAAGCGGTGAAATTGATGTGCCACCTCCACCAGAAGGTGTTGACCGATGGCCGTTGATAGGCAAAACCTTGAATAGCAAATGGAATGATGCATCGGTAAACCTGAAGGAAACCCTGGCCCGTTATGCGCCTCAGCTCAAAGCCTTCAGCTTAAAATTATTGGAATCAGCTATGAGCACCACCATAGGATTGCTTAAATTTGCACTTTCCATATCAAATCTTATTTAACAGGGCAAACGTCTTGGGCGCAGACCCGCAAAAAGCGCGGGACAGGCTGGGCACTGAGATAGATCGGGCTCTTTTGGGGCCTCATCATCCTAACGTTGTTTCAGGCGGTACAAATCGTCCAGATACGCCAGCGCAAACTCCTTGGCCATCTTCCTGTCGGTCATGGTGCCGATCATGCCGTACATGGCCGACATTTCAGAAATGTCTTGCGCGTCC
>Ga0180435_10006113_pt1 | contig 11555 bp, 5 predicted proteins | sample SS_ome_3_FD_132467 | JGI IMG/M metagenome (GOLD analysis project Ga0180435, IMG submission 132467) | Hypersaline lake sediment archaeal communities from the Salton Sea, California, USA - SS_3_S_1 metaG | ecosystem: Environmental > Aquatic > Non-marine Saline and Alkaline > Hypersaline > Sediment...
CCAGATAGTCAGTAGCACCACCATCAATCTGACGTTTTCTCGCCAGTATTGTTGTCTTTTTTCTAGATTGTCGACAGACATAGTATCCTCCGAAATTTATCAGTGGAGAATGTAACAGGAGTGACATATTTAAGACCCTCGACTTTAGTCTATAGGTAGACTAATGTCTTAGACCTTATACTGACGTCCAGATAACCACTCTGTGACCTGCAAACGTGCTCATTAGAACCATACAACCGAGCCATAGCAGAATTCACATAGATAGTAATGAGGAAAGATCTTGTCTCCCGTAACGCTCGTCATCGCATTGATCCTGTACCTGGCGCTGCTGTTCTGGATCGCCCGCATCGGCGACAAGCATCGTTTCAATATGACCGGCTGGGCGAGGCACCCGCTGGTCTACACGCTGGCACTCGGTGTCTACTGCACCTCGTGGACCTTCTACGGCCTGGTGGGTACGGCAGCAACCAAGGGCTGGTATTACCTGCCCATCCTGCTCGGACCGGTACTGCTATTTACCCTCGGCTATCCCCTGCTGCAACGCATCGCCAGCGTCAGCCGGCAGGAGAACATCCACTCCATCGCTGACTTCATCACCTCGCGCTACGGCAAGAGGCAGTCGGTCGCCGTGGTGGTCACCATCATCATGCTGGCGACCACGGTACCCTACATCGCACTGCAGCTGAAAGCGGTTACCGACACATTATTATTCAGTGTCGATAACATCGCTTTTGCTACACAGGATATGACCCTGCTGGTGACTGTCGCCATGGTCATGTTTACCCTCATCTTCGGTGCCAACCGGCTGGAAGTGGCCAGCTACCATTCAGGCATCATGACGGCGATCGCTTTCGAATCACTGGTCAAGCTGATCGCACTGGTTGCCGTCGCTGTCTTCGCTCTGGGGCTGTCGAAAGGCTTCGATCCCGGCCAGCTGAGCAACAACGCCAATGCAGTCTTCCAGCAGTCGACACTGACACCTTCGTTCTGGATCCTGACACTGATCTCGGCTGCCACCATCTTCTGTCTGCCGCGCATGTTCCAGATCACCTTCGTCGAATGTCTCAGTGACAAGCACCTGCGTTTCGCCCGCAAGGGTTTCAGTGCCTACCTGATCATCATCGCGATAGCGGTCTTTATCATCTCGTGGGTGGGTAACCAGGTGCTCGCCGGCACCGATGTTGCCAGCGACACCTACGTCCTTGCACTGCCGCTGGGTAACGACAATAACTTCCTCGGCCTGCTCGCCTTCATCGGCGGTTTCTCGGCAGCGACCGCGATGATCATCGTCGCCTCGCTGACATTGAGCCAGATGCTGAGTAACGACGTTATCCTGCCGTTACTGATTCGCAAACATAAGAATAAAGCTTCCATCCCTGATTACTCTGGCGCACTCATCCTCACCCGGCGCGCCACCGTCATCGCGGTCATCGCCATGGCCTGGCTCTATCAGCACAGCCTGGCAGAAAACGTCGCACTGACATCCATCGGCCTGATCGCGTTCGCGCTCGCCGTGCAGCTGGCGCCTGCCATCCTGTTCGGCCTCTACTGGCAACGCGGCAACGCACTCGGCGTGTTCGCCGGGCTGGCTTTCGGATCACTGTTCTGGTTCATCACACTGATGCTGCCACTACTGAGCAAGGCCGGTTTTATCAGCGCCGAGCTGCTCACCGAAGGCATCTTCGGGCTCAGCTTCCTCAGACCGGAACAGCTGTTCGGCCTCGAGTTCAGCGACACATACACGCGTGGTGTGGTGTTGAGCCTGTTCGCCAACATCTCTGCTTTCCTCATCGTCTCCCGCATGGACAATACCCGCCTGGCCGATCGTATGCAGGCGATCGCTTTCGTGCATCGCGAACGTATCGACCAGCACGCCGGCGAGCAGGGACTGAAGATCAAGAAGGCCGACCTTGTCGTGCTGCTGACCCAGTTCCTCGGTGAATCAGCCACCAATCGGTTGCTGGAGAACCAGCAAGGTCCTGAACGCGTCATTGCCAGCCCGGAATGTCTCAACCATGCTGAACAGGCGCTGTCCGGTGTCGTCGGTGTCGCTTCGGCACGCGCCATCCTCACCAGTCTCAGCAGCGGCGAAAGCCTGGGCGTAGAAGATGTCGTGCATATCTTCGAAGGCACTACCCGTACCCTGCAGTTCAACCAGGACATGCTGTTCGCTTCGTTCGAGAGTATGTCTTCAGGCATCAGCGTGGTGAATGCCGATCTCAAGATCGTGGCCTGGAACAAACGATACGAACAGATGTTCAATTATCCCGAGGGCATGCTGAGGGTCGGCTGTCCTGCTGCAGACCTGGTGCGCTTCAATGCCGAGCGCGGCATGCTCGGTGCCGGTGAAGTCGAGAAGCAGGTACAGACCCGGCTGCGCCACCTGATGGCCGGCAAACCCTATCGCGTGGTACGCAAACATAACCAGGGCGTCATCGAGATCAAGGGGCGACCGCTGCCGAAAGGCGGCTATGTCACCACCTATGATGACATCACCGAGTTCATCAACGCGCAGAACGAACTGGAAAAATCCAACCTCAATCTCGAGCAGCGCGTGCGCGAACGCACCGAAGAGATCGAGAACATCAACCGCTCACTGCTCGCCGAGATCAAGAAACGTAGCGAGACCGAGGCCGAACTGCTGGAAGCGAAGGCAGTGGCCGAATCATCCAACGCCAGCAAGACACAGTTTATCGCGACCGCCAGCCACGATATCCTGCAGCCGCTGAATGCCGCCAACCTCTATGCCAGTGCGTTATTGGAAAAAGAAGATCTGGATCCCGAATTCAGCGCCAGCCTCAATCACCTGCATAATGCCATCGGTTCAGCCGAGCACATCATCTCCAACCTGCTGGAGATATCGCGACTGGATACGGGCTCACTGACACCCAAGGTCAAAAACTTCGCGCTCAGTGAGATCATCGACCAGCTGGCCAACGAGTACCGTGTACAGACCAGCGACAATGTCGAATTCCGCTGGCAGAAAACTTCGCTGTGCACCGAGTCAGATCCCAAGTACCTGCGACGCATCCTGCAGAACTTCCTCTCCAATGCAGTCAAATACACAGAGAAAGGAAAGATCCTGCTCGGCTGCCGCCGCCGTGGCGACAAGATAGAGATATGCGTCCACGATACCGGACCGGGTATCTCGGAAGCACACCAGCGCCGTATCTTCGAAGACTTTTATCGCATAGCCAGCAACGTCGAAGGCGCTGGCCTGGGCCTGGGTATCGCCATGAGATTCTCACAGCTTCTCGGGCATGATATCAACGTCCGTTCAGAAGAAGGCCATGGCAGCATGTTCTCTCTCATCGTACCGCTGCGCATCGGCAAAGGCGGTTGCGAGAGCAGCACGACAACGAGCAGCATGTCTTCAGGACTGGAGAGTCTTAATGTCTTCTATGTCGATGATGAAGAGAACAACATCCATGCACTCGCCATGCTGATGCAGAACTGGGGCTGCGAATTACACAGCGCGACCAGCTTCGATGATGCTGTTCTTTATGCCAAAGCGCATAATGCACCAGACGTCATATTGATGGACTACCAGTTAGCACCAGACGTCAACGGCATCCAGCTCGCACATGATTTAAATAACATCTGGGGAGAGATACCTTTATGTATCGTTTCAGCTGCACAGGAAGAAAACCTGTCGAAACGAATCGCATCACTAGGCTACGACTTCCTACGCAAGCCTGTTAAGCCAGGAAAACTACGTGCCTTACTGGAAACTTACCTACAGAAGAAAAACAAGGAAGTATAAACGAGTCATCAACGTACGGCGTCAAACAGTTGAAGCCGCAACCAATAACAGGCCAGGAAAGCTGCCGGCTTCAATATACCCACCCTTTCAGCCTTGATAACATGTAACCCTGTTTCGACCAGACTCCTTGGATTGATACATAAGCTCATCAGATTGCCTGACCAGCGCATCGACATCATATGCACCACTAGTCACTCCCAGACTGACGGTAACAACCAGGCTGTTCTTTTTAGTAGCAAACAGAGTTTGCTCAATTTCCAGTCGTAACTCTTCAGCCAGTAAAGCCGCTTGATCCAGCGATGTCTTTGGCAGCAGCATACAAAATTCTTCACCGCCAACACGTGCACAGATATCTGACTTCCTTAGTCGCTTCAGTAATATTTTACCGATCTGTTTTAATACAGCATCACCTATGGTATGACCAAATGTATCATTGATCATTTTGAAATTATCGACATCCATATGAATCATCGAAATCTCTTCATTATCACGCTGACTTTTATTCGTCAGTACCTTTCCATATTCATAGAATGCACGTCGATTAAGCAGACCGGTCAGGTCATCGACTCGGGCCAATCGTTGAGCTTCCTCACTGGACAACTTTAGTTGTCGTGTCATCAACAGATTCTGTTGCAGCGTATGACTCAGGAAGCGTGTTGCCCGAACAGCAGAAAGATAAAAGATGACACCCCCTATCCCCATGACCACAAATGTATAACTTCCATAAATGAGAAAATATCCTGTTGCTGGCAATAAAATTATTGTGATGGTTGCTAATGTCATGGCGCTGTGAGACGAATAAAGCGAAATTGCACCGCCGGACATACCTATCAAAAACCCGAAGATTATGGCCTGATGCACCGGTGAATCATATGGCATAATCACCAGGCTACCAATGCCCCAGATAACCGATGCCAGCATAAGCGTAATAAAATAAGGCGCCTCCCATGCCAGAACATCTTTCCCCGATGGTGAAATTTTTCGATATCGACTAAAGAGGAACATTCTCGCAACAGCGCTAACCATAAGAAGACCAAACCAGGTAAGCAACAACCGATGATCCTGCACTGGCCATAAGATAGCCATTACTACCATTGCCGCAACAATACTGACGTAGATGGCCGACGAAGACTGCTTGTATAACAGCTGCAACTTATCTGACTGTACCAGAACAGGCAAATCCTGTGCGGTATTGTTATTTTTATTATGCAACATGTGTCCTTGTGATCAAATAATTTGCAAAATGTAGTATGAGCAACTAGCAGCTTAAAAAATTGTAGCACATTACAAACAACTGTTAACCAACAACTAAATAACGAGACACAGGTTTTTAATGTTGCTTATTAAGCAGTCATATACAAGCACAGTGATTTAAAAAGCAAGTCACATATTTCAATCCCTACGCCCCCTTTAACGCACATCACCATTCTCTACTCCCCCCGTATTCATTCGTCGCATAAAATATTTTTCTGACTCGACCAGGAATAACACGGAAGATGAAACCAACAGGATGCGCAGCCATATTTCTATACCAATTGCAGTTGTGCCGAACAGGGACTGCATTGGCTCAAGATAAGTAAAACCAAGCTGGAAGATAAAGAGCATAGCAATAGCGATCAGAATATAACGGTTGCCTGTTAAACCTGCCCAGCTAAATACTGAAGCAGTGGTATAACGCGAATTAAACAGGTAAAAAACCTCGAACATCACCAGCGTGTTTACCGCAACAGTTCGCGCATGTTCGATACTGACACCGCTATCCATCTCCCATAGAAAAAGTCCGAATGTCCCACCCATCAAAATAACGGAGACAAAAACGATACGCCAGACCAGATAGGAGCTCAGCATAGGTTCATTGGCAACTCGTGGATGACGTCGCATGATATTCTGCTCGGGCGGTTCAAATGCCAGTGACAGGGCAAGGGTTACCGCAGTAACCATATTCACCCAGAGGATCTGCACTGGCGTCAGTGGCAACTGCTGGAAACCAAACAGAATAGCAGCAAGGATGATAAGCGCTTCGCCGCCATTCGTAGGCAGAATAAACAGGATAGCCTTTTTGAGGTTGTCATAAACTGTACGCCCTTCTTCTACTGCATGAGCGATCGATGCAAAATTATCATCGGCCAGCACCATCTCAGCAGCCTCTTTTGCTACTTCTGTACCGCTGACTCCCATGGCGGTTCCCACGTCGGCACGTCTCAATGCCGGGGCATCATTTACTCCGTCTCCCGTCATGGCTACAATCAACCCCAGTTCCTGCATAAGCTTTACTAAAAGCAGTTTGTGTTCAGGGTTAACACGCGCATACACATCAACATCTAACACTTTTTGCCGTAGCTCATCCTCGCTCATCAAGTCCAGTTCTTGACCAGTGAGTACATCATCAGTGTTAACCAGCCTGAGCTGCCGGGCGATGGCACGTGCTGTAGCACCGTGATCACCCGTAATCATTTTTACCCGAATACCAGCCTCAGCACATACTTTTATTGACTCGATCGCTTCCTCACGAGGCGGATCGATCATGCCGAACATGCCCAGCATAGTCAGTCCATCCTCTATGTCGCCAAACTTCAGCTCCACCTTTTCACAGTTTACCGGCTTGGCTGCGATAGCTAATACACGCTGACCTTGCTGCGCCATTTCTTCGATACGAGACAGCCAGTAATCTCTATCTATTGGCTGATCGCCATTAATTGTGTTCTGATGATCGCACACCTCCAATAGTTGTTCAGGGGCACCTTTAAGATAGATGAAGGCATCACCGGTGTGACTATGGTGAAGCGTTGCCATAAAGCGATGCTCAGACTCAAAAGGGATAAGATCGGTACGGGGATATTGCTTGGCCTCCACTTCAATATCCAGCCCGGCTTTCATGCCTGATACTAATAAAGCCCCTTCCATCGGGTCACCATTGACAAGCCATTCAGCGTCTTTATGCTCTAGCGACGCATCATTGCATAACACCGCAGCCCTGGTAGCCGCCTGCAGAAGCGGCCTCTCTTCAGCAAGCACACGCATATCCGATAACGATATCGAGCCATGGGGATCATAACCTGTTCCACTTAGTTCAAACAGGCTGCTCGTGGTCGCTATCATACGAACCGTCATTTCATTACGGGTCAGGGTGCCGGTTTTGTCAGAGCAAATTACGCTTACGGCCCCTAACGTTTCCACAGCAGGCAGCCTGCGGATAATGGCATTTCTCCGCGCCATGCGCTGCACACCTATAGCCAGCGTGATTGTCATGATGGCTGGCAAGCCTTCAGGAATAGCTGCCACTGCAAAACTTACAGCAGCAAGAAACATGTTGGCGACTGCATAATCACGAACCAGTGTGCCGAATACAAAGGTAATAACGGCAACGCCTAAAATGGCGACGGTAAGCCAGCGGCCAAACTGAGTCATTTGGCGTAATAATGGTGTTGTTATTGACTCTACTTCCGACACCATTGTACTAATGTGACCAATCTCGGTCTGTGAGCCTGTCGCAACCACCACTCCCGATCCCTGACCATGAGTAACCAGAGTACCTGAATAGGCCAGGCAGCAACGGTCACCGATCACTGCTTCCTTCGCCACAGGATCAACCGTTTTTTCTACTGCTATCGATTCACCTGTCAGCACCGATTCCTGAATTTGAAGCCCCTTAACACGGAAAAGCCTGAGATCCGCAGGTACTTTATCGCCGGATTGCAACGAAACGACATCACCAGGCACCAGCTCTTCAGCCGGAATTTTTATCTGTTTACCATTACGCAACACCATTGCACTCGGCGAAAGCATCTGCCGTATAGTTTTCAAAGCATTCTCGGCCTTGCCTTCCTGAACAAATCCAATTATTGCGTTAAGAAAAACGACAGCCAGGATCACACTGGCATCCACCCAGTGTTCCAGCATGGCGGTAACGGCACTGGCAATAATCAACACATAGATCAGTACATTATGGAACTGACAGAAGAAGCGCACGAATGGGCCACGTGTTTTAGCTTCGGGTAGCCGATTCGCTCCATGACTGCTCAGTCTGTCTGCCGCCTCTTCTCGGGACAGACCATCTGGCGTTGTAGCGAATGATGCCAGAACTGCTTTAGCGCTTTCAGCATGCCAGTTATCTGACACAGAATCCGGCACGTCTGACTGATTGTTCAGACTTTTTCTGAAGGACTTGAATATCTTACGTGTGACTACAGCACCGACCGTGCCCAGAATGACCAGAATAGCAAGAAAGGTCAGCCACTCGATGACCGCAACATCAAAATGCCATGTAAGACCCTCATTCATCGGAATACCTCTACCTTAAGGAAGGTATCTGAACTGGAAAAATATAACTCAGAACGCTTTAGCATGATCTATTATTTTGCTCTACTTCAAGAGACAGGAAATGTAATGTATCGTTATACTATACATTAATAAATCAGCGATTAATCCTCTCACATTTTCTGTTTATGATATAGAAAACGCATCGATTCCTGACAGAATTTCGAGGCAAGATATTTACTGCTCTACGCAGCAGCTTGGGGATGGGATATTTTTACAGTTCTGAGCGAAAACATATCAATGGAGCCTATTGCAGCACTCAACATTAATCATGCGTTCGAATAAGAGAGAGATTTATTTTATTAACAGGCTTTTAACCGTATATTATATTCAGACCTTCAAAGAGTTTTCAGTTTCACTCAATTTTAATCTGCGTTTACCACAATCAGGCAATTCAATTTTATTTATATCCTCGATCACACGGTTTAGCCGTTCATAATCATACCGTGTCTTTCTGCCGTAGATTGGCTCATCGATGATGGACACCATGTTCTGAAGCTGCTTCCAGTCTGCTTCCGTCAAGTGTTCCTTTAGCAGAGGATACGCTTCCGTTTCTTCAGTAAATATATGCTGCCTCTGCCCAACAAGAAACTCTGACAGCTGTTTCTTTAGCTCGTCGGTGGATACCGTACCGCCAGACAAAGCTTCAAGAGAGTCTCTTAACTGTCGGGTGACAACTTCCAGCTGTGTATGCTCCGACATCAACTTCTGCACGATATCAGCATCATCCATTCGTTCGAGTAAAACAGAAAAAATCATGTCCTCGAGTGGATGATGCATCTGCTCAGGATACTCTTGAATATATACGATGATGTTTCGCATCAAAGAATAGTCCGGGTCAACGCCTCGACACATATCAAGATATTGCGTCTCTAAAAAGTTTATCTTTCTCAGCAGCTGGCAGTGATCAATCTCCAGTCTTTCAATTATGCTTGTCTCTTTCATGCTCGCTAAAAATTATCTGTCGAAAACAATTAATTATTAAAAATGAAACCACAGATGAAACCATACAACATTGACAATAATCACTTTCCAGAAATATGTTTATATAAATTGATTTAGGGCAATTAGTCATCAAGAAAAGGATTTTTTAAAAATATCGCTGCAATCATTTTGAACTTTTACGAACATGGGAACACTAACATGTCAGCAATTACCGTATAAGGTTATTTGTGAACATAGCGAATGAGTATCGCTCAGCAGGATTCTCTCCCAACTCAAAAGTTTTCTGCCTGTGTTGACACTCTAGCCCGCCCTGTTAAGTCAGGGCGGGCTTTTTATTGTCTGGATGATTAACCATATTCATTTACTGTTAACCGCCAGGTATGCATCCATCAAAATAATAATAAAAACGACAGCCATATAGACTGCCATTTTCAATATCTGGATTTTATATTTGAACTATCTTTTTACAGCGGCATAGTCACCAGCAAAAAGATCAATAGGCCAATCACAAAAACAACTGGAATATAATTTACCAGCAAACAAAAGCCACGCAGATCAACACAAGATTTTTGCATCCCGCATGTCTTACAGACCTTTGCTTTCACTTGTGAAACTGTTACAGATATCTTACTCACACTAATTAATAACTTAACTTATAGATATAACCTCATGCATAAAAGAGGCACGGTCATTATTGGCCATGCCTCCTACGATGCATCCACAATACCATTAATTGTCTCTAGCGCATGACAATGAGGGGGGTAATCGGTATTTAAGATTGCACTGTTAGTCACTCGGCTGGCGCAGCCTGTTCCGTTCCCTGCTGCCCATTACCGCCTTCCTTATGACGATTCTGGTTCTGGTTTTGCTTTTGATGCTGAGATTGTTTGTTTTCAGCTCCCTGCTGCTTTTTACTCTGCTCAGCATCACCCTGACTCTGACTGTACCCCTGACCACCATCACCGCCCTGTTTTCCGCCAACACCTTTAGCGAATGCACCAGGTGAAGAAACCAGGGATGCAGCCACGATCAGGCTACCGATTAAATATCTAGTATTTGTCTTCATGATAAACCCCTTCATTTGAACTTATTTATTAATAATATCCTGCCGTCCTTGCGGGTACGCTGTTAAAACAATCACCACAAAAGACAATAACGCCGCAACCGTCATTATCGAATAAGTCATCAAATCTAAAATCATAACAACATCTCCAAAATCTCGATTAACTACTCATTTCTCTGGTTACCGTACTATTAATGTATACCTGTACTTAACAATGAAAATTATCATTGTTAAGTTAAATTAATATTAGTCATTAGCTTGAAAAGAATTATAAACAGCCTCCTTCTTAATCGTGTACTGTTTCCACAACAGGAACACAGCAGGAATAACGACCAGTGTAAGCACAGTGGCACTAACCATACCACCCACCATCGGTGCGGCAATACGCCTCATGACCTCAGATCCGGTACCGCTACCAAGCATGATAGGCAACAGGCCGGCGATGATCGAAGCAACGGTCATCATGATCGGTCGCACACGCAGCAGTGCACCATCGATAACTGCAGAACGTACTTCTTCTATACTTAATGCAACACCTGCACTTTTCGCTTTATCGCTATATCCTCCGAGTGCCTGGTTCAGATACACAAGCATCACCACGCCTATCTCGATCGCTACACCGGCCAGCGCGATAAAACCGACACCGACAGCAACTGACAGGTTGTAACCGAGCAAGTAGAGCAGCCAGAAGCCACCGATCAAAGCCAGCGGCAGGGTACCCATGATGATCATCACTTCGATCATGTTACGGAAGTTGAGATACAGCAGCAGAATAATGACTACAAGGATGACAGGCACCACCGTGGTCAACCGCTCGATAGCCCGCATCATGAACTCATACTGGCCTGACCATGAAATGGAATATCCTGTCGGCAACTTCACCCTGTCTGCGACCACCTGCCTGGCATCGATGACATATGAACCGAGATCACGTCCTTCTATATCGATATATATCCAGCCGTTCAGTCTTGCATTTTCTGTCTTGATCAAACCAGGGCCATCATCGATACGAACCTCTGCAACTTCTGCCAGCGGTATACGTGCACCTGCCGGCGTTATCACAGGCAGGTTGCGCAACTTTTCAAGTGAGTCACGCACGTCTCGTGGATAACGGATATTTATCGGGTAGCGCTCCAGTCCTTCAACAGTCATACCAACACTCATACCACCTAGTGCGGTACGCACCACTTCCTGGATATCTGCGATGTTCAAGGCAAAACGGGCAGCCGCAGAACGGTCGATATCGACCGTGACATAACGACCACCCGCGACACGTTCGGAGTACACCGAAACCGTACCCGGAATAGCCTTCAGAACACTCTCGATCTCCTTGCCTATCTCCTGGATAGTATCAAGATTAGGACCGGCAACCTTGATACCAACCGGTGTTTTAATTCCGGTCGCCAGCATATCGATACGATTCTTGATCGGCATGACCCACGCATTGGTCACACCCGGTATCTGCAC
>Ga0180435_10006114_pt1 | contig 11554 bp, 11 predicted proteins | sample SS_ome_3_FD_132467 | JGI IMG/M metagenome (GOLD analysis project Ga0180435, IMG submission 132467) | Hypersaline lake sediment archaeal communities from the Salton Sea, California, USA - SS_3_S_1 metaG | ecosystem: Environmental > Aquatic > Non-marine Saline and Alkaline > Hypersaline >...
CAAGATCGACCGCCACGACTACGAGACCAAGGTGAACCACATCCGTCGGTTCCTCAAGGACGGTCACAAGGTCAAGGTGACGATCATGTTCCGCGGACGCGAACGAACCCACCCCGAGCTCGGTCAGGAGATCCTCAACCGGGTCGCCGCCGACACCACGCAGCTCGCGGTGGTCGACTCCGCGCCGGTGATCGCCGGGATGGACATGAACATGGTCCTCCGGCCGGTGCCGGTCGCCTCGACGGCGGCGACCCCCGCGGCCGCCCCGGCGGGTGCGCGGGCCGCGGTGGCCGACTGATCCTCGCGCGAACGAACCTCCGCCAACCCTACCGCCAGCGGGCGGGCGCCACCGGTCGCTCACCGGTGTCCGAGGAGAGACGACACGCATGCCGAAGCTGAAGACCCATAAGGGCACCAAAGCCCGTGTCAAAGTCACTGGGCGAGGTCAGGTCGTGGCCATGCGATCCGGGAAGCGGCACCTGAACTACAAGAAGTCGGGGAAGCGCATCCGCCAGGGTCGTGTCACGCTCGTCATCGCCAAGCCGGAAGCGGACCGCATCAAGCGGCTGCTGCCGTACGAGTGAGGGCGGGCCGACATGCCTAGAGCCAAGACCGGCATCGTCCGCCGACGCCGCCACCAGAAGCTGCTCAAGCGCGCCAAGGGGTACTGGGGCCTGCGCTCGAAGAGCTTCCGCATCGCCCAGCAGACGCTGCTCAACGCGGCGGACTACGCGTACCGCGATCGCCGCGACAAGAAGAACGTCTTCCGGCGCCTGTGGATCGCGCGCATCAACGCCGCGGCCCGCCTCGAGGGGATGACCTACTCCACCTTCGTCGCCGGCCTCCGGCGCTCCGGCGTCGAGCTCGACCGCAAGGTGCTGGCCGACCTCGCGGTCCGCGAGCCCGGCGCGTTCAAGGCGCTCGTCGAGCGGGCGCGCGCCGCCTGAGGTCGCCGCCGCGGCCGCGCCGCGGCGAGCGAGGCACGACGATCGACACGTGCGGCCGCACCCCGGCGGGTGCGGCCGCCGGCGTCACGGGACCCGGCGCGGCGGCGCCCGGCCCACGCAGGGGGCGCGACGTGCGCGGCCGGCGACCCCGTGGGTAGACTGTCGGGCCATGCGTCACCTCCGCGGCCGCGAGGCCGCCCTCACCGCCTTCCGCCACCGACGTAGCGCTCAGCACGATCCCGAGCGCCATGCGGTCGTCGCCGACATCCTGGCCGACGTCCGCAGGCGCGGCGACGCCGCCCTGCGCGACCTGGGCGAGCGCCTCGACGGGGTACGCCTCGACGCCTTCGAGGTCGACGCCGCCGGCCGCGCCGCGGCCGCCGCCGGCCTCGACGCCGGCCTCGCGGCCGCGATCGACGCCTCGATCGCGCGCGTGCGGGCCTTCCACGAGCGACAACCGTCCGAGGGCTTCGTGGCCGCGGGTGCGGACGGCGTCCTGGGGCAGATCGTCCGCCCCCTCGAGCGCGTCGCCTGCTACGTGCCCAGCGGGGCGGCCACGCTGGTCAGCTCACTCATCCACAGCGCGGTGCCCGCCCAGGTGGCGGGCGTCGAGCAGATCGTCGTGGCCACCCCACCCCGGCGCGACGGCAGCGTGGATGCCGCGCTGCTCCACGCGGCCGAGCGCCTGGGGCTCACCGCGGTCTACCGCCTCGGCGGCGCGCAGGCGATCGCCGCCCTCGCCTACGGCACCGAGAGCGTGCCGCGGGTCGACAAGATCGTCGGACCGGGCTCGGCCTGGGTCGTCATCGCGATGGCCCAGGTGTTCGGCGAGGTGGGCATCGCGTCGCTGCCGGGACCGACCGAGACGCTCATCGTCGCGGACGGGCAGGCCGATCCCGAGCACGTGGCCGCCGACCTCCTGGCGCAGGCCGAGCACGACGGCGCCGAGCCGGTGCTCGTCACCGTCGACGCCGGGCTGTGGCCCCGGGTCGAGGCGGCGATCGAGCGCCGGCTGGCCCGCCTGCCGACCGCGGCGACCGCACGGGAGAGTCTCGAGCGGCGCGGCGCCGTCGTCTTCGTCGACGACCTGGCCACGGCGCTCGAGGTGGCGAACGCGTACGCCCCCGAGCACCTGTGCCTGCTCGTGCGCGACCCCTGGGCGTGGGTCGGCGCCGTGCGGCACGCCGGCGGCCTGTTCGTGGGCGAGACCTCGCTGGAGGCGCTCGGCGACTACGCCGCCGGCCCCTCGCACGTCATGCCGACCGGCGGCACGGCCCGCTTCTCGAGCGCCATCAACGTGCGCGACTTCCAGCGCGTGCTGCCGCTCATCGGCCTCTCGCAGGCGGGCGTCGACGAGATCGGCGCGGCCGCGGCGCGCCTCGCCCGGGCCGAGGGCCTGGAGGCCCACGCCCAGGCGATCGAGGCGCGACTGTCGGGCCGATCGCCGGCCTAGTGCGGCGCGTGCCCGCCCGCGCCTAGCGTCGCCGCGCCGACCGCCGTGGCGCCTGCTCCCGGAGGCCCGCGGCCGTCGGCGGCCGCCGCGGCGACAGCGTGCGGCGCAGGTAGGTCCACAGGATCTCCGCGTACATCCGCAGCCGGATCAGCAGGCCACGCAGGAAGCCGCGCTTCTCTTCCTTCATGACCTGCGACACGCCGGGCAGCGGCACGTCCACGATCGTCCAGCCTTCGCCCTTGGCGTGGTCCGCGATCGCGACCTCGACGCCGTAGCGGCTCTCGGCCAGGCCAGGGACGGACAGCAGGCCCTCGCGCCGGAGGGCACGCTGGCCGTTCAGGACCGGCACGATCCGCTGCGCCAGGGTGGTCGCCCAGCGGCCGTCGGCGAACACGCCGCGGGTCATGTCGGCCGAGCCCGCGGCGACCGGCTCGACGAGCGCGCGCACGTGCTTCGGCCGCAGGCCCGTGAGGTCGGCGTCGAGCAGCACCGCCAGCGCCTCGCCGCGAGCGCCCGCGCCGGCGGCCAGCGCGCCGCCCTTGCCCAGGTTCGTCGCCAGGCGGATGACCTCCGCCCCCGCCGCCGCGGCCACCTCCGCGGTGCCGTCCGTGGAGCCGTCGTCCACGACGACGACGGGCCCCACGTCCGCCGCGCGGGCGACCGCGATCACGCTCGCGATCGTGGCGGCCTCGTCGAGCGCCGGGATCAGCACGACCGCGTCGCGGGCGGTGGCGTGCGTGGCGCTCATCCGAAGAGCAGGCCGCCGAGCTCCTGCACGGTGATGAGGACGATGAGGAAGAGCACCGCGGCGATGCCGATGAAGTTGAGCGTCTCCTCCTGACCGGGCCTGAACGGTCGCCCGCGCACGGCCACGACGGTCGCCAGCAGCATGCGCCCGCCGTCGAGCCCCGGGATCGGCAGCAGGTTGAACACCGCCAGCGAGAAGTTGATCAACGCGGCCAGCAGCAGCACGGGGGCCAGGCCCACCTGCGCCGCCTGGCCGACGAGCGTGACCATCCCGACCGGCCCCGCGACGTCCTCGTTCGGGCGGCCCGACAGCGCGGCGCCGAAGCCGCGCGCGAAGCCCGCCACCATCTCCGGTAGGATGCGCAGGCCGAAGCCCGCGGACTCGATCAGCGCCGTGCCGAACGCGACCGGCTCCACCTCCAGCGGTGCCAGTTGCACGCCCAGTTGCGGGCGCTCGCCCTCCGCCAGGCCGGGCGGCGGCCAGTCGCTGCGCACCGTGCGCCGCGCGCCGTCCTCGCCCTGCAACTGCAGCTCGAGGCCCTGGGCGTCGCGGATCGCGGCCACCGCCTCGGCCGGGGTCGGCTCGCGCACGTCGCCGATGGCGACGAGGCGGTCGCCGTCGACGATGCCCAGGCGCTCCGCGATGGAGCCGTCCACCACGCCCACCACGACCGCGCCGCGCACCTCGGGCGCCTGACCGCTGACCAGCTCGCGGTAGCCGGGCGCCAGCGTGACGGCCGCCGCGAGCAGCACGATGCCCAGGCCGTAGTTGGCGATGACGCCGCCGATGAGCACCCACAGCTTGTGGTGCAGCGGGCGCACGGCCATGCCCTCGTCGGGGTGCTCGAGGCGGCCGTCCTCGCCGACCTTGGGGGCCATGCCCGGCAGGTCGACGTAGCCGCCCAGCGGCAGCAGCGAGAGGCGCCACTCCGTGCCTCGCCAGCGCCAGCGCGCCACCACCGGGCCCATCCCGATGCTGAAGGCCTTGACCGGCAGCCCGACGCTGCGGGCGTTGAGGTAGTGCGCCAGCTCGTGCACGAGCACGGCGCTCATGAGGACGAGCAGGAAGACGGCGGCGGTCAGCATGCCGGGGTCTCGATCGCATGGGGTCGGCGGGGGCCGGTCATGCCCGCAGTATGCCAGAGGCATGCGTCCCGGCCGGTGCCGCCGCCCACGGTCGGCCTCGCGTCACCCCGCGCGTCGCTGCAGCCACCGCACCACGTCGGCCTTCGCCAGCACGCCGACGACGCCGCCATCGCGTCCGACCACCAACAGGCGGCCCGCCTCGGCGGCGGCCAGGCGACGCACGGCGGTCTCCAGGTCCTCCTCCGCCGCGACCGTCTCGACCGGCCGAAGCAGGTCGGACAGCGGGGCCTCCTCGTCCGCGCGGTCGAGGTCCCCGGACCGGATCCAGCCGATCGGCGTCCCGTCGAGGTCGAGGACCGGGTAGGCGGTGTGGGGCCGGAAGGCGCGCAGGCGGCGGAGCTGCTCCAGCGACCATCCGAGGTCGATCGCCACCGGGTCGGGGGTCATGGCCTCGCGCACCCGGCGCCCCTCGAAGGCGCGCCGCGCCTGGCTGGCGGCGACTTCGGCGCGGCCGGCGGCGTCGACGAAGAAGGCGATGGCGAGCAGGAACACCTGCAGCGTCAGGAAGCCATAGACGCCCAACGCGATGGCGACCACGCGGCTGATCGCGCCGCTGATGCGGGTGGCGCGGGCGTCGCCGAGCGGGATGGCCAGCAACGACCGGAGGACGCGGCCGCCGTCGAGCGGCAGCGCGGGCAGCAGGTTGAACAGCGCCAGTCCGGCGTTGGTGACGGCGAGGTAGGCCATGACGAAGGCGATGCCGCCGGAGAACGCCTCGCTGCGCAGCAGACCCCACAGCAGCAGGGACAGCCCGCCGCTGGTGAGGGGGCCGACGATCGCCACGATCGCCTCGGCCCCGCGCCGGCGGGGGACGTCGTCGAGCTGCGCGACGCCGCCGAGGAACCACAGCGTGATCCGCTGCGTCCGCACGCCGTAGGCCCGCGCGGTGATGGCGTGGCCGAGTTCGTGGACCAGTACGCTGGCGAACAAGCCGATCGCCGCCGTCACGCCGAGCAACCAGGGGGCCGCGCCCGTGGCCAGCGGCGCCGGGTCGAGGTCGACGCCCAGCTGCGCGAAGAGCTGCGCGAAGCCCGCCACCTGCGAGCCGATGAGCCAGGCGAAGAGCGGCAGGATGAGGGCGAAGGTGGGGTCGAGCTCGACCGGCACCCCGAAGGGGCGGAACGGCAGCCGCCAGCCGCGGCCCATCATGGTTCCCGCGCCCACCTCGCCACCGCCTCACGCGCGATGGCGCGCGCCTCGCGGTCGACGTCGTCCAGGGTCGACCAGGTCGGCGCCGCGTGGGAGGCGGTCTCGATGACGGCCGCCAGCACGCGCGGGATGCCGTCGAAGCGGAGGCGGCCGGCGAGGAAGGCCTCGACGGCGACCTCGTCGCCGGCGTTGAGGCGCACCGGGGCGTCGCCGCCGGCCTCGCCGGCGGCATACGCCAGCGCCAGCGCCGGGAAGCGCTCGGTGTCGGGTCTCTCGAAGGTCCACTCGCCCACGAGCGGCAGCGGCTCGAGGGGCACGGGCGGTCGCGCGGGCGCGGTGATCGCGTACTGGATCGGCAGGCGCATGTCGTGGGGGCCGACCTGGGCCTTGAGGCTGCCGTCGCGGAAGCGCACCAGCCCGTGGACGAGCGATTGGGGGTGCACGACCACCTCGATGCGGGCGAGCGGCAGGCGGTAGAGGAAGGCGGCCTCGAGCACCTCGAGGCCCTTGTTGAACAGCGTCGCGGAGTCGATCGTGACCTTCGGCCCCATGCGCCAGGTCGGGTGGTCGAGGGCCTGCGCGGGCGTGACCGTCGAGAGGTCGGCGGGCGTGCGCCGGAAGGGTCCGCCGGAGGCGGTCAGCACGAGCCGCTCGACGCCGTCGGGCGGCTCGCCGAGCAGCGCCTGGTAGAGCGCGGCGTGCTCGGAGTCCACCGGCGTGAGGCGCGCGCCGTGGGCCTCCGCCTCGGCCCACATGAGCGGGCCCGCGCACACCATCGCCTCCTTGTTGGCGAGCGCCACGTGGCGCCCCGCGCGCAGGGCGGCGCGCACGGGCGCCAGCCCCCGGAACCCGGGGATGGCGGCGACGACCGTGTCGGCCTCGAGGGCCGCGACCTCCTCGACGCCGGCCGGCCCGACGGCCAGGCGGGTCCCCGGCGGCAGTTGGCCCTCGACCTCGCCGGCGACCTCGGCGTCGCAGGCGACGAGGTGCGGGCGCCAGCGCCAGGCCTGCGCGACGAGCACGTCGGATCGCCGCCCGGCCGCCAGGCCGACGACCTCGCAGCCCTGCCAGGCCGCGACGTCGAGCGTCTGAGCGCCGATCGAGCCGGTCGAGCCGAGCACGACCAGGCGGCGGGGGTCGGGCGCGGCGGGGAAGGGTTGGCCGAGCGGGTCGAGGATCGCGTCCACGGGGCCATCATGGCACGCGCCGGCCCTCGGTCCCGTCCGGGTCGGGGCCGGCCACGCCCGTGCTGGACGGCGGGGTCCGCCGTCGACCTGGTAGATTGGGGACGGCCGAGCGGTCGCTGGCGCCGTGCGCGCGTGGTCCCGGTGAGGGGCGGCTTGCCGCCGTCCGGCGGGGGACGGCCGGGTGCCGTCCTGAGCGGGACGGCGCACGGGGTCGCGCCGGCGGCCGGCCAAGGAGGAAGCATGCTCGTTCGCGACTGGATGACGAAGGATCCGCACACGGTCCCGCCCTCCACCCCGGTCATGGAGGCGATGCAGGCGCTGCGCGAGGCGGGGTACCGGCGGCTGCCCGTGGTCAAGGACGGCAAGCTGTTGGGCATCGTCACCGACCGCGATCTCAAGGAGGCGACGCCGTCCAAGGCGACGTCGCTGTCGGTGTACGAGCTGAACTACCTGCTGTCGAAGCTCACGCTCAAGGACGTCATGCGCACGCCCGTGATCACGATCGGGCCCGACGAGGCCATCGAGCAGGCGGCGCTCACGATGGAGGAACACCGCGTGTCGGGCCTCCCCGTCGTCGACCGGGGCGCGGTGGTCGGCATCCTGACGATCACCGACCTGCTGCGGGCCTTCGTCGACTTCCTCGGCCTGCGCGAGGGGGGCCGGCGCGTCACCGTCGACATGGCCGACGCTCCCGGTTCGCTGGCCAAGGCGGCGGCCGCCGCGCCGCCGTCGAACGTGGAGGCGATCGTCACCGCGGGCGCGGCCGACGGCCGGCGTCACCTCGTCTTCCGTGTCGCGGGCGAGGGCGCCGACGGCTTCCCGGACCGCTTGCGGGCGCTGGGCATCGCCGTCGTCGACGTGCGATGAGCCGCGAGCCCGCCGGCGGCCCGGCGGACGCCGAGCGGCTCGCCGCCGCCGCGGCCGGCGGGCGGGTCGTCTCGAGCCCCTTCCTGCCACCGCGCGAGGCCGACGCCCTGGGCGCCCACCTGCGGGCGCTGGGCGCGGGGGTGACCGTCGATGGCGGCCGACCGGGCGCCGAGCGGCGCGTGGTGACCGCCCACCCACCCGAGGTGCCGGAGGCGGGGCCGCGCCTGGCCGCCGTGTGGTTCGCCGGCGCGCGCGACGAGGGGACGGTGCGCGCCGCGCTGCGCGCCGGCGGTCTCGACGCCGGGGCGATCGGTGACGTGCTGGTCGACGATCGCGGGGCCTCGGCGGTGGTGACCACGGCCGTCCTGGAGGCCGCCCTGCGGGTCCGGCCCGGGGGCGAGCCTGGGATCGAGGTCCCGCTCCACGCGCTCGCCCAGGCGCGCGAACGCACGCGCGCCGCCGTGGTGCCGTCGCTGCGCGTCGACGCACTGGGCGCCAAGGCCTTCGGGGTGTCGCGCAGCTACTTCGCCAAGGGCATCGCCGCCGGCCGGGTCCACGTCAACGGCCGGCAGGTGGGCAAGAGCGCCGAGGCCGCCGCGGGCGACGAGGTGTGGGCCGACGGCCTGGGCCGCTTCCGCGTGAGCGCCGTGCACGGCGAGACGCGGCGCGGCAACCTCAAGGTGACGATCGAGGTCGAGCAGGGCTGACCCGGTCGCGCGCCTTGGGGACCACCTCCGGCGGCGGGGTCACGGGGCCGCGTCCGGCGGCGGCGTCGCGGTGACGTCGGCCCGGCGGAAGGTCCGCACCCCCGTGCGGGTGATGCGCATGACCGCCCGGCATTGCGGGTCGGGGCACATCACGAGGTCGTCGCTGCTCATCCAGTCGTCGGCGTCCGTCACCCGCTGCTTGGCGGGCAGGAGCGGCAGCACGGCCGCCAGCGCGTACAGGCTGAAGGTCCGGCCGGCCGGGATGGACAGGTTCTCGCCCGACACCGTGAAGTGGTCGCCGAGGTGGTGATGGCACACGTCCTCGAGCCCGGGCTCCACCGCCACGATCTCGACGCGCAGGTCGTAGAGCCGGAAGGTGCGCTCGTCGCCGCTCACGCGCGCGCCTCGCGGAGGCCGTACTTCATGACCCGGCCGTGCCGGCCCTCGCGGTCGCGCTCGAGCCCGTAGACCTCGCCCGGGACCTCCGGGAACGCCGCGCGGGCGCGGTCCAGGCGCGCCACCTCGGCGTCCGACAGCGGAGGCCCGTCGCGCAGCTCGAGGTGGCGCGCGAGGTGCCGGCGCGAGCGCACGCCGACGATGCAGGCGCGTACGCCGGGCTGCCGCAGGCACCAGGCGCTGGCGACGGTGGCGACGTCGCTGCCGCGCGCGTCCGCGACGGCGCGCAGCTCGCGCAGCAGCGCCTGCAGGGCGCCCCAGCCGCCGGCCTCCTCGACCACCAGCAGGTACTTCACCAGCGAGCGGTTCTCGGGCGTCCCGGCGGGGGCGGGCCGGCCCAGCCAGGCGTCCGACAGCAAGCCGCCGGCGACGCTACCGTAGGCCAGCAGGTCGACGCCGCGCGCCTCGGCCAGCCCTGCGAAGGTTCCGCGGGTGCGTCGGTCGAGCAGCGAGACCTGCGCCTGCAGCGAAGCCACCGGGACGCCATGGCCGAGGATCTCGGCGAGCCGCGCGCGGTCGAAGTTCGTGAGGCCGATCTCGCGGACCTTGCCCTGCCGCCGCTGCCCGACGAGGGCATCGAGCACCGCCAGGTAACCCGGCACCGCGAGGTCCCACCAGTGGAACTGCACGAGGTCGAGGGCGTCCACGCGCAGGCGCGCCAGCGAGCGGTCGATGGCCCGCGCCACGTCGTCGGCGGTCAGCGACGGCAGCGCGGCGAGGTCGGGCACGTACTTCGTGTGGACGCGGACCTCGCGCCCCAGCCCGTGGGTCGCGAGGACGTCGCCGAGCAACGCCTCGACGCCGGTGTAGATGTCCGCCGCGTCGAAGACCCGGAAGCCGGCGTCCGCGTAGGCCTCGAGGACGGCGCGGCCGTCCTCGACGTTCGCGCCGTGGTCCTGGGCCAGCTGCCAGCCGCCGACGACCACGCGCTGGAGGTAGGGGAGGGGCATGGGCGAGGATACCGTGTCCCCGTCGGCGTGCCGGCCGGCGCGGATGCGCGGCCGGCACGCCGACGGGGACACGCCGGCGGCGGCCCGGCCGCCGGACCGCGGTCGCGGACGCGAGGCCGGGGGTCCGCGCCCGACGCGGCGCCGGGGGTGGGTCCGTTAGGCTCGGGGAGGCGCCGCCGCGCCGCCGGAGGAGCCGCATGCCCGACGCCCCCGCCCGCCTCGACGCCGACGCCACCGCCGCGCTCGCCGCCTGGTCGCGCGCGGCGGACGACGCGCACGCCGACGCCTTCGCCCGCGCGCGCCGCCGCGCCGTCCGGCTCGGCGCGCACGTGCGCCGAACCGCGGATGGGACCGCCGTGGAGTTCGGGCTCTGGGCCCCCGACGTGGCGGCGCGCCGGGTGCCCGACGACCGGATCCGACTGGAGCTGTTCCTGCCGCCGCCCGGCCTCGACCCGGCGCACCCGCCCGAGGCCGCGCGCTTCGTACGCCAACGCCTGCCGCTCGCCCGCGACGGCGAGCACCTGTGGGCCGCCGTGCACGGGCTGCCGGTCGGCGACCGCGAGCGCCTCGGCGCCCTCTACGCCCTGGCGGTCGCGGACGAGCACGGCGCCTGGCGGCAGCTGCCCGACCCGCTCGCCGCGTCGATGCCCTTCGGCGCCTTCGCGCCCTCGGAGGTCGTCGATCTGGAGGCCTTCCACGCGGGGCGGACGGACGCCGCCTTCTTCCGCCGGCACGCGGCGGGCGGCGACGGCGACGAACCGCGGCGCTTCGGCCCGCCGGCGAACGTCCTGCAGCTGCACGTGCCGACCGCCACGGCCGGCGGCACCCTGGCCAGCCTCGCGCGCGCGCTGCGACGTCTGGCCGCCAAGGTCGCGGCCGGCGAGCCGCTGACCCCCTTCGAGCGCTGCCTGAGCGAGTACGACGCCATCCAGCCGCTGCCGCTCGAGCCGACGATCGAGCGCGAGCGGGGGCCGTGGCCATGGTCGCCGCGGTGGGTCGACGCGCCGGCCGACCCCGACGCCGCCGTCGAGGTCGAGGTGGCGCTGCGCCGGCCGGACGTCGTGGACTGGGGCTACGACGTCGCCTTCGCCGGCATGGCCGCGACGAACCCCGCGCTGCTCGAGGGCGGCCGGCCCGGCGAGGCCATCGACCTCGCCGCCGCCCTGCACACCTTCCCCGGCCGCCCCATGATGCTGATCCTCGACCTGGTGTACGGCCACGCCGACGATCAGTCGCTCGCCATCCTCGACCCCGCGTTCTTCCGCGGGCCCAACATGTACGGTCAGGACGTGAACCAGCAGCACCCGGGGGTGCGCGCGCTCATGCTGGAGATGCAGCGCCGGCGCGTGAACGTGGGCGCCGACGGCATCCGCATCGACGGCGCGCAGGACCTCAAGACCTACGATCCCGCGACCGGCGAGCTGGCGCACGACGACGACTTCCTCGTCGCGATGGGCGAGCTGGTGCAGGAGGCGGCGGGCGTGCCCTACCGGCCGTGGTGCGTCTTCGAGGACGGCCGCCCGTGGCCGCGCGAGGACTGGCCGACGGCCAGCCGCTACCGCGAGGTCACCGAGCGGCAGCCGCACGCATTCCAGTGGGGCCCGCTCACCTTCGCCCACAACACGCCCGCCCTCGAGGGCTTCTGGTGGGACCGCTGGTGGCGGGTCGAGGAGATCCTGGCGTTCGGCGACCGCTGGATCAGCGGCTGCGCCAACCACGACACCGTGCGGCGCGGAACGCAGCTCGACCCGGACGGCCCGATCAACCGCCGGCTCGGCCGCACGCTGCCCGAGGTGCTGCGGCGCGCCTACGACCACCCGGCGGGCCAGCTGCTCACGTACGTCGCCTTCCCGGGCGTGCCCATGGACTTCCTCAACGCCGTGGCGCGCGCGCCCTGGGGCTTCGTGCGCGACACCGACGACCGCTACGCCGTCAAGGTGGCGGC
>Ga0180435_10006116_pt1 | contig 11553 bp, 6 predicted proteins | sample SS_ome_3_FD_132467 | JGI IMG/M metagenome (GOLD analysis project Ga0180435, IMG submission 132467) | Hypersaline lake sediment archaeal communities from the Salton Sea, California, USA - SS_3_S_1 metaG | ecosystem: Environmental > Aquatic > Non-marine Saline and Alkaline > Hypersaline > Sediment...
AAAAAGGGGACCGAGCGAGCTTTCACCGGTGAATATTATGATAACAAAGAGAAGGGCGTCTATCGCTGCGTGTGCTGCGGGGCGCCCCTGTTTAGTTCCGACACCAAGTATGATTCCGGCTCCGGGTGGCCGAGTTTTTGGCAGCCGATGACCGAGGAAAATATAGCCACGGAAGAAGACAACAGCCTGTTTATGCGCCGCACCGAGGTACTTTGTTCCGTGTGCGATGCCCATTTGGGCCACGTCTTTCCCGACGGCCCGGCCCCGACCGGCCTGCGTTACTGCATCAATTCAGCCTCGCTGGATTTTGACAAAGAAGCGTAACCGTTTATTTGGGCATACCAGCCAAAGCGCTGTAAGCTGGTTGGTTGAGAATACCAAAATCGGCCAGCTCGGTGCCGGGCGCGGTCACCCCGTAATCCAGATTCCACAGGAACATTGGCCCTACCCACCCCCAGCCTTTGGCTAACTGGTAGGCTTCCAAAATCCATTGAGCCTGCTCTTCCGGGGTGTTGTCTGCGGCGTACTCGTAGCCGGGGTGGGGGTTGCCCGATACCGCCCAGCCGAATTCGGTGGGGACAATGGCTTTGCTGCCGTCGCCGTTGGCCAGCATAATTTCCCGGTAGCCTTCCATGGTGCCGCGGAAGCACCAGCTATGGTGGCGATTGTTAAACGTGCCCCGGAAATTGAGGGCGGTTGGATCCTGCACGGTACGCCAGTCGCCGCTGGCCGGGCAGTTGTAACCACTGGGATGCGCGCCCAGCGCATCGAAAAAACCTTTGGCCCCGTTGGCGTACATCTGGTTGAGGTAGTCGAAATCATCCACCGCGGCCGCGCCCACATTCCCGGCCGGGGTCAAAGCCCCGCTGACCACGATCATCTCCGGATTGGTGGCTTTAATCGCTCGATACGACAATTGCAGAAGTTCCACATAGGCTGCGGCGTTGATGCGCCCCATGCCGCCGGCTTCGTACCACAGGTTTTGCTCATTCCAAATTTCGATGGCCTGGACTTTGCCCCGATAGCGGTCGGCCACTGTAGCCACAAACTGGGCGTACAGATTGGGGTCGGCGGGGGGGCCTTCGACGCTTTTGTCATCATCAAAGGGGCGAGCCCAATCCGGCGCTTTGGGAATGCTCAGCAAAATCTGGATGCCGTTGGCGTGATAGGCGTTCACCAGTTCATCCCACATGCCCCAAGAAAAATCTCCCTGCACCGATTCTACATCCTTCCAGGCCATCTGGAATTTGGCCCAGTTAAAGCCCATGGTTTGAATATGGCCGATGTTGGCCGCGGTGTTGCCCCGCGGGTCGGCCTGGATGCCGTAGCCAAACGGCACGTTGACCGCGGCCACCGCGGGCGGAGCCGGTTGTTTGGTTGCCGGCGGCGCGGCCGGGCGGGGAGTTGCCGTCGGTTCCGGGGTGGGCGTGCGGGTGGGTCTCGGGGTGGGAGTATTGGTGGGAGTTGGGGTTGGTGTGGGGGTGGCAGTGGGCGTGGCGGTGGGGGTGGCGACCTGTAACGCCACGGTGTTTTCAACCAGGGCCGGCGCATCGGGGCCGGTCACAATGCTCACTTCGACGTTGAACGATCCGCCCGCCGGTGGCGCCTGCCAACGGTAGGGCGTGGCTTCGCTCAAATCCTGTACCTGTTCGGCCACGGTTTGGCCGTCTTCCGTTTGGATGCGCCAGGCCACAGAATATTCATACTCCGGCAATTCCGGCTGCTCGGCGTTGTGCAACAGCTCCCAAATTTCGGCGGTATAACGACTGCCGGGCGGGGGAGGCAGGGCCATCTTTGACAGGTTGTAATGGGCAGCCAGTTCCAGCGTCGAGGCCACGCGGCTGAAATTATCGAGATAAACCGTATGGTGACGATTAGATTCATCGAGCCAGGCGTACCAGTACGCGCCGCTGGCCTCATCAATCTGAATGGTCGTGGCGGCGGGCCGTCCGCTCAGACTGATGGAAAGCTGTTCGCCAGGGTTGATGGTTCCGGCTTGCGAAATTTGGGGGCTTAGCGGGGGCAGGGCCTGGCGGGCGCTGATGTGGTAAACCGCGTTGTCGATGATTTCGATGTTGCCGGCGGGCAGAATCAGTTGTAATTTCCGGCGGTCGATTTGCCGAACGGCGTAATTCAGCATAGCATCCGGGCTGTGGTCAGCTGTGTGAGGCAGCACCGGCAGGCTGACGGTATCGGCCAGGCGGCCAATGGCGGGCCAATCGTAGCCGCCGGTATCCCAGGTTGAGCCGGACAGGCGGCGGGGCAGGTCAACCCGCACCGAGAGCGTTTTTTCAGCGGGCAAAGTTTGGCGCAGCTCCGTGAGCAGGGCGGTGAAGCTATCCCGCAAATCGGGGTTGATTTGGCGGTATTCCAGGGCCAGGCCGGCATAATCGGCAGACTGGAGCAGTTCGGTCAGGTTGTCGATGTGCCGGCGGCGGGCCGTTTCATCCAGCAATATGTCATCAAGCGGAGTGACAGCGCCGCTGTCAGTGTCGTCCCAGTTGCGGATGACCGGCAGCAGGGCCAGATTGGCCTGTTTAATGTCGGCAGGAATATCCGGCAGCTCCCCGCTAAGTTGCCCATCCCCTTCTACCCGCAGGCCGGGCAGGGTCAGTTGGCTCAGCGGGTTTTGCCCGGCGAGCGATTCATCCGGAGCAAATTCCGCGGAGACGGTCATGTCGGCGGGGGCCGGTTGGGCGATGGTCAGCGCCTCCGGTACAAAATCCAGTGTGGTTTGGAGGGTGCCGTCTGCCGGTTCGATGCGGCTGGGCTGCCACGTCCACGCGGTTCCGTCCCATGCGTACAGATCGAGCAGGTGATACTCTGAGGTGTCCGGCGGCAGCGGCAGGGCAATTTCGATGGTGTCGGGCGCGGGGCCGCGAGTTTCAAAGGAGTACAGTTGACTCTTGAGGGTCAAATCGGAGGGGAGGGTGGGAGCCGTCCGGTCTGTGGTCAACTTAAAGCGGGGCGGGTTGTTTCCATCATAGGCCGGGAGTTGCAGGCGGGCGCCATCGGCAAACTGCACCACGCCGTTGGGATTAGGCACATTGTAGCCGGCGTTGCTCAGGCGGTCAAGCAAAGAAACCGGGGGCAGCCATAATAAAATTAACACCAGCGCTACCAGTACCAGGATATTAACTCGGATGGATAAGCGGGCAATATCTGACAGTTTGTTGACCATAACCTGTTCCTCTGAAGATAGTTTGCTGGTTAGTTTGTTAGTTTGATTCCGGGCGCGGCCCCAGAATTTTTACGATGTCTTCCTGATTGGGGATCAAACATAAAAATTCAAACGGCTCATCGCCGGTGTTTTGATACCAGTGCGGCACATTGGCCGGGATGAATACCACGTCGTTGGCTTTCACCTCGATGACCTCATCGCCAATACCGATGCGGGCTTGACCGCGCAGCACAAGCTGTTCGTGTTCCACACTGTTGGTGTGGTTGGGCATACCGCCGCCCGGCTCCATAATGAAACGGCGCATGGCAAAGTTGGGGGCTTCATCCGGCCCAATGAGAATCTGACGCGACACGCCTTCGCCTGCGGAGACCGGTTCGGCGGGGATTTCGTTTAAATGTTTGTGCAGCATTTTTAGACTGTCCTTGGCTTATTAAATTTGGGTTTTGGTTGGGAATCAGTGCCGGTCATTTTACCGGATTACGCCCAATGAGGCAACATCATCAGAAAATCTGTAATAAAATGAAGGAGGTCAGCGTGATAGTTTGGCAGGAATGTCGTCGGTGCAAACGGAAAATATTGACCCGAGCCGGAGAACCGGCTCCACTGGAGGGATATTGCAGTCCATGTTACGAGGCCGTCACCGGGAACTGTGCCGATTGTGAAGGGAAGGGGGTCATCGAACAGGCCCATCTGGGGGTACGGGAGTGCGCTCGGTGCGGGGGGAGAGGAAAAGTTGCCGAAAAAACCTCGTAAACAATGTTAAAAAACCCCACATTTTTTGGGTGTTCAGGCCGCAAGATTTGTGATATGCTGTGAACGGCGTAATTTTTATTCTCAAAAAATCCAGGAGCAGCACTGATGACCGCCTCTCTCAAAAAACGAGTTAGAAGATTGGACACCGACACCGGTAATCTGCAAAAGCAAAACGGCAACGGCAATGGGCATATACCGCGTTCGGCTAACGGCATGTTTGTGGGGGTAGAAGAGGAGCCGCCCGGCACGCCCGTTCAGCGTGGTTTTATCAGTAAGAATCGGGCGGAGCGACTCCGGCTGCAATTATGGCTGGCTGACACTCTGCGCAAAGCCATTGCCCCCGACATTCCCCTGGATTTGCCGCTGGAACGCACCTCGGAGCGGGAAGGGTTTGTGCAAAAACATTTCCAGCAGGCTTTGGAGCGGGCGAATATCAAAATTCCGGCTGACATTTCGCCCCAAAAATTCTATGATAATGTGGGCAACGAAATTTTTGGGTTTGGCCCGTTAGAGGCCTTTTTGAACAACGACGACATCACCGAGATTATGGTCAATGGTCCTTATATCATCTTTGTTGAAAAAGAGGGGCATTTGAGCGAAACCGGTCATAAATTTTTTGATGATGACCATGTGGAGCGGATTATCAAGCGCATTGTCAAGCCGTTGGGCCGGCAGGCTGATACGGAACATCCCCTGATTGACGCCCGTCTCCCCGACGGCTCCCGGGTGAACGCGGTTATTCGGCCCTGCGCTATCGATGGCCCCAACATCACCATCAGAAAGTTCTCCACAGAAAAGTTGACGATGCAGAATCTCATCAACTTTGGTTCGTTAAGCCCCGTTATGGCCGAGTTTCTGGAGGCCTGCGTTATCTCCCGTTTGAATATTGTGGTATCCGGCGGCACCGGCTCCGGCAAGACCACATTAATCAACTGTTTGTCCGGCTTTATCCCCGAACATGAACGGACGGTGACCATAGAGGACGCAGCCGAACTGCAATTCAAACAGCGTAATGTGGTGCGGTTGGAAACCAAAAAACCCACACCGGAAAGTCCGGGCGAAGTTACCGTTAGAGATTGCGTGATTAATGCCTTACGGATGCGCCCGGAACGGATTGTGGTAGGTGAGTGCCGGGGCGGGGAGGCATTGGATATGCTTCAGGCTATGAATACCGGACACGATGGCAGTATGACCACGGTCCATGCCAACTCACCCCGTTCCTGTTTTGACCGGCTGGAGTCGCTGGTGCTGATGGCGGGGGTTGATTTTCCCATCCGGGTGGTGCGCAAACAGATTGCCGCCTCGGTAGATTTGTTGGTGCAGGCCTCTCGTTTGAGAGACGGCTCCCGGAAGATTACCCGTATCACCGAAATTCAGGGCTTAGAAGGTGAAAACGTCATTTTGCAGGATGTATTCAGATTTATTGACCAGGGCGACGATGAGAGTGGAAAGGTAGTTGGGGTGCATGATGCCAACGGTATTCGCCCCAAATGTGAAGCAAAACTAAAGCAGAACGGCTTTAATTTTCCGGCGTCAATGTTTATGGCCTCCCACAAATCCAAATAGGCGGTGACACCGGCCTTGCTGTTCTGAATTGACACCTCAGATTGAAAACGTGATTTTTGCGACGGCCCCTCCGTCGTTATACAGCATCAACTTGCCGCCTAAATCCTGTTTGGTCAGGGTTTTTACCAGGTACAACCCCACGTTATGCTCCGTCAGGGCCAGGACCTCTTCGGGGTAGCCTTTGCCGTTGTCCCGGAATTCCAGCGTAACAAAATCATCTTTGTCAGAAATATTTACCACAATTTGTCCCGACTTTTTATGATTAAAGGCGTATTTAGCCGTGTTGGTCACCAACTCATTCGTAATCAAGGCCAGATTATTGGCCAATTTGGGTTTTATTTTGATGGGGGAGGGAGATACATTAACATAAACATTCTTGTTGCCGGGCATAGAGCGCAGGGAGGCATAAATAACCCGGCTTACCAGGTCTGTGAGCAGCAGGGGAGACCACTCCGTAGCTGAAAGCAGGCTATGCACTGTTGCCAACCCCTGTACCCGTCCAATTAAATCTTGCATAATCGCTTTGTAAGAGGCGCCATATTCCTGGTTGGCGTGATGCCGTTCGGCATGAAGCAGGCCAATGATAGAGGCTAAATTATTTTTAACTCGGTGATTAACCTCCTGCAACAAACGGGCTTTCGTTTCGGCATCCTGATTGGATTGCTTGAAGAGACGCGCGTTTTCGATGGCGGTGGCGGCATTGGCGGCCAGTGATTCTACCAATCGGGTATCGGTTTGGCTGAAACGGTTGGGGGCCTGGTCTACCACCTGAATCACGCCGATAACCCGTTGTTTGGTTCGCAGCGGGGCGGTTAAAATAGAGCGTAGTTGCAAGCCGGTTTGTTCGTCTACGCCCTTGAAATGACGGGAATCTTGGGTTACATCGGGGATGTTTAAACATTCGCCATTTTGGGCCACCCAGCCGGCCAACCCCTGTCCCGGAGGGAGTCGCCAGCCGCGCACGATGTCACTTTGCGGATCGGTGACGGCCCGGCACACCAATTCATTGGTTTGGGGGTCTATCAGCCAGGCCGAGCAAGCGACCACATTAAGCAAATGACGCACCTCTTCCAGCACTGTGGCCAGTACGGTGTTTAGGTCTAGCGTGGAATTGAGGGCCTGGCTGGCCCGATATAGAAGGGTTAACTGCCGATTACGTTGGCGCAGGTCATTTTCTGCTTGTTTACGTTGGGTAATATCGCGCGAAACACCCATCACCCCTTTGATGTTGCCGTAGGTGTCTCTCAAGATAGAGGCCGACAGAAAACTGGGAAAAATGTCACCATTTTTGCGCCGGTTTAATATTTCTTGTACACATTTGCCGTGGGTCAGCGCTACTTTGTAAATTTTTCGGGCATTTTGAGGGTCTGAATATAACATACTGACGTGTTGGCCCAGCGCCTCTGCCGCGGTATAGCCAAACGTATCCTGCGCGGCCTGATTAAATTCGATGATGTGTTGATCCAAATCAACAGCAATAATCATATCGAGTGAGCTATCAATCAGGTTGCGGGCGTATTCCTGCGAGGCTTTCAGGTCTTGCTCGGCCCGTTGCCGTTCTGCGATTTCCTGTTTTAGCTGTTCGTTGGCCGCCACTAATTCAAGGGTACGCTCCTCGACCAAATCCTCCAACTGATTACGGTACAACTTTCCTTGTTCTGTGACGGTTGTAGCCGCGGCTGTAGATAATTCAAGCTGCTTGCGCAGCGTATTTAACTCGGTGAGTAGTTCCGCTTTGGTTTTGTTTTTGTTTGCCATCATGTGTACCCTTGCGGAAATAAAACGATAATCAGCCCGGAGGCGCTCGGCAATGGTGCGTATTGTTTGTTAGTATACCTTATTCAGTTTGCCACCGTCAATGTACCATTATACCTACTTTTTGAGTCTCAATAGTACTGAGCGCTTTTGACGACTCGCCATGATTCACTTATCATGTCATTTTAATCAAAAGATGTGCCGGCCCGAGTTGAAAAAACGGATCGGATTATCAGGGAGTATATATGTTAAAGAAATTAGCCTCTGTGGAAAAACGTTACAATGAATTGAATATGTTGCTGTCCAGCCCGGAAACAACCCGTAATCCGGAATTATTAATGACGTATGGTCAGGAACAGTCTAATCTGGAGCCGATTGTAATCGCTTTCCACCGCTATCGGGATGTACTGAGCCAACTGGGCGACGCGACTGACATGCTCGACGACCAACTGGATGACGAGATGAAAGAAATGGTTCGGGAAGAAATTGCTTCGCTGGAGACCGAACAGGAGACTCTGGAAAAAGAATTGCAATTTATGTTGTTGCCAAAAGACCCCAACGACGATAAAAATGTTATTGTTGAAATTAGGGCCGGGGCCGGTGGTGATGAAGCCGGTTTATTTGCCGCCGACCTGTTTCGCATCTATACCCGTTATGCCGACAGGCAGGGTTGGAAATCAGCCGTATTGAGCAGCCATGAGTCTGGAATTGGCGGATACAAAGAAATTATTTTTCAGGTAGCGGGTAATGGAGCCTACTCCAAACTCAAATATGAAAGCGGCGTGCATCGGGTACAGCGTGTTCCTCAAACCGAAAGTGGGGGACGCATTCATACCTCCACGGCCACCGTAGCCGTTTTACCGGAAATGGACGAAGTGGAAATTGAAATAGACCCCAACGAGGTGCGTATTGATATTTTCCGTTCCTCCGGCCCGGGGGGGCAAAGCGTCAATACCACCGATTCTGCGGTGCGGTTAACCCACGAACCGACCGGCCTGGTGGTCAGTTGTCAGGATGAAAAAAGCCAATTACAAAATAAAATCAAAGCCTTTAATATTTTACGGGCCAGATTATATGACCTGGAACAACGCCGGCTCGAAGCCGAGCACGGGGCGGCCCGCCGCCTGCAAGTGGGCCGGGGCGACCGCAGCGAGAAAATCCGAACCTACAACTTTCCGCAAACCCGCGTGACGGACCACCGCATCGGCTTTACCAGTCATCGGCTGGAACAGATATTAGGTGGAGAAATTGACGAGTTTATTCAGGAATTGACCGCCACCGACCAGGAGCAAAAACTCCAGCAATTGGCCGCAGTATGACCTCGGCCGAGGTACAGCCCGCTCTCGCCACGGCTGCCAATCGGCTCGCCGCGGCCGGGTGCGATACCCCCGTCCTCGATGCTCAACTCCTGTTGGGGCATGTGCTGGGCCGCAACCGTACCTGGCTGATGATGAATCCGCAGCACCGTTTGAGCCTGGGCCAAACGGCTCGCTTTGATAAATTGATACAGCGGCGGGAAAACCGCGAACCGGTCGCCTATCTCACCGGTCATCGTGAATTTTTTGCCCTTGATTTTTTAGTTTCGCCCCACGTTCTTGTGCCGCGCCCGGAAACAGAGTTGCTGGTTGAAACCGCCATCGAGTGGGTCAACCGGCAGAATCGTCCCGTGACCGTGGCCGATGTGGGCACCGGCAGCGGTTGTATCGCAATTGCCCTGGCCCACCATTTACCGCAGGCCAGGCTGTTCGCCCTGGATGTCTCTGCTTCTGCCCTTACCGTGGCCCGGCAAAATGCCGCCAAGCATCACCTCTCTTCTCGCCTCGCCTTTTTGCAAACCGACTTGCTGCAATCACTGGCCGGTCGATTGGATTTGGTGGTCAGCAATCCCCCCTATATCAGCCGGGCAGAGTTTGATTCCGGGCAGGTATCGCCGGAAGTGCGCCGTTTTGAGCCGCAGCAGGCGCTGCTGGGTGGCGGACCTCAGGGCCTGGCTGTGGTGGAACAATTGTTGATACAAGCCGTCGCCAAACTGGCCCCGCGGGGCGGTATCTTAATAGAAATTGGCGCGACGCAGGGGCCGGCCGCGGTCCGGTTAGCCCGCAAATATCTGCCGAGGGTCGCCGTTTCTGTCAAGCAGGATTTGGCCGGGTTGCCGCGGCTGCTGGTTGTGCAGACATGACTGGAAAACAAGTCTCATTCTTGTCAAAGGGTATACCCTATGCTAGAATAGCAGTTTGTGCCGCATTCTTTAAGTAATGAAGGTTGCCGTCGGTTTAGGGAACATAGTTATATTACATAACAACTAATGGAACCGACCGTCAACCGTTTGTGGGAGGGGTAAATAAAAGTATAAACTTTTTTTATCCCGGCAGGGTATGTTCGATATTATAGGAAGGCGCAGAGGCCCTTGCCCTTCTAAGCATTCGACGCACTCCCCTGCATCAGAAAAGGAGAAGCGATTTAAAGTGACAACAAAAAAACGTTCAAATCCGTTGGTTCAATCTTTTGAACTTATTCTCGAAAGTCGGTTGGGAGGCGCGGTCATCAACTTTGTGTTGATCCCGGTGCTGGTGTTAAGCGCGCTGCTGCTGCCCCCCGTTTCTCTGGCCGACCGGCTGCTCAGTATTGGCTACGATTCTATCGGGCGGGACGGCGGGGCCATTCAAGACCCGGATGGAACCCAAATAACATTTCTGCCCGAAGGGGTCAGCCGTTCCTTCCGCATTAAGCTGAACGCCGTGCCTCGCAGCCTGTTTCTGGAAGGGGCCGCCGGCAACAGCCTGTTGACCGCCGCCGAAAGCATCCCCCCCAACCTCATTATGAAAAGCCCCTTTTACCAGATCCAACGCAAGGGAACCGGACCGGAAAAAGTGATGCTGACCATCCCCATCCCCAACGAAGCCGAACCCTACGGCACCCTCGATCTCTATTCCTGGACGGGCGAATCATGGGAATGGCTGCCCAATCGTAAAATTGTTACCGAAGATATCATCGAATCTGAGTTGGACTTTTTGCCGGAATCTGTGGTGGTGATGCAAACCCACGCCGTCCATCCGGCAGTATCCACTGACTATACCACCAACACCCCTCTGTCTGATAATGTGATGGATTCCCTGGTCGAAATTAATCCCCAGGGGCTTTATCTGGATAGCGAAGGCAGAATCAGCGGCGACCCCGGTCAACTGCCGGACGAAGCGCAAAATGCAGCCTTTTCTATCATCCCCACCCTTCGGAACTGGACCGATGACGGTTCCATTCGTTCTGATTTGGTTGACAACTTGCTGATTGACTCTGAAGCCCGCCAACGTCTGGTTGAGGCCATTGTAGACCAGGTACAGCGCAATGCCTACCACGGTATTGATATTGACTTCCGCGGTATTAACCCCGATTTACAGGCAGAGTACAGTTCCTTTTTGCAGCAGTTGCGTACCGCCCTGCCCGATAACAAATTACTGTCGGTGCGGGTAGAACTGCCGGTACAGGTTTCTGCCGATACCTGGAACACCGGGGCTTACAACTGGCGGGCGCTCGGCCGCATTGCTGATGTGGTCAAAGTGCCCACCGCGCCCGACCCCAAGGCCTACACGCCCGGCGGACAAATGGATACCATGCTCGATTGGGCTGTGGGGCAGGTTAATCGCTACAAAATTCAGTTGCTGCTTTCTACCCATAGCACTGAGCAGGTTAACGGCATTACCAAAAACATCACCTACCAGCAGGCCCTGGAGCCGATTGGCGCGGTGTCTGTTGTGGGTGGCGAAAATATCGTCGGCCCTGGTCAGCCGGTTGACTTTACCCTGACCGGCCTGCAATCCTCCACCGGTATTCAGTTTGATAGCGCCAGCGGCACCTACTGGTTTGCCTATCTTGACGATAACAATGTTCAACATACCGTTTATTTAGAGAACGCAGCCAGTATTTCCCGAAAATTACAATACGTGGCCCAATATAATTTGCGCGGCGTCGCCGTACAAAATTTACTGAGTGAAAATAACGATGCCCAGATTTGGGGCGTTGTCCGCAAGTTTCTTGATTTGGTCATTCCGCCCGTCGAAAGCCAATACTCGGTGGTGTGGCAGGTCAAAAATCAAGATGGTGGCGTTATTGCCGAAGATGTGGTGGATTTGAGCCAACCCAACTATAACTGGGTCGCGCCCGATGCCGGCGGTTCGTATGAGGTCGCCGCCGCTATTTCTTCCAATGGAGACGGCGGTGCCGCCGTGCCGCGGGGCAGTGTGGCTTTGCAGGTGGCCACCCCTACCCCCACCCCCAGCCCTACACCGTTACCCTCTCCTACC
>Ga0180435_10006118_pt1 | contig 11550 bp, 10 predicted proteins | sample SS_ome_3_FD_132467 | JGI IMG/M metagenome (GOLD analysis project Ga0180435, IMG submission 132467) | Hypersaline lake sediment archaeal communities from the Salton Sea, California, USA - SS_3_S_1 metaG | ecosystem: Environmental > Aquatic > Non-marine Saline and Alkaline > Hypersaline >...
ATCGCTAATGATCGTGGCGGGAAATAATTCCACGTTTCTTTAATGGAAAAACCAGCGTCCTTAAGATTTTTAACCCATTCTGCAATGGAATCGGGATGATAGTGGCGAGATATGCGATTAAATATTTTCTGATACCAGGTTACGGCTTTATTCCATCGTATCTTTTTTAGGAAAATGGCAATAGATAGATTTCGAGTGAAGTTATCATTTGGTACACATATTACAAAATTACCGTCATCCTTTAGCACGCGCCGCACTTCGGTTAGCACAGCAGTTACATCTTCAATATGCTCAAGTACAGAATTACTGATAACACTGGAAAAATACCTATCTGGAAAAGGAAGCATATCGCCGTTCGCGCACGCCAGCATATTAGCCGAATGAAAAGTCTTTGCTTCCAGTAAACTTTTCCAAGCTGGATCAATTCCAAAATCTATTTTATCGGGAAATGTTGTAGCGGAAAAATGGCCATCCCCAATTCCCAGATCTAAAAGGGGATTTTCAACTTCGATCTTTTCGTAATATCTTCCTTCTACTGCCCGCAGGAATCCGCGAAAGTAAGGGAGAGTTGAAATATTTTTCCAAAGTAAATCGTTCTTATAATATTCCACAATTTTCTTTATCAGTTTTCAGGATCTTCCTAATAATTCACCATACAATTTTTCATACGCTTGTGCCGTTTTCTTTGGCGTATACTGTGCAGCAATCCCTTGATACTGATCTGAATAATACGCATAATTTCCTATTATCTTGTCAACTGCTTCCGCCAGCATCTTTGAATCCCCTATTGAGATTATTTCACCCATCTGATGCCTCAGCACTGGTTGGCGTACTCCCGGTAAATTGGATGCGATGCTTGGGACGCCATTTATCATTGCCTCGATCTGTATCAGGCCAAACGCTTCTGTTGAGTTCAGGCTGGGAATCGTTAATACATCAATATTCGGATAAAAAAGCGCCATTTGAGTTGGTGATAATAACCCCAGAAACTTCCAGTTTCCTTTCGATATATAACGATCAATCAATGGTTTCAATCGGTCATAATATTGTTGTTCACCCATAATATTCTCATATGGGCCTGCAAACCAAACTTGCGCATTTGGATATTTTTTGGTGATGGAATCTAAAGAATTGAGCAGGACTTCAACGCCTTTTTCTGAAGCAAAACGTGCCGCCATGCCAATAATGGGATAAGCGTTATCCGGATTTTGCTTTTTCCCAAATTCCTTTATCTGCTCTTGAGTGACCCTGGGCAGTTGGACGGGAGGGTTAATAACAGATAATTTCTTCTTAAAACGCATTATGAATCTTGAATGTTCAGCATAGTCTCTGGTATAGGTGACGATCCGATCAGTAAAAACAGCCGCAATGTTATTCATGATCAACACACTTTGATTCGCAAACCAGTTAAAAATGGTTCTTGGCAATTTCAGGTCACAATGGTAGGTGATAACTATGGGTTTCCTTTGCAACCAACCGCGCAAAACTACGCGTGCAGAATCAAATTGGGGCAGATGTAAATGTACTACGTCATGCTCTCGCAATAATTTTCCAGCTATGTGCCCGAATGCTGGCATTAAAACGCCCTTGCTGATGCGCATCCAAACTGGTACACGGACCACCCGCACTCCATCGATTACTTCTTCGATTGGGAATTGAGAGTCATATTGAGAAGTCATTATGGTTACATAATGGCCTTCTTTTATTAGCGCTTTGGCAAGGCGTTCGGCGTAAATAGTCAGTCCGCTCATATGCGGAAGGTAATATGTTAATGCAAACAATATTTTCATTTATTTAACTATATAAATAGTGTTTTGTTCTTCTTTACCCAATGATATAGATCATGGATACCTTCTTCGACACCCACCTCAGGAATCCATCCCAAATCGTTTTGCACTTTTGTTATATCAGATATATAGATCTTTTGATCACCAGGACGCCAGTCACTATAGGTGGTGGGGATTTTTTGTCTATGGATCGCTTCCAGGATTGGGCCAAATTCTCGCCAGATCGCTATCGCATTCCTGGGACCTCCGCCGATATTAAAGATCTCTCCGCCTGGCTGTTTCACATTCTCAATTGCCAGATCATAAGCGCTGATCAGGTCATTGATATGTAAAATATCGCGAACCTGTTTCCCATTGCCATAGATGGAGATAGGCTTTCCAAGTACAGCCGCAATAATAAACCAGGCTACCCATCCCTGATCTTCCACACCGAATTGGCGCGGTCCGTAAATGCAGCTCTGCCGGAAGACAACCGTTGGAAAACCATAGATACGTGAGTAATCGCGAACGTATTGATCTCCGCATCCCTTTGAACAGCCATAAGGCGAATGGAAATCCAATGATTGTGTCTCACCGATTCCTTTCTCTTGGTCTATTAGTTCGTAGCGAATTTCACCTTCCGCAACAGAAATATCCTCGATTTCTCCATACACCTTATTCGTGGATGCGTAGATGACCAGTGGCTTTCCGCCATTCTGCCGGACAGCTTCTAAAACATTGAAGGTCCCTCCTGCATTAACTTCAAAATCATAAACAGGATCAGTGACTGAGGATGTTACCGCCACCTGCGCAGCCAAATGGACTACAACATCTTGATCCGTAGTTACTTCAAGCAATTCATCAAAATTTCGTACGTCTCCTCTAATAAAACGCTTTTTTTTTCCAGGTGTCTCGTCATCTATCCATTCTAGATTTTCTTCAGCACCTTTTCGTGAAAGATTATCGAAAATGGTTACGTCGTCATCCATCAAAATACGATGGCGGGCAAAATTGGATCCAATGAACCCAGCCCCGCCAGTGATTAATATTTTTCTCTTCATATGTGGTTTTACCTGAAGTTTATTCTGATTTATTTTTTGTCCTCTTAATTCGGGAAAGGATCGCTGAGATAGAATCACCCTGCCGCAGGACACCGATAATGCCAAACGCCGATGTTAGTATTATTTGCATCAAGTGAATAATAATCGCCAATCCAAAAGAGACTTCGTATGGGATCCCAAAGGCTGATAGTGCTACCACCATTGCCCCTTCGTAAACGCCAAGGCCGGCAGGAGCGGATGGCAAAGCTATCCCCAGGGCAAGGACACCTTCAGTAAATATTGCCCACCAGATCTTGAAGTTTTCGCTGATTGAAGAAAGCCCAATTACCAATATCACCGTCCATAAGCCCCAGGTGATCAAAATCCACATCAAAACAGACATAAATTGGCGAAAATCAGTTAATACCTTGAATCCATCAATAACTTTTTCGATCTGTGGATTTATTTTTTCCCTGATAAACGAATTTTTTTGTCCAGCTTTATCTAGCCATTGTTTTACCAGATCGGATTTTAGAGCAACAATAAAACAAAGAACTAAGAATGCGGCAAAAATGATTAAAAATGTGATCGCGAATGGCTTGACCGAATCCATGCTTGAAACAAAAGGAAATGTAGCCAAGAACATCGTTGCAGCAACGATCAGGTCAAGCGATCTTTCAACAACAACACTTGGAATCACTTCCATAACCCGTTTATCTGCAGCTTCTGAGAAAAGAATGGCTTTGATCAATTCCCCTGAGCGTGGAATTATATTGTTAAACAGGTATGATTCGTTAGTGATATAAAAAGCATCCAAAAATTTTACTCCGGGAATAAGTTTCATCCAAACAATGCTGCGAGCTGCTAATGAAATAATAGTGATAACTACCAATAGTAATATCGTAACAATACTAATTGACCTGAAAGCATTTGCCAGAGCCGCGAAATCGATCGCCCGTACGACAAAAAATATTGCCAGTATACTGATGGCGATCCCCGGTATCCATTTAAGTAATTTTTTATTCTTCATTTTTTCCCTAATCACTTTCCAATTGCAAGATCGCCATGAATGCTTCCTGCGGAATTTCTACATTGCCAATTTGCTTCATCCGTTTTTTACCTTTTTTCTGTTTTTCTAACAGCTTTCTCTTCCGTGAAACATCCCCTCCGTAACATTTTGAAAGCACATCTTTGCGTAAAGCTTTAACATTTGCCCGAGAAATAATACGCCCATCTGAGGATGCCTGGATTGCAACATCATACATTTGCCTTGGGATTAATTTCTTTAAACGGCTGACTAATTTCTGACCTTTACTATATGCATGTTCACGGTGCACGATTGTTGCTAATGCATCCACCGGTTCACCGCTAATTAATACTTCCAATTTCACAAGATTTCCTGTCCTGTATTCCTTGAACTGGTAATCCATTGAAGCGTATCCCCTTGTTCGGGATTTTAACTCATCAAAGAAATCAATGATAATTTCAGATAACGGCACTTCAAAATGTAATTGTACACGGTTGGGTGCTGGGTATTCTTGTTCTATGAATGCGCCATTTCGCTTGGTAACGATCTCCATTACAGCCCCATAGTAATCAGTTGGGGTAAATATCCACAGATCCATCCATGGTTCCCTAATTTCTTCAATCAAACTCTCTTCAGGTAGATCAACTGGTGAGTCAATGTAGAAGTCTTCCCCATCAAGGAGGATGATTTGATATTCAACGGTGGGCGCTGTTAGCACAATGTCCAGATCATATTCTCGTTCCAGGCGTTCCTGAATGATCTCCATATGGAAAAGCCCCAGGAACCCACAACGAAATCCGAAGTTCAACGCCTGGGATGTCTCCGGTTCATAAACAAGGGAAGCATCATTAAGTTGAAGTTTTTCAAGTGCGTCTTTCAGGTCATCATAGCTCTCACCCTCGACAGGATACACTCCCGCAAACACCATTGGTTTCGGATTTTTATATCCTTTTAATGGTTTTGTAGCCGGATTCTTCGCACTGGTCAGTGTATCTCCCACCCTGCATTCACGCACTGTTTTCAAGCCGGTAGCAATATAACCCACATCACCGGGTTCTAAATGATCGATTTCAAGCATGCCGGGATGGAAAATGCCTAACTCTACCGGATTAAACCTAACACCACTCGCCATCGGAATCAGTTCATCATTCTTGCTAATCCTGCCATCAAAAATACGGACATAAGCAACAACTCCCTTATAAGAATCGTAATGAGAGTCAAAAATAAGTGCCTGCGTATTATTTTCTTTTTTGCCGGTCGGCGGCGGGATTTTCTCGACAATGGCTGCCAATACTTGTTCTACATTCAATCCCTGCTTGGCAGAAACCCTAATCATCTCATCCGCCGGAATTCCCAACAGATTCGTTAGGTCATCTGCGACATCATCAGGATGTGCCGATTGAAGGTCAATTTTATTTAAGACCGGGATGATAACAAGGTCTGATTCTAAAGCCAGATACAGGTTTGCAAGGGTTTGGGCTTCAATGCCCTGTGTTGCATCGACAACTAATATTGCTCCCTCACAGGCCGCAAGTGCACGACTTACTTCATAATTGAAATCAACATGACCAGGAGTGTCGATCAGGTTAAGTTCATATTCATCACCCTGGTAAGAATACACCATCCGGACAGCAGAGGCCTTGATTGTGACACCCTTTTCACGTTCAAGATCCATGCTGTCCAATAGTTGATCCTTCATCTCACGCTCATTGATCGTCCCGGTCAATTGGAGCAAGCGATCTGCGAGCGTTGATTTGCCGTGATCAACATGGGCTATGATGCAAAAATTCCTTATTTGGTCTGTACGCATGACAACTCGCAAGTATACCCGATATCGGTTATCTATCCTTCCTCAGTTATCTTTGGATTATATGAAAGATGAAGGAGATATTCAATATTACCCTTAGGTCCCTGGATAGGCGATTCTGTCATGTTGTGGATTTTAAAACCCAATCCAATTGCCTGTGCGCGTACTGCATCGATTGCCTGCTGCCTATGTTTTGGGTTTCGTATTACTCCTTTTCCTTCAGCTGCGATCTTCTTTCCAACCTCGAATTGCGGTTTGATCAATGCAATAACGGTCATTTCTTTTTCTTTATTCCAATTTTTGATAATTGGGAATACACGATCCAGTGAAATAAAAGAAACATCAATCGTCACAATATCAATCTCATCTGGCAGAGTTGCTACTGTCTTGATATTAGTTCTCTCCATGACAACTACATCGTCGTGTCCTCTTAGAGATTGATGCAACTGCCCATATCCCACATCAATAGCGTAAACTTTGCGGGCACCTTTCTTTAATAAGCAATCTGTAAAACCACCTGTTGATGCACCAACATCCGCGCAGATTTTGTTTTCTATCTCAATATCATTAAAATCAGCAAATGCTTTCTCCAGTTTTAACCCGCCACGAGAAACATATCGTGGTTGCGCAGCAAGTGTTATCTGGCAATTCTCAGAAAATTGCTCAGAAGGTTTATGTACCAGTTGGCCGTCTACAAATACTTCGCCAGCCATCACCAATCGCTGGGCAATATTTCTGCTCTCGGTAATGCCCCGATCTGCAAGAAGTTTATCTATGCGCTGTTTTTTATTGCTCATTGCTTATAATTCTAACCTTCAAATATGATAAGATTTCAAAATCATGAAAGATCTAATGAAAAGCCTTCGGATTAAACAGTGGGTCAAAAATGGCTTCCTATTTGTTGGGCTGATTTTTGATGAGCAATTGTTCAACAGTACTTCTTTCTTCCACACATTCATTGGATTTCTTATATTCAATCTCATCTCAAGTAGTGTTTATTTGATCAATGATGTTTTTGATATCGAAAAGGATAAACAACACCCAGTAAAGAAATTCAGACCAATAGCAGCGGGGAAAATCCTTCCTAAAACAGCGATCATGATCGCTTCCATGCTTATCACAATATCTTTGCTTGCTTCCTACTTTCTATCACCGATCTTCCTCTTGATTTGTTTAGCCTATTTGGTGATAAATCTTTTATACTCAAAATGGATAAAACACATGCCTATCCTGGATGTAATGATTCTAGCCCTGGGATTTGTTCTAAGGGTAGCAGCGGGTGTTTCATTAATCACCGTAAAAAGGTTTTCCCCATGGCTATTTGTTGTTACCACCCTCCTGGCTCTTTACCTTGGATTTGGAAAAAGAAGAGCGGAAATGATGCTTTTTATCAAGGATACTAAAAAAGGCAGATCTGTTCTTGATGGATACACGCTGCCTTTCCTTGACCAGCTCATTACGATTGTTTCCAGTGCAACCATAGTCGCATATAGCCTATATACCTTCTCAGCATCAGGAGCCCAGGGAAGCTATACTAGAATGCTCACCATTCCCTTCGTCATGTACGGCATCTTTCGCTACCAATATCTGATCCAGGTCGAACAATCAGGTGGTGCACCTGAAGAAACGCTATTTAAAGACCATCCATTGCAAATTACTGTGTTTCTGTATGCGATTTTTGTATTGATTATCTTCTATATCCTTTAGCCATGCCTGCACTTTCTGCATCTGCGCCGGGAAAATCAATTCTTTTTGGTGAACATGCAGTTGTATATGGTTTTCCAGCTATCGCCGTTCCTGTTAAAGCTATCCAAGTGAAAGCCACCTTTCAACCAAACATCGGATCTCAAACCAGCGTTATCTGCCTGATGGAAAAAGGTAAAAAAAACGAATTTACTCTAACCGACCTTAAACAAGATAATCTTTTCAAAAGTGTGATTTCTCAATTCCAAAAAGGCATCCAATACCCCATCCCCCCTTTTTACCTGACTATTACATCCACGATCCCCATTGCCGCTGGTCTTGGTTCTAGTGCAGCAGTCTCCGTAGCTGTCATCCGCGGATTAAGTCAATTTGTTGGAAAGAAAATGAATAGTGATCAGGTGAATGAAATTGCATTCCAATCTGAGATCATTCAGCATGGAACCCCCTCAGGAATAGATAATAGTGTTATCACCTATGAAAAATCCGTTTTTTTTCAAAAAAATAAACCGATGGAGTTCTTGGATCTACACAAAGAGTTATTTTTGGTCCTGGCTGATAGCGATGAAAGATCCTTAACGAAAGACGTTTTAGATTTTGTTCGGGAAGCGATGAAAGATAACCCCAAAAATTACAACCGGATTTTTCAAGAAATTGGAAAAATATCTTTGGATGCAAAAGATGCGCTGATTACTGGAAATTATTATTCTATCGGAAATTTGATGATCGAAAACCATCATTGCTTAAAAAACATGGGTGTTTCTTCCCTAAAACTTGATCAGTTGGTTCAAACGGCGATGGATGCAGGGGCTTTCGGCGCAAAATTATGTGGCGCTGGTAAAGGTGGTTTTATGGTTGCTTTATGCGAACGATCAAAACAAAAATATATTGCTGAACAACTTCGTCTTTTTTCCTCCAATGTAATTGAGACAAGGTTATAAAAATGGACGCTATGTTAACATTCCTTAAGTTGGGTGGTTCATTGATAACAGATAAAGATATTCCCTATTCTGCCCGAAAGCAGACGATTAAACGCTTGGGAATTGAGATATTTTCGTTCCTAAAGAAATATCCGCACCAAAAAATTCTCATTGGGCATGGATCGGGTTCATTTGGCCACACCGCCGCAGCAAACCTTGGCACTATTCATGGCGCGCGTTCATTGGAAGAATGGCGGGGTTTTCAATCCGTATGGTGGGCAGCACATCAATTAAACCAGATCGTTTGCGAAATATTTTTGGAAGTTGGCCTCCCTATCATTTCTCTACCCGCATCCGCATCTGTATTAACTCTAGATCGCTCCATAATTAAATGGACATCCTATCCAATTAAAAAAAGCATTCAAGAAAGATTGCTCCCAATCCTATATGGTGATGTTATCTTTGACCAGAAAATCGGTGCCACAATCCTCTCTACAGAAGAACTTTTTTCAGGTCTGGTCGGCCATCTACAACCACATCGCATCCTCCTGGTCGGTAAAGATGCAGGTGTTTATAAAGATTTTCCCCATAACAAGTTGCAAATCAAAACCATCACGCCAGAATCTTATCAAAGAGATTTCATCCATCTGGGAAAATCGGAGAATACAGACGTGACAGGCGGAATGGCTGCAAAAGTGAAAGAAATGCTTGAAATTGTCCAAAAAAATGTTAAGATGCAGGTTCAAATTTTTTCCGGAGACATTCCCGGCAATGTATTTAATGGCCTTTCTGGTGAACATCTTGGTACAATCATTACTGCATCTTAGTTGAATACTAAGTATTTATCATATATTAATCATTAACATTATTTTGAAAGGCACAAACCGGGAAAATGGATGACGATATTTATCTCACGAAAGAAGGGATAGCGAAACTAAAAACAGAGTTGGAAGAACTAAAAGGTCCAATGCGGCAGGAGTTAGCTGCCAAGTTAAAATCCGCAATCGAAATGGGTGACCTTTCTGAAAATGCTGACTATAAAAAAGCGAAAGAAGACCAGGGATTTATTGAAGGCAGAATTCAAGAATTGGAACAAACCCTCAAACGAGCAAAAGTGATCCAAAAAAATATCAATTCGAACGAATTGGTCCAAATTGGTTCTACGGTTGTTGTAAAAGAAGAAGATTTTCCTGAAGAAGAGTTCCAAATCGTCGGGTCCAAAGAAACCGACCCCAATTCAGGGAAAATATCGTATGAATCGCCTATAGGGCGAGCATTGCTAAACCACAAAGTTGGTGACATTGTCAGGGTAAAAACCCCCGCCGGAGGGATCAACTTTAAAATAATTTCTGTTAAATAGCAGAAACCCGGTAACCCGGGTTTCTGTTTTCATAAATGGTGGTTACTTAGGCCAGACGGATGTTTCGAGCGTCAGGCGTGAGAAATAGCTATTTTCCGGTAAAGGTCCGCGGGCATACACCATATCCACTACGCGTGCCTCTAATTGTAAAGTTTCAGTTTCCATCAAGAATTTCATTCCCGGCTCAACAAGGATCGGCTCTCCCTTTGATAGCAATCGCTGGCGAAGTGCTGGGTCGTTGTTTGCGTGCTCACTGAGTAAGACTTTGGTTACTGTTTGAATATCATTTTTATCAAACAACCATACTTCAAGTGCAGTTACCTTTTTCGGATCGCCTACTCCAATGGTTTCTGCGATTCCCACACCGCATTCTCCTAAAAACTCTCCGTTGATCGAATCAATACTGAATGAGTCATCGTAAAGATCATCACCCTGGCGATAAGTTGTCATGAATTGGGCAAGAGGTGCATCTTTTGTAGTTGTTTTTACCTGTACTTCAGGGACACTTTTCATTTTTTCTTGCTTTTTAGGCAGAACGATCTTTGGTGCGCGTATATTTATTCCTTGCCCGCTTTTCGCTCGCTTTAGTATGATGAAAATTAAGACCCCACCCACAATCAGTGTGAGCAATACTAAAATTGCGAGAGGTAAGATGGAAATTTGTGCCGGTTCATCTGTTAACCCATTACCCATTGCGACCGCTGGCTCTTCGCTGACATTGTTGCTGTCCGCGTTATCGCCTGAAACTTCTGCAGATATGCCTTCCACAGATTCTTGAAGCAGGATTACCTCTTTAAAAGTATTGATCGCATCACCGGATGAAAAACCGCATGCAGCCGGTGTTAGGGTATCCAAAAGAGATTCGGCATTTTCTCCCAAACCCACCCATCGAATGGATAGCAGCTCAGGATCGGGATTTTTTATGAATGAATCAATCGTCATGCATAAATAATCACGTTGGTAATCTTCCTGCAGATCAGCAGGTGATGCATCGACCCATTTTAAAGGCCACAACCCCCAGCCCAATCCTATTAGGCCGATCAGCATACCTACAATAAGGCCAATAATGCCTATATTGATTGGCTGCTTAAAGAACTCTTTTATTTTATCCATAGCAATTTCTCCTATCTAACGAATAGATTTCATCACCGATATGGATGCAAGAACTATGCCGCCTCCTCAATTTCAATTGAATCAGCTAAAATGATTTCATTACAGTCCAAGCATTGGAATTCTTTTTTATTCTTATACACCAATATACCACCACATTCCGGACATGGAGCTTTGATCGGCCGTTTCCAGGATGAAAAATCACATGCAGGATAATTGGAACAGCCATAGAATATGCGCCCTTTTCTCGTTTTGCGCACGACAATATCGCCCCCATCTTTGGGGCATTTCACCCCAACTTTTTCTAGATACGCTTCGGTATATTTACACGCTGGATAGTTACTGCAGCTGATAAACTTTCCAAACCGTCCCCATTTTATGATCAAGTCCTGCCCGCATTCTGGACATGCCCTTCCCACCAGTTCTGGTTCGGTCTTTCTCTCAGGCATTGATTCCTGTGCATGTTTTAGCTTTGGCTCAAAATCCTTATAGAATTCCGCAACTGCTTCCTGCCAAATTTTCTCGCCATTGGCAATCTTATCCAAATCCGATTCCATATTAGCTGTGAAATGGATCCCAAGAATATCCGGAAAATATTCAATTAATAAATCATTGACTGTCATTCCAGTTTCGGTGGGAACCAGGCGTTTATTTTCGCGATCAACATACCCACGCGATTGGATAGTCGAAATAATTGGTGCATATGTTGAAGGGCGGCCAATCCCATATTCTTCAAGAACTTGTATTAATGAAGCCTCTGTGAACCTGGGAGGCGGCTGTGTAAAATGTTGTGAAGGGTTAATTTTTATCAAATTAAGC
>Ga0180435_10006120_pt1 | contig 11550 bp, 7 predicted proteins | sample SS_ome_3_FD_132467 | JGI IMG/M metagenome (GOLD analysis project Ga0180435, IMG submission 132467) | Hypersaline lake sediment archaeal communities from the Salton Sea, California, USA - SS_3_S_1 metaG | ecosystem: Environmental > Aquatic > Non-marine Saline and Alkaline > Hypersaline > Sediment...
ACTTTCGAAAAGCTGATACGAAGCAACTACTGCTACGTGGATTTCTCGGCCATTTGCGGTTATACCCAGCGGGAGCTGGAGATGGTGTTCGCCGACCGCTTGCTCGGCGTGGATCTGGATCGGCTCCGATGGTGGTACAACGGGTACAACTGGCTGGGAGAGGAAGTTTACAACCCCTTCGATATCCTGCTCTATTTGAAAACGAAAGAGTTTCGCCCCTACTGGTTCGAAACCGGGACTCCCGGTTTTCTGGTCGAATTGTTGCGCGACGGGCGCTACAACATTCCGGAGATGGAGAGGATGTCCGCCGGCGAAGAGATCGTGGGCAGCTTCGACGTGGAAAACATCTCCGCAGAGACCCTCCTGTTTCAGACGGGTTATTTGACCATCGAGAGTTTCGAGCAGATCGAAGCTTTCCGGCACTATAGCTTGGCCTACCCCAACATGGAGGTCAAATCCAGTCTCGCCAACGCCATCTTGAACGGTTTGCTCCAAGATCGCCTTGCCAAAACCCGGAATCAGTCGGCCCTTTTGGATGCTCTGCAAGCCAACGACCTGGATGGCATGCGTCGTGTTTTCCATCGTTTTTTCGCTTCGGTCCCTCACGAGCGGAGCTATGTGATCGAGCTCAAGGTGGTCGAGCTTACGGATGCGGGAGGAGCCCTCGAGCAGATCAAGGCCAGGGGATACGCCGACGGGCTTGCCGGCGAAGTGTGTTTGATCGGAGTGGAATTTTCCCGGGAAGCACGCAATATCGTCCGCTTCGAGTGGGAGCGCCGGAGTTGACCCCTTCTCCTTGAATTCTCAATTCGATATTTCAACCCTTCGTTTTTCTCATCTTGATTGAAACCGAACAGGCCGCGACGGATGTCGCCAGTCCCGCCAAGGGGGGACGCCCCCCCGCAGCTCCGCCCGGAATGCGCCCTTCCCCTGCGAACGAAGGACGCTTTTCCCGCGGGACGCTCGGTTGGCATCGATGTTGCTCAAGGAAGAGGCCGACAAGAAAAGGACCGGATTCGCTTCGAACATCGACTCAACGGGCACATAAGGGGGTAGGCGAACATGAGCCAGTCGCATCGCGTGCTTTTCGTGGAGGACGACCCCAAGATTTTGGGGGTTTACCAGGAGATTTTCTGCGGTCGGGAGGACCGCGGCATGGAGGAAAAGGGCGCCAGTCTTTTCGGCTTTGCGGGAAATCCCGCTCGTGAGAATTTTGGCAACGGTTACGACGTGGTACTGGCTTCCTGCGGAGAGGAGGGGGTTTATCAAGTTGAGAAGGCTTCGCGGGAGAACAAGCCCTTTTCGGCGGCCTTCGTGGACATGAGGATGCCGGGGATCAACGGGGCCGAGACCATCCGGCGCATGTGGAAGGCGGACCCGTTCGTGAAGGCGGTGGTGGTGACGGCCTACAGCGAGTATTCCCCCGAGGAGATCGTGAAGACGGTGGGCCGCGACGACGTCTTCTATCTGCAAAAGCCCTTCAATCCCAAGGAGATCCGGCAGTTCGCCCGGGTGCTCACCCGCCAGTGGGACCTGGAGCGGGAGACGAAGATGCTTTTCGATATCCTGGAAACCTCGCGTTGGAAGCTCGAAGACCTCAACCAGGAATTGGAGGCGAGGGTGGAGGAGCGCAACCGTCAGCTTCTCAACGTCAACGAGCGCCTCAAGGAGGAAGCGACTCGACGGGCGAAACTGGAAAAGGGGTTGCGCCTCGCCCAGAAGATGGAGGCCTTGGCGACCCTGGCCCGAGGCATCGCCCACGATTTCAACAACACCCTCAGTCTCGTTCTCGGCCAGGCGGGGCTGGCTTCCATGGACCTCGACCCCGACGATCCCGTGCAGAACCGGTTGCGCCAGATCGTCCTGGCGGGGAGGCGGTCCCAGGAGCTGGTGCGCCAAATCTACGCCTTCTCCAGCCGTCGGGAGACGGAAAAAAAGCTGATGGACGCCGGGCGGCTCGTGCGGGAAGTGGTGGAGTTTCTGCGTCCGATGCTGCCCTTTTCCGTGGAGCTGAAGGCGAACGTGCAAACGGGCTGCTCTTCCGTCCTGGCCGATGCGTCCCAGCTCCATCAGGTCCTCATGAACCTCTGTCTCAACGGCTGGCAGGCCATGGAGGAAGGGACGGGGACCCTGGAGATCAACGTGAGGGAGACGGTGGTGGAGACGGTGCCTTCCGAAGCCGTGGGCGAGCCGAGCCCCGGACGGTTCGTTCGCATCGCCGTGAAGGACGACGGGAGTGGCATGGACGAAGAAACCCGGGAGCTCATTTTCGATCCGTTTTTCACCACCAAGGCCGAAGGGGAAGGAACGGGGCTCGGCCTCGCGGTGGTGTACGCCATCGTGAAAAGCCACAAGGGCTGGCTGACGGTGAGCGGCGCACCGGGGCGGGGCACGGAATTCGCTCTCTATCTTCCTTGCCCTTCGACGTGATTCAAGGAGAGGAAAATGAAGGAATTGATCGCTTTCGTGGACGACGAGCCCAACATCCTTCGGAGCTTGGGGCGTGCGCTGCTGGACGATTCCTACGAGGTCGCCCTGTTCGACGATCCCCTGAGGGCCCTGGAGGAGCTGGAGAAAAGCCCTCCCCAGGTGGTGGTGTCCGACCAGGAGATGCCCCGCATGAAGGGGGTGGAGTTCCTCGAGGCCGTGCGGGAGCGGTGGCCCGAAGCCACTCGCATCATCCTCACCGCCCACCACGATTTCCATGCGGCCATGAAGGCCATCAACAATGGACAAGTTTTTCGGTTTCTGTGCAAGCCTTGGGACAACGGGGAGTTGAAGCAGACCCTGCACAACGCTCTGGAATACCATCTGTTGCAAGTGGAGAACCGAAAGCTCATGAATTTGCTTCGGCGCAAGAACGACAAGCTGAAGGACTGCGCCGCCCGAATCCGCGTTCTTTCGGGCATGCTGCCCATCTGCTCCTGCTGCAAGAAGATTCGGGACGACAAGGGCTACTGGCAGCAGATCGAAGCCTACATCCGCCGTCATTCCGAAGCGGATTTCACTCACGGCATCTGCCCGGAGTGCGCCAAAAAACTTTATCCCGACCTCTTCGCCTCCCTGGAGAAGCGCAAAATCGGGAAGCTCTGAGCCTAGAGCGGGAGAAGGGAAGCCATGGACCGTATCGTCTTCGTGGACGACGAGCCCCCCATCCTCAACAGCCTTAAGCGATCGCTGATGGACGAGCCTTACGAGACCGTCTTCCATGAAGCTCCCGAGAGAGCCCTCGAGGACCTCCGGGAGCGCCCGGCGGCGGTGGTGGTTTCCGACCAGCGCATGCCCTCCATGGACGGCGTCGCCTTCCTGGGGGAAGTGAAGCGAAAGTGGCCCGACACCGTGCGCATCCTTCTCACGGGCCACGCCAGCTTGGAGACGGCCCTGTCCTCCATCAACCAGGGCTCCGTGTACCAGTTTCTGGAAAAACCCTGGGACGAAGCCCGGTTGAAGCGGACCCTTCACAACGCCCTGGACCACCGGCGGATGCGGTTGGAGAACCGCCGTCTGCTGGAGCTGACGCGGGAGCAGAACGACGAGCTGTCCCGCTTCAACAAGCACTTGGAGCGACTGGTGGAGGAGCGGACGCAGGAGGTCCTTCAACTGAACGAAAGCCTCCATCGCAGCTTCTACGAGATGATCCGGGCCTTCGTGGAAATGATGGAGCTGTTCGATCCTTCCCTCGTGGGGCATTGCAAGCGCACGACGGCCATGGCGAAACGGTTGGGCCGGGCCCTCAAGTGGGGCGAAGACCGTTTGAAAAGGCTCAAGACCGCCGCCCTCCTTCACGACGTGGGACAGATCGGACTTCCCCGTGGACTGTTCAAGCGCCGGGAAGACGAGCTGGACGACGCCGAGCGCCGCCTTCTCTGGCAGCACCCGGCCCTGGGCTACTCCATGCTCAACAAGGTGGAGGAGCTGGCGGAAGTGGCCGGGATCGTCAAGTGCCATCACGAAGCCATCGACGGCAGCGGCTATCCCGAGCGGCTGGAGGGGGGCAGGGTCCCCCTGGAATCCCAGATCATCCATCTTTGCAGCCTTTACGACCATCTGGTCCACGACCGGAGACATTCCCCCCTCAAGGCCCTCGAAGCCCTGCGGTGGAAAAAGAACGGCTTCCATCCCTCCGTGTTCAACGCCTTGGCGGACGGCGTATCCAGGGGGATCGAGGCCAAGGACGACGATCTTCGCGTCAGGGCCCTCAAAGGACTGGATGACCTGCGTCCGGGCATGGTGCTGGCCCGCGACGTGTGGACGGTGCGGGGGCGGTTGCTGTTGTCCGAGGGGACGAAAGTCCACCCCACTCAAATCCGGAAGTTGAAGGTTTTCGACGAGCTGGACCCCATTCGAGGGATGATTTGCATCGTGGACAAAAGGAAGTGACGGGGGCGGGATCGCTTCGCCTTCGGGGCTCCGTTTTCCCCCGGTTGCGGGTGGAGGGACGGACGGGCATTTTCACAAGGGAGGTCACAAGGGAGGACGCACCATGAAAAAGCCATGGACGATCGGTTGCGGAGCAGCGCTTTTGACGGCCGTTCTCTTGACGGGCTTGGGCGGGGCCCGGGGGGAAGAGGGACCTTCCCCGCCCGACGGGCCTCCCGTCGTCGTGGGCCTGGACGCCGACATGTCCTCGGGCTCGGCCGAGTCCGGCGAGGCCATCCGGCGGGGGCTGGTGCTGGCCGCGGAGGAGATCAACGGGCGGGGAGGGGTGCTGGGGCGGCCCTTGAAGCTGGAAGTCAGGGACCACCGGGGCAATCCCGCCCGGGGCATCGACAACGTCAAGGAGCTGGGCCGGCGGGACGACGTGGTGGCCGTGGTGGGGGGCTTGCACACCCCCGTGGCCCTGGCCGAGCTGGAGGCGATCCACGCCCTCGGATTGCCCTATCTGGTGCCGTGGGCGGCGGGGACCCCCGTGGTGGACAACGGCTACGAGCCCAACTTCGTGTTCCGGGCTTCCGTGAGGGACGAGTACGCCGGGGGGTTCCTGGTGAACGAGATCGCGCGCATGGGATATCGCCGCCCGGCCCTCCTGCTGGAGCAGACGGGGTGGGGAAAGTCCAACCACCGGGCCATGACGGAGGCGTTGGCCGTTCACGACCTGGAGCCGGCGACGGTCCAGTGGTTCCATTGGGGAAGCCCTTCCCTGATGCCCCAACTGGAAACCGCCGTCGCTTCCGGAGCCGACGTGGTGCTGCTGACGGCCAACGCCCCCGAAGGGGTGGCGGCGGTGCGGTCCATGAGCGAGATGTCCCCGGAGAAGCGCCTTCCCGTGGTTTCCCACTGGGGCATCACGGGAGGAGACTTTTATGCCCGCGCCCGGGAAAGTCTGAGGAAGGTGCGACTGGTGTTTCTCCAGACCTTCTCCTTTCTGGACCCTCCCTTTCCCGACCGGGCGCGGCGGGTGGCGGACGCCTACGTGGAGGCGTTTCCTCCCGCTCGGGGGCCGAGGGACATCTTCTCCCCCGTGGGGACGGCCCACGCCTACGACCTGCTCCATTTGCTCGCGCTCGCCGTGGAGAAAGCCGGGACGACGGACCGGGCGGCCGTGCGCGACGCTTTGGAAAAAATCGACCGCTACCCGGGCTTGGTGCGCGACTACGAGCCGCCTTTCACCCCCGAGCGTCACGACGCCCTGGACACTTCGGACTTCCGCTTGGCACGCTACGACGAGAACGGAGTCATCGTCCCCTTGGATGATTTGCCATGAAGCGCCCCTGGCCTTTGTTCGCCCACATTTTGGTGAGAATCCTGCCCGTCACCCTCCTTTTGCTGGCGGGGGTGTGGCTGGCCGTTTTTTCCATGGCCCGGGAGACCCTGCGCAAGGAAGCCGAAGCGCGAGTCCGCATGGAAGCCGCGAGCGAAAGCCGGGCCATCGACGAGAAGCTGGACCATCTCGTCCACTTGGCCCGCATCCTGGCGGCCAACGACCTCGTCGTCAACGGCCTCATCGACACGATCGACCGCAAGGACTATCTGTCCCTTTTCTTCCGGTCCCTGCGCATCCCCTGGCACCCCGATTTTCAGATCGCCCTCGCGGACTACAAGGGCCGTCCCGTGGCTTCCAACTCCCTGCGATCTCCTTCCTACCAAGGAGAAAAGTGGGTCCCGACGGTGATGGAAGGCGACGAATGGGTGGAGGCGACGGGAGAGCGCTTTCGCATCGCCGTGCCCGTGCGGTACCAGAATCTGCCCGAAGGGGTGCTGGTCATGGAAGCCGAGGCCGAAGCGGTGTGGCGGTCCTGGATTCGACAGGAGACCGAGCACTTGGTCCTGTTGAGGGATGCGTCGGGAAGGGTGCTCTATTCGTCCGCTCAAGGCCCCGTTTCCGGCGGCGAAGGGCTTCCCGTCCCCGGTCCCGGCCATATCCGCATGGAGGCGAACGTGGACGGGCTGCCCGGCCTGTTCGTGACCGTGTGCGCGTCCGTCGAAGAGTCCTTTCCCGAGGCCCTTCGGTTCCAGGGGTTCCTCGTGTGGGCCCTGGCGGTGATGGTGGGCTCCCTGGTGGCCGGGGTGGCCCTGAGCTCGCACTTGGCTTCGCGCCCCTTGAAAAGCCTGCTTGGCGAAATTCGCGCCATCCGGGAGAATTTCGATCCCGAAGGACGGGTGTCCGAGCCTTCCGTGCGGGAGTTTTCCCGCTTGGCCCGGGCCTTCAACGGCATGATGAAGGAGATCGAGCGCACCACCGTCCACGCCGTGCTGTTGCGGGAAGCGGAGGAGGCCCTCAAGCGCCAGACCGAGAAGCAGCGGCTGCTTCTGGACAACATCGAGGTCCAGGTCTGGTATCTGTCCGACGAGCGCACCTACGGGGCCGTGAACCGGGCCCACGCCGAGTTCTTCTCCGTCGGGAAGAAGGACCTCGAGCTCAAGGACCTCTTCGAGATCGTCAACGAGGAGGAGGCCCGGGTCTGCATGGAAGGGAACCGCGAGGTCTTCGCCAAGAAAGGGTCCGTTCGCAACGAGGAATGGCTCGTGAACGGCCGGGGAGAGAAGCGGTTGCTGACCATCACCAAAACCCCCAGGCTCGACGAGAACGGGGACGTGGAGTACGTGGTGTGCTCCGCCGTGGACCACACCGAGCGGTGGCTGGCCGAGGAAGCCTTGAGAAAGGCGAGGGACGAGCTGGAAGAGAGGGTGCGGGAGCGAACCCGGGAATTGGAGGAGACCCAGAAGGAGCTGGTGGCCAAGGCCCTGGAGGCGGGGCGGGCCCAGATGTCGGCCATCGTGCTGCACAACATCGGCAACGCCGTGACCCCCGTGGTGGCCCTGCTGGAGCAAATCAAGGAAAGCTGCCCCCGGCCGTTGCACTACTACCTCAAGAGGTGCTACGGAGACTTGGAGGCGCATCGGGAAGAGCTGGGGAGCTACGTGGACAAGGATCCCAAGGGGCGGGAGGTGTTTCGCTACCTGGGAGAGCTGGCGGAAAGCCTGGAGAGCATCGAGGGGCGCCGGGAGGAGATGTTCCGAAGCATCGAGGGGGCCGTCGCCTACGTCTCGGAGATCCTGAGCATCCAGCACGCCTATTCCGCCTCCAACACGGAGGGACGCCAGAGGATCCGACTCAACGCCATGGTCCGGGACGCCATCGCCATGCAGAGGGTTTCCCTGGAAAAGCGCGGCGTTCGAGCGGATACGGACTTGCAGGAGGATCTGCCCGAGCTGCTCCTCAACCCCAATCGTTTCATGCAGGTGCTGGTCAACCTCATCAAGAACGGCTACGAAGCCATGGCGGAGGACGGGGGCAAGGAGAAGAAGATCGTCTTCAGGACTTTTTCCCGGAACGGCGAAGTGGTGCTCCAATTGACGGACACGGGCGTGGGACTGGAGGATCGCCAAGACCCCTCGTCCATCTTCGAAGTGGGAAATTCCGGCAAGGGATCCACCGGCTTCGGTCTCTATTATTGCAAGCAGTTCCTGGAAGCCAACGAGGGGAGCCTGGCGTTGTCCAGTCCCGGCAAGGGGCAGGGGACCACGGTGACGGTGAAGCTGCCCGCCCGTTCCGAGCAGGGAGCGAAGGCGAGACGAGAGTGAAGACCATGCTGTCCTTGCCTCGAGGGAGAAATCTTGCTCTGAGCCTTGCGGGCCTTTTCCTGTGCGGCTACGTCGCCGTGCTTCTGTGGGTTTACTACCAGTCCCAAATGGAGCTTCGCCAGGGAGCGTTGGGGCGGTTCACGCGGGAAGCGGAAAAGGCGGCGGCGACCCTGAGCTACTTTTTTTCCGAGTGCAAGGACGACGTGGTGGAGCTGGGCCGGCGGAGGGTCCTGGCCGCCTATTTCGAGAACCGGGCCTTGAAGATGACCATGGAGTACGGCTTGGGGGCCAGCTTGGTGGAGATGGGGGCCGAATTCCAAAGGTTTCTGGACGAAAAGAAGGTGGGGGGCGTCGCCGTGTACCGCAGGGTGCTGCTCTTGGATAAGGAAGGGAAGGTCCTGGTGAAGCGCGGTGCGGGAGGGGCTGGAGAAGTCTTGTCGGAAACTTATGGTCGAGCGCTTGGCTTTTCGGGGCTCCCGTCGACGGAGGCGGTTGTGCGGGTGGAGCCGGGGAGCAAGGGGCCCGAGGTGAGGGTGACGGTCCCTTATTTTTTCAAGGGGCGGATGGAGGGGCGAATCATCGCCTGGATCGACCTTCGCGGAGCTTACGCCTGTCTGGCGCGCCGGGACCACGAGTTTTCCGGCGAGTACCAAGTCCTCGTGACGGAAGGGGCCCCGGGGACGGCGATGGAGCTTCTGGGCAAGGGGCGTTTTCTGCTCGAAGAAGACCTCGGCGCCCTTGATGCCAAGCGGCCGGTATGGAGGAAAATGGAGCGGCCCGACGGGACGGCCCCGGGAGTGCTGGCGGTGAAGGTCCCCGTGGAGGGAACGCCCTTTTCCCTTTTCATCTGCGTGCCCGCCCGGGAAGTGTCCGGAGGGCTGCATCCGGGGGTGCTTCTTTCCGCCTTGGCCGCCCTGGGGACTTTGGCCCTGGGCGGCTCGGCGGTCCTCGTGCGGGCCATCGTCCGCAACTTGGTGTTGGCGGCCCGGCTGGAGGAGAGCGTTGCCCGGGAGCGGGAGATCCACAGGACCAACGAGCGTCTTCGCGAGGAGATCGCCTCCCGCAAGGAAGTGCAGCAAGCCTTGAAGTCGGCTCGCGACGAACTGGAGCAACGGGTGGCGGAGCGCACCCGGGAGCTGGAAGCCGCTCACCAGGTCTTGGTACAGAAGGCCCTCGAGGCGGGCCGCGCCCAGATGTCGGCCATCGTGCTGCACAACATCGGCAACGCCATCACTCCCGTGCCGGTCCACCTGGGGGAGCTGAAAAGCCCCGTCCTCCTCGATCTTTGCCGGAACATGGAGCGATGCCACGCGGACCTCGCCGATCACCTTCACGAGCTGGGCCGCTACGTGCGCGAAGATCCGCGGGGGCGGGAGGTTTTCGCCTACCTGGGGGAGCTGGCTCGGGAAACCGGGAAGGTGGAGAGGCGAAAGGCCCTCTGCGTGGAGCGCATCCAATCCTCGGTGGAATTCGTTTCGGAAATCCTCAGTCTCCAGCACTCCTACGCCGCGGCAGGCGCGGACCTTCGCGAGCGCGTGGACCTCGACGCCTTGGTCGCGGACGCCTTGCGCATGCAGCACGCTTCCCTGCAGTCTCGCTCCATCGCCGTGGAAACAAGCTTGCGGGGGCCCGAGGCCGGCGTCGTCATCAACCGCAGCCAGTTGATGCAGGTGGTGGTCAATTGCATCAAGAACGCCTACGAGTCCATCGAGGAGACGCGCAACGGGGGAGGCAGGATTCGCGTCGACACCTCCGTCGAGGACGAGCGGGCGGTGTTGCGCATCGAGGACACGGGAGTCGGCTTCGATCCCGGGGGGGGCGAGGATTTCTTCCAATTCGGTCGGTCCACCAAGGGATCCACGGGAATGGGACTGTATTATTGCCGGAAGTTCATGGAAGCCAACCGGGGGAGATTGACCTTGCATAGCGAAGGGAAAGGGAAGGGCGCTGCGGTCTTCATGACCTTTCCCCTTGTCAACCCACGCTGAATCGAGGAGATCATGAAAGTTTCGGAGGGGGGAGCGGTCCTTTTCGGTCGATCCGGGGAGCGGGTTCGGGCCTTGCGGGACCTTCTGGCCGAACACTTTCTTCGGGTGGTGGTGGTGGGAGGGCCCGAGGATCTGGTTTTGCGCCTGCCCGACAGGGATTGTCGTCTGGTGGTGGTGACCGACCGCCTGGAGAAGGCCCCCGACGGGACCTTTTTCGCTCGCCTGAGACGCTTCTTTCCCTCCGCCCGCCTCATCGTTCTGGGGGACCTCCCGGCCGGCTTGGAAGTGGTCGCCAGGAGCGCCGGTCCCGTTTTTGTCGGGTCCTACGAGGCTTTCGGCTTTTTCTCCTCTCAAATCCTTCTCGCCGTTTCGGGAGACGGCCATGCCGGACACGAGCACGAGCCGGTATCCGTCGATCCCGTCAAGGAAATGCCATGCAGACAACGCCCAATCAGCGCATTTTGATCGTGGACGACGACCCCGGGGTGAGGGAATCCTACGGGATGATCCTTTGCCCGCCGTCCTCCAGGGACGTGCTCCTTCGCGGGGCCTCTCTTTTCGACGACCCTCCCGGCGGGGCCCCCGGCGGCAAGCCCCCGGGGGAATCCTACGAGCTGCGCCTGGCGGAAAGGGGCGAGGCGGCCGTGGAGATCATGCGGGAGGTCCTGGCGGAAAACCGCCCCTTCGCCGCCGCCTTCGTCGACATGAAGATGCCGGGCATGAACGGGGCCGAAACGGCCAAGGCCCTCTGGGAGATGGATCCCGACCTCAAGATCGTCATCGTCACCGCCTACAGCGACTACACCCCCGACGAGATCGTGGAGGTGACGGGGCGCAACGATCTGTTCTACCTGAGAAAGCCCTTCAATCCCGAGGAGATTCGCCAGTTCGCCCGGGCCCTGACCAACCAGTGGAACCTCGAGCGGGACCGGGAGGTGCTCGCGGACAAGCTCCACGACGCCTACCGGGAGCTGGAGGAGGTCAACGAGAATTTGGAAGAAAAGGTGAAGGAGCAGACGGCCTTGCTGGTCCAGTCGGAGAAGATGGCCTCCCTGGGCGTCCTGGCCGCCGGCATCGCCCACGAGGTCAACAACCCCATCGCCTACATCCGCGTGAACCTCTCCACCGTCCGGGACTATTGCTCGCGCCTCGTCGGCCTCTTGTCCCTCTATCGGGACCTGGAAAAGGAGATCGGCCCCGACGCCCTTCCCGCCGCCGCCCGCTCCCTTCTCGAGGACATCCGAGCCTACAGCCGGAGCAAGAAGGTGGATTTCATTCTGGAGGACATGGGGCCCCTGGTGGCCGAGTCCCTGGAAGGCACGGAGCGCATCGGGCGCCTCGTCAAGGACCTCAAGGCCTTTTCCCGCTTCGACCGGGAGGACGCCCGGGAAACGGACCTCCACGAGCTCATGGACAGCGCCCTCAACATTCTTCACAAGGAGCTGAAGCACAGGGTCGAGGTGGTTCGGGACTACGGGGACCTGCCGCAGGTGGTCTGCCTGCCCGAGCGGGTGGCCCAGGTCTTTTTGAACCTGCT
>Ga0180435_10006121_pt1 | contig 11549 bp, 12 predicted proteins | sample SS_ome_3_FD_132467 | JGI IMG/M metagenome (GOLD analysis project Ga0180435, IMG submission 132467) | Hypersaline lake sediment archaeal communities from the Salton Sea, California, USA - SS_3_S_1 metaG | ecosystem: Environmental > Aquatic > Non-marine Saline and Alkaline > Hypersaline >...
CCCCGGTGCGCCTCGGCGGATTCGGGCCAGATGCCGACAGGGCCTGTGTTGTATTTGTGGATTCCAATGGAAACATCAAATATCAATACGATGGTAGCAACTTGCCGGTAGCCGCATCCTGCCTGGTTTCAGTCAACCCAACGATAGGCGGACTGCCCTGAGTTGACTCCGCCCAGCTCGATCACAGGCCGCTGGCGCACCTGCAATTACCCGGAACTGCTGCAGGAAACCTGGAACGGCGAGACCTTTCTGTTCAATCCCGCATCGGGTGATACACACCTGCTGAACGCCGCAGCCATTCACCTGCTCGAATTTCTCCACCAGGAGAGCGCGAGCTTCGACCAAATGACAGACACCTTGTTCCCGGATGCGGACGAGGCCACCCTTGACGCACTGGCAACCCAATTTCACCAGTTGATGCTGATAGGCCTGATATGCGAAGCCTGATCGGCGAGCAACCGGTAACCAGCCTGGTTGGAATGGCGCGTGGCCCCGGTATCGGCCTGCAGACCGGACCGTTTCGCCTGCGACTTCAATGTGACGACAGGGCAACAGTCGAATTGATACGCCGGCTGTACAGTAAGCACCCTCTGCTGGACACGCAAACCACCCTGTTTGATTTCAGCATGAGCCTGCGCCGTCCGCTCGGACTGCGCCGCTGGTGGAAACCACAAATCAAGTTAATCGCTGACGCGCAAACCCCTTTTGAACCCTTCCCGCTGGATCATGCCTATCCGCTGTTCGAGTGGGGCTACAACTGGCACATTGCAATGCAGGCCCACCAGTTTCTGATGCTGCATTCGGCCGTGGTGGAAAAAGACGGCATGGCCCTGATCATGCCCGCCATGCCCGGATCAGGCAAAAGCACCCTGTGCGCAGCCCTGATGCTAAGAGGCTGGCGACTGCTGTCGGACGAGTTTGGCCTGATCCGTCCACTCGACCCCGATCTGCATTTACACCCGATGCCGAGGCCGATTCCACTGAAGAACCGATCCATTGACGTCATACGTGAATTCGCTCCGGATACCGTCATGGGCCCGATTTTCCCACAGACACGCAAAGGTGATGTAGCGCACCTGGCGGCCAGCCAGGAAAGCCAGACGCACGCCGAGAAAAGTGTCCCGGCAGGCTGGTTTTTGTTTCCGCAGTACGAGTCGGCCACCAAGCTGGAATTCGAGGAACTAAGCCCCGGCTGGACCTTCCTTAAGATCACCGGCAACAGTTTCAACTACCGCCTGCAGGGCGCGCGCGGCTTCCGCGCCGCCTCACAACTGGTCAAAAACTGCCCTGCCTATACCCTGCACTACAGCGACCTTGACCAGGCCATACCGCAAATCGAGGCACTGCACGCCCAGCTCATCAACCAGCGCCCAGAGCAGGCAACACCCGCCGCTCGATAAACGCCCCCAGCTCCTGTAGCAATGGGCGACGCTGCGCCACTTCGACTATGTAACCCAGGGTACGCGGAATGTCATCCAGATACCCCGGTTTGCCATCGCGGTGATTCAGGCGCGCAAAGATGCCCGCGGCCTTCAGGTGACGTTGCACGCCCATCAGGTCGAACCAGGCCGGCAACCGAACGATCTGCGCTTGGTCGAGAAGCCCCGCCTGCAGTGCCTGACTGGCATAGCGTTCCACCCAGGCATCGACCCGTTCCGCCGACCAACGGATATAGCAATCGCGTAACAGCGAAACAAGATCGTAGGTAATCGGGCCGTAAACCGCGTCCTGGTAATCAATGATTCCCGGGTTATTCGGTGCACAAACGAGCAGGTTCCGCGAATGGTAGTCGCGGTGTACCAATACGCGCGGCTGCTCCAGGGCGTTGGCGATCAGGTGCTGAAAAGCTTCCTCCAGCATGCCGCGCTCCGTTGCCGACAAGTCCAACCCCAAGTGCTTCTCCAACAACCAGTCCGGGAACAGACGCATCTCACGCGCCAATAATGCCTGGTCATAGTGTGGCAGCCGCTTGACCTCGCCATGCCGTTGGAATTGCAGCATCGCACCTAAGGCATCGGCATAAAGCCTGTCAACCGATTCCTCGTTCAGCTGCCCCAGGTACAAGTCATCCCCCAGGTCTTCCAGCAACAGAAACCCTTGCTCCAAGTCCTGCGCAACGATGGCAGGGACGTGCACACCCGTTCGTGCAAGGCGTTCCGTCACATCGACGAAAGGTCCGCAATCCTCCTTGTCGGGCGGGGCATCCATGGCGATGAGCGTGCGGCCATCGCTCAGGCCAATACGGAAATAACGCCGGAAGCTGGCATCGCCGGATGCCGGGGCAAAGGAAAAGTCTGCAAACCCACACGCGTTGCGTAACCAATACTTTAGCTGTGCCTGTCGCTGAGGCATAAAAGGATCCTTGGAGACGTGGCCAAGGGCCCGTCCAGATTGAAGAAACGCGCATTCTATGAGATTTTAGCGGCCCCTGAGAGTCGGACCGGCGACTCAGATCCAGCCCACCCAGCAGAACAATCGCGTGCCACCAGAAATCAGCCGACGCCCATTGAAACAAACATCGTCCAGCGTGCGGCTTCACGACATGATGCGCAGGTTCAGACAGATCAGTGCCGGAGCAGGGTTACTCGGCCTATTCTGCAATACGGCAGCGGCCGCTGGTAGCTGGGACTGCCGCATTGCGGCCGACGGCCGAGGCTGGGAATGCACTAAACCGGGACTACCACAACCAAGCCCGGCCACAGCAGTACACCCGATCCCAACTATCGTGCCGACGGCAACAAAAACCAGCCAAGCGACTTCGGCAGCCGACACCAAGACCCGTATGGCGAGCGTGCCTCCCGCGACCGAAACACTGCCCGTACCACAGGACACAAGGTCCACTCCCGCGACAACCGAGCCCAAGATTGTCGCGCCGGCGACTGCAACAACAACCTCAACCGATCCGCAGTTTGTGGCCAGAACTCCCAGGCAGACCGAACCGGAGCCAGCCACAGTCGCGATCGCCCCGGTTGATGACGCGGAACTCGCCGGCGATTCGCCCGGCAAGGTTCCGGCAAAAGAACCAACATCCTCTGAGAATGAGCCCGTTTCCACCGCCCTCCCCATCCACCCAAACCTCGACGAGGGTCTCGACTGGCAACGATGCGGGAGCGACAGGCCACTGGATGTGCGACCGTTCGCCCTGCAGACAGAGCAACAAGACCTCTCCACCATCGAAATCAGCGCAGACAGCGCGGAGACGGCCACCCTGCAGGGTACCGCGACATTCAGGGGCGCTGTAGAACTGCAACAGGGCTCACAGCGCATCTTTGCCGACGAGGTCAACTACGCAAACCAAAGTGGCGATCTGCACGCCCGTGGACAAGTCCTGCTGCTGCGTTCCGACCTGCGGCTCGCAGCCAGTGAAGTGGACTACAATCTGCGCGACCGTCACGGCCATGCCCGCGATGCGGAATACCGCCTGCCCAACATCATGGCACGCGGCACCGCGCAGCAGGCAGAATTTGTCGACCAGGCACGTAGCAATTACGAACACATCACCTACACGACCTGCGCACCAGGCAACAGCGACTGGCTGCTTAGCGCCGAACGTCTGGAGATCGACCGTGCCGAGGGCCTGGGCACCGCGCATGACGCCAAGCTCAGCTTTCTTGGCGTACCACTGGCCTGGGTCCCCAAGCTGACCTTTCCAATCGACGACCGCCGCCGCTCGGGGATACTGATCCCGACGCTGGCCTACAACACCAGTCATGGTGTCAATATCACGGTTCCTTACTACCTCAACCTGGCCCCCAATTACGACCTGACGCTCAGCCCGCGCATCATGAGCAAACGCGGCATCATGCTCGGCGGGGAATTCCGCTTTCTCACCTCGCACACCGAAGGCATCATCGACGCGGACTACCTGCCAAACGATCGCGAGAACCCGGCCGAGCGCCAACGCGGCTCCCTCTCGATACAGACATCCAGCCGTTTCGACCAACACCTGAGCGGGGCGATTCGGGTCAATCACGTCAGTGACAATGATTTCCTGGCTGACTTCGGTGGCAGCCTGGCAGTAACCAGTGCCTCGCACCTCGAACGTGCCGCCGAACTACGCTACGACACCAACGACTGGAATGCGCTGGCACGCGTTCAGAAATACCAGACCATCGATGCCCTGCTGCCGAAAAGCGACCGCCCCTACGCACGCCTGCCACAACTGGGTTTCGGCCTGTTCAAGCAGCCGCAAAACCATCCACTGGTTTACGAAATCGACGCTGAATTCACGAATTTCGCCAAAGATGGCGGCTTCGTGGAAGGCAGCCGCCTGGATCTGCAACCGACAGTCAGCCTGCCGCTTCGCAAAGCACACTATCACCTGGTACCTCGAGCGAGCCTGCGCTATACCAAATACGAGCTGGACAACCAGGCAGCCGGCCTGGATTCGAGCCCCGACCGCCTGGCACCGATCTTCAGCCTGGATGGCGGCCTGTATTTCGAGCGCCCGACCGAGGTCTTCGGTGAATCGGTCACCCATTCACTGGAACCGCGCCTTTATTACGTGTTCGTTCCACACGAAGACCACGACGACATCCCGTTGTTCGACACCGATGAATTCGATTTCAGCTTCGACAACCTGTTCCGCGAGAACCGCTTCAACGGCGCTGACCGCCTGGGTGACGCGAACCAGTTGACCCTGGCGATTACCAACCGCTTCAACCACGCGGCGACTGGGCGCGAACTGTTGCGTGCCAGCATCGGCAGCATCGTTTATTTCGACGATCGCGAGGTGCAACTCGACACCACTGCACCGGCCGATACCGACCAGACCGCCGCACTGGTAGGCGAATTGGCCGCTGACCTCGGCAACGGCTGGCACACGCGCGGCGCCATCAACTGGAATCCACACGAAAATGAGATCGACCAGGCACTTGCGCAGGCCAGTTACCGCAATCAGGATGGCAGCATCATCAGCGCAACTTACCGCCTGCGTGACAGCGTGACCGAACATACCGACCTCGGCCTGATCTGGCCTTTGAACCGGAACACGCGCATGATCGCCCGCTGGAACTACTCGATCAGCGAAAATCGCAACCTTGAAGCCCTTGGTGGTGTCGAATACGGACGCTGCTGCTGGAAAGTCCGCGCCCTGATGCGCCAGCACAGCACCGGGGTCGGCGACACCGACAGCCTGTCCTTCCTGCTGCAACTGCAGCTGGGCGGACTGGGCAGCTTCGGCGACAATATCGACAGCCTATTGAACGACGGTATCTACGGCTACCGCAGAGAAGATGACTAAATATATAACCTCACTTGCTTTCGCCCTGCTGTTCCTCTTCGCTTCCTCCGGCGCTTCTGCCGCGCAACTGCTGGACCGCATCATCGCCGTGGTCGACCAGGATGTGGTGATGCTCAGTGAACTGCGCAGCAAGGCCCAGGAAAACTTCACCCGGCTCCGGCAGGCCAACGCCAACCCCATGCCAAGCCGGAACCAGGTCTTCAGCCGCGCACTCGACGAGCTGATCAGCGACAAGCTGCTGTTGGCCGAAGCCAGCAGACTTGGCATCGAAGCCGACCAGGAACTGGTCGCCACGGCCATCGCCGGGGTCGCCAAAAACAATAATCTGACAGTACCGCAACTGCGCCAGGCCCTGGTGGCGGAAGGCCAGGATTTTCGCCAGTTCCAGGAGCGAATTCGCAACCAGCTCATTGTGCGCCGGCTGCTCAACCGCGAGGTCACCAACCGCATCCAGGTCACCGAGTCGGAAATCGATCAGCACCTTGCACGCCAGGCGGCAGCTCCCGAGGGCCGTGGTGCCGTGCACCTGCTGCACATCCTGGTCGCCACACCGGACGGAGCCTCCCCGGCCCAGATCCAGGCCGCGCGGAAAAAAGCGTCGCAGGCCAAGGCCCGCATCGACAAAGGTGAGGAGTTCCAAGCCGTTGCGATCGACGTTTCCGACGGCAGCCGCGCAATCCAAGGCGGCGACCTCGGTTGGCGCGATATTGCCAGCCTGCCACGCGGCTTCGACGAGCTGGTCGCTGGCATGCAGACCGGTGAAATACAGGGCCCCTTCCGCAGCAATGCCGGCTTCCACATCATCAAGGCCGAGGCATTCCGCCAACCCCAGGAACAGCGCCGCATCGTACCTCAGACCCAGGCACGCCACATTCTGATCCGCACCGACGAAATCACCGCGGACAGCGATGCCAGGCTGCGTCTGCAGCAGTTGCGTGAACGCATCATCGGTGGCGACGATTTTGCCAACCTGGCGCGCTCTCACTCGGACGATCAGGCATCCGCCATCAAGGGCGGCGATCTCGGCTGGGTCAGCCCGGGCAACATGGTCCCGGAATTCGATGAAAAGATGGACGCCACCCCGGTGGGACAGGTCAGCCAGCCTTTCAAGAGCCGGTTCGGCTGGCATATTGTCCAGGTCAACCAGCGTCGCGAACACGACGAGACATTGCAGGCACGGCGTGATGCTGCGCGCAAGGCGATCCGCGAACGCAAGTCACTGGAGACCACTGAGCAATACAAGCGTCGACTGCGTGGCGAAGCGTATGTCGAGATGCGGCTTGACACGCTGGAATGAATCACGCACTTGCCCTGACGCCCGGTGAACCTGGCGGCATCGGCCCAGACCTGGTGGTGCAGGTCGCCCAGCAGCGCTGCAAGCGTCCTTTGGTGGCCATCGCCGATCCCCAGCTTCTTAGCGATCGCGCGAGCCAATTGGGGCTGCCGCTGAGACTCACCCCCTTCACGTCTGGACTCACTCGTCCAGCCGCCGCTGGCGAACTGTACGTCCACCCTATCGAACTGCAGCAAGCAGGCACTGCGGGGGAAATCAACCCCGGCAATGCCGGGTACGTGCTCGATACCCTGCGGCATGCCGCCGAAGGCTGCCTGCAAGGACGCTATGCCGGGATGGTGACGGCGCCGGTCCACAAAGGTGTTATCAACGACGCCGGGATCAGCTTCAGCGGCCATACCGAGTTCCTGGCGCAGATCACCGGTGGCCATCCGGTGATGATGCTGGCCTGTCCCGGGCTACGGGTCGCCCTGGCAACCACCCACCTGCCACTGCGTAATGTCGCTGACGCGATCACCCCGGAAGTTCTTGAAACCGTTCTTCGCGCGCTCCACCACGACTTGGTGGAGCGCTTTGCTATAGCGCAGCCGAACATCCTGGTGTGCGGGCTCAACCCGCATGCCGGTGAAGGCGGTCACCTGGGCAGGGAAGAAATCGAGATAATTGAACCGGTCTTGGCCCGTCTGCGCGATGAAGGTCTGCGCCTCAGTGCCCCCTTACCTGCCGATACGCTGTTTACGCCAAAATACCTGGAACAGGCCGATGCAGTGCTCGCCATGTACCATGACCAGGGGCTCCCGGTACTCAAACACATGGGCTTTGGCGAGGCGGTCAACATCACGCTCGGGCTGCCGATCGTCCGCACCTCGGTAGATCATGGTACGGCTCTTGACCTGGCCGGCACCGGGCAGGCCAGTATTGGCAGCCTGCGCGCTGCTATTGAACAGGCTATCCTGATGACCGGCGGCTAGCGCACCGAAGCGGTACGAACGCCTACCGCCCAGAAACCAAGCATACGCAGCGCCTTTACCGACGCCTTGCGGCATTGTTGTCGCTGAACGCGCATCCTGCCGTCCATCTCCGCGTCACGAGTGTCCCGCAGGTCCAGCACCGACAGGGATTGCAGGCAGTGCCCGGCAACACTTGGCTGCACCGGCTTGGCCGCCGCCTGTGCCTGACTGGCTACCGTCAATGAAAAGGCCAGTCCGACCACCAGTAACAGCGCACCGAACAGATCGGGATGACGGCGTGAGTTGTGTTTGCTACCCATCATTGTTCACCTCCAATTCGGGTGTCTTCGGGAGTAAGCATGGTCAGCGGAATGGGAAAAAACCGTGCACTGGCGCACACATGACTGTGAACTTGTCAATAAACCGACCAAACATTGGAATCCGTCACCCAAAGAATGTGACCCACCGCACCCCCGGACAGGATTACTTGGCTTTTTCGCCATCGGTTTCCTCCGCAGCCTCTTCAACAGCCCCTGCCGCCTTGAGCTTTTCCGCCAGCTGAACGTGCCCTGACAGGGTCGCTCGCATCAACGCGGATTGACCGGCTGCATTCTTCAGATTCAGGTCGGCACCGGCGGAGACCAAGAGGTCGAGCACATCGACGTGACCAAAGGCACTGGCAGCTATCACAGCGGAATTCCCTGCCGAGTCGACAGCGTTGATGTCCGCACCCGCATTCACCAGGAGCCGGGCGCTGCGCACATTACCGCTGAACCCGGCCAGGACAAGCGCGGGCCTGCCGGCGGCATTCTTGGCATTCGCATCCGCGCCCTGCGCCAGCAGGTCACTGATCTGCCCGGTGCGACCGGCACTGACAGCGGCCAGCAACTGGTCGTCCAGGTCGGCGCCATGGGCGGCACCAGTCGCAAACAGCAGAAAAAACAGCATCAAGCGGAACATTGTCATATCCAGATAATCGCTTCGTTCTTGAAGGTTTTACGGCAGGGAGGGCAGGCTCTTTACCCCACGTTCTCGCGGCTTGCTTTTCTAACGTGACGGCTTTAGCTTAGGGAGATCATTGGAACTGCCGCAAAGCGCCATTCTTTCGGAAACACGGAATCATGACCGAAAGCGAAAAACGCCATATCGACATCGGCGTGGAGACCACCTACGTCGAGGAACAATCCGACCCGGATGCAGACCGCTACGTGTTCGCGTACACCATCACCATCTGCAATGATGGCGAGGTCCCGGCCAAGTTGCTCAACCGCCACTGGCTGATCACCGACTCCAACGGCAAGGTACAGGAGGTTCGTGGCGACGGCGTTGTCGGCGAACAGCCCTACCTGCAGCCCGGCGAGAAGTTCCAGTACACCAGCGGTACCGTTATCGAGACCCCGGTCGGCGTTATGGAAGGCGAATATGGCATGGTGACCGATGACGGTGAGGACTTCCTCGCCCCCATCGACCGCTTCTCACTGTCCATTCCACGCACCCTGCACTGAAAAATCACTGACCATTCATGGCCGTATACGCCGTTGGCGACATCCAGGGCTGCTATGACGAGTTGCGCCTAGCCCTCGACCAGGTGCAGTTCGACCCTGCCGAAGACAAGCTGTGGTTCGTGGGCGACCTGGTCAATCGCGGCCCCAAGTCGCTCGAGACCCTGCGTTTCGTACACAGCCTGGGGGAAAACGCGATCAGTGTGCTCGGCAACCACGACCTGCACCTGTTGGCCATCGCCTCGGGCAACCTGAAGAAGGCCGGCAAGGACACACTGAAAGAAACCCTGAATGCACCGGACCGCGAAGAACTGCTGCACTGGCTGCGCCATCGTCCCTTGATGCACCATGACAAGCAGCTTGGCTTCGCGCTGCTGCACGCCGGCCTGCCACCGCAATGGAGCCTCGAGCAGGCAACCCGCTATGCGCGTGCAGTCGAAACCGTTCTGCAAAGCTCGGATCACATCGAGTACTTCGATGAGATGTACGGCAACAAGCCAAAATCCTGGTCGGAAGCGCACGTTGGCATGGAACGCTACCGCTTCATCACCAATTGCTTCACGCGTCTGCGCTTCTGCACCGCTGAAGGTGTCCTGGCGCTGAAGGAAAAAGGCCCACCCGGAACCCAGGCCAAGCCGGAGGCACTGCCCTGGTTCGAACACCCCAATCGTGCCAGCCGCGACACCCGCATCGTGTTTGGTCATTGGTCGACGCTGGGTTACCGCGCGGAGCACAACGTGTGGGCACTCGATACCGGCTGCCTGTGGGGTGGTGCTTTGACCCTACTCAGGCTTGACACCAAGGAGCCCACTCCCCTACACCTGTCGTGCCATGGGTCACAGGACCCCAACCAATTTGCCTAGCCAAGGAGCCCGCCATGCGATGCCATGAAGTCGATTACCGGATCATCGGATCAGAAATGCAGTTGGTGGAAGTGGAACTCGACCCGGGCGAGACCGTGATCGCCGAGGCCGGCGCCATGACCTACATGGAAACAGGCATCACCTTCGATACCCGCATGGGTGATGGCTCCAACCCGGACCAAGGCGTCATGGGGAAGCTGTTTTCCGCGGGCAAGCGTATGTTCACGGGCGAATCCATCTTCACCACCCACTTCACCAATGAAGGCACCAACAAGTCACACGTTGGTTTCTCTGCGCCCTACCCCGGCAGCATCGTGGCCCTGGACATGTCAAAGATCAACGAGCGCATCGTGTGCCAGAAAGATGCCTTCCTGTGCGCCGCTCTCGGCACCAAGATCGACATCACTTTCAACCGCAAACTCGGAGCCGGGCTTTTTGGCGGAGAGGGTTTCATACTGCAGACACTTGAAGGCGACGGCATGGCCTTCGTACAGGCCGGCGGCACTGTGATCGAAAAGGAACTGCGCAACGAGACCCTGCGCGTGGACACCGGCTGCCTGGTCGGATTCAGCGGCGACGTCGAGTACGATATCGCTCGCGCCGGCGGCTTGAAGTCGATGATCTTCGGTGGCGAAGGGATGTTCGTCGCCACACTCAGCGGCCAAGGCAAGGTGTGGCTGCAGAGCCTGCCATTCTCCCGCATGGCGGACCGCATCATCGCGCATGCCGCGAGCCACGGCGGCAAATCGCAGGGTGAAGGGTCCGCGCTTGGCGGCGTGGGGCGTGTTCTGGATGGCGACTGATCACCAACCCGTTATTCGTAGATGAAGACAGAGAATTCGTATCCGCCGAATGCGTAGTCGTGCACCCGGGAAGGCGTTGAGAGGCTCTCGATAATTTCGCGGTGAATCGGGTTGAGATAGACGATCCAAGCCTTGCGGGGATTGTCGCGCAACGATTTCTGGATGTTTTCCACGACCGGCTTGAGAATCCCGGCACCGAAGGGATTGAACAGGAAAAACACGTTCTCGTCGTCTCTTACCTCGTAGCACCGCGCATCAATCTGCAGCACCTGGAATGCCACGTGCGACGCACGCTGCGCAAAATAGCGCGTGCAATTTCGTTCCGCCACACGGCAAAGAGCCGGTGAATACTCCAACCCTCGAACTTCGCGAAAGGAAAACTCCGCGGCAATCACCAACACCCTACCCTTGCCGCAACCAAAATCGACCAGGATGCTCTCTGGTGGTAGCGAAAGTTGCTGCAACAGAAGGCGTAACGGCCGCACAGGGGTAGGTTGATAACTGGCGGTATCGGTTTCCGCAGGCGTCGCATCCAGGGCATCCCTCGCAACCCAGGAAAAGGTATCCAGCCCATGGCGCAGATCGAAGAAGAAATCGTAGCCAAGCTCCCGCGCATACTGCAGAGTCTTGAAAAAGCCATTCTCACTGACCGAGGAAGTGAAGGCCCCTATCAGGCTGAAAGGGTTCTTGTTCAAAACTAACCGAGCTTCTTGCCCTTGGCCATGTTGCGCCCGTAGAAGATCTCCAACATCTCGCGGCGCAGTTTCCCCTCGATCTCACGCTGCTCCTTGGGCGGCACATTGTCCGCGTCGACACCGAACAGGTAGGTGTTCAGGTCGAAGTCCTTGAGCATCATCTTGGTATGGAACAGGTTCTCCTGGTACACGTTCACGTC
>Ga0180435_10006122_pt1 | contig 11549 bp, 11 predicted proteins | sample SS_ome_3_FD_132467 | JGI IMG/M metagenome (GOLD analysis project Ga0180435, IMG submission 132467) | Hypersaline lake sediment archaeal communities from the Salton Sea, California, USA - SS_3_S_1 metaG | ecosystem: Environmental > Aquatic > Non-marine Saline and Alkaline > Hypersaline >...
TTCAGTTTCCGTTTCCACTGGTAGAAGGAACTCGGCGGCACATTGTGTTCTCGGCAGAAAGCCGCAATCGAAAGCCCGCTTGTCTTTTGTTGATGAATCACCTCTCGCCAATGCCGTTCTCCCCGCCCACGTCGTCGTCGCGCCATCACGCCCCTCCACATCTCGATCCCCGGGGAAATACCCCAAGAATACCAGACCTGAAAGAACGGTCAGTTATGCAACGCTTACGGATGAACGAGCGCTCGACTTGAGCGCCGTCACCACGAAAACGGCCGCTGGCCGCCAAATGACCCTCGATTGCTCCTGGCCGGCCCTGACGGCCCTCTCGGGTACGGACCTGACGCAACACTACATTGACGCACTTCGTGCCCTCGGGCAGCAGAAGGGCATCCTCGGCGACATTTTCGCCGGCTCGCAATCGCGGTTCAACAACCCGGTGAACCTCAAAAAACTACTCTCCACCATCGACGAAATCGAGTGGACGTCGCTCGAAGTGGACGTCAAAGCCGCCGCGTTCGAGGGACTGCTCCAACAAGCGGCCAGTGAAGGCAAAAAGGGGGCCGGCCAATATTTTTCGCCCCGGTTGCTTATCCAGTCGATCGTCCGTTGCATCCAACCCGATCCCCGCGCCCACGCCGAGTTTTCCATCTGCGACCCGGCCTGTGGAACCGGTGGCTTTCTGGTCGTCGCCTATGAGTGGTTCCTGGAGCAAACCGGCGGCGGGGCCATCGACCGCCGGCTGGCCAAACGACTCAAAACGCAAACCTTTTTCGGCGCGGACCTGGTGCCGCGTCCGCGTCGCTTGGCCCTGATGAACCTTTTCCTTCACAACCTGGAGCCACACATCGCGCTGGGCGACTCGATCTACGAGGTTCCGGATAGGCGGCTTCCACCGCCCACGTCGGGCGTGTTCGACATGCTCGTCGACTTGGTCGTCTGTGTCATCGACCTCATCCTGTTGACCACCTAGCCTGCGGACGCCAAGGTGGAAATCCTATGCGGCGTCATTATTCAACTCTTCCTCGTCGTCGCTTCCGAGGAAGTTGATTTGCTCCATCCGGCGGTGACTGTCTTCACGGCGCAGATGGCGATAGGCGCATACGCTTAACCGCGCCGTAACGTGTTTCAATCCACGCCCGCGTGAAGCGGGCGACATGGACGAAAGCCTCGACCAACTCACGGGCACACTCGTTTCAATCCACGCCCGCGTGAAGCGGGCGACGATCCTCTCAGATCGTCTGCTAGGGATTCCCGACGTTTCAATCCACGCCCGCGTGAAGCGGGCGACTTTCTTCGCCGTCACGGCTTCGCCATCGAGAAAGTTTCAATCCACGCCCGCGTGAAGCGGGCGACCCCCTTACGAAGTCCTCGTCAACTTGATGAACATGTTTCAATCCACGCCCGCGTGAAGCGGGCGACGGTACGAAGCCCGTTATCACTGCTGGCTCGAGGGCGTTTCAATCCACGCCCGCGTGAAGCGGGCGACACCAGCAGGAAGTCAACTGCGTGATCACGTCGTTGTTTCAATCCACGCCCGCGTGAAGCGGGCGACGTTGGGCCTGTTGCGTCAAAGATTTGCCAATTTGTGTTTCAATCCACGCCCGCGTGAAGCGGGCGACCTCGTCTGCCCGACGCGGATGACTACCACAGAGGTTTCAATCCACGCCCGCGTGAAGCGGGCGACATGCACGAAGCCCAACGCGGCCGGATGCCGACCGAGTTTCAATCCACGCCCGCGTGAAGCGGGCGACAATGGGAGTTGGTGCATGACAAATAGTCCTCAGTTGTTTCAATCCACGCCCGCGTGAAGCGGGCGACGATCGCAAAGGTTTCATCGGTGCGCAGATAGCGGTTTCAATCCACGCCCGCGTGAAGCGGGCGACTACAGGTGCGAGCGGTGCGACACCGAGATCTCGACTGTTTCAATCCACGCCCGCGTGAAGCGGGCGACGGCCGTTGTCACCGCGCAGCTGCTCGGTGGCGAGTTTCAATCCACGCCCGCGTGAAGCGGGCGACGCCAAGTACCGTCGGTGTTTAGCCCGAATGAATAAGTTTCAATCCACGCCCGCGTGAAGCGGGCGACCATCAAAGGGCATGTGACCAAACCCGGCATAAGCTTCGTTTCAATCCACGCCCGCGTGAAGCGGGCGACTGCTGACGTAGCTTCCCTTAACCCGGTTGACCGTGTTTCAATCCACGCCCGCGTGAAGCGGGCGACGTGGTCAGCGCCGACGCCAGCCAAACGTACTCGATGTTTCAATCCACGCCCGCGTGAAGCGGGCGACGGTGGCGGATTGGTTGGTGGCCCGCGGCCTCGTAGCGTTTCAATCCACGCCCGCGTGAAGCGGGCGACAATGCAGCGCATGCAACTGAGTCTCGACTCGCTGTTTCAATCCACGCCCGCGTGAAGCGGGCGACAACAATGGGGGTTGTTCGTCAACACGTTCAAGCAGGTTTCAATCCACGCCCGCGTGAAGCGGGCGACAGTAGGCAGTCGGTCCAGAGATCGATCGTGAAACGTTTCAATCCACGCCCGCGTGAAGCGGGCGACCTTTCGTTGGTCTCCGTGGTTTGGTCGCACCATCGCGTTTCAATCCACGCCCGCGTGAAGCGGGCGACTGCGTCACAAGTGTCTTCGCGAGCCCTTGGGACTCGTTTCAATCCACGCCCGCGTGAAGCGGGCGACCCGTCTCCATCGCCTTGCGGATGCGATGGAGCATAGTTTCAATCCACGCCCGCGTGAAGCGGGCGACCGCCTCGTCAATCCCATCGTCCATCGCAATGGTGTTTCAATCCACGCCCGCGTGAAGCGGGCGACTTGTCGTCTCACTTTCCAGGTTTCGGATTCTCTGTTTCAATCCACGCCCGCGTGAAGCGGGCGACTCGGCAGCGGACCACATATTTCCCGGTCGCGCCGACGTTTCAATCCACGCCCGCGTGAAGCGGGCGACGCCCGCGTTTGAGCCGGTCGAGGATCGCTTGCCGCTGTTTCAATCCACGCCCGCGTGAAGCGGGCGACACAGTGTCTTGGCTGTAGATAGCAACATTAATCTGTTTCAATCCACGCCCGCGTGAAGCGGGCGACCACGATGATGGCGCAAGCCCGCCGGACCGGAACGGTTTCAATCCACGCCCGCGTGAAGCGGGCGACGCGCCCTAACAGGCGTGAGGGATGAGGGAACAAGTTTCAATCCACGCCCGCGTGAAGCGGGCGACGTTCGAGATACGGCGCTACGGGCCCAAGCCGGAAGTTTCAATCCACGCCCGCGTGAAGCGGGCGACCGACACGGTCGCAGACGAAAACGGCGAAAAGAAGTTTCAATCCACGCCCGCGTGAAGCGGGCGACTTGTTTTTCCTACCGAGATCCAGGACAATACGGGAGTTTCAAACCACGCCCGCGTGAAGCGGGCGACCACTCGCCGTTTCGCAAGTTGTCTGGTTCGCGCAGTTTCAATCCACGCCCGCGTGAAGCGGGCGACGCTCCGCCCTTCGAGTCGTTGCCGCCGCTGATGCTGTTTCAATCCACGCCCGCGTGAAGCGGGCGACATGTCGCGACAAAAACACGCTGAGCAGGTGCGATTGTTTCAATCCACGCCCGCGTGAAGCGGGCGACAGATGTGTCACGTAACACCTGCGATGATCCTGACGTTTCAATCCACGCCCGCGTGAAGCGGGCGACGAGGCCGGCGGTGGGCCGTACGATCTGACGCGCCGTTTCAATCCACGCCCGCGTGAAGCGGGCGACCCGCCTGGCTGATGAACCACCCGCGCCGCTCGTTGTTTCAATCCACGCCCGCGTGAAGCGGGCGACGCTCGGGCTGGCGAACACGAATGCGCGGTCGCGGGTTTCAATCCACGCCCGCGTGAAGCGGGCGACCGGCAGCTCCTCGGGATCGAAATGAGGTGGTTTGTGTTTCAATCCACGCCCGCGTGAAGCGGGCGACGTTTTCTTTTGGACACCTTCGATCTCTCTTAGGTGTTTCAATCCACGCCCGCGTGAAGCGGGCGACAGGTTGGATGATAGGCTAGGTGTTTGGATTATCCTAGTTTCAATCCACGCCCGCGTGAAGCGGGCGACAGAAAGTTCATGGTTTATCCTCTCGATAGGTAGTTTCAATCCACGCCCGCGTGAAGCGGGCGACACTGCCTGTCCTTTAACGCTCAACAATCGTTAAAGTTTCAATCCACGCCCGCGTGAAGCGGGCGACGGAGTTCATTTATTGAAGTATCACTCATTAAGTGTTTCAATCCACGCCCGCGTGAAGCGGGCGACTGGAGGGGATGAAACCTGTGGTGGAATTGGGAGTGTTTCAATCCACGCCCGCGTGAAGCGGGCGACGTTTCCATAGTGTGCTCTGAGAGTTCCATCGTAGAGTTTCAATCCACGCCCGCGTGAAGCGGGCGACCAACATCATCCAAATCAAAACAGGTGAGAAAGAGTTTCAATCCACGCCCGCGTGAAGCGGGCGACTAGCTAGGAAGTTTGGTGCTATCTTGGCTGGTTTGTTTCAATCCACGCCCGCGTGAAGCGGGCGACTTCCCCGAACCTTCCTATTACTTTGGGATTGGAAGGTTTCAATCCACGCCCGCGTGAAGCGGGCGACTCCCCGAACCTTCCTATTACTTTGGGATTGGAAGGTTTCAATCCACGCCCGCGTGAAGCGGGCGACGAGTGTGGGGAAACTGAGTTTGTGTCAAAACTCGTTTCAATCCACGCCCGCGTGAAGCGGGCGACAATAGATTTGGGAGTGCAAGCCCAACTCGGCGCGGTTTCAATCCACGCCCGCGTGAAGCGGGCGACAAAACATTTATTCAAAACCGTCTCGCCCAGCCGGTTTCAATCCACGCCCGCGTGAAGCGGGCGACCGGCCGACATGCACGCCGCCTGTCGTTTGTACGAGTTTCAATCCACGCCCGCGTGAAGCGGGCGACAGTCAGCAGCGATCCACCAACGTCCTTTGAAGGGTTTCAATCCACGCCCGCGTGAAGCGGGCGACTCCCTCGGTTCTTTCGGTACAGTCTTTTGAGTTTAGTTTCAATCCACGCCCGCGTGAAGCGGGCGACCCCAAACAATCTGCTCTCCGTCGTCTAACTGTAGTTTCAATCCACGCCCGCGTGAAGCGGGCGACCCAATACTGCTGCGAGGATTATTCTTGCCGCTGTTTCAATCCACGCCCGCGTGAAGCGGGCGACGCGAGATTTCCATTGTCTACCTTGATAGAAGCAACGTTTCAATCCACGCCCGCGTGAAGCGGGCGACATTGTTTGCGAAGTTCCTGGTATCTGATCCAATGTTTCAATCCACGCCCGCGTGAAGCGGGCGACGTGGCTTCAATTCTGATTATACCACAACACTCAAGTTTCAATCCACGCCCGCGTGAAGCGGGCGACGCACCCCAATCCACATAGTTGGCACTATCCGTGTTGTTTCAATCCACGCCCGCGTGAAGCGGGCGACAATTGTGTGAAAGATCAACAGGGATTGGTGATAGTTTCAATCCACGCCCGCGTGAAGCGGGCGACGGTAGTAGGTGGCTTTGTAACGATCCTTGAAGGTGTTTCAATCCACGCCCGCGTGAAGCGGGCGACAACCAGCCGCTCCTAATGATCCACTACCGTCATTGTTTCAATCCACGCCCGCGTGAAGCGGGCGACGTTCTATCCAGACACAAAAATGAATCCATCAAGATCGTTTCAATCCACGCCCGCGTGAAGCGGGCGACGTTCCATTTCGTAAGTGATACGGAGTAGTTGACGTTTCAATCCACGCCCGCGTGAAGCGGGCGACGGTAATACCCATGACGTTCGACCAGTGACCAACAGTTTCAATCCACGCCCGCGTGAAGCGGGCGACATAAAGCCCCCTGGTCTTACTACTCTCGCAACGAAGTTTCAATCCACGCCCGCGTGAAGCGGGCGACGATGTTTCGACTCCGATTGGTAGTTTTTGAAATCGTTTCAATCCACGCCCGCGTGAAGCGGGCGACGGCGGTATCGCGGTATCAAATAGCAGTACTAGCAAGTTTCAATCCACGCCCGCGTGAAGCGGGCGACGAGGGGTGCTTCTTCTTCGGTAGACTCGAAGAGGTTTCAATCCACGCCCGCGTGAAGCGGGCGACGTTGTTGGTGTTGGGCCGTTCGGAAGCGAGTGCGTTTCAATCCACGCCCGCGTGAAGCGGGCGACTTTATCTGCAAGCCAAGTGTACCGCCGCCATAGAAAGTTTCAATCCACGCCCGCGTGAAGCGGGCGACGACTCATGGTTCCAACTTTTTTACCTCGATAGAAGTTTCAATCCACGCCCGCGTGAAGCGGGCGACAGTCTCGACAGTTGAAGGTGTTGCTGTGTTCAGTGTTTCAATCCACGCCCGCGTGAAGCGGGCGACGTCGATACCAGAGGTACGAATGATGATACCGGAAGTTTCAATCCACGCCCGCGTGAAGCGGGCGACCTTCTCGATGCGGTTGTTGATGGATCGAGCGAGTTTCAATCCACGCCCGCGTGAAGCGGGCGACTGTTTTCTTTTGGACACCTTCGATCTCTCTTAGGTGTTTCAATCCACGCCCGCGTGAAGCGGGCGACAGTTTCAATTTTCTAACGTAAAGGGTGTTAGCCATGTTTCAATCCACGCCCGCGTGAAGCGGGCGACCTCATGGAGGCTCTGCACCATGCCGTCTTGCCTTGTTTCAATCCACGCCCGCGTGAAGCGGGCGACGAAAAGAGTAATCACCTTGTTCCGTGATGGGTAGTTTCAATCCACGCCCGCGTGAAGCGGGCGACATCATGGAGGCTCTGCACCATGCCGTCTTGCCTTGTTTCAATCCACGCCCGCGTGAAGCGGGCGACGTGAATCGTTTGTTCATCGCGTTTTGCTGTGCTGAGTTTCAATCCACGCCCGCGTGAAGCGGGCGACCCTCTCGATAGGTAGACAGAATGTAAATGGTCGTGTTTCAATCCACGCCCGCGTGAAGCGGGCGACCACCAATCGCAGAGTTGTTCGAGGATTGGATTCAGTTTCAATCCACGCCCGCGTGAAGCGGGCGACAACCAGCCGCTCCTAATGATCCACTACCGTCATTGTTTCAATCCACGCCCGCGTGAAGCGGGCGACGGCGGTATCGCGGTATCAAATAGCGATGCCAGCAAGTTTCAATCCACGCCCGCGTGAAGCGGGCGACCTTTTTGTTTGACAAAGATCGTAATGTGGTACTGTTTCAATCCACGCCCGCGTGAAGCGGGCGACTTTGAGACTATCCCGAAGATCATAACCATCGGGTAGTTTCAATCCACGCCCGCGTGAAGCGGGCGACGTGGAGGGGATGAAACCTGTGGTGGAATTGGGAGTGTTTCAATCCACGCCCGCGTGAAGCGGGCGACTACGAAACAGGGCGGGTTCTCCTGCTTCCATTCGTTTCAATCCACGCCCGCGTGAAGCGGGCGACTTCTTCTTGTCATGGGGGTCAACATATCCCGAAGTTTCAATCCACGCCCGCGTGAAGCGGGCGACAGGGTTGGGAGTAGGGATGGGGCTAGTTGGTACGCGTTTCAATCCACGCCCGCGTGAAGCGGGCGACGACGGCGGTTTTTAGAAATTACGACTACGGATCGTTTCAATCCACGCCCGCGTGAAGCGGGCGACGTGGGGTTATACTCTTCATACTGTTTTTGATGTGGTTTCAATCCACGCCCGCGTGAAGCGGGCGACGGTTGCGGTGTTGGGGGTAATCCTCGAAGAAGAGTTTCAATCCACGCCCGCGTGAAGCGGGCGACGAGGTTGAAGCGTATCTACTAAAACACATAGATAGTTTCAATCCACGCCCGCGTGAAGCGGGCGACTCTACCGCATTCCATACCTCGTCGTCTGAAAATTCTGTTTCAATCCACGCCCGCGTGAAGCGGGCGACGTTGGTTCACAGGACAAGAAGGAAGTATCCTTGTAGTTTCAATCCACGCCCGCGTGAAGCGGGCGACTTGATCTATCAGTGGGATATGGAGGACGGAGTCGAGTTTCAATCCACGCCCGCGTGAAGCGGGCGACTGCGAACCGATGCCCCGTCAGGGAAGCTGCAACTGTTTCAATCCACGCCCGCGTGAAGCGGGCGACGGCCGCGGCCGCGGCCGGAGCGGGTCCTTTTTGGTTTCAATCCACGCCCGCGTGAAGCGGGCGACTATCTAGAATACGGTCGTAGACTTCCCCACGGTGGTTTCAATCCACGCCCGCGTGAAGCGGGCGACCACCGCACAATTTCACCAACTACACACCGCGGGCAGTTTCAATCCACGCCCGCGTGAAGCGGGCGACGGTCGGGAGAATCATGCGTCACCTGTTATTGGCGTTTCAATCCACGCCCGCGTGAAGCGGGCGACGACCAAACTTCGGCTGTCGAGTTGATATCGAAAGTTTCAATCCACGCCCGCGTGAAGCGGGCGACGATAGTGCCAACTATGTGGATTGGGGTGCCAAAGTTTCAATCCACGCCCGCGTGAAGCGGGCGACTATGTGTGCGGCTTTCCCCTTCCCGCCGTTCGCGACGTTTCAATCCACGCCCGCGTGAAGCGGGCGACCTTGCGGCAACTGTCGATCGCCTATCGTCGTCAGCGTTTCAATCCACGCCCGCGTGAAGCGGGCGACGTCCGCCTTCGACGGCGTGTCGAGATCCGTCAAAAGTTTCAATCCACGCCCGCGTGAAGCGGGCGACACCATTCGCCCAAGCGCTGTACCCGTCATCATCGTTTCAATCCACGCCCGCGTGAAGCGGGCGACGTGAACGGGGCCGAGCAATCGACCTACGTTGGCGAGGTTTCAATCCACGCCCGCGTGAAGCGGGCGACGGCGGCTACGACGACTTCCCCACGGGCGGCAGCCTGTTTCAATCCACGCCCGCGTGAAGCGGGCGACGCTATGTCCGTGTGATGGATTCGAGTTTAGCGCAAGTTTCAATCCACGCCCGCGTGAAGCGGGCGACCCACCGCAAGTCGCGGCTCCACCGCAAACAAGGCGTTTCAATCCACGCCCGCGTGAAGCGGGCGACCGCGGGCTTCGTGCCGACGACCGAGCAAATGCTGTTTCAATCCACGCCCGCGTGAAGCGGGCGACAAAAACAACCGGCGGCCTGCCGTCGTCCTCGCTGTTTCAATCCACGCCCGCGTGAAGCGGGCGACCTGGAGGATTCCTCGCAAGTCGCGCCTCAGTTCGTTTCAATCCACGCCCGCGTGAAGCGGGCGACCATCGCCGCAAAACGTAGCGAACGATCAATACCAGTTTCAATCCACGCCCGCGTGAAGCGGGCGACGGACAATCTCCAACTCCGTTGCTTCGAACACACGTTTCAATCCACGCCCGCGTGAAGCGGGCGACCGCGAGCGATTGGGGTACCTCGAACGGATCGAAGTTTCAATCCACGCCCGCGTGAAGCGGGCGACGCCTCGGTTCGCGCACACACATAGTCAGCGGGACAGTTTCAATCCACGCCCGCGTGAAGCGGGCGACGGTAATTTTCAACTCATACGGCTTCGAAATATCGGTTTCAATCCACGCCCGCGTGAAGCGGGCGACGCATCGCAACCACTCGTTGCGTGCGTACTCTTGCGTTTCAATCCACGCCCGCGTGAAGCGGGCGACAACGATCGACGGAGTGGATTATGTTCCGAAAACCGTTTCAATCCACGCCCGCGTGAAGCGGGCGACTACATCATTCCATCCCTTCGTGTGAGTGGTGAGTAGTTTCAATCCACGCCCGCGTGAAGCGGGCGACGCCGTCGCCGGAGCCATAGCCGTCGCCATAGCCGGTTTCAATCCACGCCCGCGTGAAGCGGGCGACGTGGCTTCCGTCGCTACCAAACAATACGGAACCAGAGTTTCAATCCACGCCCGCGTGAAGCGGGCGACTGCGATTCCACGACGGAACCCAAACGCGCCAAACGTTTCAATCCACGCCCGCGTGAAGCGGGCGACAATCCTGCGATGCGCAGGATTTCGCCGCAAGAGGGTTTCAATCCACGCCCGCGTGAAGCGGGCGACGACGGTTCGCCATCGCCCCGTGGCCACGCTATTGTTTCAATCCACGCCCGCGTGAAGCGGGCGACACGCCGCCCGCCCCCGGTGCTTACGTGGTTGTGGTGGTTTCAATCCACGCCCGCGTGAAGCGGGCGACGGCAATCCGACTTCTTGGCCACGCGACGCATGAAGTTTCAATCCACGCCCGCGTGAAGCGGGCGACATCGTGGTAGTCTTGCCCACGGACGCGACCCTTGTTTCAATCCACGCCCGCGTGAAGCGGGCGACGCCGCACCTTTTGACTCATCGCCTTGCCCAGCGTGTTTCAATCCACGCCCGCGTGAAGCGGGCGACACGATCGTAGAATCGGTGCGAGACTCCTCGACTCGTTTCAATCCACGCCCGCGTGAAGCGGGCGACCGCCACGTCCAACAAACGGAGTCACGCGCAATGTCCGTTTCAATCCACGCCCGCGTGAAGCGGGCGACTTCTGGACTCATGTGTTCGTACTCCTGTGGGTGGTTTCAATCCACGCCCGCGTGAAGCGGGCGACTGCGGGCGGATTGGTGCTTGTTGTTGAATTTAGGTTTCAATCCACGCCCGCGTGAAGCGGGCGACGCGGACAACGCAATGTTGTACCGCCAGCCGGAAGTGTTTCAATCCACGCCCGCGTGAAGCGGGCGACTGGAGGCTTTCACGAGTTGTGCAGCAAAAGTGATGGTTTCAATCCACGCCCGCGTGAAGCGGGCGACGAGCAGGATGCAGCCGGGCAGCGATCCCAGCCGGCGTTTCAATCCACGCCCGCGTGAAGCGGGCGACGGCGGCCGCTCTTTTCGGCGTCGCTCCCTGGAAGTTTCAATCCACGCCCGCGTGAAGCGGGCGACGCTGTGCTGGGCGACCGAGTAGAAGTGCCTCGTATGTTTCAATCCACGCCCGCGTGAAGCGGGCGACGGCTGCCGGCGGCGAGTTTTTCGGCGGCGTCGGCCGTTTCAATCCACGCCCGCGTGAAGCGGGCGACGATCGGCAATCTCGGTTTCGCGGCCGGGGCGCGGTTTCAATCCACGCCCGCGTGAAGCGGGCGACGTCCCGCAGGATTTTGAAATCGTGCGGTGCCTCGAGCGGTTTCAATCCACGCCCGCGTGAAGCGGGCGACTACTGATGCCGGTTGCCGCCGGCGTCGCTCACGTGTTTCAATCCACGCCCGCGTGAAGCGGGCGACCGCGATGCCGCCCGGCTCGGCCAGCCGGTACTGATAGTTTCAATCCACGCCCGCGTGAAGCGGGCGACGATCGCCTGCAACGACCCCTCGCGCAATTTCATAGTTTCAATCCACGCCCGCGTGAAGCGGGCGACGATCGGGCCTCTTGATGGTCGGCGCGCTTCGAAGTTTCAATCCACGCCCGCGTGAAGCGGGCGACTACGTGAAAGCCGAACAAGCCGGCGAAAAGGCCGTTTCAATCCACGCCCGCGTGAAGCGGGCGACGGCTCGCCACGTTTGGGAACACGATTATCAGATTGTTTCAATCCACGCCCGCGTGAAGCGGGCGACAAA
>Ga0180435_10006123_pt1 | contig 11547 bp, 8 predicted proteins | sample SS_ome_3_FD_132467 | JGI IMG/M metagenome (GOLD analysis project Ga0180435, IMG submission 132467) | Hypersaline lake sediment archaeal communities from the Salton Sea, California, USA - SS_3_S_1 metaG | ecosystem: Environmental > Aquatic > Non-marine Saline and Alkaline > Hypersaline > Sediment...
AGGGGTGTATAGGTTTTATTGTTCAGCCCCAATGTTTTAAATGCGCTCTGAAAGCCGTGGATCAGGTGGAAGCCCAGGAAAATAAATGAGGCGACATAGAAGATCACAAAGCCCGGCATCTGAAATTTGTCAATGATCAGTGATGCCAGGTCATGCACCCCCTCTTCCGAAGTCTCACCTATGACTCCGAATTTCGCCTTAAAGTAAAAATCTGCGAGATGTATCGCAAGAAAGGCAAGAACGATCATTGCAGTATGGATCATCCACCTGGAAAAAGCAGAGGTGTCCGACCTGGTCATCTTATGATATCGTTTCGGCCGCGCAATCCAGTTCTGCACCTGCAGGATCAACGCATAAATGATATGCAGCAGAAATCCGCCGAACAGGACGATCTCAAAGACCTTAATGACCTTGTTCGTACCCATGAAATGGGCTGCCCGGTTGAATACCATTGGATCTTCATTCAGGATGACCAATAAATTAATGCCAAGGTGCACCAGCAGGAAGGTAATCAGAAATATCCCGGCCAGCGACATCAGGAATTTTTTGCCGATGGATGATGTGAAAATACTGGACATATTCAACAGATTAAAAGAAGTTAATTAACTTGCAAGGAGAGAAGGTGTCTCCCTGAAAACAAATATATAGATTTATTCAGGCCTATTTTATGCTATAGCGCATAAAGTTTGAAAACAGCCCAAAGCATAAATGGTTTAAAATCAGCGAATGAGCCGGTTAAAGATGAAAGAATTACCCACATCTTTTTTTATTAAGAGTCGTTTTAAATTACGGGAACATTTGTTGCCCTCTGCTGCAGTGGTCATTTCATCGAACAGGGCCATGCGCCGCAATGCCGACCAAACCTTTCCCTACAGGCAATCTTCAGACCTGTATTACCTCACCGGTATCCGGCATGCAGGATGCACATTGGTGATGGTTGCCCAACCAACAGCGAGGGCAGCTGTTGAAATTCTATACATTCCTGCGGGTGACAGGAAAACCGACATCTGGGATGGTCCCGGAATCTCAGTGGAGCAGGCGCAACGCAGGTCAGGAATCAGCGACGTAAGGATGGTCAGTCAAATGGACCGTGACCTGCGCAATATGCTTTCGGGTTGCAAAACCATTTATTTTGGCACACCTGAACCGACAGTATCGCAATTTTTCCCTTCCAATGAACAGGAGATACGGAACAGCCTTCGACCAATGCTGATGCACCTCGGGGAACATCAGCTGGCACCGTTGATGACCCGGATCAGAATGATCAAGGAACCGGAAGAGCTTGAAATGATCAAAATGGCAGTCCGTATTACGGAAAAAGGATTCCGGAAGGTACTGGAACAGATCCGGCCCGGGATTCCGGAATATGAACTGGCTGCATTGCTCACTTATGTTTTTCAGTCCAGCGGGGCACGTGACCATGCTTTTGATCCCATCGTTGCTTCCGGCCGCAATGCGCTGGTGCTGCATTACATTCAGAACAGGGATGTTTGCAGGGACGGGGAATTGGTATTGCTCGATTTTGGTGCTGAATGGCAGTACTATGCCGCTGATATTTCACGGACCATCCCGGTAAACGGGAAATACAATCCACGGCAAAGGGCACTGTATGATGCCTGTCGGAGGGTGCTGTACCAGGCAATGCAGCTGATGCAACCCGGGAAATTAATTGCGCAGGTGAATGATGAAGTGGGCAAGCTTTGGGAGGAGGAGCACTTCAGGCTTGGCTTGTATAGCATGAATGAGCGGAACAAGCAGCCGGAAGGACATCCCCTGTGGAAGAGATATTACTGGCACGGCACCTCTCATTCCATTGGAATTGATGTGCATGACTGCTTCGACAAGGCCATTCCCCTGCGGCCTGGCATGGTGCTTAGTTGTGAGCCCGGAATATACATCGAAGCCGAAGGGACCGGAATCAGGCTGGAGAATGATGTGCTGATCACTGAAAACGGACCGGTGAACCTTTCAGCCGATATACCTGACGATCCGGAAGAGATCGAGGACCTCCTGAACAGTTCCTGACTTGCACGTATTCATCTCATCCTTTTCCTGGATTTCTTCGGCAAACCTGAACCGTGTGCGACGTTCGCAAGAGAGTGCGGAAATATCTGTTTATGCGGATATCGGGCATGTAGATCCGGCCATGTGTCTCGATGGACAAGCACTATTTAGCCTGACTCTAAATCATGCATTCTGTTTATGCTGCATAATGAATCAAAGGTTTGTCCGCTTATCTTTACTTGAGATAAAAGTACGGATATGGGAAAGTCTGTTGAATACCAAGGAATTAAGGTGCATTATTCGGTTGAAGGTACAGGCAGGACCCTGCTATTTCTGCATGGGTACCTGGAATCATCTGCCATATGGAGAGGGTTTGCAGAAAGGTTTACGGATCGTTACCGGGTGATCCTGCTGGATATTCCGGGTCATGGTGCATCAGGAATACTGGGACCGGTGCACGAGATGGAGGAGATGGCACGCGTGGCGGGTGCTGTTCTGGACGCTGAACAGATCAGCGAGGTGGTTGTCCTGGGTCACTCCATGGGCGGGTATGTTGCCATGGAATTCGTTCATCTTTTCCCGGAGCGGACTTCAGGCTATTGCCTGTTTCATTCAACTTGTTTTGCAGACGATGAGGAGAAAAAGAAAAACCGCGACCGCGAAATCAGCCTGGTGATGTGTGGCAAGAAAATGCAGATCATCCGCACGAACATTCCCAAAGCTTTTGCAGACAGTAATGCAGAAAGACTTGCGTCAGGGGTGGCCAGGGCGAAACAGATTGCTGCTGGCAATTCCGACGAGGGGATCATTGCACTGCTCCAGGGCATGAAAAACAGGAAGGATCATACCGGTCTGATGCGTAACCATCAACCTTTGCCTCTCATCATATGGGGAAAGAAAGACAACTATATCGGTGAGGAGGTCTTTCAGAAGTTAATAAGCATTGCTCCGGAGGCCAGTGTTGTTATATTGGAAGAATCCGGTCACATGGGATTCATTGAGGAGCCTGAACGTGTATTTCACGGCATAACCAAGTATCTTGATTCGCTTACATAAAAAAAACGCCAGTTTCGCTGCATCTGACAGCTGCACTGGCGTCGTTTATTTCGTTTCAGATCTTTCTAGAAGCCTCTTCCACGCCCCTGCGGGCAGTCGGGTCCGAAATTACCCCTGTTTCCGCGCTGGTGGTAACCTCTGAAATTGCCTTTTCCTCCCGGCCGGTTCATGTTCCCCCTCTGCGCGAACTGGCGCCGGTTTCGGAACTGTTCCAGCTGAAGCACCTGCTCTTCGGTAAGTACCTGGTTGACTGCTGCTCTGTGGGCAATCCTGGTTTTCATCTGTTCGTTCATCAGGTCTGTTTTCTGATCGACAAGTTTTTCAGCAGCTTTCTCGTCGACATCATACCCCGACATTACGGTGCGCTGTTGTGCGCTGATCTCGCCCATTTTGTTCCGGTAGTTCTGCATCTGCCTGAAGTGTTCTGTTCTCAGTTCTGTAAGTTGTGCTTTCTGTTCCCCGGAGAGGTCAGTAAGGATGTTTTCTGCAGCTGCCTGCCTGAAATTCCCCTGGTTTGTTCCGCCACAGGGGCCGTATCCGCGACCCGGTCCTGGTTGTGCACTTACAGTTACGGTGAGCAAAGTAAGAAGCATCGTTGAAATTATACCTTTTCCCAATGATTTCATTTTAATACGTTTTTAGTTAAACAATCATTTGGCTCTTGGATGCAGAATCGTGCAAATGGTTTAATCAAAATGAACCTGGCACCGTAAATTACTGGATGAAAAATGGTTGTCAGATAGCCGAAAGGGTATCAATGGCAATGTTCAGGGTGTAATCCACCTCCCGGATGATGGGATAAAATCCTTCGTTGTCCAGAATATTGCGTGCAATATAGGCTTTGATCTGGGTCAGCAGATAGTGACCTGAGATATCAAGTTCATCCTGCCCGGCCTGTACATTCTTTGTATTGGCAAACGCTGTGAAATCCCTCATCAGTTCCTGTTCATCCAGGTATGCTGTGATTTCCGACGGGGTTGTCATTTTCTCAAGTTCCTCACGGTGCAGGTCGGTATATTGAAAAGCAAACCTGTGCGTAAGACCCAGGTTGGTCACCCGCGATAACAGTGGTGAATAGAATGTTGTATCAACAGGTACGAAGATATCCGGCATGATGCCGCCTCCTCCATAGACTACTCTTCCGCCGGGCGTGATGAATTTCAGGGAGTCGCTGAATGAAATAGAATCTTCATTCTCAAACTCTCCGTGCAGGAACCGGTATGAGATATCGTTATAGTATTCTTCCCTGCCTTCGTCGTAGGGTTTCTGAATGCTTCTGCCGGTGGGCGTGTAATATTTTGCTACTGTCAGCCTGATGGCCGAACCATCGGAAAACGTCATCTGCTCCTGGACCAGTCCTTTGCCGAATGATCTCCGGCCAATGATCAGGCCGCGGTCGTTGTCCTGGATTGCGCCGGCCAGGATTTCACTGGCACTTGCGGAAGCCTAATCGATGAGCACCACCACGTCATCCTCTTTGAGCAATCCCCGTGAGGTGGCATAATCATTCTTTCTTGGCCTGGATCTCCCCTGCGTGTATACGATCAGTCTTCCATCATCGAGGAACTGGTCGGTGATCTTTATGGCAGCGTCCATGATACCCCCACCGTTATTGCGGAGGTCGATGATGATCTTTTCCATCCCGTGTGATTTCAACTCTTCAATGGCGCTGATAAATTCCTTGTAAGTAGTCTGCGCAAAACTACTGATCTTCACATAGCCGATCTTGTCATCGATCATGTAGCTTACATCCACACTGTAAATTGGAATATCGTCGCGAATGATTTCAAATTCAATTAATTCTGGTTCGCCTCTTCTTTTGATCTTCAGATTGACGGGCGTTCCTTTTTCTCCCTTGAGCATGGAGACGATCTCGTCGCTGTCCATCTTCACCCCGGCAACAATTGTTCCTTCCACCTCAACGATCCTGTCACCTGCCTGGATTCCAACGAGATCAGACGGTCCATTCGGGACCGGCCTGATAATGGCAACCGTGTCTTCATTCATGTTGAACAGTACACCGATGCCACTGAAATTCCCGGTAAGCGGCTCATTGTATTTCTGAAAGTCCTCAGCGGGGATATAGACGGAATGCGGATCCAGGTTATTCAGAATAGCAGGAACGACATCTTCATTGATTTCTCCCACCGGGACTGAATCCACATAATCGTTGAGTACATAATAAAGCGCTGAATTGATCTTGTCATTTCTGCCTGTCAGGTTCAGCCCATGCGGTGAGCCGATATTGAGCCTGTTGCCGGAGGTCTGGCGCGAAATTTCACTGGAGATGATCGATTTCACACGCAGCTGGGTAAACAGGTTCCCCAAAAATATTCCAATGACCAGCACAACTGCAATGATGATCGGTCCGTATATGATCAGTTTGTCTCTCTTAAGGTTTTTCATTTCTAATCTCCGCTATATGTACTAATTCAACTCCTGCACGCTCCAGCAAGTCAAGCCCTTCGGTAATCCTGTATTTTTCAGAGAAAACAACCCTGGCGATCCCTGCCTGGATAATCAGTTTTGCACATTCAATACATGGTGATGTTGTAATGTACAGTGTGGAGCCTTCACTGCTGTTGTTCGATTTTGCAACCTTGGTGATGGCATTGGCTTCTGCATGAAGAACGTAGGGCAAGGTAATATTATTCTCATCCTCGCACTTATTTTCAAATCCGGAGGGAGTGCCGTTGTAGCCGTCGGAAATGATCATCTTGTCCTTTACGAGCAGCGCACCCACCTGTTTTCTTTTACAGTATGAATTGCTTGCCCAGATCATGGCCATCTGCAAATACCGTACATCTGTTTTCTGTTGTTTGTCTTCCACTTTTTGCTGATTTTCAACATGCTATTGCGAAATGCAAATATAGTGGTTTTAACGGGAAGGCGAGAGTGGACGCGGTTTTTTCTGAGGTTCAAGAAGGAAAGGTATTAATAAAATATATTTCGTAGTTTTACCTTCCCGCCCCAGCAGAACGAATCGTATAGTATTACCGCAGAAGCAAAAGGGAAAAATGAAGTGCTACCAAACCATTTACTGCCTGACATGTGCAGCGATGTCATTCATTACCCTTGCTGGATGCAATACAAGCCCGGAGGTTGTTGATCATTCTGTTTTCTCTGTTCCTGACACCATTCAGGCCCCCGTTGTAGTAGAAGCAGGTAATCCGGATATTCACCAACTGAGCGACAACCTGTCACCCCAGGTTATTGATATAACAGCAAAACCGGAACCGGGCAGGATTCCGGCCGGTTTTTATGTTACCATGGAAAATTTCAATACCGAGCATGGTTTGGCTCTGAGCAGTATTCTCTGCGGGTATAAAGATAAGGCCGGAAATCTCTGGTTTGGCACATCTGGGAACGGGGTGAGTAAATACGATGGTATTGGGTTTACCAATTACTACTCGACGCATGGACTGATCCACAATATGATATTTAGTATTACCGAAGACAGCAAAGGCAATATCTGGTTTGGAACATATGGCGGGGTGAGCATTTTTAATGGCGTTTACTTTGAAAATATAACCGTCGACCAGGGCCTCGCAGACAATAATGTCAACCGGGTACTGGAGGACCAGAATGGCAATATCTGGATATCCACCTTTAACGGGTTAAGCAGGTACAATCCAAATGGCAGGGAGGAAGGAATGCAGCTGATCACCAATTATACCACTGAACATGGTATTCCCGGAAAATATGTTGATCGTATCCTGGAAGACAGCAACGGGAATCTTTGGTTTGCTACTGATAAGGGGATGTGCAAATATAATGCTGATGCAGCGACAAACGGGGAACAGCCTTTTGAAGATTTTTCAAGACTTTTAGGATTGGAAGGTCAGCGTGTATATGGCCTGACCGAAGATGAAGAGGGATTGATCTGGTTTGGTATTGATGAAGGATTGGTTAGCTATGATCCTTCTATGATAGCAACTGGTGAATCGGAAATCATGATCTATACTACCGCCGACGGACTTATAAATAACAGGGTCAGGTGTATTTTTGATGACAGGAAGGGGAGCTTATGGCTGGGTACAGACGAAGGGTTATCAGCGTTCAATAAAGGAGATTCTTCATTTGTGAATTATACAACCTTGCAGGGTTTGTCCAGTAATGGAATCACGTCCATCACTGAAGACAACGCGGGCAATCTATGGATTGGTACGCTGGGCGGGGGACTTTGCAGATATGATGGCAATGGTGTCATTGAGTTTACGGAAAAACAAGGTTTGGAGGTGAAGCCTGTATATGCCATTGCCGAAGACCGGGATGGTCACCTGTGGATGGGAGGCAGTGAAGGCGGCATGGCAAAGTTTGAGATCGACATGCAGGAAGCCGGGACAAAAATGTTGCCTGGCGGAGAGAATTCTTTTTTACATTATACGACATCAAATGGATTGACGGATCAGAATATTGTGTCTATGATCGTCGATAAAACCGGTCGGTTATGGATTGGTTCTGCTGATGGCTTAAGCTCCTTTGATGAACGTTCTTTTGTTAATTATTCCGTGAAACAGGGTTTAACTGGTAACAATGTTGTAAGTCTTTACGAGGACAACAAGGGAAATCTCTGGATCGGAACATTCGGAGAAGGGTTAAGCATGTTTGATGGTAAATCGTTTACAAATTATAGTGTTGAGCAGGGACTTGTGCACAATACCATTTGGGATTTTCATGAAGACAGCATGGGAAATACCTGGATAGCAACAAGAGGTGGATTAAGCAGGTTCGACGGGAAAAACTTCATGAATTTTACCACTGACCAGGGACTTCCCGACAATAAATTATCCATTGTGACAGCAGATAAAGCCGGCAACCTGTTTATTGGGAGCTGGGGTGGCGGTGTTTCCATCATCAGAAAAAGATGGATGGATTCGTTGAACCTAACTGGTGCTTCGCAAATTGAGCAAAATATTTTTGAAAACTACAACACGGTCCATGGTCTTCCCAATGATATTGTTTATGGTATTCTTGAAGATGATGATGACAATATTGTCATTGGTACGAGCTATGGAATCACCATCCTCAAGGGTGGATTGGGTGAAGAGGAAGAGCAGATCTCCAGGGAGGGTGTGGAAAGCTTTAACCAGCAAACAGGCTACCCGATAAAAGATGTCAGCAACAATTACAGTATGATTGTTGACAGCCGTGGATTTGTCTGGGCAGGAACAGGTGATAAACTGGTGTGTTTTGATTATAAGGCTGCGCAAAAAAACACCCAGGTGCCGGGCGTTTTTATAAAGAGCATAGGTATCAACCATCAGAAAGTAAGTTGGCACAGCCTTCAAAGAGCAAGAGCAGGAGAGATGGAAGCGTTCGAATCGCCCCAAAGTATGCCTGCATATGTGTCAAATGAATTACATGTTTTCGGGAAGCGATTAACCGATAATGAACGCGCTGTTTTGATCAGTGAATTCGGGATCATCCGCTTTGACAGTGTTCGTCCGTTTTATGCGATTCCTGAAAACCTGGTATTGCCATACACCTACAACGATATTGGTTTTGAATTTGTGGCTGTCGAAACCGCTCAACCGTTTCTGGTGGAGTACCAGTTTATGCTCGAAGGGAATGATAAGACCTGGAGCGCTTTGACCCATAATACGATGACTGAGTATAACAACCTCGGAATGGGAACGTACACCTTTAAACTCCGGGCCAAAAGCCCTGATGGCATCTGGACCGAGCCAATCACATACAGTTTTGAGGTGCTGCCGCCCTGGTGGCTTGCCTGGTGGGCAACTACAACCTACCTGTTGTTGTTTTTCCTGGTGCTGTTTGCAATAAGACGCTATGAAATGAACAGGATCCAGTTGCGGAATCAGCTGGAACTCGAGAAAGTGACCACGGATTCACTCCGTAAACTGGACCAGTTGAAATCTGTTTTTTTCGCCAATATATCGCATGAATTCCGAACACCGCTTACGTTGATTCTGGGCCAGATTGAAAGTGTGATGACTTCAGCCATTGACATAAAGGAAAAGGGGAAACTCCAGGTGGCTAACCGGAATGCAAAGCGACTGCTCACGCTCATCAATGAGCTGCTTGATTTGTCGAAACTTGAATCAGGAACCATGGAGCTTGCAGCAACCCGCCAAAACATCGTCTCGTTTCTGAAAAGTCTGTTCTTTTCGTTTGAATCACTTGCAGCCAGGAAAGGAATTGACCTCGGTTTTGAATCTGATGCGGATCATATTCCGGTTTGTTTTGATCCGGATAAAATGGAGAAAGTTTTTTACAACCTCTTGTCAAATGCATTCAAGTTTACACCTGGAGACGGCAGAATCACCGTTTCGGTTGGGACAGAGCAAGACCAACTGGTTGTGATCCGTGTGAAAGATACAGGAATTGGTATTCCCGGGGACAGGCTGGAACATGTATTTGACCGTTTTTACCAGGTGGATGCATCAAGTACGCGTGAAAATGAGGGCTCAGGGATTGGACTGGCGCTTGCAAGAGAGCTGGTGGAGCTTCACCAGGGGAAAATAACAGTCAGTAGCAAGGAGCATGCAGGAAGTGAATTTGTCGTTTCACTTCCTTTGGATACATATGGACCGGAGCAGCCGGTCTCCGGGGAAAGTCACTCCCGGAATCTGGTGCATGAACCAGTGGGGCCAGCTTCCGGGCCAGGTGGAACAAATGCTGATCCAGGAGGCGTCATGCCCGAAGAAAAGGAACGCAGCGAACTGATCCTCGTGGTAGAAGACAACACGGATGTCAGGTCATATATCCGCGAAAAACTTGAGGAGACCTTCCGGGTAGCCGAGGCCGGAAATGGAGAGGAAGGCCTGAAAAGGGCACAGGATGACATACCGGACCTCATCATTTCTGATGTGATGATGCCCAAAATGGATGGCTACCAGTTCTGCAAAGCCATCAGGGCGGATGAAAGAACCAGTCATATTCCAATCATCATGCTGACAGCCAGGGCCGATATTAATGATAAAATTGATGGCCTGGAAACAGGAGTGGACGTTTTTCTTACCAAACCTTTCAACGCAAGAGAGCTGGCAGCCAATGTCAGGAACCTGATACATCAGCGCATCCAACTTCGCAAACAATATAGTACTTCCACAGTGATCAGGCCTTCCGATGTGACCTCTGTTTCGGTTGACCAGGCCTTTCTGGAAAAGGTGGTGAAGACCATCGAAACGCACTTTGAGGATGAACAATTCTCGGTTGAAAGCCTGGGAGCACATGTGAATATGAGTGTTTCCCAACTCAACCGGAAACTCAACGCGCTGATTGACCAGCCCCCCGGACAACTGATTCGCTCTCTCCGTCTCCAAAGAGCTGCAGACCTGCTTGGGCAAAAGGCCGGAACGGTTTCCGAGATTTGCTATAAAGTGGGATTCAGTGACAATGCCTATTTTTCACGTGCATTCAAAAAACAATTTGGATGCAGCCCTTCAGAATACACTGTTACCAAATAGCCTTTTGAAAACTGTCATCTCACTTGTCTCACGCCCCCCTGGTCCTGGCCGGTAGTACATGAGCCTTTATCACTGGGTTTTATTCGAATACATCTGCTTATCAGAAATTTCATTTTGTCATTGTTCCGCCTGAACATCTGTTCCCGGTGATGAGGGTTTCATGCGAGAAAAGTACAATACTTTGCGTTAAATATCCTGTTCCTTTCTTTATTACCCTTCGTATGTTTATAACAGTTCATGAATGGGCCAGGGAACAGGCTGAAAATCCTTGGTTAAAAGGCAGGACTTCAGTTATCACCAATAAAGGGAATCTTGAAGCTGATAAAAAAAACAGGGGTCTTTTATCCGGACGGAGAAATTGTTCTTCACCCGGGAATTTCTGTTTCATGGAAATTATTCAGCAATAAAAAGATACCAGAGCTGCCTCCGGGAACTCCTCTTGAAGTTGTTGTTTATTTAAATGAAAAGACCCTCCTGTCGGGAGAATACGGTATTGTATGGGCCACCTATGATCTTCGGCAGGGCGAGGTTTTATACAATGCCCTGCTTGCACAGAACATTGCATCAGTATTGGGAAAGATTGAATTGGACGAAAGCAATTTGTGGCTGATTATCATTGATAACGAAAAAGATATCAGTGAGGCTATGGATTATATCTGGAGAAGAGAAGATGGATTAAGGTTACAACCAGACTGGAACTATGCCAAAGGAAAACCTAACAAGAGCTTTGAAAAATGGTTAAACGGTTAACGGACAACATCCCTCTTTTCACCACCGATCACCCCGATATTCCTGTGCCAGGCAAGGAAAGGATTGCAATTCCTGACATTTTGCGGGGGATAGACATCTTGTTTATCCTGACTGCCAATATCCGATAGCTTTATTATTCAATAATTAACTTCTTGGTTGTCATTCCATTTTTATTCTTTACGGATACTACGTAAATACCTTTTCCGAAGCCTGTAACATCAACAACTCCACTTGTAAATTTTTTCTTCTCTAATATCTTCTGCCCTGATAGGGTAAATATTGAAAGTTCAATTTCTTTCGGGAC
>Ga0180435_10006125_pt1 | contig 11545 bp, 9 predicted proteins | sample SS_ome_3_FD_132467 | JGI IMG/M metagenome (GOLD analysis project Ga0180435, IMG submission 132467) | Hypersaline lake sediment archaeal communities from the Salton Sea, California, USA - SS_3_S_1 metaG | ecosystem: Environmental > Aquatic > Non-marine Saline and Alkaline > Hypersaline > Sediment...
CAGCGGCGAGCTGCATGTCGGCGATCTGGACCTGGGAAGTGACCAGGGCCAGACGGAATCTCCGCCCGCTGCACCGGGTGTGGAAGAAGAAGCACAACCTGAGAAATCGGAAAAAAAAGATAAGCTCTTTCCAGCCACCCCCCTGCCCCTGGCCCCGTTAAAATCCATGGACGCCGATGTCAAGCTCACCGTGGCCAAACTGACCACCCGCCAACTGCTGCTGGAAGATCTGCACGCCACGCTGGCACTGAATAACGGCTTGCTCAAGTTGGCTCCCGCCAAGGCACGGGTGGGCCAGGGCACCTTTGACGGAACCCTCGCTCTCGACGCCCGCAGTACACCGCCGCAGTTGACCACCGACATTGAAATTACCGACGCCACTTTCCGCAAATTCGGCGGAAAAGTTCATTTCCTGGCGAACCTTACCGGCAGCGGCGATTCCGTCGCCGCCATCATGGCCGGGCTTGACGGCCAGCTTGAAGTCGATGTTCAGGATGCCACCCTGAAAAAATCACTCATGACCGGTTTTGGTGCGGGCCTGCTCGACAAACTCAATCCATTCAGCCAAAGCGAAGAAACCACGGAACTGGAATGTGCCATCGTCTTTTTCAACATTGAAGACGGCATGGCCGACGCCGACAAGCGCATTGCCATGCAAATGACGGATGTAACCTGGCTGGGCAGCGGGGAGATCAACCTGAAAACCGAGGAGATCGACTTCGGGATTAATCCCAAAACCCGCAAAATACTGGATATCAGCGTGGGCAGTCTGGCCAAACTGGTGCATGTCGGCGGAACCCTGGCCGAGCCCAAGGTCCAATTGGATCCCAAGGATGTGGCTGTCAAGTACGGCAAGTATACGGCGGCCATGGCCACCGGCGGCCTCACCCTGGCGGCGGACATGATTTGGGGCCGGATCAAAGCCAACCAGAACATTTGCGACAAGATTCTGCAAGACCTGGAGTCCGAATTGGAAGAAGGAAAGAAAAAAACCGCTGAGTAATTACGGAGTGACGGGGCCGCCGTACATTTGTTAAGAGCGGTTTTCATAATATTTCTCCGTTCCAGCCCCTGTAATCATATTTTACCCAACTTCGAAAATGAGTAGCTGCTATGGCCAACACGTCAAGCCGTGGATCATTCATCCGGGAGATTCAAAAACTGGAGAAGAAACTTGCACAACGTGATCAAGAGATTGCCGATTTGCAACACACCAATGAGAGGTTGGGCCAGGAGTTGGCCGCCTGCATTTCTTCCGAACGCAATCTCAAAAGCCGGGAAAAATTATTGCAAACCCTGCTCGATACCATCGATGGCGAAGCCTTCATCAAGGCCACCAACGGCGTCTACATTTTTGTAAACAGAGCCTATGGCAATAATTTCGGTGTGGACCCCCAGGAGGTAATCGGTAGGGACGATTTTTTCGTATTCTCACCGGATACTGCCAAAGAGCTACAGGAAAACGACCGCCGGATCATGGCTGCCGGCAAATCAGAAAATGTTGAAGAGAGCACTGTTCTCAACGGTAAGTTTATCACCTACCTGACTAATAAAGTCCCGCTCATGGGCGATGACGGTTCGGTGGTCGGCATCTGCGGTGTAGGTTTCGATATCACCCGCCAGAAGCAATTGGAAAAGGAACTCCAGAAAGCCCGCCAGGATTTAGAGCAAAAGGTCCGGAAAAGAACGGCTCAGCTTACCGAAGCTGTGGCAAAACTGCGCAAGGCCGAGATGCACTATCGCACCGTGGCTGATTTTACCTATGATTGGGAATACTGGGTCAACCTGGACGGCAGCGTTAATTACGTCTCCCCATCCTGCGAGCGAATCTCGGGCTATACCCCCCGGCAATTCACAGAAAATCCAATCCTATTCAAAACCATCATTGTTGAGGAGGATCAGGATCTCTGGCGCCGGCACTACCATGATTCCCGCATGGATCCCCAAGGCAGCACCATTCAATTCCGTATTAAATGCCGTGACGGGTCCCTGCGTTGGATTGAACACGTATGCCAGCCGATAATCGGTAACCGGGGCGAGATGCTCGGTTTTAGGGCCAGCAACCGCGACGTCACCAACCGCAAGGAAAAAGAGCTGGACCTCCAGAAAGCCTATGTTGAAATAGAGGAGCTAAAGGCCCGGTTGGAAGCGGAGCAAACCTATCTGCGTGAGGAGATCAAACAGGAGCACGACTACGAGCACATTATCGGTGACAGCGATGAGATGCAATATGTCCTGTTTCGCGCCAATCAGGTAGCCGATACGAACACTACCGTTTTAATCCAGGGCGAGACCGGTACCGGCAAGGAACTCATTGCCCGGGCCATTCACAATGCCAGCCGCAGGCGCAGGCGCCCCCTGATCTAGGTGGACTGCGCATCCCTGCCGGCAAGTCTCATCGAATCCGAGCTGTTCGGGCACGCGAAAGGTGCTTTCACCAATGCCTTGGAAACCCGTGTCGGCCGGTTTGAACTGGCCAACGGAGCCACCATATTCCTGGATGAAATCGGGGAACTCCCCCTGGACCTGCAGCCTAAACTGCTCAGGGTGCTTCAGGACGGCGAATTCGAGAAAGTGGGCAGTTCCAAAACTCAAAACACGGATGTACGGGTGATAGCCGCCACCAACCGCGATCTTGAAGCGGATGTTAAAAACAAAAAATTCCGCATGGACCTCTGGTACCGCTTGAATGTCTTTGCCATTACCGTGCCCCCCTTGAGGGAGCGGGGGCGTGATATCGAGTTGATCGCAGGGCATATGGTAAAATTCTTATCACGGAAATTGGGTAAAGAGATCAAAACCATACCCGCTCAGGTGATCGACCAACTGCTGAGTTATCCCTGGCCCGGCAATGTCCGGGAACTGGAGAATGTAATCGAGCGCGGGATGATCAACTCCAGGGGCGACATGCTGCAATTGGATGAGTCCCTGGACAAACAGCAGCCGCCAGACCGCCCCGCACCTGACAAACACATCCAATCCCTTAGGGAGGTGGAAAAGAAACACATCCTGCGGGCCCTGCGAAAATGTAATTGGCAGATTCACGGTAAAAACGGCACGGCCGCACTCCTGGATATCAATCCCAGCACCCTCCGCGGACGCATGCGCAAGCATGGCATTCGCCGCCCGCCCCTTTCGACAGTCTGAACTATGCCGGCCAGAAACAACTTTTTATTTCTGTTTCTCTCATCTCTATTTTCAGCCTGCCTGACCGCTACCATAGCCTTGGCCACCCTGGGCTCCCGGAGCAATACATTATCCCATGGATTTCAAGCATGTGCCAAGGGGGTTGTCATATAGGGTTGTCAAATATGACCAGATTGCCAAATAAAACAACGTAATGCGGTTCCCCTGCCCGCATCACCATTTCCTATATTTCAATATACCCTTTAAAATCTAGGCGTTAAATCCCACATACCCACCCCCCATCCATCTGGCACACCTTTTGTAATCCCTGAAAATAAATAACAATTGATGGGGATGTTATCATGACAATCGGTGAAAAAAGGTTCGGCCCATGATTATTCTAACGATATCGGTAAAAGTTCTGCCCAGCAAACGCAATGAACTCCTATCCGCATTTCGGTTGTTCACAGAGCAAACCCGCCACACAAAGGGTTGTGAAGCGTGCCGCATATTCCAGGACATCGATGATGACAACCTCATCAATCTGGAAGAAACCTGGTCGTGCAGACCTGACCTGAATACATATTTTCAATCAGATATTTTCAGCGCGCTGCTGGGGGCAGTGAAATTACTGGGGGCCACGCATGAGATTCGTATCAGTGACGGCAGCCATACCGAAGGGATGGAGGCGGTTCATGCCGCACGCCAGGAAAAAGAAGCAAATTGAAAACGATAGACATGATAAGGCCATCATGTTCACCCAATCATGTTGAAGGAAATCTAATCCGATAATCAGGAGGAAAAAATGAAAAGAAGAGTTTGGACTATTCTGACAGTTGTCTGCTCCTTGTGGATAGGCATCCCGATCCTGGATGCAGCGGAAATTATCCACGATGGCGAATACAATTTTCTCAGGCAACAACATGGTGAACGCTGGGATGTCGAAGACAAGGAAATAGACGCAATGCTGGCCGAAATTCGCAACAGGCATGGCGGCAAGCGCCCTAATATCCTTTATATCCTGCTTGATGACGTGAGCTTTGGCCAGATGGGCAACCGGACACTGAACTACGTCATGGGCATCAGCACCCCACGGGTCAACAAGTTTGCCGAGGAAGGCCTCTCCTTCATGCGCATGTACACCGAGCCGTCCTGCACGCCGACGCGCGCGGCAATGCTGACCGGCCGCCATCCGGTTCGCACGGGCCTCAAAGAGGTCAAGGTGGCCCTGGTGGGTGAGGGTTTGGCCAAAGAAGAAGTTACCATTGCCGAAGTGCTTTCACAGGCCGGGTATAATACCGCGCACATCGGCAAGTGGCACCAGGGCGATATCGAAGAATCCTATCCTCACAATCAAGGTTTCGATTATGCCGCCTTCCCGGTCCATCAGCAGGTGCAGCTATCGCTGATGACCGAGCAAGCCGCCGATGCCAATAATTTATTCGGCTGGCACAGTAAAACCCAATCGGGTGCCTTTGCCATCGACCATAGATTCAAACCTTACGGCCTGGTCACAGGACTGGAAGCGAAAAAAGGGGGGCAGGCACGGGAGATCGACTTGCAGGCGGGGGAGCAATGGACCCAAGACCATTACATCCGCATGAACGAACGGTACCAAAGCCAGACCCTGGAGCAACTGCAAGCCCTCGCCAAACAAGATGCGCCGTTTTTCCTGCAATACTGGCCATTGTGGCCCCTCAACTTTGTCAATGATCAGGAACAGAGCCTATCACTCAACGGCGGCTTCCATGCAGAGAAACTGCAATTGTTAGATGGCTGGTTTGGCGAGATTTTCGATGAGATCGACCAACTGGGTATCGCGGAAAATACGCTGGTAGTGCTGATGGCGGACAACGGCCTGATGTATCATTATGCGGGAGCCTCGGGACTCACTGAACTAATCTACCGCGGCGGCAAAACCCAACATCTCGAGGGCGGTGTCCGTGTCGATGCCTTTGCCCGTTGGCCGGGTGTCATCGAGGCCGGCAGCGCGGCCGGTGACATCATCCATGTTGCGGATCTGTTCACAACTTTTGCCCGCGTGGCCCAGGCTACGGAATTCATCCCCCGGGACCGCGTCATTGACGGCCTTGACCAAACGGCGCTTCTCCTAAAAGGCGAGCATCACGGGCGCCGGGACTACGTTTATATTTACGAAAATGAAGTTCTGCGATCGGTGGTCAAGCAAGAGTTCAAGATGCACCTGCCTGCTCCGGGTATGCCCGGAGCGGCCGCGCCGGTGTTCAATCTCTATCGCGACCCCAGGGAAGAATACCCCCACATTGGGATGGCCCTATGGTCCGGGGCAAGTTTCCAGGACATGGTCAAGCGCCATATGCTGACCATTGCCAAGCATCCCCACTTCAAGCTGGGTAAAGGACGTCCGTATGCAGGTATCGAGAATCTCAGGCCGGAAAGCCAGGAGATCGTGGAGACCTTCATGTCCTGGCAACCCACGCAATAGTTGACAATAGCCGATGGCAAAACAGGGTCAAGGGAGAAACCATGAAAATACGAACAGCTTATGTGAATGTGTTTGCAATCGCCCTCACCATACTGTGTGTGTTTGCAGCGAGTGCGGTGGCGGGAACGGATAAAATTGTCCACGACGCCGAGTATTATATCCTCGAAGCACAAAACGGTGAAAAATGGGCGGCCGACGATAAACTTGTGGATACCAAACTGGCGGCGTTCCGTTCCAAGAATGGCGGCAAGCCGCCCAACTTCCTTTACATTCTCATTGATGATCTCGGGTTTGGGGATATGGGCATACCCGAACTGAACGCCATCCGTGGGTATAAAACACCAGCCGTGAACAAATTCGCCGATGAGAGCATGCGTTTTGCACGCATGTACACCGAACCGTCCTGCACCCCCACCCGGGTGGCCTTCATGACCGGCCGCCAGCCCTTTCGCAACGGAATGGGGGATACCACCGTCGATATCGCCGGTTTCGGCCTGGCCGGCAAGGAGGTCACCCTGGCCGAAATCCTATCTGAATCCGGATATAATACCATCCACATCGGCAAGTGGCATATGGGCGACATCATGGAATCCTGGCCCAACCATCAGGGCTTTGACTTTGCCGCTTTCCCCGTTCACCAGCAGGGCCAGTTGACCGTTTTCAATGATGACGCCCAGAAAGAAGGCATCGCGGTGGGTATTGGCCGGGGTCAATACGACGACAAGTTCACCCTGGATCACTGGTTTCGCCCGGACCCCTCCCACATGGTTACAGTGGTGGAGGGTAATCGCGGCGAAAAGGTCCGGGAAGTCCACATGCAGCCCGGGGAACGCTGGAATCAGAAAAAATACAACGAAATGAACGCCCGCTTCCAGCAGCAGACCCTTGAGCACCTGCGCAGCCTGGCCCAACAGGACAAACCATTCTTTTTGCAGTACTGGCCGGTCATCCCCTTATCTAATCCACGCCATACCGTTGAAAAGTTCACGACCCCCAACGGCGGCACCTATGTCGAAAGCATGAAACAGCTGGATGGCTGGATCGGTGAGATTCTGGATGAAGTGGACAACCTGGGCCTTGCCGACAATACCATCGTGGTGGTCATGGGCGACAACGGCCACTTCACCAAATACTCACCCGGCAGCGGCTTCACGCCCATGATCTTTCGGGGCGGCAAGGTCGATACCACAGAAGGGGGTGTCCGGGTTGATGCTTTCGCCCGCTGGCCGGGCATGATCGAAGCGGACTCGGTGGTGGCCGACATCGTGCATGTAACCGATCTTTTTACGACCATTGCCCGCTTTTGCGGGGCCACTGATAAGATCCCCACGGATCGCATCATCGACGGGATCGATCAGTCCGCCCTGATGCTGGAGGGCGAGACCCATGGCCGCCGGGATTACATTTTCCTCTATTCCGTTGACAAGATGGAGGCCGTGGTGAAGGAGCAATTCAAGCTCAAGGTTCCGGGGCCTGGTGAAAATCCCATCGCAGCTAAATTTTACGATGTGTTCCGCGATACCCGTGAGGAGCATCCGGTCTCCACTGAAATCGGAGCCTGGGGCGGTCAGGAATTCGTGCGTATTATCCAGCGCCACGTGATGAGAAAGCAGAAGTACCCGGATGAAGGCCCGGCCCAGGGTCGTCCCTATGACGGTATTGAAAACCTGCGCCCGGAAACTATCGCTGCTGTTGAAGCGTTTCTCGTCAAGCAGGGCGTCGCGAACAAATAGGCGCAAATTGATAATAACCACAACTGTTCACCCCGGGTGTCGACGTGCTGCAGCAGTTGACACCCTGTATAGGTGAAGCACGCACAACGAGAAAAGTACCATGGTTCGTATTTTGCTACTATGCTTGGGCATCGCAATCGGCGCGGGAATAAACTTTGCCACCGCCGGTACCCAAACCGGGCCGCAAATCAAACTCGTCCTGCAGGTCACCATCGACGGATTGCGGGCAGACCTGATCAACCGCTATCAACAGGGGTTTGGTCCCGACGGTTTCCGCATCGTCCAGGATCCCTACTGGTTCCTATATGAAAAAGGGCCTGTGGCCGCCATGCACGGATCCCCCTGGCGCTACGATACTCATGTGCCGATCATTTTCATGGGTCCGGTATCTCATCTCAACAGATACATCGCCTGGTGCATCCCGTGGACGTCGCACCGACTATTGCCGCATTGATCGGCATCTCGCCGCCGGGTTCCACCCAGGGTTCTGTCTTAAAAGAGATTTTAAAACAGTGAAAGGAAATGATGATGAGAATATGGATCACTGTATTCACCTTGATTCTAATGATGATAGTCAGCACCCTAACGACTTTAGCTCAAGAGGACCTGGCCAAACAATCCCAAAACCCCTTGGGTACGATTATCAGTTCGCCGTTTGAGAACAATTTCTATTTCGGGATTGGGCCGTCCGACGCAACGGCCTACGGACTGACCTGGAAACCAGTCTATCCGGCTTCCCTTGGCAGTTGGAACCTCATTAACCGCATGATCATACCGGCGATCTATGCCGAGGGGCAGGATGAGGATATTTTGCTCGATTCCGCCGTCGAATTCGGCAACTCATCAATAACCGAAATGGTTACCGGAAGTGCGTTCGGGCTGACGGATATTACCTATACCGCGTATCTAAGTCCCAAGAATTCAGGTTCCTGGGTATGGGGATTGGGCGGCGCACTGGTCCTGCCCACAGCCACGGAAGACCGATTCGCCAGCGACAAATGGTCTGCCGGTCCGGCTTTCGTGGCACTTACCATGCCGGGCAACTGGGTCACGGGTTTCCTGATTCAGAACGTGTGGTCATTTGCCGGTAAAAGTGAGGCCGCTGATGTAAACAAGTTCCTGTTCCAGTATTTCATCAACTATAACCTGCAGGATGGCTGGTACCTCAGCACAAACCCCATCATCACCGCCAACTGGGAAGCGGATAGCGACAGCCGCTGGACCGTTCCTTTTGGCGGCGGGGTCGGCAAACTGGTCAAACACGGGAAACTGCCCGTTGACTATAAACTGGCCGGTTACTGGAATGCAGAAAAGCCGGATCCAGGACCGGATTGGAGCCTGCAGTTCACGATTAAATTTCTATTTCCCAAATAAAGACCCGAATAATTCAACAGTTACCGACAATAGAGGGTAAGCTATGAAAAACATCAAAAAAATATATGGCAATTGCTTTCATAGCCATCATCGTTCTAATCAGCCCTCCAGGATGGACAGTCAAATCTATCGAAGTAGACTCCGATTTCGCCGCCATCCCCCTGAGTGGCGGGGGCGGTTACGATTGGGTTGACGGTATTGTGGGCGGCCGTTATATTTATCATTTCGCGGAGCAGTGGCGGCTGCTGACCCGGGGCGCTGTAGGGTTCGGTGGCTCCAATTTCACCTGGCAGGCCTTGGTTATTGTCGACTTCCAGCCCTGGCGGCATGTTTCCACATTTAGCAGCTACCTTGGCATGGGCCTTGACTACGCAACCGGCAGCGGCCTGGAACAATTCCGGTATGATGTCACCATGCCTGGACCCATTGTGGGGCTTAATTTCAACTGATAATAAAAACGGTGCCAAAATTTTTAATGATTTAATTGCCCATAACACCTGCGACTGCCTTTCAGTTGCTATCGGTCAACTCCGGGATTCTGGATGGAAGCGCCGGTTACGTGTACTGGCGTGCCTAGTTGGCCTGCTGACGGTGGTAGGGTTATGGGCGCCCACCACCCGGGCTGATGTAAGCCGGCCAGGGGACGGTAAAACGCCAGTGCGGGTAGCGATATCCATCTTTCTTCTGGACTTGGACGGGGTAGACAACGTCAATCAGAGTTTTGAGGCCAACGTTTTTTACATGGCCAGTTGGAACGATCCCAGACTGGCCCATGCCGGACCGGGTAAAATCAGCCGCTCCCTGAATGACGTCTGGCACCCCCGCTTGCAGATCGTCAACCAGCAAAATACCTGGAACACCTTTCCCAAGGTTGTAAAAATCGATCCCCGGGGAAACGTGGTTTACCGCCAGCGGCTATGGGGCAATTTTTCCCAGCCCCTGGAACTCAAGAACTTCCCTTTCGACAGCCAGAAGATGCAAATAACCATCATTGCTGCGGGTTATGGCCCGGACGAAGTGGTGATGGTGCCCTATGGCCAAATCTCCAGCGGAATCGGCCCGGCGCTGTCCATTCCCGATTGGGATATCGTGGAGTGGCAGGCCGCGGCTGGTGAATTCGAGACTTCCCTGAAACTGAAAGAGTATATGGCCAGCTTTACGCTTTCGTTTGAGGCCCAGCGGCGTTATCATTTTTATGTGGTTAAAGTCATTATTCCGCTGATGCTGATCATGGCCATGTCCTGGGTGGTGTTCTGGATGGACCCCAAGGCCGGCGGTGGCGCCCAGATAGGAATCAGCGTGACGGCCATGCTGACCCTCATTGCCTATACTTTTTCGGTGGGCACCAATCTTCCCAAGGTGCCCTATCTGACGCGGATTGACTATTTTATCTTGTCAAGCACCATACTCGTGTTCTTAGCCCTGGTAGAAGTCACGACCAACAATTACTTGGCGCGCGTTGATCGTCTGGAATTGGCCCGACGGATCGACAATACTTCCCGTGTTGTTTTCCCGCTGGCTTTTTTAGCCATGACCACCTTTTCACTGGGTTTCAGGTAATCCTCTTTGGGGGAACCCGGCTGCGAAGGCATTCGTAGGCGATGGGAAAATGACGGGCATCACTTCCTTGTCCCAAATCAAGGCTATTGAAGGAGTTAAGAACTATGCCCCGACTGCGAACGGCTTTATACTACTTCAAAATGATAGCGTTTGGACTGATAATCCTGTCCGTATCCCCCGCGTGCTCGGAAAACCCGCCGGAAGAAACCGCGAGAACATCTGAAAAGCATGTGCAGCATTACAAAATTGAATCACCGGGCAGCACTGCCCCGACCCGGCAAGCGGACAAGCCTCCGGAACCCTTAACGCAGGTGGTGGAAGAGGATATTGCCATCAAACGCGCCATGCAGGCCTTCACGGACGACCTCACCCAGATGCGCAAGCGCCGTATGATTCGTGCCCTGGTTTCCTACAGCAAGAGCAACTACTTCATGGATAAGGGTGTTGCCCGGGGATTCGAGTATGAGCTGTTGCAGGAGTATGAAAAACAGCTCAACAATAAGACTAGGAACACCTATGACAAGATCAAACTGATCTTCATTCCGGTGCCTTTCAACGAGTTGTTGACTGCCCTTGAAGAGGGCCGCGGGGATATCGCCGCCGCCGGGCTGACCGTAACCCCCGAGCGTCAGCAGGTCGCCAGCTTTACCGCGCCCTACATCCCGGAAGTAGCGGAAGTGGTCGTACGCAACGAATCGGCTCCGCCCATGGAGCGTATTCAAGACCTTGCCGGGCAGGAAGTATACGTCCGCGCCGGTAGCAGTTATATCACCCACCTTGAGGAGCTGAATATCCACTTCAGGGAAAAGAACCTGCCCCCGGTAAAAATCATTGCAGCACCAGAGAGTCTCGGTACAGAGGACATTCTGGAGATGGTCCACGCCGGCGTGGTGAAAATGACCGTAACCGATCAGCATATTGCCCAAGCCTGGGCCCAGGTCCTGCCCGGTATTCGAGTCGAAAAAGATATCCACCTGCACAGCGGCGGACAAATAGCCTGGGCCGTACGCAAAGAAAACCCGGAATTGCTGCAAAGCCTCAACGTATTTATAAAAGGTAGGAAAAAGGGAACCCTTCTGGGCAATATCCTGTTCAAACGCTATTATCAGCAATCCAATTGGATCAATAACCCGCTGGCGGAAAAAGAGCGTCAAAAATTGGAGGCGCTGGTGGGCCTGTTCGAAAAGTATTCGGATCAATACGGCTTTGAATGGCTGGCCATTGCCGCCCAGGCATATCAGGAATCAGAGTTTGACCATAACAAGAAAAGCCCCAGCGGAGCGGTGGG
>Ga0180435_10006128_pt1 | contig 11544 bp, 10 predicted proteins | sample SS_ome_3_FD_132467 | JGI IMG/M metagenome (GOLD analysis project Ga0180435, IMG submission 132467) | Hypersaline lake sediment archaeal communities from the Salton Sea, California, USA - SS_3_S_1 metaG | ecosystem: Environmental > Aquatic > Non-marine Saline and Alkaline > Hypersaline >...
AGGTGTGGAACCGGCGCCTTTCTTGGTGGGCGCAAGAAACCCCGGTGTATGCCACCCTATGGGCATCGGGTGCACCTCAACCGCACTCAACACCAGTGTCGTGCCGGGCCCGGGGGATTACCTGCCCGCATAGGGGAAGGTCACTTCGTCACAACGCCAGCACCCTTGTTCCTTGAGGTTTCCGGTCTTATCCACGCCCTTGTCACAAAGCCAATACTCGCCATGCTGGTCCTTCACACACTCCAAGGGTCGGCCTGGATACTCGGGCTCGTAGTAATCGGGATACTCGGGCATGATCTCTTTCGTGACCTTCATGGTACACCTCCTTGAAATGCTGATGCATTTGTGAAAAAGGCATCATGCGTGCCAGATCGGAGGGCACCAGACCAGAGTGCTGAAACCGTGCTGGATTCGGGATATCGGCTCCGCCGAACCGGGGCCACACACCAGAGGGCGGGTTGCAATGTTGCAACGCCCCGCCCCTCGAGGTTGCGGCCCTGCTACCTGCAGTTGCTTTTCGGAGGAGCAAATTGTGACGAATGGGGCTGCAGAAGCCCTGGCCCTGGCCTTGCACTGTCTGGAATCAGAAAAGCGGAGAGAGAGCCTGCGGCCTGAGCATCAGCTTCAGGTAGTTCGGCATGATGAACTGGGCAGTCGCGCTGGGAGCCCGGATGGCCGCCGGAAAGGAGAAGAGGTCATGCCCGAGATTACGCGACACACACACGAGATGGCCTGGGAAGAAGCGGCCTCGTACCCTAGCGGTACCGAGAGGAAGGTCCTCCTGGAGGTGGGGGAGACACGAACGATCCTGCTGAAGCTTCCGCCGGGTTTTCAGATGAGTGCGCACACTCACATCTTCGATGAGCAACACTTCATCCTGGAAGGGGAATACGAGCTCGCCGGGAAGACGTATGGTCCGGGGACCTATCAACACATCCCCGCCCATACGAGTCATGGTCCCTACACCAGCCAATCCGGTGCGTTGGTCCTGGTCATTTGGGAAGGGATGACAATCCTCAATGTGGGTGTCTGACTCCTTCGATCAGCATGCGATTCGCTACGAAGCGTGGTTCGAGAAGCACCAAAACGCTTACCAGGCCGAGGTTCGCGCCCTGACCCAGTTGATGCCCGCAACGGCGGTGGCCGTCGAGATCGGCGTCGGAACTGGGCGCTTCGCAGTTCCCCTCGGAATCCGGCTCGGAGTGGACCCTTCCAGCGCAATGCTACTCCGTGCTCGAGAACGAGGAGTGGAAGCGGTGCTGGGCGTGGGTGAGCATCTTCCTTTCGCCGACTCCTCCTTTGACCTCGTCTTGATGGTCACTACTGTCTGCTTTCTGGACGACGTTCGTCGTGCTTTCCTGGAAACGCACAGGATCTTGCGGCCGAGGGGCAGCATCATCGTCGGCTTGGTCGACAGGGAAAGCCCCGTCGGAAAGCAATACCAGGAGCGGCAATCGGAGAGCGTGTTCTACCGCCTAGCCACGTTCTTTTCGGTGGACGACATCGTGAGTCTTCTGCGGTGTGCTGGCTTCCAGGCGTTCGAGCACCGGCAGACTTTGTTCGGTGCTCCGACAGAAACGCCAGCCTCCGAGCCGGTGAAGAGCGGTTACGGAGAGGGGTCCTTCGCAGTTGTACGGGCGTTGTCATCGGGCGGTTGAATGCCCAAGCGCCGCATTTTCCGGAACAAAGTGGTTTTGTGAATTCCCAACTCCTGAGCGGTTGCGATGCGACTCCAACCGTTTCGCTCGAGGGCTGCGAGAATCACCCTTCTCTCACAATCTTCCAGACTCCCTATCGGGATCTCCAATCGGTCCGCACGGGCCAGCCGTCTGGGTAAGTCTCCAACGTCGATGAGGCGGCCCCGCGTGAGGACAAATCCATGCTCGATGATGTTTTCGAGTTCGCGGATGTTCCCAGGATAATCGTGGGCCATGAGAACACGTAACGCCTCCGGCGTTACTCCCCTGACCGGCTTCTCATGGACCAAGGCCAGTTGGTTGATGAAATACTGGATAAGGGGGAGTGTGTCTTCCGGCCGGTCGCGAAGTGGCGGCAAGTTGAGTTCGAGGACGTTGATGCGGTAGTAGAGGTCGCGGCGAAAGGTGCCGTCCTCTACCATGGATGCCAGGTTTTGGTTGGTGGCGGTCAGGAGCCTGGCGTTGGTTTCAACCGGTTTCGTTCCCCCCAACAGCTCATACGTCTTGTTCTGCAGCACTCGCAAGAGCTTGGCTTGGGTAGAGAGAGGCAGGTTTCCCACCTCGTCCAGGAAGAGGGTGCCGCCTTCTGCTCTGGCAAACCGGCCGGGCTTCGCCCGGTCCGCTCCCGTGAACGCCCCCTTTTCGTGTCCGAAAAGCTCCGATTCCACGAGGGTCTCCGGGAAACATGCGCAGTTGACAGCGACGAACGGACCGTTCTTCTGAGGGCTGAGGTTATGGATTGACCTGGCAAAAAGTTCTTTCCCGGTTCCTGTTTCACCGGTGATCAGAACGGTGCTTCCGCTCTCCGCCACTACGGGAAGGAGACTCAGGAGTTCCCGAATCCTGGAGTTCCTGGTGACGATGTCCCTCGAGGTGTAGCTCTCTTCTACGCGCTTTTTCAGGGCCTCGATCTGGCGGAGATCCCGGAAAGTCTCCACACCCCCCCTTAGCCGGCCCTGGCGATCGCGATAGAGAGCGGTCGATACGCTCACAGGCACCTTTCGGTCCTGAGCGTCCGTGATATACAGCACGAGACCGGAGATCGGCCTCCCACTTTCCAGGGTGTGCCGAACAGGACAGGCATCTCGGCAGAGATCGGGCCGAAGGACCTCGTGGCAGAAGCGGCCCAGAACCTCGGACCGACCAAATCCAGTGATCTTCTCGGCGGCTCGGTTGAAGCAGGTGATGCGCCACTCTCTGTCCACCGTCATGACCCCGTCCGAGATACTCTGAACGACGGCCTCGAACCTTTCCGGAGACGGATCTTGGAGTGTCTTCCCCGTGTCAGCGTCGTTTCCCACCGTGCGGGCGGAGTGGGAGCCGGCATTGTCTACCATGACGTTGCCTCCATTCTCCTTTACCCCTTTCCACCGAAGACAGGTCCTTTTGCTGGCGTTCGTCTTCGCGGTTCGCGACGGGCTCAGGTGGGCCCGAGGGTCCCTGAGCTCTGAGTTCGGGCGGGCAGCCGGCTTCCGTTCCTCCAGAACCTGGCCTCAGAAGATGCTTCTGCGGTTCTCCCTCGACCGATCCGGGGCATCCTCCCGGGGAGTCCCCCCCACAGTCCAGGACACGAAAAAAGTGGCCAGGGGCCGGGACTCTCTCCGGCGGCTCTCCTGCACGAAGGCTGGTTCCCGCACCCGGTAGGCCAGATCGTCACTCCGGAAAGGATCGGAGACCCGCAGGGTCAGACGTCCCCTCTCGTTGGCCCCCCACCGGTGCGTGAGAGCCACCTCGGATGTGGCGTTCGGGAGGATCTTTCCCTGCTCGATGGCCTCGGAGGTTCTCCCGTAGCCGTAGATCTGGAACGTGGTCCGGGGACCAACCCTCACATCGACCGTGGCCCGGACCGACGCATACAAGCCGGCATTGTCGTAGGACAACCCTTCTGTGGAGAGCCGGTAGAGACTGGTGGCCACGGAGGCGGTCAAGCGATCCCCGAGGGGCGCCCGAAAGCTCCCGTCCATCCCCGCGGCGACGGTGCGGGAAAGGTTGTGGAGCGTCGTGGTGGACCGCCCGCTTTCCGTGACGGCCTTGAGGGGACGGATAGGATCCGCGGTCCAGCGAACGAACGGGGTCACGTTCACGGTGGTGGCTCCAAGACCCCCCTGGGCGCCGATCTCGATCTGGTCGATGATCTCCGGTCGGAGGTTGGGATTCCCGACGACGGAGTTCATGTCGTCCTCCCCGAGGCTGTAGGGGTTCAGGAAGCCCGATTCCGGTCGAACGATCCGCCGCCCGTACGAGATATGATACCCCCAGGACCCCGAGGCACTACTGGGCCATCGGGCTTCCACCGAGGGAAGCACGTGGAGGCCGGTCCGTCGGTCAGTCTCCTCCCATGCCACTTCGGTGACCTCGGATTCGAGCCGGGCCCCGACCCTCATGTCGGCCCCCCCAAGCTTCCCGGAAGCGGACACATAGCCTGCCTGGACCTCATCCTCGAAGTTGAAGTCGCTCCTCGGCGTGGTGCCGAGGCCGATACTGGAGTACCGGGCGTCGATGGACCGAAGCTGAAAAGCCCATCCGAATTCGAGATTCCCCCGTTCACCCTCGAAGACCCCGTCGGCGCGAAACCGGTACTCCTGGTGCGCAGACTTCATCCTCGTGCCGAGGAACGTGGTGCCTGCCCCGTCCTCGTAATCCCCGACGAACTCCTCATCAACTGAGCTGGCAGAAGCTTCCGCACCCAGCTGAGTCAGGCCGCCGGCCCCACCCCGCCAGTTGAACGACAGGGTCCCGTCGGCCGAGGGGATCGTGTGCTCCAGCAAGCTCTCGGTCGTTCGGGAGGCCGGCGGCCCCGCAGCGAGTACATCGTTGAAAAGCGTCCTGTTGTCGAAGGCCCCCTTCATCCAGGAGAACGAGCCCCGCCCGGAGAGGGTGGTCGAGGGCGTGAGGAGTGCCGAAGCGCCACCGTAAAGGGAGTGAAGGCGATGCCAGGCCCTGGCGTCGCTATCCTGGCGACTGGACAGGATGGGGTCCCCAGGGATCAGGCTGCCCCTTTCCGTCCCGACTTCAGTGCCTGGACGCATGCTGGAGAATGAGTAGGTCCCATCCCAGGAGATAGCGGATCCCAACGCACCCGTGAACGCCGCCGATCCCATGTAGTGATCTTCGGTTGCCAGGGATGCCGAGAAGGACCGCAGGTCCGTCACGGCCGCATTGCTACCTCGGAAGACCAGGTTCACGATTCCCGCGGCACCGCCTGCTTCTTCCCGGACCGACGCCGAGGTGCCCGCCTCGATATGGTCGAGGGCCGTCGCCGGCATCTGTCGCAGGAAGGCGAGGAGAGCTGGTCCCTCCAGGGGCGTCCGCCGGCCGTTGACCAGCACGAGGACCCCCGGACTTCCCCGCATGGTGATCTGGCCGTCGGGGGAGACCTCCAGGCCGGGGACCGTCCGAATGAGATCCCCGACACTACCGCCGGCGGATGTGGCAACCGAGGCGTCCACCACCGTCGTGGCGTCAATCATTCGAACAGGGGCGCGCTGGGCGTTCACGGTGATCTCCTCCAAAGCCAGAGGAGACAGGACGAGGCGCACCTCTCCCAGGCTCATCGACCCACCGGTGGATGGAACGGTCACGTCGACTTCATGGGCCACGTATCCCAGGTAGTCGATCATTGCTAGATACGTCCCCGGCTCGGCCCGAAGGACGAATCGACCATCCTGGTCGCTGAGCCCCCCGGCCATGAGGTGACGCATCTCCCCCATCATATGGAAGAGCTGAACGACGGCGCCGGACAGGACCGTGCCGTCCTCGCCGAGGACACGACCGCTCAGGACCGCGGAGACGGCTCCTTCGGGCGCGCCGTGGTGTTCGTGCTGGGCGGCGGCATCGTATGGCAGGCCGCCGAAGACGCCCAGGGCCGCAAAGGCCAGGACGTACCGATACACTGTCTTCATTGAACTCATCCTATCGGGACTTGAGTGGACGACGATCGTTTGGGCCTAGCTGATCGTCACCCGATAGGAGGTCGTAATACGCCGGGGAGCTCGCCCGTGACCGGGGAGGAAGGGGGGCTGACCAGCTGGTCCCGGGTCGGGGCGCCTACGGAGGCCACCTCGGCGGAGGTCAGGGGGATGCCCGGAGAGGCACAGCATCCGCCGGCGCAACATTCCGCGTCGGTCTCCGAGGAGTCGGAGTGGCACACCTGAGCGGTCTCATGTGGCATACCTTCATGGACAGTTGCCGCTACAGCGTGGCTATCAGGGGTCCCGTTGGCGCCGTGGTTGGTTTCAACGCCATGGCAGGAAAGGTGGGCACCAGGCATGGCCCGGGAACCGCCATCGGATAGGGACGCATGACCGTCGGAGCCCTCCCTATGGACACACGCCGCAGCGGGCTCCCCGGTGAAGGAGAGCAACGCCATCAACACCGTGGCGGCCGTGAGTCTTCTGGTGCGGGACATCCGAACCATGGTGTGTCCTGGAATCAGCGAGCTTTTCGATCGATCGGGGAGTACCCGCCGCAACGGGTCGGGATCCCTTCCGGAAGCGCGACGCCGGGTCCGCCTCTCGAGACCCTACGGCGTCTGGATCGCCAGAGCAGCCATCTGGGCCTGCCTCGCCAGGTCGACGGCGTGGGCGAGAATCCGGGCCGCCTCCTGGGGTGAATGGAAGCCCATGGAGTTCTCAGCATCAACGAAATCCCAGCGCATCTGGGCGCTCTTGTGCAGCCGTCGCGCCTCCTCCAGCGCGGCATCCGATGCCCCGGCCTCCCGGGCGGCCACGATGGCGTCGATAGCGTCGCTGATGGCTGCTTCGGTGATGTGGATCATCTCCTTGGTGCGCCTCTGGATCGTCTCGATGCGATCCACCAGGTCGGCCTCGGGGATCTTGTGACAGGTCTGGCAGGCGTTGTTGATATTGGTGACCGGGCTCCGGATCCAGTGATCGCTGATCTTCACGCCACCTTCCCGGGTGTAGGGCAGGTGACAGTCGGCACAGGATACCCCGCTCGAGAAGTGCGTGGATGTGGTGAACATCTCGAACTCGGGGTGCTGCATCTTCAGCATCCCGCCGCCGGTCTCGGCGTGGGTCCAGTCACTGAAGCCGTAGGACTCATAGTAGGCTTCGATGGAGTCCACGCTGGTGCCCTTCTCCCAGGGGAAGGTCAGAAGTTTGTTCTCCCCGGCGAAGTAGTATTCGACGTGACATTGGGCACACACGTAGGTCCGCATCTCCTGCCGAGTCGCCGTTGAGAGATCGACGCCGCGCTGTTCCATGGCGTTGGCGAAGGCCGGCCGGGATATCCGCAGGTCCAGGGTCCGCGGATCGTGGCAATCGTTGCAGGTCCCGCCCGTGTGGAGCATGTCCCTCAAAGAATCGTAGGGCATGGAATTGAAGGTTTCCCATCCCAGCTCTTCGATGAGGAGAGGCGCTTCACCGGCGTGGCAGTTCGCGCAGGCCCCCGGTTGGCTCCGCTCCGTCGTCCGCTTGGTCTGCTTCTGATCGATGAGGGCGAAATAGTGGCCGCGCTCCTCATTGTAGTCGATGGAGAACGCATAACCGGCCCAGGCTTTCTTGAGGAAGGGCTTCTCCTCGATCTTGCTGAACGGGGTACTGCCGCCGAAGAGGGTTCGCCCGTAATCCTGCTCCATTTTCTGGAACAGGCCATACTCCCGGGGGAAGTTCTGGCCCCAAACCGCGGCGTCCAACTCCCCTTCCGGGATCTCCACCACGAGGCTCGGGGACATCATCCCCTCGTCCTGCCGCTTCTGGATGTTCGTCAGGAGCACCCCGATTCCCACCCCGACTGCCAGGAAAACCAGCGTGAACAGGGCCCAAAGGCCGGTTTTTCCGGACCGATTCATCCTCATATCGTTCTCCATTGTCCTATCCGACACCCAGGTGTCCGACATTCCCGTGGCACTCGATGCACCGGAGGACGTCCCGGTGCTCGTCGCTACGCAGGAGCATGTCGTTGACCATGTTCTGATGGCAGTTGAGGCAGTTTTCGAGGGCTACTTCCTTGTTCCGCTCACCGATCATGATGGGATCGGGGAACTCCCCTGTGGTGAACTTCACGGAGTGGTTCCAGCCGTTCAGCGCTTTGCGGTAGTACTTCCCCACCGGGTCGTGGGGCATGTGGCACTCATTACAGGTAGCCCACTCCCTGTGAGAGGAGTGGCTCCAGGAGTCGTACTGATCCTGCATGACATGGCAGTTCACGCAAGCGGCCGGGTCGTCTTTCAAATACGACAGACCCTTGGCGTGGGAGGCCGTGAAAGCACCCAGGCCGAGAACCAGCCCGAGGCTGGAAAAGGTCAGATACGGAAGAAGCTTCTTCATAGATTCGGCTTTGTTCGACCCACCACTATACCCATGGTGGACGATATGCAACGCTTCTGTACCCTCTTTAGCCTGGCCCCATTGAGAACCGACGGGGCCAACCGGCAAGATGGCACTCGAGGACCTGCACCCGCTGTGACGGATGTCACTCAGTGGAATCGATCGAAAAACTCTTCAGAACGACGCGTCCAACATGACGAACATCCAGTGGGCGTTCTCATCCAATCGCCCCAGGTCCTTGATGCCCTCCCTGGCCTGCACGAACGAGTAGCCGGCCGATGCCGTTAGGCCACCATACAGGCGCTTCGACAGGCTGAGATCGACCTCGTTCGCCAGCGCCCGACACGACAGATTTCCTTCCTGGTCCGTTCGGAAGGAGTGGAGGTCCAGGCTCAGGGCGGCAGTCGGCGAAAGGGTGAAACGGAATTTCACCGCTGCGTCCTGGAGGCCGAGGCCACCGGTGTGTTCCGGGATGTTCAGGAAATAGTCGGCTGACCCGTAAAAAGCGTGGTTCGTGGCGAACAGGGTGTTGAATACGCCGATCTCGCCATCGAGGGGATCCGAGTCGCCGGAGAGTTGATCGAACCAGAGTGTGGCGTTCAACTCCTCCGTCAGGTCAACCCCGGCCCGGACACCCACCATGTACGCCGACACCTCCGTTCCAAGACGCTCGCCCCGCTGGATGCTTCCCTCTAGCCGGAAATCGACAGGCCCGGCTTCGGCCCGCCACAGGCCCCCGAGGGTGACCTCACTCCCATTGCCTTCCCGGCCGTCCGTGGTGAGGAAACCAAAAAGGTCCAGGGACCCGGCCTCACCGAAGGAGGCCGATCCGTAGGCACCAACGAAGGTGGTTTCGTATTCGTGTGTCGGGGCGGATTCCTCCCTGACCTTCATGAAGAACAGATCCAGCTTCACGTCCCGATCACCCGGCGTCGTGTAACGAAGCCCGTCGAAGCTCCGCCCCTGCTGCGTCCAGTTGACGGCACCTACGAGGCGCTGTTCGCCGAGAATCAGCTCCTGGCGGCCTACCTTGAATCGGCCACCGACGGAGGGTACGTCCGTGAACTCGATGAACCCCTGGTGCAGGTCGAGATTGTCTGCTTGGAAATCGGAGAGCGTGTTGGTCTCCTCCCCGAACAACCGCACGTCCTGGAACTGGATCACGATTCGAACATCACCTTCGAGCTCCGCCTCGACGCCTGCTCGAACCCGCATGGACGTGAACGCATTCCAATCCTCTTCCACCGGTGTCCGACCTTCGATGCGAGGCCGAACCTGACCGAAGACACGTATCTCCGGTCCGTTCTGGCCCTCGATGGCGCCGGGGGTTACGAGCAAAAGGAGGAGCCCCAGCCGGACCCAACGTTGACCAACCATTCCCAAGGACCTCCTGAACAGGGAGCGATATCGATACCCCTCGGGGCAGGGTCGACCCCGTCTCCGCCGAATGCGGAAAGGCGTCCTGGACAATGCCCGGGAGGGAACCAGAAAAAAGATGACACGCGCTGGTCGATTCCATCTGTGGCAAATGTCACAGTTTGGTAGGTTCGCACTTCCGAAGCGTTTTCAGCATTAGGAGGAGGCCCGCAGGAAACGAACGGAGACCTTGGATCAGCGAGGATCGCTATGCCCGGATCCCTGAGGCCGGCTGGGAAGGATCGGCGGTATTCCCATGGCATTGTCTGGCTCCTCCTCGCGTTCGTGGCTCCGGCCTGCGACGGTGGAGCCAGTGGGCCCGAGGACCCGAACGGCCTCCGGTTCTCGTCCCAACCGCCGACGCATGCCCTCCACAACGAGACGTTCGCGTACACCGTATCGGCGCAGGGCGGAATCGGCCCTCTGACCTTCCATGGGGATCAGGTCCCTGCGTGGCTGGCGTTCGATCCCGACACCCGCACGCTGTCCGGCGAACCGACCGCTGACCACCTCGGAAGCCACACCGTGCGCCTTTCGGTGTCGGACTCCGTGAGCACCGCCTCTCAGACGTTCTCCATCGAAGTCGCGCTACGTCAGGTCTGGACGGGATCATGGGTGGGGCGATTCCCCCATCCGTGGGCTCACGACGGCGAGCCCGTGATCGGCGCGGAGATCGACCTCTACTCCGACGCATCGAGCGATCAGGTGAAGCTGGCCATGCACGAAAGGGCTCGGGACGCTTTCACGAAGGTCAGGAATCTGATGGCCCTCGACGAGGCATTCGTCTTTCGGTTCCCTCCGGGCCGATCGAAGGTCGACATCTACGTCAACCGGTTGAATACGGAATACTTCGGGGGGTTCGCATACCACGGTGGGGCCATCGTGATCGCCTACGACCACCCGGGCTACCTACCTGACCAGCCTTGGTGCGCCAACGAGATCGAGCACGAGGTTTTCCATGTCGTCGAGACCCTCATCGAGGGAAGTGGGATCCTGGGCGCCGACGTCTGGTTCCGGGAGGGAATCGCGGATTACTTCGCGGGAAACGACCTTCTTACGTCCATGGCCGACATAAACGGCTGGCTCGAGACTCGCCGTCACCTCCCCGGAGGCGGGAACCCCATCGGGATTCATCTCTGGGAAGATTTCCCGCCGGAGGTCGCGGCCGTCCGCGGACAGGGCCTCTGGTACCCCATGTTCGAGCTGGCCGTCCGATACCTGATGGACCCCGGCGGGCTGGGCCGATCCTACATCGACGTCCGAAATCTCTTCATGGCTCTGGACGGGGACCAAACCCGGTTCGCGGCCGCCTTCGAGGAGCACATGGGAATCACGGTCGTCGAATTCGAGAGCACCTTCTTCGAGCGGATCCAGGAGTTCCTGGAAAGTTCTTCTCAGCCTCGGCCAGATTGACCCGAACCAACCACGATTCAGCCCTGGCCTACCCGCACGGCCCTCGGCTCAAGGGAAGTGAGGGACCCGATCTTCACCGGTCGACCCTCCTTGACGCTGGTCCGGGCAGCCACCCCCAACAGGATCGACATGGCGCCGTCCCGCGCTCCCGCCCCCTGGTGGAGCGGATCGGGGGCATCCGGGTCGACGAAGATCCTTTCCCGCAGGCGATCGTCGCCGCCGCCGTGACCGCCTTCGGTGTTGGATATGCGAATCAGCTCCGTCTCGCCGAAGTTGTCCGTGACCCTGATCTCGTCGTACTCCTCGGCCTCCCACGGCTGGCGCTCCTTGACCCAGGCCTCCATGCGTCCCTCGGTCCCGTTGAAGGCGATGCGGTAGCCCTCGTAGGGGGAGTAGGTGGTGCAGGAGTAGCTGACTTGAACGCCGTTCGCATACCTGATCTGGGCGGCCATCTTGTCGTAGATGTCGATCTCCTCGCTCCACACGCACCCGTCCCGCAGGTACCCGTCGTGGTGTTCGTTGTCCACGTACAGATCGACCAACCGTTGGTCCTGAGTGACGTCCCAGAAGAAGTCGCACCGGCCCTGGTGGGGACAGCCCCGGCATTTGGTGTGGCGGAACCCGTTGTTGTGACCGTAGAACTCCAGGGCACCGTAGGCGAAAACCTCCTCGGGTTCGGAATTCAGCCACCAATTGAGGAGATCGAAGTGGTGGGTGGCTTTGTGGAC